>Ga0187851_10000815_pt1 | contig 30943 bp, 25 predicted proteins | sample June2016WEW_6_10_FD_132997 | JGI IMG/M metagenome (GOLD analysis project Ga0187851, IMG submission 132997) | Peatland microbial communities from SPRUCE experiment site at the Marcell Experimental Forest, Minnesota, USA - June2016WEW_6_10 | ecosystem: Environmental > Terrestrial > Soil >...
CTCTTTTATCCCAGGTTTGACGAAAGGGAGCTCGACAAGGAGAAGAAGATAGTCATCGAGAATATCCGCCACCGTTTCGATAACCCCGGGCCCACCCTCGACATCGCCTATCAGAAAGTAATGTACGCCGGCTCGCCCGTTGCACGGATTTCCACCGAACAATCCATCAATCGCATAAAGCAAAGCGATCTTGTCGACCTGCACCGGCGGGCCATCTCAACCGGCAACTGCATATTTTCGATCGCGGGGAGGTTCAATCGCTCCGCCATGATCGACCGGCTGGAAAAGCTGTTTCCTCCGGCAACACCGGTCGGCGACACCAGCTTCCCGAAAATATCCTCCGGTAAATCAGAAAAATGCCTTGTCATTCAAAAACCGATCACCCAGGCGTATGTCCGCTTCGGCGTGCCGCTCTTCAAACGACCGAATGCCGATTATTATGCGGTTTCCATCGCGAATTTTATCCTTGGAGGAGGCGGGTTTACCTCCCGTCTCGGCACGCGGGTGCGCTCCAACGCGGGATTGACATACTCAATCCATGCGAATGCCGAATCGAACTACACCTACCCGGGAACCTGGTACGTCGACTTTTTTACCAAGAGTGAAACGTTCGGCCAGGCAACGGCGTTGTCGCTCGATGTCATCCGGGATCTCCTCGCGAACGGCATTACGGAGGGGGAGCTTGAACACGCCAAGGAAACCCTCATCGGCGGGCTGCCGTCGACGTTCAGGTCGCCGTTCGACGTCGTGGCGACCTACGGGTGGAACGAGTACTACGGCCGATCGCCGCTTCACTTCAAGCAGTATGCCGATGAGCTGGGCGCGGTAACGAAGGACGACGTCCGGCGCGCGCTCGCGAAGTACCTCGATCCGGCGGCGTTCGCGTTTACCATCGTGGGCGATACGGCGGCGCTGCGGGCGCATGGAGCAAGCGAAGGATTTGATCTCGATACCTTGTCGCCGCGGAAAATCATCGCGCCCAATTCCATCCCTCAGTTGCCGTAAATTACCCGGCACCCCGCGAAAGGCGGTCTCAATGAAAATCGGCATCATCGTTCATTCGCAATCGGGACATACCGCCGCGTTTGCAAAGGCCATCGCCGCGAAATGCAGCGAACGGGGTCACGACGTGGATACGATCCTTCTCATGACCACCGGTCTCTCGCGACCGAGTTCCCGCCGATTCACCATCAGTAACGCGCCGGGCGATGCGGAACTCGCGCAATTTGACTGGGTGCTGGTCGGCGGACCGGTGTGGGCGTTCAAGGCCTCCCCCGTCATCATGAAATACCTTTCGAGCATCGGCGCCCTGAAAGGCAAGAAAGCGCTCGCCTTTGTCACCATGGGGTTCCCTTGGAAAGCGCTTGGCGCCTCCCGCGCCCTGTATTCCATGAGCAAGAAGCTTGAATCGTCCGATGCCGAGGCGCTGCCCGGCGAGGCGGTGCGCTACCTTTTCGGTAAAAGTAATAAAAAGCAACTCGATGCGGCGGTTGAACGAATCTGCGCCCGGATCGCTTCGCCCGCCTGAGCGCACTCATGATTGCAACCATCGATCAATCCAAATGCGACCGGTGCGGAACCTGTATCAGCGTATGCCCGACGAACGCCCTGCTGCTCTTGTGCGATGAACTCGTTATTGACGGGGCACGGTGCAGCGGCTGCGCCGCGTGCGTTACCATCTGCCCTTTTGCCGCGCTTGGCATGAGCGAGCTTCACTGAGCTTCGGCGACTGCCGCTCGGTCCTGAATGTGACAATAATACGATAAAAGGATAACGTCTCCTGGAAGACCGCATGACAAAATCTCGGTACGATATCGCGGTGCTCGGCGCCGGTCCGGCCGGATCGTCCGCCGCGTTGCAGGCGGCAAAACTGAAACGCTCGGTCTGCCTTATAGATCGCAGCGCGCGCGTCGGCGTTCCGGTACGGTGCGGCGAGGGCATCGGCTGTCAGAGTTTCATTCGTCACGCGGGCAACCGGCCCGAATGGACCCTGAACCTGATCCGGCAGTCGGCGCTGATCTCGCCTTCGGGAATCAGGGTAACGATCGGCGACGTCGACGAAAGCTACATTCTCGACCGTGAAGCCATGGACGGCGGTCTTGCCGCCGAGGCGGCCATGGCCGGCGCCGATCTTTTCCTTTCCACGCCTGTCGTCGAAGTGCGGCGTATTGCCGAACGCGCCTACGAGTGCCGTTCGCCGGACCGCGTTTTCACCGCCTCATGCGTCATCATTGCCGACGGCGTGGAATCCCGGCTCGCCCGGTTTCTCGGATGGCATACCGCGCTCTCCCTGGGCGACGTGGAAAGCTGCGCCTTCTGCCGCGTAACCTCGCCATTGATAGATAATAATACCTGTGTCTTCTACACCGGACAAAACGTTGCGCCGGGCGGCTATGCCTGGATTTTTCCCCGAGGCAAGGGCGACGCCAACGTGGGCCTCGGCATCATCGGCACGCACAGCGGTCCCGGAAGGGCGCGGGAGTACCTCGAACGATTCATCGACAGGGAGTTTCCCGCCGCGCAAGTCTGCGGCCTGCACTGCGGCGGAGTTCCTGTCGGTAAATGGGTGCGGCCGCTCGTTCGCGACGGCGCCATGCTTGCCGGGGATGCGGCGCGGCAGGTAAACAGCATGAGCGGCGCCGGGATCCACTACTCCCTGTACGCGGGTAAGCTTGCGGGAACCGTGGCGGCGGCGGCCTTTTCGGCGGACGGTTCCATCGACTATCGGGCGCTTTCCCGTTACGAAACCGAATGGAAAAAAACCTACGGGAAGCAACAGGACCGTTCCTATTCGCTGAAAGAGTTCGTCATGAAAACCGATGACGCTTTCCTCGATCGCATTGCCGCCGCGCTTGCTAAAGAGCCGCCCGCGCGGCTCAACTACCTGCGCATATTCATGCGCACGTTCGCCGGTCGCCCTCTCCTGCTCTATAAGGCCATGAAACTTTTCCGGTAAGCGCGCCGAGCGGGGAGGGAATCTGCAATGCCGAAAGACTCCTCATCCGCCATGCTTTCTCAATCGTCTATCTCTTTCTGCTCTCTTGACCGCCACTTCGCCCGCCTCATGGAAGAGTTTTCCGGCGGCGTCAATGCACCCCTTCGTGCCGCCGCCGCGCTCGCAAGCCGCGCCATCCAGGAGGGCGATGTATGCGTGGACCTTGCCGACTATGCGGGCAGGCCGATTCCCCTCGACGACGGGGAAATTTTGCCAGAGCCGATGCCCGCGCTTTCCGAATGGGTGAGCGCGCTGGCCGCTTCTCCGGTCGTCGCCGCTCATGGCGAGGAGCGGCCGCTTGTACTCTGGAGTAACCGCCTCTACCTTTTCCGATACTGGGAATATGAAAACAGATTCGTATCGCAGGTGCGTCAGCGGTGCGCCGGAATAATCTCGGATTTTGATGCCGGCCTTGCCGGGGCGACCATGGCGCAACTCTTCAAAGGGAACCCTGATCGCGCGGACCGGCAGCAAATCGCGGCCACGGTGGCCCTCCTGAAAAAATTCTGCCTCATTTCCGGTGGGCCCGGCACCGGCAAGACCTCAACCGTCATCCGCATCGCCGCGCTGCTGGCGACATTGTATGCCGGTGCCGGCCGAACCTTTACGATCGCGCTTGCCGCGCCGACCGGCAAGGCGGCGACGCGCCTCGAAGAGTCGATCGCCGCCCTTCTGCCCGACCTCCCATGCACTCCCGAGGCAGCGGCCGCGATCCCGACCACGGCCTCTACCGTGCATGCCTTGCTCAAGCCGATTCACGATTCGCCTTACTTTCGCCACGATGCGAGTAACCCTCTTTCCTGCGACGCCCTGATCGTCGACGAAGCCTCGATGATCGACCTGGCGCTTATGACAAAGCTTCTCGATGCCATGCCAATTGACTCTCGCGTCATCCTCATCGGCGATCACGACCAGCTTGCCTCGGTGGAAGCGGGGGCGCTTCTTGCGGATCTGTGCGGAAGCGGTCCGACCGGGTACAGCGCGGAGATGGTCGCGTCGATCAGAGGTCTTGTGCCGGAATTTCGCGAACCGGGCGGGGCGGGGTCGCCGCTTGCCGATAGTATCGTCACCTTACGGACCAATTATCGATTTGGCGACCGCTCGGGTATCGGGCAGGCGAGCGGCGCCATTAACAGCGGCGATTTCGACGCGGTCAAATCGATTCTCACGGACGAGTCATTCCCCGATTGCTGCTGGTGGATTCCGCAGTCGTATCCCGATCTTCTTGCCCGGCTCGGACCGCTCGTTCTGGACCGTTGGAGGCAATGCTTTGCAACCAGTGATCCGCTGGAAGCGCTCTCCCGCTTCGCCGATTTCCGGATTCTTTGCGCGGTGCGAAACGGCCGCTTCGGCGTGGAGGGAATCAATGCCCGGGTGGAAGCGATCCTCGCCGAAAAAGGGCTTATTCCGGTCACCGGTTTACACTATCGCGGAAAACCGATCATGATTACCCGCAACGATTATCCGACAAGCCTGTTTAATGGCGATGTCGGAATCGTCATGCCCGATAGCGCGGATAAGAGAGTCCTCAAGGCATTTTTCCCGGAAGGTAATACGAAGGTCAAGGCGCTTTCGCTTGGCCGGCTGCCGCCGCACGAAACCGCCTATGCAATGACCGTGCACAAGGCGCAGGGGTCGGAGTTCAGGGAGACGATTCTCATTCTGCCGCCGAATCCTTCGCCCCTGGTGACCCGCGAACTGCTCTATACGGGCGTTACCCGGGCCCGCAGTCGCGCGGAACTCTGGTGCAGCGAGGAGACGCTTCGGAGCGGAGTGACCGCGCGCCTGCAACGGATGTCTGGGCTTCGCGATAAACTCGGCGGAACGTCGTTTCCCTGCACTACGGTCGCGAAATAAAGCATCGAAAAATCGCGGAAAGATCGGGTGACCGGCAGAAGCGAGGCACAACAGGAGCTTGACGCTTAAATCGCGTGCGGTCAAGCTTCCCTGTCAGCCGATGCGCAGAGCTCATGGATAATTTCCCGCATTTTCCGCAGCGCAATGCCGCGATGGCTCAGGGGGTGCTTCTCCGCCGATATCATCTCCCCAAAGGTCCGGGAATACCCTCGCGGAACAAACAGGGGATCGTAACCGAAGCCCGCGGCGCCGCGAGGAGCAAGGGTAATGGATCCCTCGCAGACCCCCTCGGCCGAAAAGCATGTTGACGGGGCGGTGAGGAGCACAACGGCGCATTTGAACCGGGCCGTTCGCCGGGGATCTTCGACCCCTTCGAGCGATTCCAGGAGAAGCCGATTGTTTTTCTCGGCGGTTGGATTCTCGCCCGAGAACCTTGCGCTCAGCACGCCGGGCCTGCCGCCCAGGGCATCGACCTCAAGGCCCGAATCGTCCGCGAGCACCCACCAATCCTTGACGCGATCGCGAACCCACGCCGCCTTCTGGCGTGCATTGTCAAGGAAAGTCGCGCCGGTTTCGGGAATCGCCGGAACGGGCGAAAAGTGATCGGCGAGCGACGAGAGTGAAACGGGAAGGTCCGCTAATAGCTCCCGCAGCTCGCGCAGTTTTCCGCTGTTCGCCGTGGCAATGACGATCGGGCGCATTTATCCCGCCACGATCATTGCAAATGATAATAACATATTGATTTCATTAATACTATTCAATGAGTAACCAATAGGTAACAAAGTATAAACCAAAATACGCCTTCGCGGCGGGCTAAGTCAAAGATATTAGACGCATTGAAGAAGGCTATTCCTTCTAATCCCGTTTGCACCGGTGCGTCAGGACAGTCCTGATGAGATTTATAGGACCAGGATAGCCAAAGCGCGATGGCAGAATTAACTTGACTCCGTTAATTCCGCAACTTAAATTATCAGTCATAGGAGATTCCGTCAGTTTCAACCAAAAATGGCGTATTCCCAAAAATCTCAAATATGAAGCACGGAGGGAGGATTCTATGAAAAAGGTACTGATGTTTTTGGCTGTGCTGCCGATAATAGCCTCAGCTCCAGTATAACAAATCGGCAGATTAGCGAGGTTTATACTCTTGAAGGAAAGCGGATAGAAACGGGGGCGTTGAAAAAGATGAATGAATTGGTGATTTACCGTTAATCGCAACGAAAGAGATAAAATATCGGAACGTTCAAATGGTTGAGCCCGGCGTTGTTTCAAAGGCGGGTAATAACCGAGCCCCAAGGTAACCATGGGAGGCGTTATGAAAAACAGCATGAGAAAGGTGATTTTTATACTGGCGGCGGCATTTGCTTGCGCTATCGATGTTAGAGCTGATTCTGTTGTCGCGACGGTAACCACAGGGACAAATCCTTCGGCAATTGCCATAGACTCCGTTACGAACATGATTTACGTGGCGAATCAAGATAGCAACAATGTTACGGTGATCAACGGAGTGACCAATGCGACGACGACCGTGCATGTTGACTCACTTCCAACGACGATTGCAGTGAATGCGGGAACAAACAAGATTTATGTGGCGAATCAGGGCAGCGGGACCGTCACTGAAATCAATGGGACGAACGATTCGACAACTACCCTAACCGTCGGTACCTCCCCGCTTGCAATAGCCGTTAACCAATTGACCAACAAGATTTATGTGGCGAATAGCGGCAGTAACAATGTCACGATAATAAACGGGGCGAGCAATGCGACAACGTCGGTGAACGCGGGAACAAACCCCACTGCGATAGCAGTGAACCCGATGACCGACAAGATCTACGTACTGAATGGGGGCGGCACTGTTACGATGATCAACGGGGCAAACAATGGCACAGCTACCGTGAGCGGGGTGGATGACCCTGAGGGGGAGGGAGTAGCGATAGCGGTGAACCCGGTGACCAACATGATTTACACGGCATGGTGGGAGGGCGATTATGTCGGGGTGATCAACGGAACAACTGGTTCCGTGACTACCGTAAGCACGTGGGAAAATCCAAATGCGATAGCGGTGAATCCGGTGACGGACATGATTTACGTGGCGAATTGGAATAGCAGCAATGTCACGGTAATCAATGGAGCGACCGACTCGACGACTACCGTAAACGTGGGCACAGGACCCGATGCGATAGCGGTGAATCCGGTGACCGGCATGATTTACGTGGCGAATCAAACCGGTAACACTGTTACGGTGATCAACGGAGCGACCGATTCAACGACTACCGTAAGCGTGGGCACAGGACCCGATGCGATAACGGTAAATTCGATGACCAATAAAATATACGTGGCGAATCAAGGGAGCGGCACTGTCACGGTGATCGACGGTAATATACCAAGTGCACCGGTACTTGCGTCACCCGCCAATGGAGCGCTGAACGCGCCGTTAAATGTCACGCTTGCCTGGAACAGCAGCGGCGGGACGATTTCCTACAATGTGCAACTGTCGAGTTCCTCTACCTTTGCTTCGGTGAAAGACACCTCGCTTACCGCGACATATTGGCCAGTTTTATCGCTTACCAACGGCACGCAGTATTATTGGCAGGTGAATGCCGTCAGTACCGCCGGAACAAGCGCATGGTCCTCGGTATGGAGCTTCATGGTCGGTGTTACCGCCGTGCTTCCGCAAAAAGCCGCCGCTTTGTCAAAAAGCATATCGTTTTCAAATTCCGCCATTGCCTACGATCTTCCTGCTTCCGTAGGCGTATCCATCGCCCTTTATGACATGCTGGGAAGGCAGGTCAGGCAGCTTGTGTACGCCATGCAAAACGCCGGTTCGTACAGGATCAATTTCAGCAGTGCAAGGGTAACGGCAGGTTACTACATTGTAAAATTCAAGGCAGGCTCTTTTGTCGTACAGAAAAAGCTGGCGCTGATCTACTGAAGCAAATGCGATGTCACGTTCCGCTTGCCGTTGCAGCAATGCGGTAAGCGGAACGTGAAATAGTGAACCACCTCTCTATCCCACCACGATATTGACGAGCTTTTTCGGCACCACGATGACCTTCCGTACGGTCTTGCCTTCAAGGTGATGCTTTACTTTATCTACTTCGAACGCCGCCTTTTGCAGTTCCTCTTGCGAGGCGTCGGGCGACGACGGGAACTCGCCGCGCAGCTTGCCGTTGACCTGCACGACAATGGTCACCTGCTCGAAGGCGGTAAGCTTCTCGTCCCATGACGGCCAGGATTCGTTGAGCATGAAGCCGCTCTTCCCCATCCGCTCCCACAGCTCGTCGGCGATGTGCGGCGCGAAGGGGGCGATGAGCTTGATGAGCGTTTCGAGATCCACGGCGGCGGCGCCGCGGGAAGAAAGCTCATTTACATATTCCATAAGCCGCGCGATCGCGGTATTGAACTGCATGCGTTCGAGGTCGGCATGCACCTGCTTGATGGTCCGATGCCGCAACCGGCAATGCGGGTCGCCCGCGGGCGCCGCCTGGGGGCTGGACTCGTCCACGAAACGCCAGATCCGGCGGAGGAACCGGAAGCACCCTTCGATGGCGCGCGGGTCCCACGGCTTGGGCAGATCGAACTCGCCCATGAACATCTCGTAGAGGCGCAGGGTATCCGCGCCGCAGGCGGCGATGACGTCGTCGGGATTCACCCCGTTCATCTTGCTCTTTGCCATCTTCTCGATTTCGCCGCGAAGTTTCTCGCCGCTTGTCCTGAGAAACGCCTCTTCGCCCCTGAATTCGATTTCTGAAAAGTCGTGATAGTTGCCGAAGGCATCGGTATAGGTGCGGCAAAGGACGATCCCCTGGTGCCGGAGCTTGCGGAACGGTTCTTTGGTTGACACATACCCGAGGTCGTACAGCACCTTGTGCCAGAACCGGGCATAGAGCAGGTGGAGCACCGCGTGTTCGGCCCCGCCGACGTAGAGATCGACGTTCATCCATTGCCGTTCCGCCTCTTTCGACCAGGGCTGGTCGTTGTTTTTCGGATCGAGGTAGCGAAGGTAATACCAGCACGATCCTGCCCAATTGGGCATGGTATTGGTTTCGCGCTTCGCGGGACCGCCACACGCCGGACAGGTCGTGGCAAGCCACGCCGTCATGGTTGCCAGGGGAGATTCGCCGGTGCCCGATGGTTCGTAGCGCTCGACCTCCGGGAGCGTGACGGGAAGCTGGTCCTCCGGGACCGCGACCGCGCCGCATTTCGCGCAGTGCACGATCGGGATCGGTTCGCCCCAGTAGCGTTGCCGCGAAAAAAGCCAGTCGCGCAGCCGCCAGGTGACCGCTCTTTTTCCCCAGCCTTCCTTTTCGGACCGCTTGATGATGCACTCCCTGGCGTCGGCGGTCGCCAGGCCGTCCAACTCGCCGGAATTGACTGCCACGCCGTCGTCGGTAAAAGAGGATTTTGGGAGCGGCGTTTGCCCCTCGACGGGGCTGACCACCTCCACGATGGGTAAGCCGAATTTCGTCGCAAAGGCAAAATCCCGTTCGTCGTGGGCGGGAACCGCCATGATGGCCCCGGTGCCGTATCCCGAAAGTACATAGTCGGCGATCCAGATCGGAATTTTCCGGCGGTTTGCCGGATTCACCGCATAGCCGCCGGTAAAGACGCCGCTTTTTTCCTTGGCGAGGTCGGTCCGGTCGAGATCGCTCTTTCGCCGCGACCGTTCCTGATAGTCCTTAACCTCCGCGCTTCGTTCCGGCGAAGTGATTTTTTTCACCAACTCGTGCTCCGGCGAAAGTACCAGGTACGTCGCGCCGTACAGCGTATCCGGCCTGGTGGTAAACACCGTGATCTCGCTGCTGTTTGCCACACCCCCGGTGACGGCGAAGGTAACCTCGGCGCCTTCGGAGCGGCCGATCCAGTTCCGCTGCATCGTAAGCGTCGATTCCGGCCAGTCAAGTTCGGCAAGGTCTTCGAGAAGACGGTCGGCATAGCGGGTGATGCGAAGGAGCCACTGCCGGAGCGCCTTGCGCTCGACCGGCGAACCGCAGCGGTCGCAGAGTCCGCTCTTGACCTCCTCGTTGGCGAGGCCGGTTTTACAGGAAGGACACCAGTTTATGGGCATGCTGCCCTCGTAGGCGAGCCCCTTCCTGAAAAGCTGGAGGAAAATCCACTGCGTCCATTTGTAGTAGGCGGGGTCGGTGGTATTGACCTCCCGGTCCCAGTCGTAGCAGAAGCCGACGGAGTCGATCTGCCGGCGGAAATTGGCGATCGCTTCGTGCGTCGTGACGCGCGGATGAATGCCGGTCTTGATGGCGTAATTTTCGGCGGGCAGGCCGAACGCATCCCATCCCATCGGATGCAGCACCGCGTACCCCTGCATCCTTTTCCACCGGGTAATAATATCGGTTGCCGTATACCCTTCGCAGTGGCCCACGTGGAGGCCGGAGCCCGACGGGTAGGGAAACATATCGAGCGCGTAAAATTTCGGTTTTGACGCGTCAAAGACGGTTTTGTGAATTCCCGCCTCACGCCAGCGCTTCTGCCATTTTGCTTCTATTGCAGCGGGTTCGTACTTGGTCACCCTTCGCTCCGTTAGTTGATAAATAAAATATTTGACCGGGACCCTTTCACTCCGGCAATCGCTACGCCCGCGTTACGCGGGCTTCCGGGTCAGGGGCTATTCCTGATTATTCTTGAAATAGTCGATCGTTTTCCGCAGCCCTTCTTCAAGCTCGATGGTCGGACTCCACCCGAGGCGCTCACGGGCGACCCGGATGTCGGGCTGCCGCTGCTTCGGATCGTCCTGTGGCAACGGCTTATGGATAATCGTCGAGCGGCTTCCGGTCAGGGCAAGCACCTTCCCGGCAAGTTCACTAATGGTAAATTCATGGGGGTTGCCCAGGTTGACCGGCCCGGTGAACCCTTCGCAGTTCATCATCCGCGTAAGACCCTCGATGAGGTCATCGACATAGCAGAAGGAACGGGTTTGCGAACCGGCGCCGTAGAGCGTGATTGCCTGGCCCTGCAACGCCTGCATGATGAAGTTGGAAACCACCCTGCCGTCGTTAGGGTGCATGCGCGGTCCGTAGGTATTGAAAATACGCACTACCCGTATGTCAACACTGTTCTGCCGGTGGTAATCGAAAAAGAGGGTTTCCGCGACCCGCTTTCCCTCGTCGTAGCACGACCGCAATCCGATGGGATTCACGTTGCCCCAATATGCTTCGGTTTGCGGATGTTCGGCGGGATCGCCGTACACTTCCGACGTGGACGCCTGAAGGACCCGCGCTCTGACGCGCTTTGCCAGGCCGAGCACGTTGATGGCGCCCATGATGCTCGTCTTGATGGTCTTCACCGGGTTATACTGGTAGTGAACCGGCGAGGCGGGACAGGCAAGGTTATAAATCTGGTCCACTTCGAGAAAAAAAGGAAAGGTGATGTCGTGCCGCATGAGCTCGAAGTTGCTCTTTTGCAGGAGATGCGCGACATTCCGCTTCCGGCCCGTGAAATAATTGTCAAGACAGATGACATCATGCCCCTCGTTCACGAGCCGCTCGCAGAGATGCGAGCCGAGAAATCCGGCTCCGCCGGTAACCAGTATGCGAAATCGTTCCATGAAAAGGTTCCCTGGTTTTTTTACACCGCGGTGATCTTGACATCCTCCATGAGTTGCCACACCTCATCCCGCGTTACGCCGTGCGGACCCTCGTGCATCGCCTTGGCCGTGCCGCAGGCGGTCGCGAGGCGGCAGGTCTCGGAAAACGAGAATCGGCGCTTCCATGCCACCAGAACGCCGGCCAGGAAGGCATCGCCGCACCCCACCGTATCGATGCTTTTCACCTGAGGCGGAACGCACAGCAGGCAGTCGTTGTCGTGAAGCGCTATCATGCCGTCCGAGCCGAGCGTAATAAACACGTGTGACACTCCGCGATCCAGAAGTTTTTTCCCCTTGAGGGCGATGTGGCGCACCCCCTGAATCTGCTCGCCGAAGATCTCCTCAAGCTCGGTGCTGTTCGGCTTGAGCACGAGCGGCCCGGCGCCGAGGCCCAGGGAGAGGGCCTTGCCCCTCGTATCGAGAAACGTATCGATGCCCGCCCCTTTACACATTAAAATCAACCGGGCGTAGAGGTCGTCGCTCAGGCCTGCCGGAACGCTCCCGGAAAAACACCACTGGTCGCCCCGGGAAAGGTGACCGAGGGCAAATTTCAGGAACCCTTCCCCGGCCTTCCGGCTTACAGGGGGCCCCTTGCTGTTGATATGCGAGGATGGCGCGTTTTCCGAATCCAGAAGCGTCACGTTCATCCTGACGTCGCCGGGCGCGCTGGAAAAAAAATGTCGCACGTTTTTCGCGTCGAGCCAGGCCGCAAACCGGTTTTCGCTCTCCTCTGGCATGATCCCGATAACCGCGGCCTCCTCGCCCAGCGTGCGAACGATGGTTGCAACGTTCACGCCTTTGCCCGCCGGCGTCACCTGGAGCGGAACGTCACGCAGCGTGCCGCCCACGGCGAATTTATCCGTCGAATAGATGAGATCGAGAGCGGGATTTAAGAGCGTGCAGTAGATCATGATCGATTAAAATACAATATTTGAGCGTTTGAACCTTGCCGGGATGGTGGCATAGGTTTTGCTAATTTTTAACGGTGAATTTTACGGGGCCCTATCCCGGAGGTGTGGAATTTTGGTTGCTCCAACAGATGTATCGAACCTCAAATAAGGAAAGGGGAGATCAATGTTACGCAGAAAAGTCATTGTCCGCGATGTCCATGGCATCCATGCGCGCCGTGCCGTAAGTATCGTTAAGGCGTGCCGGGATACTGACAGCATGGTGAGAATCTGCAGGGGGCGCCAGAATGCGGATGCCTCGTCCATTATTGATCTCCTCCTTCTCGACGTAGAATCGGGAAACGAGGTGGAAATAGTCGCTGAGGGAAAAGAAGAGGAAATCGCCATGAGAAAGGTGATGGGGCTTTTCTGAGCGAGCCGATCTCAAGCCAGTCTTCAGGGAAGAGGGGAGGAGTGACTTTTTATACAGTGAGGGAGAGACATAATCATACTTGAACTTCGATTTCAAGCAAGAAATAATTAAAGGTTTCCAATCCGATTTTCAGCCTTCTTACATAAGGCCCTAAGAGGGGCCAATGATTTGTGGCATGCTGGGCACAAGCGGGGAGAAGCAAATCGCCAAGGCGAGGGTCAAAGTATCGGCCATGAGTCCCACGGATTACGACTGCCTTCTCATCCATCTTTGAACAATCCTCGTACCAAGGTTCCGTGAGACCCAAAGGCGTGCTTTAGAATTGTTTTGTATTCCTACCTTTATTATATTATCAGTGACACTACGCGCGGGGGCTACCCACGAAAAACCCTGATGCTCCTGAAGATTTTTCTACCAGGGGATGATGTGACTTAAGGGAATAAAAACTTCAATGTGATAAAGGAGGAAATATGCGACGCTCCTTGGCGGTTCTCATTGCGATTGGTGGTTTTTTTTCAGAAATTCCGGGAAACCCTGTTGATCCATATACTTTTCCCTTCATATCTGAATTTCAGATGACTGACAGCACTCATTGGAATATTGAGCTCGGCGGTAGCGGGGTATTCTTAACAGATGTGCCCGGTCCGGCCACACTGCCTTGTTCCACCAGTATCCTTAGCCTACGCATTAAATCGACAAATCAATCGTATAGGACAAAAATCTTTTTCGATAGCAGCAGGATTGCTGTTCTGTCCCGAGCTTCCATCACGGGGATCCCTTCGTCGCAGCTTGTTGTCATCCATGCTTATGATACGATTATGGTTCAGGACACTGCGGATACATCGCAAGGCGAGGCTTGGGAATTCCAGGTAAAACCGACAAAACCAGGAAATTCATTGGTGAATTTCTGGGATGGACTACCGTCTGTTTCCTATGAAACAACCCGTCCAAGTATCGGCACTGCGGGCAATTATACCACAATCAATAATGTTATTCTGACGGATAATAACGGTAATCCTCTTCCTCATGTTTATGTTTATGACGAGACTTATAACGAAGACATTGGGGCCCCCGAAGTTAATTTTATAGGAACAATATTTAACTCGTTAATAATAGATCCGATTAGCCTCTTTAACGGTGGGGATTGGCGGGGTTTCTCGTACGACTCGCTTACAAAGGATATTGGTTTAGGTTATTCTCAAGGAAGTTTTCCCGGAACCTCGTGGCATGGTTATTACATTGATACGCTATTCTCGGTTCAAGATACCATCAGAATACCGCTGACCTCCATTTCACAATCTCAAAAGATTCAGCCATCCTTCACCGGGGTCAGGTTCGCGGTTCTTCAACAGTCGAGCCATAAAGTTTCTTTCGTGATTTCTTCTTCACAAATGGTAACTGGCGCAACTATAAATATTTATTCTATCAGCGGGAAATTACTGTCAGCCATTAACAACTTCTCTTCAATTGGTCCTGGGACCCATACCATCGCTTGGGACGGCATTGGAACCAACAAACGGATTCCACCTGCCGGAACATATATCTGCAAGCTGATGGTAAACGGGAAAATAGCGGCTTCCCGCAAATTCGCCATTCGGTGATAAATCAATGAACCTCCTTCATTGGTGGCTAAACCTCAGCAGTACGGTTTTAACATTCTGTATGTTTGCAGGTACTACTGCAAACGCCTCAGGCATCATGTTCTTCAAGGAGCGCATTGATGCCATTATCCGCGCCCAAGACACCATGGAAATCCGTGGAGTTTACTGGTTCATCAATGAGGATAAATCTGCATTATCAATCTCAATTTATTATCCGTTTCCTGTTGATAGTTTCTCTGCTTACCCGCATATGATTGAATTGGAGCGACTGCCGACCAATCAGCCGATTCCTTTTGACACGCTCCGCGAAGGGATAAGGTGGCGGATGAAAATCGAATCACAAGCGGTGGATTCGGTGCGGGTCATCTATCGTCAGCGCGTGAATCACATGCGGGGGAAGTATATAGTCACTACCGCAAAGCACTGGGGAAGACCGCTGCAATCAGCTGATTTCAGCGTTTCAATTCCGCCTCAACTTTCACTTGATTACTGGTCTTTTCAGTATGATTCACTCAGTCAGAAGGGTGACACAATAATCTATCATCGGCATTCAGCGCCCTTTTCCCCGGACGCCGACATGCTCATGCGATGGCAATTGCAACGATAAATACCCTATTCCCGCCTTAAGCTTCCAATTTTGAATCTTAAAAAATCGGCATTTTCTTCCAATAACCTTGACATGTAAATATTGACCCGAAATAAGCCCTACATCAACCGTTCCGGCTTGATATGCAGCGCTTCGGCGAGGCGTCGGGCCATTGTTGCCGTAATGCGACGTTTCCCTGTTTCGAATTCGCTCACCATGGTCTGGCGGATATTAGCGGCGGCGGCGAGCTGCTTTTGAGACATTCCCGCTTTAAGCCGCGCTCCTTCAAGAAGATTGCCAATGCGGTTGACTTCCATTTCACGATAAAAGGCGGTTTCTTCGATAGGGACCGTATTTTCGACGCCGACATTTTTATCGGAGATAACCTGCACGCGAAACTTCCGCGCAAGCCATTCCACCGCTTCTTTTGCGCCTTCGCCGTTAATTGACAACTCAATATGGGGCTTTTGAACGACTGCCAACATAGTAGACCTCGATTTCGATAGTGTTTTTAAACCATTTCCAGCATGCCACCCAACGGTATTTCAGATGGCAGTGATATTTATCTTCTCCAATGGGCGAATAATTCGGCCACAATGGTTGAAAAGGTTCGTCTGCCTTTAAATCTTCAGCAAGCAGAAAAAACAGTTTTTTCCATTTTCCGCGTTACGGTAAACCGATAGCGCATATCAGTAATATATCACTTATTGGGAAAAATGCAAGTGAGACGGTGAGAATATTGAGCGCCTGCCTGCACTGAAACTTCAGCACGGGCAAGAGGAGGGCTCATTATATTTTCCTTATATAAGAGGCAGGTAACCAGGAGCTTCCAGCCTATCCTGAGTTTGCCGAAGGGGCTTACAACGAACGAATTTTCTTCAATTTGATTTCAAGCAGTATCGGAGGGTTCAATGTCACTTTCTGACGTCATCAACACCGCGCTCGACCAGATTCAGCATATCGCCAAAACCGAGACCGTGATTGGCGATCCCATCACTGTCGGCGATGTCACGCTGATACCCGTGTCCCGCATTTCGATCGGATTCGCGGCGGGCGGAGGGGGCAGGGATGAAAAAAACGGCAACGGCGCGGGCACGGGAGGCGGCATCACCATCACCCCCATCGCTTTTCTGTCGATCAGCGACGGGCGGGTGCATGTCCATGAGGTCGGCTCTTCCGATCCTATTCTTAACAAGGTTATCTCCATGGCGCCGGATGCCGTCAATAAACTCTCCCGGCTTTTCGGCAAAAAAGACAACGACAAGGATAAGGAGTAACGTCGCCGATGACGAAGTTCGACCGGTATGACCCATCTGTTCTCTGGGTGTGCGCCGACTCCGGCGGCGGGGGCGAGGGTACGTTCGATGCGCCGTTTGACGCCATCGAAAGCGCGCTGGCCATCACGAAACCGGGAACCGTGATCGTGCTGAAAAACGGCGAGTATTCCCATGACGTCACCTTCGATATCGCCGGGGCTATGCACAGTCCGATCCGCATCGCGGCGGAAGCCGACGGCGGGGTCGTCATCCGCGGCGCATGCTGGTTCTTCTACGACATCTGCGATCTCATCGTTTCCGGTTTTACCTTCAGGGACTCGCCGCACGGGGCGGTATCGGTCATGGGCGCCTGTCTTCGCAACCGTTTCGCCGATATGCGGTTTATCAACTGCGGGACCCGAGGATCGTCGGCCTCCTGCACGCTCTTCTTCGGCGGCGCCGGCGGAAACTGCAACGTCGTGGAGAATTGCCTGTTCGAACGTCCCGCCGCCTCCGGGGCAAAACCGGTCGCTTCGACGGCGACCATCGGCCTCATGGTGGGCGGGGGCGACCCCGGAGAGGGCGCGCCGCACACCGATTATGTCTTCAGGAAAAACCGTTTTGTCAATTACGACTACGGGATCCTCATCGGTTCCGGCGACAGGAACGCGGGGCAGTGCGGCCATATCGTCGAGTACAACGTCATCGAGGAAAGCGGCCTCGAAGGGATTCTTGTCAAGTGCGGGGACACGATCGTTCGCGGAAACCTCGTACTGCGGAGCCGCAAGAACTCCATCGGGATCGACGCCGGGAGCGGGAGCGTCGTCGAGGGCAACCGGCTGCTCGACTGCGCGAACGGCCTGTCAATTCACGGGGCGGATCATACGGTCGTCAATAACTGCATCGTTCGCTGCGGCAGCCATGCTATTCACGCCGGCGGCGTCTCCCAGGTTCCGCTCCGTCAGGCTGCGGAGAACCTCATCATCGGGAATAATACCTGCGTCGATTGCGGAACGCCGGAGGGAATGGGCGGCCGCGACGCACCCGGCGCGGAACGCATCGCCGGGGTGCTGATCGACGCGGGCGTCAGCGGCGTCATCCAGCGGAATCTGTTCGCCGGTCCGGGCAGGCCCTGCGGGGGAAACGGTATTTCCGGAAAGATCCTGATTGCCGATAATCTCGGATCGCACTTCTGCGATAGCATGAACGGCGTTTCCGCGAAAGAGGTGATATTTTCCTGTTCCGACGCCGATGATTTCAGCAATGAATCGGGTTACGGCGCCTCGGGGTGGATGGCCATGCCCGAAGGATTCAACCCGCGACAGGATGTCGTGGATGAGTCCGACGGCTATGCCGAATCGCCAATGGCGGCTGTCGACGGCGATGATGAGCTTGACGAGGAGATATCTGGGGCGGAAGAATCGAGTGACGTCCGCGGCGAAAACTTTGACGATTTCATGGGAAAGCTGTATAGTCCCAGTACCATGGAAGAACAACAATCAGAAGAATAAATAGTTCATTATTGAATGTAGAGGGAAGTTGTCCACGCTTACAGGCTACAGTAATTTCACCCGCATCATTGCTCCCGCTTTAAATACCGCCAGATAGTGCGCGGCCGGAAGGCCGGCGAGGGGAGCGTTGATCCGATGCAGCCCCGCCTGCTGATACGTATTGCAAAGCGCTTTGATTTTTCTCCCCTGCAGATCGAACAGGCTGACAGAAACGATGGCGGCTTGCGGCAGTGAATAGACGATGCCTGAACGGCTGATTGTGACCGCGACGAGAGAGGTTTTTATCCCGGCCGCCTTCCGCACTGCCGTGGGCTGGCTGACCAGGTAGAGCGGGGACACCGAAACGTTCCCGGTAAACGGCGTTCCCAGCCCGCAGATCGTGGTGCTTGCCGCATTGGATTCGAGGGCGGCGCACCGAAGGTAATTTTCACCGGGGAGGAGAGACTGCCCCTCCCAGTTCCAGCTCCAGGCGGCCGAATCCGAACCGAAGCCGCTTCCCATGCCGGCGAGGTTCCATGCCGCCTGCCAGGTTCCGGTTGCCACGAGCGCCGCGAGAATTTCTCTTGCGGCCGGGGCGGGCCACTGGTCAACTGACAAGCCTGTAAGGGCGGGCGTGGGACTCACAACCGAGGGCGGGATTGAGGCGTTAAGGGCGGTCGATACGCGCACCGATGCGGCGTTGTTGGCGGATAGCATGGTCACCGTGCCAGCGGCCTTGTTGGCAATATAGAGCTTGTCGGCGACCGGATTCATTGCCATGGCTGAGGCAGGGGCGGCCAGGGTCAGGGAAGCGGTCTGGTTGCTGGCGCCGTCGATGACCGTGACGATGCCGTCTCCCTCGTCCGCCACATAAATTTGATTTGTCACCGGGTTTACCGCGACCACGGAGGGGGTGTCCCCGACGGTGATCGTTGTCGCCTGTTCCGAGACGCCGTCAATGATCATGAGGTCGTTGCTGCCTCCGTCGGTTACGTAAATCGCATTGGTGACCGGATTGACCAGAAGCGTCTGCGGCCCGACGCCGATGACGATAGCGCCCAGGGCGCTGTCGTTGGCGCCGCTGAAAACCGTTAAGGCGCCTGCGCTGTCGTTGACCGCATAGATCATGTTGGTAACCGGGTTGATGGCGATCGCGGAGGGGTAGCGGCCGGCAGAATCGGTAGAAGACTGCCCGGTTGCCTTATTGATAACCGTCAACGTACCGTTGGTGTCATAATTGGAGACGTAGAGCTTGCCGGTCGCTTCGTTGACCGCCAGGGCAACAGGATTGCTCCCCGCCGGATAGGTCGTCATTGCATTGGATGCGCCATCGATGGCGGTTACGGTCGAGTCGCCCTTATTGAGCACGTAGATGATATCGTTGATCTTGTCTATGGAGAGCGCGGACGGAAGCCGTCCCACGGCAAGGGCGACGGTAAGGTTGGTCGTCCCGTCGATGACCGTCACGGTATTGGCGCTGTCCGAGGCGACGTAGATTTTTCCGGTGATTGGATTGACCGCTATCGCGATCGGGTGCTTTCCCACGCCAATCAAGGTAACGGCGTTGGTCGTTCCATCGACGACCGAGACGGCGCTCGTTCCGCTGTTGGCAACGTACAATTTGTTCAATACCGGATTAACGGTCTCGGCACAAGGCCCGCTTCCGGCGGCGGCAACGGTTGCGGTGTCATAGCTCGATCCATTGATCACGGAGACCGAATTCGCGGCGTTGTTGGCGACAAAGATGATGTTGGTGAGAGGATTCAGCGAGAGGGCGTAGGGGCTCTGTCCCGTCGGGAGCAAAGAGGTCGTTCCCGTTCCGCCGTCGTAAATCGTGACATCGTTATCACCGGTGTTCGCCACATAAACTTTATTGGTGATCGGGTTGACGGCAATGGCGGCGGGGTCGCTACCTGCTGCGAACGAAGCGGTTTGCTGCGTCGCGCCGTTGATGATGGTGACGCTGTGGCCCCCTGCATTCGCCACGTAGACGGTCGCGGTCGCCGGATTGACGGCCAGGGCATCAGGATTGACGCCGGCGGCCAGGGTCGAAGTCTGGTTGGTTGCGCCATCGATAACCGTGACCGTGTTGCCGTAGTAGTTGGCGACATAGATCTTGTTCGTAAAAGGGTTTACCGCGAGGGCCGCCGGGTAGGTTCCTGTCGCGAGCGAAACCGTCGCGCCGGTGGCATTATCGATAACCGTGACGCTGTCGCTTCCGCTGTTGGCGACATATGCCTTATTGGAAGCGGTATTGAAAACCACATCGAGCGGAACATGCCCTACGGGGATGGCGCTGCTCTGGTTCGTGGCGCCGTTTATCATCGTGACGTTGTCGCTGCCGAAATTCGCCACATAGATCCTGTTTGAATCGGCGCTGATCGCCATTGCGCAGGGCGCGCCTCCCGTTGCTATGGTTGGTCCGGCTAGGTCGGTGGCGCCATCGATGACGGTGACGTTTCCGCTGCCGTAGTTGGCGACGTATATTTTATTCGTAAACGGGTTGATTGATACGGCGCGGGGATTGAGCCCGGTCGGTACCGTCGTCGAGGTCTGGAGAGAGTTCCCCTTGATGATCGAAACGCTGCCGCCGAAATAATTCGCCACATAGATCTTATTGGTGACTGGATTGACCGCCACCACATAGGGCGAATTTCCCGTGGAGAGGTTTGCGGTGATAAAATCTGCCCGTACAAATCCAGCGAAGAAGATGAGCAAGAAGATGAAAAAGCGGGATGGCATATGCCGCATTATGGCAGTTCCCTTCATGCAAAAGTATCGGTTATTCGCCCTTCGGTGTCGGCTCCTCCGAGCCGCCTCGCGATCGATTCCGCAAGCGCCGGCAGGGAAGGATCACGCGCTCCCATGAGCAGAATGCAGTCTCCGGGCGCGGCCCGATCGGCTATGATTTCGAGGAGCATTTCCCGGTTTGCAACCGCCTTTGCGACAAACGGGACATCTCCGAGCCCGGCAATGAGATCTTCGGACGCGATGGTTTTCTGGACGGTTCCGCCCGCGTAATAGATCGGCAGAAGCAGCAGCGCATCCGACGGACCGAAGATCGAGCGAAAGGCGGCGATATAATCGTCTTTCAGGAATCTGGTCGGTGCGAACCCGTGCGGTTGATACACGGCAATAATGCGGCGGGAAAGTCCGCGCGCCGCGGCAACCGCCGCCGCTATCTTTGCCGGATTGTGCGCAAAATCGTCGACCACATATATCCCCGAGGAGGTGCGCGCCACCGAAAAACGCCGCGCGACTCCCTGAAAGCTCTCCGTCGCTTTTGAAATCTCTTGCGGCGTGCAGCCGAAGTGCTCGCATACGCAAAGTGCCGCGCACAGGTTCTCCGCGTTATGGGAACCCCGAAGCGGCAGCCGCATCGCCACGCCGCGATGCCGTACCACGATTGCCGCCTGATCAAATTCGATTGCATCGGGTTTCCAGGTTGCCCCGGGACGTCCCGGCGACCGGGCGCCGAACCGCAACGTTACCGGAAGACGGTCGAGCCCGGCATCGTCGGCATTCGCGGCGGTCCATTCCGACTGCGCGGCAAGGGTCGCAAACAGCGCTTCAACCTCGTCTATATTCTTATGATCGCGCGAGATGTTGAGAAAAACGGTCGCTGCGGGCCGGTATTTGACAAGGGTGCCGTCGCTTTCGTCGGTTTCGACCACGAGAAGGTCGGACGTCCCGGAAAAGGCGTTGCCGATAAGGCCTTCTCTTTCAAGACGGCGCAGCGGAGCGCCGCTTATAAGCGAAGGCGCTTTGCCGCAGGCGGTAAGGAACTCGAAAATCATGGCGGTGACGGTTGACTTGCCGCTTGTCCCGGCCACGGCGATGGTTTTTTTTGAAGCGATGATCTCCGCCAGGATATCCGACCGGTGAAAGATCGGAATATTTCGTTCCCGCGCCGCGACGATATCGGGGTTCGACTCCTCTATTGCGGTGGACACGCAGACCGCGTCGGTCGAGGCGCCGATGCCGGAACTGTCTTGCGAAAAGAGGTTGCAGCCGAGTTCCAGAAGCTTTGCCCGGACATCTTCGACATCCTTGCTGGCAAGGAGCCGGTCGGATCCGGTGACCACGACGCCGAGCCATGCCAGGTACTGCGCCACCGCGCTCATGCCGGTTCCCATGATGCCGGTGAAATGCACGCGCGAGCAGAGACGGCCGTTGATGGGCAGATTCGCGGCATCGATAAAGACGATCGTTCCCTCCTGCACGGCGTCAAAGAGTTCAATGCAGTCCAGGTTGCGAAGCAAGATACACCCCTGCGACTGGGGCGTGCCGACGAGCGCTTCCTTATTGGTACCGTGAAGGTAGATGTAGCGATCGAACGAATCGATGCCCGGTCCCTTGTTCAGTCCCGCTTCAAGTCCTTCGAGGCGCATGATCCGGCAGAGAATCAGGTTTTCCTCGGTCAAGTCTTCGCTCCAGTCGACGCCAGTATCCTCCCGACTGCGGAAAATACGCGTCGGGGGCGCTCCGGCCCCGATCTTTTCCCTGATGCGATGGATGCCGGCCGGCGTTTTGAACGAGCCCGAGCGATTCCCGATTCCGCGCGAGGATGTAGAGATATCGAATGAACCGATAATGGCAGCGCGCCGGCACAGGAACAGCTTCTGGGACGCGGTATCGACAAACAGGAAGAGCTCCGTTTCGTCGGCGAGAAACGGTTTGAGACGAGGATAGACCTGTGTAAGACGGGCGGGATTCATATTTCTATTCTATCTATTGTATATAATAGCAAAATACTATTACAGCCTTGCCGGTTGCCGCTTTTTACGGGAGCGGCGCACAAGGAGCGCCTTGCACGGTAAATTTCATTCGATATATCTTAATTGTTAGGTCCTGGCGCGAAAAGTTGAAGCGATCCGTTACCCGTTTATCAATGAAAGGATGGAGCGGTCAAACATGCCCGGCAACAATCATGTGGGTTCGAACGGCGTTCAGCATGATGACACGTGGCGTCTCTTCCGGATAATGGCGGAGTTCGTGGAAGGGTTCGAAATGCTTTCGACCATCGGGCCGTGCGTCACGGTGTTCGGTTCCGCGCGGACACGCAGAAGTCATCCGTACTACAAAATGGCGGTCACCATCGGCAGTCTTGCGGTGCGCAACGGCTACGGCGTCATCACCGGAGGGGGCGGCGGCATCATGGAGGCCGCCAATAAAGGCGCCGCGCAGGAAAACGGAATCTCGGTCGGGCTCAATATTCAATTGCCCTTTGAGCAGGTTCCCAACCGGTATCTGAAAGTACTGCTCAGTTTCCGCCACTTTTTCTGCCGGAAGGTGATGTTTCTCAAATACACCTCGGCGGTCATCATCATGCCCGGCGGGTTCGGGACCATGGACGAGATGTTTGAAACGCTCACGCTCGTGCAGACGCAGAAGGTCGAGTCGCTGCCGCTTATTCTTATGGGTAAAGCATACTGGCAGGGGCTGCTTAAATGGCTCGATGCGTCCATGCTGAAAGAGCACGGGTACGTATCGCCAGGGGACATCGATCTTATCAAGGTCACGGACGATCCCTACGATGCGATCGAGTTCGTGATCGCCGCCCGCGGTTCGAAAAAAGTCCGGGCGAATTTTACCTGAAAACATGGTTCCAATGATTTTGCACGTCCGCTTCGGGAAGTCTTTTTCCGGAAGGACGGCATCGAGGCGAAAAAAAAAGTTAAAATGATAAAGATTTTTATTGACTTCTCTGTGTGGAAAGTTTAATTTATAGATGTGCGGAAGATGAGTACGGGTTCATTGATTACTGCAAGTAAAGTACGGGCGCCGTCGAAGACGGAAAGTACGCCTTTGAAAACGGCGGATTCGTCTGGCAACGGTAAAAGGTTCCAGACGGTCGGCAGCCGATCCTTTCACCATCATTTCCTTCCTTAAGGAGGTAGTGAAGTGGCAGCAAAAAAGAAAGTTGTCGCCAAGAAAAAGCCGGCGGCGGCGGCAAAAAAGAAGAAAAAGTAGTTACCAGTCGGGACAGTAGCAGTGCTGTTGAAGCGAAGAGGTCGATGGATCTCTTCGCTTCTTTAATTTGGGGGCCCGGCAGGGGGCGCTTGTCTGGCAGTGCGGGTTCTCCACGAACTCGATATGTACGTCGCGCACCGCCGTGGAAATTGCATGGGAGCCGGGTAGCGGCATATTTGATACACCGTTGCTCGTATACTTTGTATTTTTTCATCGACGGATAAACGAGGAGCGATTCTGTGAAACGACTGTTAATACCTGCAACGGTAGTTGTCATTGCACTGACCGCCTTTTCCCGGACCCCGGACAGTGGCGGTCAAGCCGATTCCAGCAGCGCCGCTTCGGTGACGCGCTACCGCGTGTATGATGCCGGGGGACCGGTTTACGCCCTTGCCATGCAGGCGGATGTCATCTGGTGCGCTCTTGAGTCAACGGTGGTTTCCATCCCCGTGCGAGGCGGGAAAAAAACGGTTTGTCCCATGCTCGGTTCCATGCCGGCTCAGGCGATCAAGACAATCGTCGTGGATAAGCAGGGGAGAGTATGGTTCGGCGGGCCTCATGGCGCCGCGATGAAAAACGGTTCAAAATTCAGTAACTTTACGGTAAATAACGGACTGTCCAATGACCAGGTCAACGTTATTGTGGCAGCCGACGACGGCTCGGCATGGGTGGGAACCGACAGCGGCGCGAATGCGTTAACGGGTGAGACCTGGAAGCAGTATACGGTAAAGGATGGGTTGCTGTCGAATAAAATTCAGGCAATGACTCTTGACGATAAGGGAAATGTCTGGCTGGGTACCGATAAGGGAATAAACGCTTTTAACGGCAGAATCTGGAGCAGCTACACCACCCAGAATGGCATGAGCGAAAATGACGATACCAGAGCGCTGGCCTATGATCGGAATAAGGGGGTGCTGTGGGCGGCGGTCGGCGAGAAGGACGTCAACATGTTCGACGGGCAGAAGTGGAACATCTATATGGATATACAGACGGGGATCCTGACCATCATGGCGGACTCGCAGAGCCGGATCTGGTTCGGCACCGCGAATGGGATCCTGAAATTCAACGGCGATGACTGGCTGCCCGATCCGACGCCGTTCGGAGTTCCGATTCACCAGGCATATCAGATGCTCAACGACGAAAAGGGAAACCTGTGGTTTGCCACTGAACGGGGCATCATCCTCGTGCTCAACCCCTATCCGTTTTAAAACGGTTGATGGTTGACTTTGACCCTCGAATGGAGTAGTTTAGAAAGCTTACCGCTCGTGCCGCATCGCCGGCGGAGAGCATTGAAACAATTGAAGGCGAGCAGTCACTATCGTTTCATGCGGTTACGGAGATAGTTCCCGGAAAGCCCTCGGGCGGCCCGGCGGCAATCGCGTGGAGGTTCAAGGAAGCATGGATAAAATCCGGATTGCCGTTATCGGTATTGGCAACTGCGCAAGCTCACTCCTTCAGGGAATCGAATACTACCGGCATAAAAAATCTACTGAGGCGACCGGCCTCATGCACTGGGAGATCGGGGGTTTTGCTCCCTCGGACATCGAGGTGGCGGCGGCGTTCGATATCGATAAGCGAAAAGTCGGCCGCGATATCAACGAGGCGATTTTTGCAAAACCCAACTGCACCGCGATCATCTGCCCCTCCATGCCCAAAAGGGGCGTTGCCGTACGCATGGGCAGGGTGCTCGACGGCGTTGCCGAGCATATGAAGGACTACGAAGAGGAGTATACGTTCGTCATTGCCAAGGAGAAAGAGTCGTCGCATGACGAAGTCGTCGCGCACCTTCGGGATTCGGGCGCCGAGATCCTCCTGAACTATCTGCCGGTCGGTTCCGAAGCCGCGACCGCCTTCTACGCCGAGGCTGCGCTCGATGCCGGAATGGCCTTTATAAATAATATGCCGGTGTTCATTGCCAGCAATGCCGCATGGGCCAGGCGGTTCGAGGAGCGGGGGGTGCCGGTCATCGGCGACGATATCAAGGCGCAGCTCGGGGCCACCATCACCCACCGGACGCTGACCGACCTCTTCAGGAAGCGGGGCGTCAAACTGGAACGCACCTATCAACTCAATACCGGCGGCAACACCGATTTCCTCAACATGCTCAACCGCGGCCGCCTCAAGTCAAAGAAGGAGTCCAAGACCGAGGCGGTCCAATCGGTTGCCGCTGTGCGTCTGAATAAGAGGGATATCCATGTCGGTCCCTCGGATTACGTGCCGTGGCAGAACGACCAGAAGATCTGTTTTATCCGGATGGAGGGAAGGCTCTTCGGCGATGTACCCATGAACCTGGAGCTCCGTCTTTCGGTTGAGGATTCGCCCAACTCCGCGGGAGTCGCCATTGATGCGATCCGCTGCGCAAAGCTGGCTCTCGATGCCGGTCTTGCCGGCGCGATCTTCGGTCCCTCCTCCTACTTCTGCAAGCATCCGCCGCGTCAATATACCGACGATGAGGCATACCGCAAAACCGAAGAGTTCATCAAACAGTACGGCGCTGTTCCGGTCAATCCCGCCAAGGCAAGTAAAGTTCCAGCATAAGCGGTTTGCGGCACCCGTGGGTGCATATCCGCACAAAACCTCCTGGTCGATCTCTTCGGCATGTTTTTTGCAACATCTTTTTGTAGACTGAGACAGTTGCGGTTTAATAGAAAACCATATTCATTGGGCGGAGGTGCGGCATGAAACGGAGATTGTGTGGTGGACTCTTTGTTTTATTCGCGATATGCTATCCTTTTTCAACCGGAGGTTCCACCATGTCTTTGAAAATGGGCGATAAGGCGCCTGATTTCGCCCTCCAAAGCTCGATGGGCGATACCGTTCGGTTGAGCGACTACTCCGGAAAGAACTATGTGGTGCTGATTTTCTATCCCGGCGACGAGACGCCGGGGTGCACAAAGCAGCTCTGCGCGGTCCGGAACGATTTTGCGCGGTTCCAGGCGAAGAATGTCAAAGTTTTCGGCGTCAATCCCGCGGATATCGCCTCGCATAGAAAATTCGTCGAACGCCAGGCCTTTCCGTTTCCACTTCTCGTTGATCCGCACCGCGAAACCGCGAAGGCGTATGGGTGCGTCGCTGCTCTCTTCATCAAGCGAACGGTTTTCGTCATCGATCCCGGCGGCGTCATCGTTTATATAAAGCAGGGAATGCCGTCGGACGCGGAGATCCTCAAGGCCGTTCCCGAGACGAATAAATAAGAGACGTGCATTGCCCGAAGAGAGCGGACTCCGCGGGGGCGGATCCGCCATGTCCGCTCTCGCCTGTTTTCGGGCATGACGCAGTGAATACGCTGTATTTTACCCTTCAGTATGCATCCCCCTTGCAGTCAAGCGTTCAGCAATTTTCGAATGCAAAGCCGATCATTGACTATCGCCGTCACGGTCGCCCTTATGGCGATGCCGGGCTGCCGGCATGGAAAACCGCATCCCGGGCCGTTGTCCGGATTGTCGCCGCGAAACGGATCCAACGCGGCGATGGGGTCCGACACCATCGGCCTCGGATTTTATAATGTGGAGAACCTCTTCGGTCTGGCGGACAACGGGAACGAGTATCCGGAGTTCCGTCCCGGTGCGTTCGGGTGGAACAAGCAGATGTACGATATCAAGGTCGGCCGCATCGCCTCGGTGATAGCGGCGATGCATCTCGACGTCATCGGCCTTTCCGAAGTGCAAAACAGGAACACGCTCCAGGAACTGCAAGGGGAGCTGCAGAAGCGGGGCGTCGATTATCCCTACAGCGCGATCGCCGACGAACCGGTCCGGCCGGTCAACTGTCCGGCCCTGCTCTCGCGGTTTCCCATCGTGGAAAGCCATGGGTTTCGCTCCCTTTCGCTCCGGCCCACCCGTAACCTCCTTGAGGCCGACCTCAATTGCAACGGCGCACAGCTTCGCGTGTATGTCAATCACTGGCCGTCCAAGTTCCAGCCGGAATCCGAGCGGCTTGCCGCGGCCCAGGCCCTCGCGCAACGCATCGCGCAACGCGGGCCAGGGGTGCCCTATGTCATTATCGGCGACCTGAACTCGGATTACGATGAATGGCGCACTTTCCGCACCAGGGGATTCGACGACACGAAAGGCGTCACCGGGCTGAATAATGTGCTGGGCACCATCCGTTCCGATTCAACGGGACGCTTCACCTTTGTCACCAAGGGCGATCTCTGTCGCGGGGGACGCGCATTCCATTTCGACCCCTGGCTCGACGTGCCTCCGGAGAAGCGCATGAGCATGATCTTTCACGGCCTGCCCGAGACTCCCGATCACATTCTCCTGCCCCGCGCGCTCCTGTGCGGATCGACGTTTACCTATTGCGATTCTTCCTTCACCGCCTTTAGCTGGGACGGCCGGCTCCTGCGCGGCGGCGAACCCTTCGGCTGGCAGATGCGCGGGTTTGGCAGACGCCGTTTTTTTACGGGGGAGGGGTACTCGGACCACCTGCCGGTTTACCTGCGGCTCGTCGAGCGTCCCGAAGCGCCTCCTGCCCTGCCTCTTGATACGGCGACCGCGCCCGCGAAGGCAGCGCCCCTGCAAAAAGTCGGGTTCGAAGAGTCCGACGAGGGGTGGCTTGCGACCGGGAGTGCGTTCACAGTCATGCGCGACTCCACAGGCGCCGCATCGGGCCGCTACTGCCTGTGTGTCAAAGGAGAAGCGCCGGTGAAAAACTGCGCCGCGGCGTACACCGTAATACGTCGACCCGCGCTCAACCGATCGCGCTGGAGCAGAGTGGCCTTCGACATCCGGGGCGGTGGTAAGATCCAGCTTCGCATGAAAAGCGGGCGCGGCAAATGGCGGTTTTACAGCGGGCCACGGTTCCGGTATTACCGGTCTTCACGTTACCTGCTCTCGCGATTTCCGTCGTGGCGGCACGTGGCGATTTCATTTTTAGCCGATAACACCGCCTCGCCCGATCTCATCGTCGAACTTTGCACCGGGAAAGGCGCGCCGTTATGCGTGTGGCTGGATAATTTTGTGGTGGAGTGAGGAGAATTTCAGCTAAGGCTATCTTTTCCCAAAAAATGAAGAAAACTCGTGGTAAGCCAAAAGGAAAATAATCGAATCCTTCTGGCATTTTGTTTTAAAGCGAGCCCTTCACCTGTAATTGGCAAATAGATGAAGGGCTTTTTTAAATTTAATGAACCGGTAGACACTTTGGACTGGTTTTGATATAAATTATACTGAAGGCTTAGAAGGAACATTCATTTTTTTTGAGATTTTAAATACTTATGATAATATGAAAGTACCCCAGGCCTTGCTCCAACATTATAGGTCCCATACATATATAATACCAATAAGAATATACCTACGAATGCAGCAATAATTATTGAAAGATTTTTTTCCAAATAAAATGTGTTATGAAGGAAGTTAAATATAATATAACCAATTCCCAATGACAATACCTGGGCAAGGGCGTCAGGCCTTGGTGTTTTAAATCTTGTGTCAATGTTATATATTTTCTCTATTCCCTTAATAATTCCGGAAACAATAATATCGTCAAAACCATTCCCGGTATGAAGAATTTGGAACACGCCCCCATCATTTTTATCTAAGAAATCAAATTTAATTATCAGATCTTTATTATTATTGAGAATAGCAAGGTTCAATTGATTTGCATCTCTATATCTAAACAGCATACGAACATCTAATATAATATTTTCACCCTTAGCAGATACCCTTAAAGGGTCTAATGATGCTATATCATTTTTATTTATGGTGACATTTCCACTATTCCAAATGGCCATTGTGGTAGAGTATAAATTGCTTATCGGCTTCCCATCATATTTAATTTCAAGTTTATCTATCTGATGAGAATAATTGACAATATTATTCATGCCAGTAATTGAATAATAAAATGCCTTTTTATATTCATTTGATTTCCAAATCAACCCTAAAACAGTCAGTAAGAATGCTGCTAATTGAAACCATGGGTTACTAACGATTATTTGCAGATAGTGAGTTATCATACGGCGAAATACCTACAAAAAAGACGGCATTATTTAACTATGTTCTATTGTCGTAGTTATAAGTAAAGATTAATCCCAATTTTGCCACCCACGAATATACCACCATGGGGTTGAAAGAAAAACTGGTCTAAAACCTAATATTGCAATGAGCATACGTTCAATAAGTTGTTCAAGATGAAGTGTCGCGTGAAAACGCTCACTCGAATAAGTGGTTAAGGGGTCCAAACCATCCAATACGCCGAATAAACCTTCATGAAAAAGCTCATTACGAGTATTGTAAATCAAATCAATCGCATCTTCGGTGAGGCATATATTCAAATACTGACAAATTAAAATAATGCGTTGTTTATGCCCAGGAGTTGTCCCCGGAGAATTTAAGCTTGAAGATATGAGCTTCCAAATGGTATCTAAGCTAATGTAATAGTGAATAAATTTTTCATAATACCATTCCATTACTTTGCCCCGCTGAAACAAAAACAATGCATTAAGATATTTCCTCTGTTGGGGAGGGGTAAGGGATTGCCAAGTTGCTAATCCATCCGATAAAATAGAAGAGAGTTGATTATCTCTAAATACAATTATCGGTTTTTGTTCTGTATTTATTCTGTTTTCCCACCACCAATTCCAAAATTGTAGGCGTGTACTATACAAGAATCCTAAAAACGAAAGAATAAAATGCCCATCACCTTTTCTGAATTGTTCCGATTTTAACTCCTTTGAACATAATACTTGATGAGTCGGAGCTACTCTATGTATTAAAACTGGGCGAGCTGTGTTTGGAAGAGCATTGCGATTTATCTTCCCGGATTTAAAATTTCGTCTATACGATTTATGAATTGGTGGATAATAGAATCCATCTTTGTGAGATAATTTTTTGATAATAGAAAGTTGTTCCTCATACTTTGGCATGGGTTGAATTCTATAAATATCAAATTCAACAATTTGATTAACCTTCAAAAAACCAAATTTATCAAGTAAGTCCATGATATTTATCTTACCATCAATTATTCATTGACCCTTTCTTTATTACTCTCTATCTTCACCAGCATTTTCTTAGCCTCCCGTTTCCCCATTCCCCTCAACGCAAAATATTGCTCAGCGTCTTTTTCCTTATATTCAACCGTCCCTCATATAGTTCCCGCCGACAAATAATGCGTCTCGCTCAGACTCCTTAATTTTTCCGCCGCAAGCTCCGGGGTGATGTCGCGCTGCGGCATGGCGAGCATCTCGTAGCCCACCATAAACTTCTGCACGGTCGCCGAACGGAGAAGCGGCGGGTAGAAGTGAACGTGAAAGTGCCACGCGTCATGCACA
>Ga0187851_10000817_pt1 | contig 30908 bp, 22 predicted proteins | sample June2016WEW_6_10_FD_132997 | JGI IMG/M metagenome (GOLD analysis project Ga0187851, IMG submission 132997) | Peatland microbial communities from SPRUCE experiment site at the Marcell Experimental Forest, Minnesota, USA - June2016WEW_6_10 | ecosystem: Environmental > Terrestrial > Soil >...
CGCCGTCGACCCGCTATCGACTGCCGTGACGTTCCCTTCGGCGTCGTACGTGTAGGCGTGAACGCTGTCATCGGTCATGTTTCCCGCGGCGTCGTAGCTGTAGCCGCTGGTTGTCACTTGATTCGTGCTCGTGTTGAAATTCAACTGCGGCTGCGGCCCGGTGGTGACGATCAGTGACCGCCTGTGGAAGAAGCGGTTTGGAGGATCGCCCGATGTCATTGGAAAAGTCGTCGTTTCGGTGAACGCAACGCCGATGACGATTGTTGGCGTCAATCCGCCCGGATTCACCGGAGCCTATTCGGCCCAGGGGACGCCGGATATCTTCCTCCCATTCAGCATGCAGCCCATCGTGGCGCCGCAGAACCTTGATCCATCATGGTCGCCCTCCTTGCTCACGAACAAGGACCTGTGGTGGGTCCTGGTGATGGGGCGGGTCAAGCCGGGCGTCCCTGCTTCGAGCGCTGAGGCCTCTCTCAATGTGACTCTCAGTGCCGCGGTGCGCGCCACCTTGCCGGTGACGAGCGCGAACCAGATTCCCAGGCTGCTGTTGCGCGACGGCAGCCGAGGGCAAAACCCAAACATCGAGGAATTCGCAAAGCCGATCTATGTCCTGATCGCGCTTGCGGGCCTGGTTCTGCTGCGGCCTGTCCGATCCATGCTCTACGGCGTCGCCCCATCCGATCCGCTGACCCTTTCTGGCGCAGCCCTGCTCTTACTGCTGGTCGCCCTGGGAGCGAGCTGGATCCCTGCCCGACGTGCTGCCACGGTTCAGCCCATGGAAGCATTGCGGCACGAATGAGGGCCACGACACTTGCTCCTCGCGGCTGCGGCGACCTCGAAAATCGGATGGAACTGGAGCTGGCTTCACATCTGGAGGCGCTCACTTACGACCTCATTCAATCGGGCCTTTCGCCTTAAGAAGCCGCGTCGACGGCGTGCGAACCCGACCAGACTTCTTTCGATCCTGAAAACCACCATGCCCGGCAATCTTCGGACTGTGTCCCGGAAGTGACGCACTTCCATCAGAACCGCAACGGCTGGTCTGAACTGCTCAGATTCACGCCGATTGCTGTGCGAGGCTTTCTAAATAGGCGAGATTTTGCGCCGCCGCACAGGAATTAGCTAAGGAGATCGCATGTCGTTCGGACTTTATTCCGCCGGTTTTATAATCGTGATCGCCGGGCTGGCATACGGCGCGCACCTCGCACGCATGCCCATGCATTGGATTGTGGTATGCGCGGTCATCATGACCGGCATTGGGCTTCTGTCGGCCGTTAAGGCCACCCGCCAGAGAGACGCCGCCAGCCATTGAGGATTGCCGCCAGACGAGGCGGTTCGAATTCCTTTTACGGAGCGTTACCATCGCTCATGATAGAGAAGATTGACTACCGGAACGCCATTTTGCGCTGCGTTCACGGGTCGACCGCTGCTGGCGGTCAGAACTCGTAATGCAGCCCGAGGGTCACATTGTTCGCGTGAAAGTTCCGCGGAGCGGTTAGACCGGCGGGCGATTCGGTTAGACCCGTCACACTAAGTGGATTCGCCGCTTGATACAGAGAAGTGCATGGAACAACCGTTGATATCAGAGAGGTTGAAGTGCTGCAATTCTGCGGCCCCGAAAGGCCACCCTCGCCATAGCCGTAGAAGTTGTATTCAGCCTTCCAAATCAATCCTGGATGGACCGTCCACGCCACATTCAAAAAGGGAGACTGATACGTCGAGTCGAGCGAGCCGTTCACTGACCGCGCATCGTTGAAAAACTGATTGCCGTTGACAGAACTGATGCGATAGCCAATGTTGGAGCGCACCGGCTTGATGGGCGACACGTTGAGAGACACCGATCCGTACTGCGTGGGAGCATCCATGAAGTCCCTTGCAAACCAGTCCGCAAGCTGGGTCGTCGACCCCCTGGTGAATACGCCCGGGCATACGTTCGGCCCTCCGCTACTGTTGGCGGAGGCAGTGCCCGGCAGGCCCACGAGGGTCGAGGGATTCTGCGCGCCGTTGTCGTAGCAGATGTTGGTCGCCGCATACACATCGCTATAGGCGTAATTGAAATCGAGCCCAAAATGCTCATTCGGCGAAAGCACCGCACCCAGGCTCACAATCCGGCTGTGATCGACATGATCGAGCGGGCCCTCGTACGGGTCGAGCCCTGCTGCAACGGCGGCCTGGTTGTTGTTCGTGTTGTTATGCCGTTCCAGGTCGTTCCAGGCTCCAGATAGCGTCGCCCAGGGCTTCGGCCTGTACATTGTATGCACTCTATAGTGCTTGGTTTGCCGCGGACCGACCGAGGTGAATGCGTTGTCGGCGTAGAGCACCTCGACTGTGCCGTTGACACTCCAGTTGGCGGTGGGACGCACAGCGGCGTTGAAGATTCCGCCGTCTTCGTTGATGGTGACTGTTCCGTTTGTCGTCGATCCGACGGCTAATGGAGTGTTGTGAGGACTGCCCTGAGCGATGGTGTGCGTGCCATGGCGATAGGTGAGCGAGAGCGTTGTGCGAGACCCGGCGTCCCATGTCCCCGTCAGGTCATTGGTGAAGAAGTTCTGGCCAAAGTAGCCCGGCAAAGGGACGCCGACGGCGCCGCTGCCTTCAAACGTGGACGTCGCCGGAGTGGTGGGAGTGTTCACCACAGTCGTGGTCAATGGGCCTGCGTAGTTGATAGTTTCATTTCCCGCAGTCGCAGGCGTCGATACCGTGGTCAGGCTTGAGATGACGGAAGTTCCCGGTTGGTGAACGCTGGAGAAGTCCACCTGATCGGAGAGACTGAACATCTTCATAACCTGCCACGCAATTCCATAGTCGGCAGCGATCACCGCCCGGTGTGCATGCGCGTTGCCCGTGTATGTGAGCGAGCGAGTCGTACCATTCAAACCCTGGTAGCTGTCGTAGTAGTCGGGCAGGTTCATATTCGCGTTGGTGTATCGAAAATCGCCATTCATCGAGGTGTTCCTGATGCTTGCGCTTTGCAACCGAAAAATCTCGGTCGGGTAGAGAATGCGCGTCGGCTGCGAGCGCAGATAGCTCGTAACTACAGCACATGCCGCATTGATCACCGGCAGGCCACCGGCAGTTTGCGGCGCCGAGAGGATGGGCGTAGTGCCTATGCTGTTCGCGTTGCAGGCGCTGCTCGGGTACGGCGTCCGGCTGTCGTAATCGTTAATGGCCACCTTTGTTCCGTCGGCCTCTTGCAGGATGAAGTCGCCGGGAGCCACGGTGAAGTAGGAGCCGGCCTTATAGTGGTCGATCTGTTCTTCAAAGGTGAGCTGGGTCCCAGCCATGGGCTTCCACAGAATCGCCCCGGTGAAATCGTCGGTGCTGTTGCGCTGATACTGCTCGAGAATGGCGTCGTACTTGGCGAATTGATAACCGCTTGGGCTCAGGCTCGGGCCCTGAAAGATATTCTGCGAATACTCCACGCGGTACGTCATTTTCGATAACGGAAAGATCGTCAGGCTGGTGTCCGTCATGCGGCGCACCGTGTTGTATAGGAACGGCGATTGGTCGACCTGCGGCCAGGCAAACTGGCCCGTTGGCGCGCCGGTGGGTCCGATGGGAATCGACTGTCCTCCGGGAATATTCGGGTTAGCCAGCAGGTCGTAGTCGAAGTATTGGCGGTCGCGACGGAACAGTCCCGTGAAGTCGTAGAGCTTGCCCTTGGAGGCGTTCAGCCTGGCGAAATTGTAGGGATCGCCGCCGAACCCGCTGCCGATGGCGTTGATGGTATCGACCAGGCTGTCCTTTTTGCCTGGAAGTACATGCATGTCAAAAGTCTCGCCCAGTATGCGCGGCCCAGACCGCAAGTTGACCAGCGTGTCGTACATGGCCCCGCTGCCCGAAACGCCGGCGATGCGCCCGCCCAGATCGACGCTCTGATGAATCACATACCCATTCGGGGCTGATATCGGTGTTTCCGGCGTCGGGAGCGGAACAACGGGCGTCGGATTCTGCGCGGCTGCGATGCCGGTCGTCAGTAAAATCGCCGCGCAAGCGCCCGCGCGGATTCGCTGGATGATCGCGACAGATCGTTGCTTTGATAGGCGGGAAGTACAGCCTGCGTTCTTCATTTTGAAGCCTCAATTGCAAGAGAATCCTTGCTCTCATCCAACCCTTGAAACCGCGTGCAACACTGTTACCGGATCCGGGCCGCGCCATCGGATCGGTCCGGAGAATGTCACCCGGCCCTTCGCCGCCTATCTGAGGAACGCCGGATTGACGTTCGACCCGTGGATGTAGGTGTGGCAACTGGTGCACGGCGTCTGCTCCGACGATCCTGCGCCCATCGAGTGAACCGTGCCGGCCGCGACCGGGCTATGGCATTGGTTGCACAAGGTATTGATCTGCGGCATGTTCAGCAACCGTGCGTTCTGGGAACCATGCGGCGTGTGACACGCCAGGCACCCCTCTGCCTTGACCGCGGCGTGCTCGTAGACGAATGGGCCCCGCGTCTCCATGTGGCACTTGGTGCAGATCATGTTCTGATCGGCCGTGGACCTCAGGTTGTTGTTCCCGAAGGTGCCGTGAACGTCATGGCAGTCGCTGCACTTCACCACCCCTTCGTTCACGCGGTGGTGGAACGGCATATCGAACGCGGGCTTCACGTCGCCGTGGCACTGAAAGCAGAGCGTGGGCTGAGAAGCCTTCAGCAGTTCTTCCTTGTCGTCGCCTCCGTGGATGCTGTGGCAGCTTGTGCAGCCAACGTTGGCTTTGGCATGAGGAGAACGCTCGAAGTTTGGGTGCGCTCCGGCATGGCAGCCCAGGCACGTCTTGTCCACTTCCGCAGCTGTGGCCTTGGCCGGGTCGAAGATCTTGGTCACGTCGCCGCCGCCGTCAACGTGCGCCTTGCCTGCACCGTGGCAAGCCTCGCAGGTGACCCCGGTCTTGCCATGCTCCAGGGCCAGCTTGCTATGAGGATTGGAGGCGAATCCCTTAGCCTCCTCTTGATGGCAGGTGGCGCAGACGTCGGCGCCGACAAAATCCGACGGGGCGGCATCCTTGATTTGCGGCACGCCTGAGGGTTTCGCTGCCTGGGCAGAGGCGCCCAGGGCCGCGACGCAGATCATTCCCGCGCCCATGATCAGCGTCAGACAAGCCCGCAGCCCCGGTCGCTTCCCGGGAGCCGCACTAGTTTTCAATTGCGCTTGAGGCCCGCTTCTACGCATTCAGAAGTACCGCCTTACTTGTTCTGTTCGCGTCTTCCAGCAACAACCGGTCGGATTCCAGGCTTCCAGGCGACGCTTTTCGAATGGAAAGGCCGGAACGTCAGCAGGTTGATTGGGTCAACTCGTGACTGAAAGTGATCCCTCTGCGGAGCAACGACTCGTCGGACGAGATGAATCCGATCGAAATCCAACCCTTTGGCCCGAAAGCGGAGCTTCGTTCCCAGCTGATTCATAGGAAGGACCAAGCGCGCTTTTACTCAGCAGATCAGGATTGCCTCTTCATGGCTGTGCAGAATTGACCACATTTCGCGCGCGATTCTTCCCCAACGATATATATGTGATATGAAGGGCGCTGGTTTTGCGGCGACCAACGGAGAGCCTATGTCCTTTGAAGTCCGCGGCGTCTGTCCGTATTTCGAGGTCTATGACATGCCGGCCTCGCTGCGTTTCTACATCGACCAGCTCGGCTTCACGCTCCTGGACCATGCTCCGCACCGGGGAGGTGACGATCCCTATCGCTACCAGTGGTGCTGGCTGCGCCTCGGCGCCGCCGATCTCATGCTCAACACTGCGTTCGAATTCGACGAAGAACGCCCCACGCGCGAAGAGCACCTCCGCCAGCGTGGGCATCGCGATACCTGTCTCTACTTCGGCTGCCCCAAGGTCGATGCAGCCTACGCTGAGCTCAGCGAGCGCGGCGTCGTCATCGACCAGCCTCCCAAGATCGCCCCATACGGCATGAAGCAAATGTATCTCAGGGATCCCGACGGCTTCGGCCTCTGCTTCCAGTGGAAGGCCGAGTAACGGAATGAGGGTGGGATCAACAAATCGACCTGAAAATCGCGGTCAAGAAATGGCGGCCAACCTAATCCTCGATAAGATTCACGTGCTGGACGGCGGGCTGGCGTCCGAGCTCGAATACCAGGGGGCCAACATCGGCACGCCCCTCTGGTCGGCACAGGTTCTCGAGGACGAGCCGGAAAAGGTTGCGGCGGTGCATCGTGCCTACATCGAAGCCGGCGCGCAGGCGATCGCCACGTGCAGCTACCAGGTTTCGCGGATGGGCTACGTAGAGGTTGGCCTGACGGCGGCAGAGGCCGATGCCGCGCTGCTGCGATCGGTGGAGATTGCGCGATCGGTGGTCAGCGAATTTCCAGAACGCCGCGTATTGGTTGCGGGTTCACTGGGGCCGTATGGCGCGGCGCTGCACAATGGCGGCGAATATCACGGCAACTACGATTGCTCTTATGCCGATCTGGTTCGCTTTCACCGCGAGCGGATCGAGATTTTCGCGCGCGCAACCGGGGCGCAGCGTCCGGATCTGCTGGCTTTCGAAACCTTCCCGTCGCTCGAAGAGGTGCGCGCCGTGGGTGAAGCGCTGGCTCCCTGGCCGGAGCTTCGCGCTTGGTTCAGTTTCTCGTGCCGTGACTCCGGCCACGTTTCACACGGCGAGCCAGTCGCGGAATGCGCAGCGCTGGTTGCTCCATTTCCGCAGACAGTCGCGGTCGGCGTCAACTGCGTTCCACCGAAGTGGATTCCGTCGCTGATTGCGGAATTGCGGACGGCGTCGGACTTGCCCGTAATGGTATATCCGAATTCCGGGGAGGGGTGGGATGCGGCAAATCGCTGCTGGACGGGCATGAGCGATCCGGCAGATTTTGGCGCGCAGGCTGCCGAATGGTTCAAGTCAGGCGCGCAGATCGTCGGCGGATGCTGCCGCACACGGCCCGCGCACATTCGGGAAGTCGCGTTGGCGGCGGGACGATGCTTCTAAGGATTCGTGTTGTTGCTGGTGACCACCGGATCGTGCCAGAGCTCGCCGAGGACCAAGTAGAGGTATGCTGTGCGGTCTGGCATGTCAATGTCGGTGAGCGGCTTTGGCTCCCCGGATGCCAGCAGCCACCAGGCTATCGGCGCCTGATCGATCTCGTATCCGGCGTCGCGGAGTAAAGTGAGGCTGACGCGGTCGCGTTGTTGCATTTCCCTTGTCTGAATATCCAGCGCGACCAGGCCGCCAGAACTTAAGCCGAGACCGGCGTAAGGCGCAAAAGGCGCAGCGAGCTGTGAAGCGCGCGCCACTTTGATCGTTCGCTCGGTCCGGTATTCCTGCCTCTCCAACGCGCGGGCGATGCCATCCGCGAGAAAGGCCGCCAACTGCGAATCGTTTTGCATCCTGTCCACGATCTGGTGCGGAACGAGGATGATGCCGTTGGGCAGCGTAAATGCCTCGCAAGGGATCAGCGAGCAGAAGTGCTTGTTATCGACAACCTGGAACCGAAAGTTGATTTTGGCCGGACCGCTGTCCGGCAAGTTCAACTGGTAGGCAGGAACCAGGCTGTTCCCGATCTTTTCGACGCGCGCTTGCATCTCGGCGTCCTTGAACGGCGGAAACTCTTTCGGATCGAGGCCTCCCCGAAACACGTCCTTCACGTAGTTTTGCTTCGCATCCGCCGGGGCTGCGATGGGTCGTAGTCGCCCTTTTCGCGCAGCTTTTCTTCGCCGCTGCCGATCTCAATGGGACCAATCTGGACGGAAGCAGCAACCAGCACTCTTGCCGCGTCCAGCTTGCCCTTGTATTTGATCCAGTCGCCCGCCTTTACATTGGTAAGGGACTGCAACGGCGGCCGCCACTCTATCTTTGTCTCAGCCGTGATTCGAATCCGATAGCCGTCCGCGCGAAGCACGAGACCGGAACCTTTTGCTTCTTCCGAAGCGGGCGGCGCATCGATCACGGCCGAACCGGAGACCTCACCGGGCCGTGGCATTGGCCGCCGGTCGATGCGCGTGGCATGGACGGTGTTGTCTATGACCACGCCGCTGTAACGAACGCTCATGCCTTCGCCGACATAGGGCGGCGGGTCGCCTGGACAAGTCACAGCCGCACCCTTTTCACCATGAGCGGATTTTGCTACGCCTTTCGTCTCTCCAGTGCAAAGAACGCGCAATCCATTGACATCGAAATCCGAGGCGGAGATTGCTCGGCTGACGTAGCCGGTAATCGTTGAATCACCCTGAGCGTGCGTCAAACCGGCACCGGGAGCCAGCAACCCGCACAGCAGGAACGCAGTTTGCGTTTTCATTTTGGCAGCAGTATAGGCGCCGCTGCGGCATCGCGCAAACGGAAAGCTGAAAGCTGGGAACTGGCTCTAAACGAGTTCCAGCTCCGCCGTGCCTTTGCGGCCCGCAATGAAACGGCCGGCGCGCGCCGCGATCTTCAAAGCTTCGCGGTCGAGCAGCTTGCGAATCTGGCTGCGCGCGTGGTCCGCCCAGGGGCCGCGGTTGTCTAGCTTGATATAGGCCTGCCAATGGCGAAGCGCGTCGCGGCTTCGGCTGCACCGCTCGTAGGCCAGCGCCAGGTTGTAGTGTGCATCGGCATATCGGGGAGCAAGAGCGACAGCTTTGAGGTAGGCCGCGATGGACTCATCGAGCCGTCCCAGCTCGTCAAGCACATTGCCCAGGTCGAAGTACGCCAGAACGTATCCCGGATCAGATTCTGTTGCGTGACGGTACAGCTCCTCGGCGCGGCCGTACTGGCGTAAATGAAAGAAGATCGTGCCCAGGTTAATGCAAGCCGCCGCATAGTTTGGATCGATGCCGAGGATCTCCAGATATAGCGCGATGGCTCGCTGCTTGTCGCCGGCTTCCTCGGCGTGAACCGCTGCCTGGAACCGCTCCTGAATCCCATTCTCTGCCAAGGTGCCGGGGAGTCGCAGTGGCGAGGGCCCTGAGGCTTGAGCAGAGCACCCCGACTCACTGCTGCGCTCGAAGTCGAAGAGCAACTGGCGGCTTATGGGGTCGACCATCGCGCCACGGTGGCGGAATGCCAGGCGCGTTCCGGTGCGCACCACTCGCGCTTCGAGAAGGGGGTTGGCCATCCCCGCAACCGCCTTCATGGCAAGAATCGAATCGCGAATCGACGACGAGGGCACAGCGTCTTCGCGTAGCGCACGCAGGGTGCGCAACTGCCCGAGATCTTGAAAGCTGTAACTTTCCAGTTTGGGAATCAAGCCGGCTCGTTCCCAAGCTTGCAACTGACGGGAACTGATGGCAAAGATGCGCAAAACGTCCTGACGGCGATAGCTGGTCACTCCAGTTTGCTCCAGGCCTTGCACGCGGCACGTTCGCCCTTGTTGCGATTATGCCAAGAGTCGACGTGAATAAGTGGGCAGGAAGTAAGTTCGCGGCAAAAAATACGTGGATAACGAGTGCATGACTTGGTTCCTGCACACCCGCTGTGACAATTCCTGAGCAACCGTTAATTACTTGGTTCCCTCCACTGCATTTTCCAAGTGGATGCGCGATTGGGCGTGCGTGGGTGTTGAATCTCTGCGCCGTCCTCTTTGGCCAAGGTCTCCGGAATGGACCGAGAACCAAATGCCAAATCGGGCCAAGTCCCTGTTGCGGTTGCACTCCCGGAAAGTTGTACCGTGCTTCTGGTTGATGGGCGATGAATTGCAAGCGTCACATCGCTTACGATTTTCTTTGCCAGCGGAAAATTCGCTATGGTAACCTGCGGTGCGCAACATTAGAACGACGCAGGGAAGCTGGGCTCCATGTCGTACGTCGCTTTCCGCATCGTGTTGACGGACCTCCCGCGAGTTGTGTCTCTCGACGAGGAAGTGGAGGCACTGCTCGGCTTCACTCGACAGGATTTTCTTGAGGCGAAAGTCAATCTCAAGGATTGTGTTCACCGCGACGACGCCGCGTTATTCGATTCCCTGTTTTTCCGCGATCTCCAAGACTCCTCCGGAGCTGTCAACCTTCGTCTTCTTCGTGCCGATGGAAGGATCCTCTGCACCTGCGGTCACTTTAAGAAGGAATCTTCGCGCGACGGAACCGTGACGCTTGAGTTGCATCTTGCCGACGCGCGCACGGTGAAAGCACCCAGCGACGCCTCGCTGGTCAACAGCTTTAAAAGCATCATCGAGCACAGCACCGACTATATCTACGTCAAGAATCGCAACCACGTCATTCTGGCCGCGAGCCAGGCGTTGCCGAAGTTGATTGAGTTCAATGGCGGCCGTACCGAGCTTGTGGGCACCACCGATTACGACAATCATCCGGAATCGACGGCGGACATTTACTACGCTCTCGAAGAGAAGGCGTTCGCCGAGGGCAGGCGTACGAATCTGATCCATCAGGTGCTGCTGAGGGATGGAACCAAGCGTTGGATCGACAACCGCAAGTATCCGATCAATGGTCCGGACGGAGAGATCATCGGCATCTTCGGGGTGGCGCCTGATATCACCGAGTACATCGAGGTGCAAAACAGGCTGCGCGGAAGCGAAGAGCAGTTACGCCAGGCCGAGAAGATCGCCGGGCTCGGCAGCTACATCCTCAATATTCCGAAGATGCAGTGGACGGTTTCACCAGAACTAATGACGCTCGTAGGCTCCCGACAGGAACTGGTTGCAGGGTTCGACGAGATGTGGCGTTACATCCACCCCGATGACCGGGCCTGGGTCGCCAAGCGTTTTGATGGCTACTTTCGTGGCCAGGGCACGCCTTTTGACCTTGAGTACCGCCTGGTTCGGGGCACTGATGGCGAGACTCGCTGGATTCACACTCGCGGAAGGCTCGAATTCGACGCCGACGGCCAGCCGGTCAGCCTGAAGGGAACCATCCAGGACATAACAGAGCAAAAACAGGCCCAGGACGCGCTTAAAGAGAGCAGAGATCTGCTCCAGCTTTTCGTTGATCGCGCTCCGGCAGCGCTGGCAATGTTCGATCGCGAAATGCGTTATCTGAGCGTCAGCCGCCGCTGGCTTGAAGACTACGAGCTGGTGGGCATCGAGGTTGTGGGGCGCTCGCATTACGAGGTTTTTCCAGACATACCGGAACGCTGGAAGGCTGTACACCGGCGTGGCATGGCAGGTGAGACCCTGAAGTCGGACGAAGACCGCTTCGACCGGGCTGACGGAACAGTGCAGTGGATTCGCTGGGAAGTCGTCCCATGGCGCAAAGGCGATGGCTCGATAGGCGGAATCGTTATTTGCTCCGAGGACATTACCCCGCAGAAAGAATCGGAGAACCGGCTACGCCTGGCCGCCAGTGTCTTTACCGGTGCGCGCGAAGGCATCACCATCACCGACGACAAGGGGGCCATCCTCGATGTAAACGCCGCCTTTACCCGCATCACGGGATACTCGCGGGAAGAAGCTCTCGGCCGCAATCCGAGCATTCTCAAATCGGGCCTTCAAAGCCGCGAGTTCTACGAGAACATGTGGAACTGCCTGCTACGAGATGGTCATTGGTCAAACGAGATCTGGAATCGGTCGAAGTGCGGCGACATTTATCCCGAGGCGATCACCATCAACGCGATCCGCGATGCTGATGGCAAAACCACGAACTACGTGGCGCTGTTCTCCGATATTTCAGAGATCAAAGAACATGAGCTCCAGTTGGAGCACATCGCTCATTTCGATGCGCTCACCGGGCTCCCCAATCGAGCCCTGTTTGCAGATCGCCTGCGCCAGGCGATGGGCCAGGCGCAGCGCAGCAAGCACGCCCTGGCGGTGGTACATATCGACCTCGACGGGTTCAAGACGATTAACGACCGGTATGGTCACTCGGTTGGCGACGGTTTGCTGACCGCCATCGCCTTCCGGATGAAGCGGGCTCTGCGCGACGGCGACACTCTGGCCCGGCTGGGCGGCGATGAGTTTGCCGTAGTCATGCTCGAACTGGACCACGACAGCGCTGCGGTGCCGGCGCTGAATCGCTTGCTGCAAACCACATCGGAAGAGGCACAGATCGGCAACGTCACACTTCGCGTATCCGCCAGTGCGGGCGTCACTTTCTATCCGCAGTTGGAGGAGGTCGACGCCGACGGGCTGCTGCGCCAGGCTGGCCAGGCGATGTACCAGGCCAAGCTGGCCGGCGGTAACCGCTTTCACAAATTCGATCCCGGCCAGGATCTGATCGCCCGTAGCCGGCACGAGAACCTGGAACATATCCGCAAGGGGCTGGCTGAACACCAATTCGTACTCCACTATCAGCCCATGGTGAATATGCGTACCGGGAAGGTGGTAGGCGTCGAGGCCCTGGTCCGCTGGAAACACCCGGACCGCGGCCTCCTTCCTCCGGGGATGTTCCTGCCTGTGATAGAGAACCATCCGCTGCAAGTCGAATTGGGTCAGTGGGCGATCGCAACCGCCCTGACCCAATTGGAATCCTGGAAATCGTCTGGCCTGGATCTGTCACTCAGTGTCAATGTGAGCGCCATCGAATTGCAGCAGCCGGACTTCGTCGATCGACTGCGCGCTCATCTCGCGGCGCACCCAATGGTCAACCCATCCAGCCTTGCTCTGGAAGTCGTGGAGACCACCGCATTGCAGGATGTGATGCAGACTTCCCATGTTTTGACCGACTGCCGGGGCATCGGCGTCTCCATCGCCCTCGACGATTTCGGCATCGGGTACTCTTCACTGACCTATTTGCGGCGCCTGCCGGCCAATATCTTGAAGATTGACCAGAGCTTCGTCAGGGACATGCTTGAGGAGCCGGAAAACTTCAACATCCTGGAAGGCGTGATGGGCCTGGCCGCAGCGTTCCGGCGCGACGTGGTCGTGGAAGGAGTGGAAACGGTGGAACACGGGCTGATGCTGCTGCAGATGGGGTGCGAAATCGCGCAGGGATACGGTATTGCCCGGCCCATGCCTGCCAACGAGTTGCCAGGGTGGGCGGCAGTCTGGCGACCCGATCCGCGCTGGGATGATGTGCCGCTGGTGCACGCCAACAACCGGCCTGTCCTTTATGCTTGCGTGGAACACCGCGCGTGGCTGTCGGCATTTGAAGCCTGCCTGCAAGGCAGGCGCACGGCTCCACCGTCGCTCGATGCCAGCGATTGCCGCATTGGTGCGTGGCTTGACAGTGAAAAGCGGTCCTCGCGTGGCACATTTGCTTCCCTTCAGGCCATCGAGACCCTCCACCGACAGTTGCATGGGTTGGCTGCGGAGATTTTCGAGTCACAAGCCGACGGTCGGAACTCCGAGGGGCTGGCACGTCTCGAACAACTTCACACACTGCACGACAAATGCCTGAGCCGGCTGCGACCTTTCACGCGGATCGCTCGCAGCGGGGGCAAAAGAAGAAGCGTTGAGGCGCCAGCCCGGTCCCGAGCGAAGCGCGCGTAGCCGCGCAAGCGCAGACAAGTCTTGAATCACAGGCATATTCGGCGGTCGCTGAGTTCAGCGTACTCTTGAATACCGGCAGGTCAACGCTTCAGGTCCTAGTCAGCGATGTGCAGCCGTCGCTTCCGGCTGAAGATGATTATGCGCTGCCGTCGGTTCGCGCAGGGTGAGAACCGGACAGCGGGCATGTGCGAGCACGCGGTAGACGGTTCGGTCGCGCGTGAGATTCTGAAAGGCCGAGCGATGCGTTGCCCCGAGCACAATTAGATTTGCGTGGCGCTCCTGCGCCAGTCCCAGAATCTCGATGGCCGGGTTGCCATGAGCAACTACCGGCTCAACTCTCGAGCAGCAACCTGCCCCCGTTTCGGCGGCAAGTTGGCGCAGCTCGTGCATCGCCGCCGAGTCCATTCCAGTCGGCATTCCCTTCCGCTGCATTTCAGGAACCGGCGGCAGCACATGGAGCAAGACCAATGTGGCGCTTTGTGTCGCTGCAATCTGACAGGCAAGCGCTGCGCTCGGGCGAGAGGTCTCTCGAAGAGTGGTGGCATGCAGGACAACACGTGAAGAGTCCTGTGGCACCGGGAGATGGGCCTCGGGTCCCACGGTAATGACCGGGAGGTGAACCGAGCGCAGCACTTGTTCTGCCACCGAGCCGATGAGCAGCTTGCCCACTTTGCTCCGGCTCCGTGTTCCGACCAGCACGTGGTCCGCCTGGAATTGGCGAACGGCGGCTGCAATCTGCTCCGTGGGATGCCCTTCTCGCGCCAGCGCATCGCATCGAATGCCCTGCCGGCCGGCAAGGTCGCACCACGGCTTCATCATTTGCCCAGAGACTTCAAGAGCACCGGCCGTGTCGTAGTACGGCATTCCCGCGGCATCGGCGGTGATGGCTGCAGTCGCCGAAAGGACGTGAAGAAGAATCAGCCGCGCCCCGGTTTCGTGTGCCTGCTCGAGTGCAAAGGGCATCAGATGGTCGAGATCACTTAAATCTGTGGCGACCAGGATCGTGGCTGGATGGGTCCAGCGGTGAGGATCTGACTCCCGCATGACCGAAACCTCTTAGCTGAGAGCGTGTCACCGAAATTGGATGGGAGATGTGCCAGAGCGCACCCCGATTTGTGATTAGAATCACTTTTCGCGATCGACACTTGCCTGGCGCGCGGCGGGGCTGCGATGATCGCTGGCAATCCATTGAGAGGGGGCCTGAGAATGCAGAAATTCAATTTGGCTTGGGTTGCAGCGGGTGCACTCGCAGCGGGTGCATGGGGACAATCGGCGTCGTGGCCGCCATCACCTGAGCACCCGACATTGCAGGTCTGGCCGGGCACACCGCCCGGAGCCAAGGCAAATCTGCCTCCCGAGGGAGATGTATCGAAACCCGGGGATGGCCAGGTAGCGGGTCGTCCCGTGATTCGCATCGGCAACGTCTCTGCACCCACCATGACGCTTTATTCGCCAAGGGGAATCAACTCGGGCGTGGCCGTCCTGGTGTTCCCTGGAGGCGGTTACCGGTACGATTCCATCGACCTGGAAGGCACAGAGGTATGCGACTGGCTGAGCCAGATCGGCGTGACCTGCGTGCTGCTGAAATATCGCGTGCCCGACAGCGGGCCGTACCCGAAGTCCGCAGCGGCCTTGCAGGACGCGCAGCGTGCCATGGGTGTGGTGCGCCAGCACGCAGCCGAGTGGGGCATCGATCCGCATCGCGTTGGCGTGCTGGGGTTTTCAGCAGGCGGGCATCTGGCCGCAGCCATCAGCAACATCTACGAAAAGCGTCTCTACGACCCCATCGATGCGGCCGACCAGTTGAGTTGCAAGCCCGATTTCACGGTGTTGCTCTATCCCGGCTATCTCGCGCTGGCCGATCAGAACTTTGCGGCGAATCCCGATATTCACCCCACGGCCGATACGCCACCCACCTTTATCCTGCAGGCGGAAAACGACTATACAGCGAACGTCGAAAATGCGGTGGTGTACTTTATGGCGCTAAAGAACGTAAAGGTGCCCACGGAGCTGCATATCTACGCGGAAGGCGGCCATGGATTTGGGATTCGGCCGAGGGACTTCCCCATCCTGGGTTGGCCCCGGATGGTCGAAACGTGGCTGCGCACCATCAAAATGCTGCCAACGCGATAAGGCAACTTGTTCCGACGTACCGCTTGCTCTGCCCACGTGACCGCTGCTCGCGAGCGGGACGACTGATACAGCCTGATCCGCTTTGGGGGCGCTGCCAAGGCTGGCTCGGCGTTTCCCCATCGTTCGAAAAAGCTGCCGCCTAGTAGCACGAACATAAGATTCGTAATACCATATCTGCCTAGTAGCACGAAGCTGCCAATCGTGTGACAAGAATCATAGGCAACGAACCAATAGGCATATATGGTGTTGGCAATGCGTAGCACCAAGTCGATATTCGTAGCACTTGTCCTGCTTGCGCTTGTTTCAAGGGCGATGGCCCAATCGGGCGGTGATAAAGACTATCCTCCTCAGGTATCGGGAACTGTCGTTGACACCTCTGGCGCTGCAATTGCAGGGGCGACCGCGCAGGTTAGGAGCACGGACGGCAACGCACAGGAGACAACACAAACGGATAAGAATGGTTTCTTCGCTTTCTCTGGGCTCCAGGCAGGTAATTATCGGCTCGAGGTATCTCATCCAGGTTTTGAAACCAAAGAAATACCCATTACCATGGCGGCCACTGAGGCACCGGTCTCGCTACGCATCTCTCTGGCAGTGGGCTCTGTGAGCACCACGATCAACGTGCAGGGCCGCGCCGACGACCTGATTGGAATCGCCAGTTCCGCAGGCCAGGTAACGGTAGGCGCGCAGGAACTCAAGAATCGTCCGCTGCTTCGCGCAGGAGAGATTCTGGAGACGCTTCCCGGCCTGATCATCACGCAACACGCGGGCGGCGGCAAGGCCAACCAATACTTCATGCGCGGCTTCAATCTCGACCACGGCACGGACCTCGCCATTTTCCTCGACGGTATGCCGCTGAACCTGCCGTCACACGCCCACGGCGAAGGCTATTCGGACATGAACACGGTCATCCCGGAGTTTGTGGAGCGGGTGGATGCCCGCAAGGGTCCTTACTACGCGGAGGTCGGCGATTACGGCTCGGCGGGAGATGCAGAAGTGGGGTTCTACAAGACCCTCCCCCAGAACTTCGTCCAGGTTGACGGCGGCATGTATCAGTTTGCGCGGTTCGTCTTCGGCGCTTCGCGCAAGCTGGGCGCAGGCAATCTGTTGTACGGCGGAGAAGCCTACCACGATGACGGCCCTTGGGTGCATCCGGACAATTACTACAAATTCAACGGCCTCATGACTTACAGCTGCGGCGGAGACAACAAGGGTTTCAGCATCACAGCTCACGGGTACGCAGGAACCAGATGGAACTCGAGCGACCAGCTTCCCAATACGGCGATACCGGTCGTCGGTTTCTTCGGGGCACTGAATCCGGGGGACGGTGGCCACTCGCATCGTTACAGCTTGCAGGGCGAGTGGCATCACCGGGGAGCAAATTCCGAAACGCATATCATGGCTTACGGATTTTATTACGATCTCAATCTGTTCTCCGATTTCACCTACTATCTGGTCGACCCCTATAAAGGTGACCAGTTCGAACAGCAGGACAGGCGCTGGGTGGCTGGATTCGACGCGCGCCACACGATCTTCGGCGGGTGGTTTGGCCGCAAGATGGAAACGACATTCGGCCTGCAAATCCGCAATGATTGGATCCACAACGGCCTCTTCCGGACAGAAGATCGCATTCGTACGAGCAAGACCGACTATGCGGCCAACTATCTGGGTGACTGCAACGCCAACGCTGATTGTTCCACCCTCGATCAGGTCGCGGTATTACCCGCGGACACGGACTTGAACAAATTTACTGAGACGATCGCGAGCCCCTGGGTGTCTAGCAAGATTCAGTGGGCGGAAAAATTCCGCTCCGTCCTGGCTGTGCGCGGCGACTACGGAAAAGGAATCGTCTCCAGCTTTACTAATCCCACGAACACCAACTATTCCTTTGATCCCTACCCTGCCGACTTCAATCCCAATACCCACCGATCGATCGCCAAGTTTCTGCCCAGCCCCAAGGCAAGCTTGATCTTTGGTCCGTGGAGCAACACGGAGTTCTATCTGCAGGGCGGATTCAGCTACCACACCAACGACGTGCGCGGCTCGACGCAACCGTATGAACCGGTTTCGCCGGACTATCCCTACTACAATTCTCCTACCCCGGTTCCAGTTCCCTTCCTGGCCCAGACCAAGGGAGCAGAAGCCGGTGTGCGCACCGCGGCCGTTCCACATCTGCAGAGCACAGTCGAGATCTGGTATCTGCACAGCAATGGCGAACTGCTGCAGGATGGAGATACCGGAGGCACGACTCCCTCGTCTGAGTCGAGCAACCGCTACGGCATGGAAGTTGGAAACTACTACGCGCCGTCGGAACATTGGGTTTTCGATGCCGACTTTGCGGATTCACGCTCCATTTTTACCCAGAACGACCCATACGATTCGACGTTTTACACCCAAACGTCAGCGGGGCCCCGACTTTGCGCGAGAAATTCAAATTGCTTTGGGCTGATTCCGACCGGGTCCACCCCTTCGGGCATGGTGACTCCTGCGACTGTCAGCTACGGTAACAGTGGTTACCTGCAAAATCAATACGGCAAGGACGTGCCCGAAGCCGTTCGTTGGGTGGTTGCAGCGGGTGCCACGGCCGAGAATTTGAGAGGTTTCTCGACGAGCTTGCGCCTGCGTTATTTCGGGCCACGGCCGTTGACGTCCGACGCGTTGTATAAGTCACCCTCAACAGCCTTGGTTAATCTGCAGGCAAGCTATCGATTCAACAAGAACTGGAGCCTTGTGGGCGAAGTACTGAATGTGCTCAACCGCCGGGATCACGACGTTGACTACGCCTACGTATCGCAGATCAATTCGGCAGCAGGGCTGGGGCTGCCGGCGACACCGCCCACAACTTTAGCAGGGCAAGAAGTGGTTGCGAACGCGGTCAATGCCAACGCGGCATTCACAAGAGTCATGCATCCTGTCGAACCGATTCAGGCGCGATTCACGTTACGTTACAGTTTCGGTCGCTGAAGAAAACACGCTGCCGCCCGGCGGGTCTAGCCGCTGTGCTTGTGCGAATGTTCGTGCGGATGCGAATGCTCCAACTTCAGCTCGTTGCTGGGCACAGTCATCACCAGGCGCCCGTGCTGCACGCCTTTGAGGCCAATCAGCAGGTCAGCGAAGTGCTCGACGTGCGCTGCCTTGCCATGGACAATCAGAACTTCGAGGCATGAGTCATGATCGAGATGCGCGTGGCTGGTTGAAACCACGAGATCGTGGTGCGCATGCTGCACCTCGGTCAGTTTCTCCGTGATTCCAGAGGCGTGGTGGTTATAGATAAGCGTGACCGAGCCGACCACCGTTGCGTTGGGCGCGGCGGTTTGCTCGCGCACTAGCCGGTCGCGAATGAGATCACGAAAGGCTTCGGAACGGTTGGTATATCCGCTCTTCTCGATGGTGCGGTCGAATCGCTTCAATAAATCCGAATCGAGTGCAATGCCGATTCTGCTTAGCTCTCCCATACAGAACTCCTGGCCAGAAGCATCAGAATAGCGCGACGGGCGGAAACGAGTTTCGACGGCACATCGGTCGCACCGATTTTCGTGACCGCCTCATTAAGCACTGCAGGCCCGCGTCAAAGCCGGAGCCAGGAGATCCAGCCTACCCTGCTAAGGTTAGCAACCGCTGGCGAACGCGCCTGGGCCCGCGAGTTGAGCGCCGTGTAAATTCCTTCCAAACAAGATAGGGTGGATCTCCCGGCTTCATAGCACGTGAGAATCCACCCGAAGTCGCTGGCCTCAAGATCATTTCCTTGAAGAAGAAAGGCCCGGCTACTGCGGCGTGACCAGATGATGGGCGATCGCGAAGAGGGCCAGCTCGAGGCGCGTGGAGACGCCGGTTTTGTCGAAAATATTCGAAAGGTGGCGCTTGACGGTTTCTTCACTCAAGGAAAATTGTTTGGCAATGTCCCGGTTGCTGCAGCCCTCCACGATGCAGCCGACGACTTCGAGCTCGCGCGGCGTGAGACCGTAGGTCTTGCGCTGCGGAACTGCTGCCTGCTGCATCAGGTCGTGCAGGGCCGAAACGAGATTGACCACTCGCTTGCCGCCGATCCAGTAGTCGCCGGCGACAACGGTACGAATGGCAGTTTGCAGGTGGCCGGCTATCGCGTCTTTCAGCACAATGCCCCGCGCGCCGATGTGCAGGGCCTCAATAATCTGTTGCGTAGTGATCGTGGACGTAAGAAGCAGAATCTTCGCAGTGGACGGCCCGTTCATAATGGCGCGCATGGCCTCAAGGCCCGGCAGGCGCGGCATTGATACATCGAGCAGGAGTACATCGGGTTGCTTTTCCAGGGTCTCGGTAATTGCCTCGTCTCCGTCGGAGGCGTCGCCGACAACCTCGAAGCCCTCTGCTTCGGTTAACATGTTGCGCACGCCGATGCGGACAACCGGATGGTCGTCCGCCAAAACAATTCGAATGGGTCTTTCCATCGGGGCGGTTTGCCTCCAGTGACCGGATTCGGCGCTCTCTTGGTCAATCCGGCCGCGTTGGTTTCCTTCAGATTCGCCTCGTCTCGAGGCTGGTGTCACGTCGACGCGCTCCTGCACATGCAATTCAATTGTCGGCACTTGCCATCAGGCCGGCAACTCAGCATCCAGCATACGCTCCAACCCGCGGGCGGCGTCGCGCAAATCGTGGAGCAATGCCTCGCTGTTATCCAGTTGGTTATCCTTGGGTTCGAGCGGAGACGACTCGAGCATGGCCCCCACATGCGCCGCCTGCACCGCGCCGGCCATGCCGCAACCTCCTTTTATGGCGTGACCGATGCGCCTGACCTCAGCTCTGTCGCCCTTTTCGATGGCGCTGGTCAGCGCGTCGATGCGCTTACCGAGATCGACTACGACGGCCTTGTAAATCTGCCGGACCGCCGTTTCGGGCATCATTTTCCGGAACTGCGCGAGAACCTCCATGTTGACCACTGGATCGTTGGGATCCATCGAACTCGGCTCATCCTGCCGCTTATAGCCTTCAATGAGCTTGCGCAGCGCCTCGGCTCCGAATGGCTTAAGCAGAAATCCGTCCGCTGCTTCGGTGATCTCGCGCGACGGCTCGCTGGCGCTGATGGCGATGATCGACGCCTTCGTATTGGCGCGGAGTTGCGCAATCAGTTCGGCACCGCTTAGGCCCGGCATCTGGGCGTCCATCAGGATCACCCCCGGCTTGCAGGATTCATCGGCGACCATCCTGACGGCCATGTCGCCGCTGTCCGCGGTATGCACATTGCAGCCGGTCATCGTCAGCAGCGTAGCGGTCACTTCGCGGCTGATCAGGTCGTCATCGACCAGCAAAACGTCGGGAAGATCGCTCTTGGCCGAAAAAGGAAACATAGTGCTAGTGTGCACTGCCTCGGTGCCCGTTGGACCAAAATTCTGCCGGATGGCATCCAGTTGGTTCAGATGCGGCCAAGACAGCGCGAATCGCCCCCTCCCTTGAGCAGGCCCCGGGCGCGGCCTAGTGTGTGCCGTTTGCCTGAGCCGGCAATCCCAGGGATCCAGCCGGCGGCAATTCCTGTTCATTCCACCACGTGCGCGTGGCCGCTTCAAACTGCTCGGCGCGCCCCTGCCATCGCTCGATTTCCAAATCGTAGCGGACGGTCACATTGTTCAGCCAGTAGGGCCGGTTCTCGCTGAGCCAGGTCTGGCTATATTCATTTTTTGCAGCTGAAAATGCGTCGCGCAGATCCTGGCATCGGCCGTTGTCGCTGCTGATATCGCTGAGCAAACGGTTGATGTCCTCGCGCTGTGTTTTGTCGTGCTGCTGGGCCATGGCCTTGGCATACGCCGTGGAGATTTCTTCAGCGAGTTCAAACTTAAGACCGATCAGATCGAGACGCCGCGCCCCGAGATCCATTGCGCCAAGCGCATCTGGCTCCAGGAGCTTTGCATTCTCCTGCCGCGCCTGGGCCAGCAACACGATGGCGTTCTCCGCGTGGACGCGCAGGTCCTGCACCTGAGGCATGAGCTTGCCCGACGCATCCTGGCCCTGCGCGCTCCACGGATCGATCCAAAAGAGCTGGTCACTGGTCATTCCAGTCTTGGCGTTGCCGACATCTTCCTGCGCAGCCATCAACTCTTTTTCCGCTGCGTCAATCTTGCCGCTCGCGTCGTGGTGGAAGATCGCGCCATAAGCGTTCTGGTAGTCGGGGATAGGGCTCTCTCCGGGCTGCCAGGCAGCAACCGCCCCAAAAAGGACGGTATACCAATCCATGTTGAAGAGCCCTTCCCCGTCGTCATTCCAAACCGTGGTGAGCGCGCCCGTCGAGCCCAGCCGCTGGCCGTCGCGAATGAAGCCCTGAATGTTCCACAGCGCAGTTTTCGCTACCGGATACACCTCGTTCCAGTTGGCGTCGCCCGGCGCAACCCAGGTTTCGATTCCTGCCTTCGAAAACGGCTCGATCATCTTGTCGAAGCCGGACCTCTCCCAGTAATTCCATGGCACGGCGATCATATCCTTGGGCAGGCCGGAAACGGCGTCGGGATTGGCATCGCCAATATCGCCCCAGAAAAGCAGGCGGCGATTGAGCGGCGCAAGCTCATCGTGAATCTGCTTGAGAAAATCGACGTAGACCGGACCGTAGCCTTTCTGCTCGACCTCGTCATGGGTGCGGCCGACGCCCAACTCAAACGTTTCGTCGGCGCCGATGTGGATGAAGGGCGAAGGGAACTCCGAAGCGATCTGTGTAAACCAATCCTTGATGAGCGGCAGAGACCCTGTCTGGCCTGGCGCGAGCACGTGGCCGTGCGGCGATTCGGCGTCGTCGCCATAAAGATCGTATTTGAGCACGTGGTGCAGATGACCGAAAGCTTCCTGCTCGGGAACGATGGTGACGTGATACTGTCGCGCGTAAGCAACCAGCTCCGCTGCTTCCTCCGGCGTTAACGAGCTGCCGGGCGGCGCTGCCAAGGGCTGGTCAGGATAGAGCAGCGTGTGCTCAAAATAGGGCGAGTAAATGTTGATCTTGAAGCTCGCGAAAACGCGGATCTGATGCTTCTGGAAGGCGAGGGTGGGAAATGGCCCGCGCGAAAGATCGTCGTCGATGCCGCGATACTGCATGGCCGGCCAATCGCGCACCGTGCCAGTGGGGAGTACGCGCGGCGTGCCGGGCAGCGGGAGGAGCTGCTTGAAAGTCTGCACGCCATAGAACACACCGGCGCTGGTGGCGCCGATTACCGAGGTTTCGTGCTCATCGACGATGAGTACGTAGCCCTCCGCCTCCATCGCGGAGTCGAAAACCAGGTTGTTACGCGCCATGAGAGCTTTTGCGTCCGCGGTGTCGTAACGGGAAAGCGTGACGCGATAAGCGGACTTGCCGACGTTGCCGCGCGATTCATCGGAATCGGCAGGCATCTGCTTGATGGCATCCTCGAGATCGCGCGCCGCGAATTCATCCTGCGGGTCGCGGCCGGAAACAACCACCTGGATCTTTGCAGGAAGGTCGGCGGCGCCGTTGAAATGCGCTTCGCGCGGCGCCGGCAAGAGCCGGACTTGCGACGGCGCAGCTGGCGGCGTGGCTTGAACCGGGAAGGCGGGAAATGCAGCAGCGAGAAGAAGGGCGCAAGGAACGAATCGAGTAGCTTTGAGCAAGCTCCACCACTTTCAGCTCAGGAATTGAGCATTTGGACTCGAAACAGTCATTGTAAACTGATCCTCTGTCGCCGGTTCGTCAAAATTGGATCGGAGATCTGCGGAATCACGGCGCGAAAGAAGGAACGAGAATGAGTCACATCGGCTCTGGGGATCTAGCCGCGCCAACCCTGACGGCGCTTCGCCGCTACAACACATTTCTGCTGCTGGTCGCCGGCCTAGGCGGTCTGCTCTATGGCATCGATGTGGGCATCATCGGCGGCGCCTATCCTTACCTGGCCGATACCTCGGGGCTGACGCCGGCGCAGCTCTCGTCGATTGTCGCGGCAGTGCTCGGAGGCAGCGTGTTGTCGACGCTGTTTGCGGGCCTGCTGACCGACTGGATGGGGCGCAAGCCGCTGATGATCGTCAGCGGGCTGACCTTTGCGCTGAGCATTCCCATCATCGCGCTTTCGCAGGGCTACTGGCCGCTGTTCTTCGGCCGGCTTCTGCAGGGAATGAGCGCGGGCCTTGTCGGAGTGGTCGTCCCGCTCTATTTGGCTGAATGCCTGTCGGCCGCGAGCCGCGGCAAAGGCACCGCGGTTTTCCAGTGGATGCTGACGCTGGGCATCGTGGCGGCGGCGCTGGTAGGCATCTATTTCAGCTATCGCGTCGACGCGGTCGCCAGGCTGGGCGATGCCTCGGCACTCTTCCATTTCAAGGACCGGGCATGGCGAAGCATTTTCTGGGTTTCGCTGCCGCCGGGATTGCTCTTCGTGTTGGGTAGCGCCCTGGTGACGGAGTCGCCGCGGTGGTTGTTCCGACGCGGAGCGAAGGAGAAGGCACATGCAGCGTTGCTGCGCTCGCGCACTCCAGCGCAGGCTGCATTGGAGCTCGAGGAGATGGCGGGTGCCGCGCACGCCGCTGCGGAGACGAAGGGCCAGCAGATCCGCGATTCGCTCCTGCGGCGCAAATATGTGATCCCGTTTCTACTGGCCTGCACGATTCTTGCCGTCAACACAGCGACGGGTGTGAATTCGGTGATCGGATACAACACCGGGATCCTGATGCAAAGCGGGCTGGGCGATTTGGCTTCGCATTGGGGTTACGTGATCTTCACCATCGTGAATTTCCTGGCAACTACGATCGGCCTGACGCTGGTGGATCGCAAGGGACGCAGGTTCCTGCTGCTGACAGGCACGACGGGAATCATTGTTGCGATGGTCTGCGTAGGGCTGCTCTTCCGGACGACGGAGAAGATTGGCGTGGATCGCCGCGATGCGGTGCAGGCACTCGTTGGTCCGAACCAGAATTTGACGCTGCGCTTCGATGCGGCCGAGGCGGACCAGCTGCTCGCGGGAGCCGGTGTTGCGGGGCAAGGCATCGAAGGCGCGCGCGCATCCCTCGCCATCATCTACTCGTACGGCGACTTTACCGGGGTCACAAACTTCGTGCGCTCCGACGATGCTGCGGCCGCTCCGCTCGCGATTGCACGCGCAGATTGCGTACCGGGAAACAAAATCGAGGCGTTGATTAAGGACCCATTCGCAAATTTTCAGGCTGCCCAGACGGCGCCACTCAAAATTGAGAAAGCCCTCGTGGGCAGCGTCCCCGATTCGGGTCACGGCAGGCTGGTGGCGCTGGGACTCTTCTTGTTCATGGCGTTCTACGCGATGGGACCCGGCGTCGTGGTGTGGCTCGCACTCAGCGAGCTGATGCCGACGCGCATCCGGTCGAACGGCATGAGCATCGCGCTCTTGCTCAACCAGCTTGTATCAACCACGCTGGCCGCAATCTTTCTGCCGTTTGTCAGCAAGCACGGCTATTCCTCCATGTTTTTCCTTTTCGCCGGCTTCACGGTGGTGTATTTCCTGGTGGCAGCGCTCTTCCTTCCCGAAACCAAAGGGAAAACGCTCGAGGAGATTGAGGCGCACTTTGAGGGGAAAACCAGCTAGTGGCCAGTGGCACGCAGCTTATAGCTAAAGGCTCTTGCTATCAGCAACCGGCTTCGGCTTTCTGAGATCTTGCTCGATGCAGAGCGACACAATTACGCTGAGGCTCATGATGAAACCTAACCGCTCGATTCCGGCCGCGACCGTCATTCCCGTGCTGATTTATCCCGATGTGCGCGAGGCCGTCGTGTGGCTTACCGCCGCGTTCGGATTCGAGGAGCGCGTGCAGATCGGCGAGAATCACCGGTCGCAAATGAAGGTTGGCGAGGGCGGCGCCGTCATTCTCGGCGATGTCCGTTACGACCGGATCCCTCCGCGAAAGGGCGAGGTGAATCATTCGGTTGTGGTGCGCGTCGAAGACGCCCTCGCCCACTGCGAACGAGCCAGGGCACATGGCGCAAAGATCATCGACGAGCTAAGGGATTTCGAGTACGGCGAGCGCCAATACTCGGCTGAGGATTTTGCGGGACATCAGTGGACGTTTTCCGAGACGCTCAAAGACGTCGCGCCCGAGGACTGGGGCGGGACGACGGTCACGCCGGAGTGATGTGCTGGGCTACTGGGCTAGGAGCCAGGTCAGGCGGCCGTTTTTGACCGTTTTTGATCGCGATTTTGAGGATTGTTTTGATGATTCGAAAAGGATTAGATACTAAAAATAGACCCTTGGGAGTATCAAAAAAAAAAATCTTTCATTCATTTCGCTCCCGGAAGCGCCCATTCGCGGTTCGGCGGGCACCTGAGGTACGACCATGAGAACATTATGCCCCGGGAGGCAGAAATACTCTGCAAGTGGGAAGAACAAATTGGATGCGTGGAATGGCCAGAGAAGTCAATGACATAGCGGGATGGGGAGGTCGCCGCCGGGGAGAGAGGGCTTGACATCATGATGGTGCGTCAGCTGGCCGACTGCGACCCCAGGGAGATTCGCCACCGTAGTGGGCGGTAGTTTAGGCCAGGTGAAAGTTCCGCATGGTCCGTTCGGTCGGCTCTAGTTCGACTGGTTTGGGAACTCCTCCTTAACCGCGTAGCCCTCCGGCACCTGGAACAGCGCTGGATCGGGCTCGCCGCGCACGAAGTCGGTCAGCTCCATGGTGGTGGTCCAAGTGCGGGGATCGTCGTCGATGCTCATCACCAAAATCTTCAATTCGGGAGAAATCCAGGTCTCGCTGGTGACGGCAATCGGGCGATCATTGCCCTCGCTGCCCACCGGAATAATCCTCGTCCTCCGCGCTCCTTCTGCTTCGATGCCGTTGATGGTCCTGGTGCCAAGCTTTTCGATTTCTTGCCTGAGCTGATCGGGCACGGGTTGAACCGGCCTCTGGGAGACCGGCGGCGGCGCGGACAAAGGAATCGGGGGCGGCTGAGGGGTCTTCACTTGCGGGATCTGGGCGGGCTCCTGCATGTGCGTCACGTAGACAACCTTTAAATTGGAACCCCAGCTTATGTAGACGCGGCTTACAGGGTCGGAGATGTTGAACATGTCCAGCCCCTGAGCCCCCAAGCCGGTGCGGCTCTCGAAATAGGTTCTGCCGCTGGAATCGCGGGCCTCCTTGCGGGTGGTTTCGTGGGTGACGGTTGTGCCATCGGCCAGCTTCTAAACCTGGGTCAATTTGCGGACGGCTGCGTACGGTCCGCCGTACGTGCCTGACCCTCCCGGTGCGACGACATTGACGCCGCTTTCAAAGGCCCCGGCACCCCCGCCTGCGGCAAAAATCTGCCCGTGAGCAGCATGGGACGAAGAAAATACCAGGGCAAAAACGGCAAGGCTGAACGCAAGCGGGGCTTTACGCATCGACCCCCCTAAATGCAACACGCTATTCTGACGCTGCTGTCGCCGGAAAGCAATCGTCGCCCCACTCGTGCCCTTTCAAAACCGGGAAAGGCAACCTCAGATCCCTCGCTACGCTCGGGATGACAGCCGCTCGCGCGGTTGTTTGTGGGGCAACAAGCGTCGGTCAGGGGCTAAAGCCCCACATTTTTTGCGCCTTTTCGGCCTGGCTAAAGCCGTGCCCTTTTTACAAAGCCTACAGCGCCCGGGGCGACAACCGCTCGCGCGGTTGTTTGTGGAGCAACAAGCGTCGGTCAGGGGCTAAAGCCCCACGTTTTTTGCGTCTTTTCGGCCCGGCTAAAGCCGTGCCCTTTACAAAACCTCCAGCGCCCGGGATGACACCGCTTTCGCTCTTGTTCGGGGAAACGTGCCCGTTCCCACCCTGTCGTCCGCTGGCGCGGACGCAAGGATGGGGCAACCCGCATTGATGCATGAAGGGTGCGCAGAAAACCAAAGGCGCAACCGATCGGCTGCGCCCTTGGCTCGAGGTGCTATCCCCGGTCCCCGAAAACGAGGGATCGGGGCACCCTCGTTGTGATTCGGGAAAAGGAACGAGGGATCAGAGCCACCCGCCCCCGGTCGACAAAAGGTGGCAGTATTTGACCAACAGACGCTGGCTCGAATGCGACCGGACTAACGCTCCCTCCGGGCTTCCACCACTCCTTCGATTCCCGCTACCGCGGTCGTTATCTTCACACCCCCTGACTTTCCAATGGGCAGCAACATGGGAACCTTTCGGCGATACTCCGTGTACGCTGCGCCGTGTTCGCGGATCAGATCTTTTTCCTCGAACTGGATCGCCAAAACGATGTAGCTGGTTGTTGCCACCGCAAACAGCAAGTGTGCGAGTGTCATGTTCGGCGTCATCCAAAACGCAAGAAGGAACCCGAGGTACAGCGGATGCCGAACGAGGCGATACGGCAGCGGAGTTTGGAACGTAATCCGGGTGTAGGGTCTGCCCATGAGTGGGAGCCATACCTGACGCAGGCCAAAAAGATCGAAATGGTTGATGAAGAGTGTCATCACCAGGACGATCACCCAGCCGGCGGCAAACAACGTCCAAAGCACGGCGCGGGCAGCCGCGTTCTGCACGGACCACACCTGAATTCCAAGGGGCCGCCATTGCCAGAACAGCAGATCGAGCGCCAGGCTCGCGCAAAGCACGTACGTCGACCGCTCTATCGCCCATGGAACAATTTGCGTCCAGCGCTCTTTGAACCACTGGCGCGCCATGATGCTGTGCTGCACGGCGAAGACCGTCAGCAACGCGCAGTCGATGGCCACCGCCAAGCCTGACGAGGAATCGAGCGGCCCATCCAGGCGACGCGGCACGAGGAACCCTCCCACGAATGCAATGGCGTACAGAAAGGAGCCCAGAAAGATCACATAGCAGGTGAGCCCGTACCCAAAAAACAGCAGACGTTTTAGCATCGCACCCTCCCTTGGATTGAGGAAAGAATGGACCTCTTTTCGAGGTTTGCCCATAGGCGCTTTGTCCCGTTTGGACTAGAATTTAGGGTCATCGCCTGGGACAAATGTCCCGAGAGAGCGGATGATCGGTTCCCCATGAGCTCTCGCCAGCAAGTTCGCTATGTCACGGTGCCCGACGGCACCCGTCTGGCCTGCGCCGAAGCAGGCTCCGGGCCTCTGCTTGTGAAGGCTGCCAACTGGCTGACGCATCTCGAGTACGAATGGGAAAGTCCCATCTGGAAACACTGGCTCCAGTTCTTTTCGGAGCGCAATCGCTTCGTGCGTTACGACGAACGGGGATGTGGAATGAGCGGCTGGCAAGGCACCGAAGTGACCCTGGACACCTGGGCCGACGACCTCGGCGTCGTCATTGAGGCGGTACGGCCCGCGGAACCACTAACCCTGCTGGGGATCTCTCAGGGCGCAGCGACCTGCATCCGCTACGCCGTACGGCATCCTGAGCGAGTGGCTCGCCTCATTCTCTATGGCGGTTACGTGCGGGGTGCGTTCCTCAGAGGCACGCCTGAGAGCCAGGGGGCGTACCGGGCGATGATCGATCTGGCCAAGGTGGCGTGGGGCCAGGACAATCCAACCTTTCGGCAGGTTTTCACCTCGCGGTTCATTCCTGGTGGCAATTACGAGCAGCTGCAGTGGTGGAATGAAATGTGTCGCAAATCGGTGTCCGGGGAGGTTGTCGTCAAGCTCTTTGGTGCGCGTGCCCTGCTGGATATTAGCAATGACCTCGGGCAGGTGCGTGTGCCGACGCTCATTCTACATGCGCGCGACGATCAAGTGGTTCCTATCGACGAGGGCCGGATGCTCGCAGCCAACATCGCGCGTGCGGAATTTGTCGAACTTGATTCGCGCAATCATATCCTGCTTCAGGATGAGCCGGCGTGGCACAAGTTCTGTGAGGCAGTCCGATCTTTTTTGCAACCGGGCGCCGGAACGGCGGCGTCCCCGTTTATGGCCTTGTCTGCCCGCGAGCGCCAGGTGCTCGCACTCATGACTGAAGGCATGAGCAACACGGAAATCGCCGAGAGTCTGGTGATCAGCGAGAAAACGGTTCGCAATCACGCCTCGAATGTTTTTGACAAGCTCGGAGTTTGGTCACGGGCACAGGCGATTGTGTTCGCGCGTGATCACGGCTTTCGTACATAGTCCGATAGTGCATAACCTTACCGGTTGATAACAGTAAGATAACCGGCCAATATTTCTGGGACGCGAAATCGCGAAATAGCTCGATGTGGCGCGGGCGGAGGGCAGATCAGTAACGAAATGTGGCTTATCGTCAGTGAACCGTTCCGAGCGAATCACCGGCCGCCCGGAGACTGCGCTTCACGGGAATGCGAACAGCGCCAAAAGCAACTGCAGATTCTTCGACTTCGGCCGCCGTTCGTTTGAATGAACGGCGGTCTGCGCTCAGAATGACAAGTTCAAGATGAGAACCGGGCTGCCGAGCGCAGAAACAGAAAAGGCGCCCGCAGTGCGGACGCCCTTAGAGGTTGAGACTCGATTCTCAGCTAGCTGGTAGTGTGCACGCTGCCTGCCAGCTTCTCTTCGAGCGCTGCCTGCGCGGCGGCGAGGCGCGCGGTGAGCAGGCGGAAGGGCGAGCAGGAAACGTAGTTCAGATCGATCTTGTGGCAGAACTTGACGGACTCAGGATCGCCGCCGTGTTCGCCGCAGATGCCGACCTTCAGATTGGGCCGCGTGTTGCGTCCCTTGGCTACGGCGCCCTTCACGAGCTGGCCCACGCCCGCCTGATCGAGGGTGGCGAACGGGTCCTGCTTGAAGATGCCGAGCTTGAGATACGCGGGCAGGAAGTTGTTGATGTCGTCGCGCGAGATGCCGTAGGTGGTCTGTGTGAGGTCGTTGGTGCCGAACGAGAAGAACTCGGCATCTTCGGCGATCTGATCGGCAGTCAGCGCGGCGCGCGGCAGCTCGATCATGGTTCCGACCATGTAGTCGACCTTGGTCTTTTTCTCGGCGAAAACCTCGTCGGCAACGCGGCGAATGATGGCGGACTGGTTGCGCATCTCCTCGATGGAGCCGATGAGCGGGACCATGATCTCGGGATGGGGCTCCCCGCCCTTTGACTTGACCGCGACCGCTGCCTCAATAATCGCGCGCGCCTGCATCTCGGTGATCTCAGGGAACGTGATGCCAAGACGGCAGCCACGCAGGCCGAGCATCGGGTTCTGCTCATGCAGCTCCTCGACGCGAGCCAACAGCGTGCGCAGGCCCTTGAGCTTGGGCGAGCGCGGCTTGGTGTCTTCGAGGTGCTGGATTTCGACGAGCAGATCTTCGCGCTTGGGCAGGAACTCGTGCAGCGGCGGATCGAGCAGGCGGATGGTGACCGGCAGCGATTCCATGGCCTTGAAGAGGCCGACAAAGTCGGCGCGCTGCATGGGCAGCAGCTTCTTGAGCGCAATGCGGCGATCTTTCTCGTTGTTGGCGAGAATCATGGCGCGCATGTGCTCAATGCGGTCCTCGGCAAAGAACATGTGCTCGGTGCGGCAGAGGCCGATGCCTTCGGCGCCGAATGCGCGTGCCTGCTTGGCGTCGCGCGGAATGTCGGCGTTGGCGCGAACCTTGAGACGCCGCAGCGGATCGACCCAGCTCATGAATTTGACGAGATCGGGGTCGTCGGGCTGGGCATCAAGCG
>Ga0187851_10000818_pt1 | contig 30905 bp, 33 predicted proteins | sample June2016WEW_6_10_FD_132997 | JGI IMG/M metagenome (GOLD analysis project Ga0187851, IMG submission 132997) | Peatland microbial communities from SPRUCE experiment site at the Marcell Experimental Forest, Minnesota, USA - June2016WEW_6_10 | ecosystem: Environmental > Terrestrial > Soil >...
ACTGAGGAATCTGGCGGCGGCCAGCCTCAGTTATATTGAGTTGTGGGGAAAACGTGGCAGCGCACACTGGCTGTTGGCCTCGCCTTCGTGCTGGCGATGGCGGGCACCATCGTCTTCGGCTCCAGGGCCGGCCGGCGGGTGCGTCAGATCCACACAGCCAATGAGCCCATCCGGGAATGGATGTCGGTCCCATTTGTGGCCCATACCCACCACGTTCCCGCCTCCGTGCTGTTTCAAGCTATCGGGGTCCGTCCGCAGGAGCCGCACGATCGGCGATCGGTTCGCCACCTCGCTCATGAGTTGAAGCGCCCTGTTCCCGAGCTGATAGCCCAACTGCAACGCGCCATCGATGCCGCCGCGCGGCCACCGGGTGGCCAACCGCGATGAACGATCAGCTTCTCGCGGCAGTTTCACAGTATGGGACGCCGGCGCTCTTCGCAATCGTGGCGATTGCGGCCATCGGTGTGCCGCTACCCATCACGCTCTTGCTGATTGTCGCGGGCTCTATGATTTCGCAAGGCGCCATGAACCTTTGGTGGGCCATTGGCGCAGCCGGCGCCGGTTCCATCCTCGGCGATCAAGCCGGCTACGCCATCGGCCGATGGGGAGGCCCAGCCGTGGTGGCATGGCTCAGCGGAGTGTTCGGGAAGCGCGACAGCCTGCCAGCCATGGAAGCTAAAGTGAAGGCCTGGGGCGGGTCCGGCATCTTTATTACCCGCTGGCTGCTCAGTCCCCTGGGACCCTGGATCAACCTGGCTAGCGGCACCGCGGGCTACCCGTGGCATCGATTCCTCCTTTGGGACACTTTGGGCGAAATCACCGGGGCAACCGTCTTTATCTCTTTGGGGTGGTTTTTCAGCGATCGCGTGATGTCCCTATACGGAGTTCTGGGTGATCTTACTTGGGCAATTGCAGCACTGCTGGCGGCCGCTGTCTTCGGATATCTGCTACTGACATACTTACGCCGGGCACGGGTTCCCGTCAGTCCCGCCGCGCCCGAAGTCACTCCAGGGCCGGACGCCTGACAGGCGTGACTGCACGCAAACCGCAAGCGTGCGCGCCAGGAAGACGCGCTTAGTTCGTCGAGGTGGCCTTTTGCGCCTTAACCTGCAACTCGTTCACCACCTGCTGCACGTTCGGAACCGCGGCTGCGATACTCTGGGCCTGTGCGCGCGTCGATTGAGAGTCGACATCGCCGGTCAGCGTGACAACCTCATTCTTAACGGCGTACCTGACGCTATCGTGCAGCTTATTCGTAATGAGAGCTGCATCCAGGTTGTTTTCGATACCCTTGTCGAGATCCGAGTTCACGTTCTTGACGTCACTTCCGGAACCGGGTGGAATTACTGCAATCTCGTTGGAAACAACTTGGGCGCCCGCGATAGAACTCGCAATGGATTCGGCCTGCGACTTATCGCCGAATGCTGCTACGTGCCCGCCTAGGGTCACAACACCCTTGTCGCGATCCTGACTCACCGATACGTCCTTGTATCCCGCCTTATCGAGCGACCCGCGAATGCTGGCGGAAACGTCGGCCGCCTTGTTGGACGCCGCCGAGCACCCGGCCAGAGCCACAGCAGCCGCAATCGCCAGCAGGGATAGGCATGTTCTGAGCGTTTTCGTTTTCATGTTTTTCCTTTTGATAACAACCTTTGATACGAACGTTTCCTTATGAAGGGTCTCTTCCCCGTGTGGCTTGGACGCCCTTCAGAATCGCGAGGCCCAAAAGCACGATTGAACCCACGGCAATCCAATGCGCGGCAATGTGCAGGATCACTGCCGCATAGATCAGTCCGCCGATCAGGATCAAGAAACCGAGAATGTAAATTCCGAATGACATGACAATTCCCTCTTCACGCGCCAGAACATTGAGCTCTATGAAGCAGCCCTCGCCAAAAGCGATCCTGGCTCGTTCACCAGGTCCTCGAAAAGCGTCCGGTAATGGACCATCGCTTGGCGCAGTTCTTCCGTGCTGGCTTCACCCCGCGTCTGCTGGAGCGCGATTTCGTGAGCCTTCCGGTAGTTGGCCAATACCAGGGGATGATCCACGGAGATATCCGCCGCTCGCTGTTCAAAGTTGCCTAACGGATAGCCCCGCGTGGAAAGCACATCACCCAGCAGTTGGTCCGCTGCCGTAACCGCGCCAGCGGGGCCGTCGACGAAGCGCGCTTGAACCTCGGTCCAGGACTTCCGGAACCGCTCCCGGTCGCCTGCCGCGAGCGGCCGAAGATGAAACCCCTCGACTCGTTGATTGCGCTCTTCGAGCCCGGCTTCCGCGTGCCGCCGGTCTCCGCCTATCTCCACGGCACGCGTGTACTCGGCGCCGCCGAACTGTGCGCGCAGTCTCTCCGTCCGGTGCTTTCGGTGCAGCAGGAACGCGGCGATTCCCGCAACCAGGACCACGACGAACGCGATGATTACGATCCATTCCGTTGTGCTTATTGCCGATATACTCATGATCGATCTGCCTCTACTCCTGCATTACTCGTGCCCTACAGAGCCTCGCTGAGCCGGACCGCAGGGCGCCGGCTCGGGTCTACCCGGCCCGTGCTTCTCACGTCACCGCCTGACCAAGTGGCCGTTGGGAGTTAGTTGCGAAAACGAGAATAACCCCAGCCGCCGCCACCAAGCACAAACAACACCAAAAGAACAATCACAATGGTTGTCATCTTTTTCCCCTTCCAAATGCAATGCAGTGCAGGTGGAAGGCCAAAGGCGATCTCTGCGGACACAAAGTAGATTACGCCGGGCTCCGGCAAGTTACCGTATGCAAGTCCTGCCGTCCCTCAGGCAAGAACTGCTATAAAGGTCGCGAGCGCAGGAGACGGCAGCCATGCGGCAAATCAGTGGCCGCGCGTATGGTCCACCTAATGGATCGCATGTTTGCGCGGGCCACCTTCGAATAGGAACGGCATTCCGTCACGCGCGTTTCCTCCAGGCCACGGCCGAGGACCGCTGGCCCGACGATTGCTCTCTCGCCGTATAGGAGAACAAAACAACAATGTCACGTTTCTGGAGTACTGCCCTGCTGAGTGCGGCCCTTATGGCCCCCATAGCGGCGCCAAGAATGTTGCGAGCTGAAGATCAGAAAGCCGCTCGCACCTATCACGACAAGCAACACAATGACGATCATGCATGGAACGGTCAAGAAGATAAGGCGTATCGTATCTATGCAACACAGAACCACCGTAAATACGGCGATTTTTCCAAGCTCAAAGACAATGATCAACAGAACTACTGGAACTGGCGTCACGAGCATTCGGACGCCTTGCTCAAGATCGAAGTCAAGTAGCTTCAGTCACATTATTTCCAGGCTGAAAGGAGCCGGAGGGACTGGCCGGAGTGATCGGCCTCCGCTCCGGCGGCGGCTCGCTCATCAATCATCTCCAAGCTGAGACTGGTTCCACATGCGGTCACCATCGTGAACTCACACCGGTGGTGACGAACCAGCCATATTAAAGACCTTTGACTCTACTGTAGTAGCCAGGATCGCCATACCGTTTCTCGAACCAGGTATCGTCACTCCATTTGGGATTCTGGTATTTCTCATGGCTGCCTGGACGTGCGCACCCGCCTGGATTCGCTGGTGCTCTGCCCTTTACCAGAGCAGGCTGCCGTGCCTCGATAGGCGGCTCCTGAGCTTTAGTTATGACCTTCTCGATAAGGGCTTGGCGTCTCTGAGGGCACGATTGTTTCCGCTGTTTTGTCAACCAGCTTGCCAGAAGACGCTCCTGAACCGCGGTAGGTGTCAACACTTCCGGAGTGTGAACCATCTCTGGTCCGGCTGGGGCGTGGCAGTTCGGTGGATCGACAGGCGCTTTGTGTTTCTTTAACCAGGTTTCCAGAAGGCGCTTCTGTGTTTGTGTCAGCGGCACCGGCTTGAGCCTCTCTGGCAAGAGACACCCAGGGACGGCTCAGTAGACCGGAAGTACAGGTTGTTCCACGCCGCTCTTGGTGGGGGATGCCAACTTAAGTATAGCATTTCTGGCGGCTGACTCGACCGCATTCGACATTTCACGGCGGTGGACCTCGGATCGCGGACGAAAGGCACTAATCACGGACAGGGAGCCGCACGGCGGTCTTCAACACTGGCCCACAGCGCTAGCCATACCAGCGCCAGCGCCCAGCCAGCCACCACGTCGCTCGGATAATGGTAGCCGAGATACACGCGTGAGAATCCGACGAGCGCAGCCAATGCCGCCACCGCCGCGGGCCACCGTGCACCCGGCGCGAGGATGCCGGCCAGGATCCCGAAGAACACCGTCGGCACGAATGCATGGCCGCTCGGGAAACTATACGTCTCGCTGGGCACCAGCCCGAAGAAAAGCTCCGGCCTCGGCCTGTGGATCATCGCTTTGAGCAACTGCGCCACCACCTCGGCACTCAGGCTCCCAGCCACCAGCCGGCAAGCCGCTTTGCGCCCGCCGCGCTTCTCCCAGCGCCACACCAGAATGGCCGCCAGCGGCACCAGGAAGTACTCCGAGCCCAGCAGCGTGATCAGCCGCATGGCCACAGTCAGCGCCGGGAACGCACAAGCGTGGATCGCTGACCGCACCGGCAGGTCGAACCCGATCGCGCCGCCGCGCGCTAGTGGATACGCCATCGCTCCAAACAGCACCAGCCCGCTAACCACCGCCGCAGCACGAACCTGCTGATCCGATCTCATCACCTTGGACAGGATACACTATCGGTGCTACGCCAGGGCGAGGAAGTAGACTATACTGCAAGAATGAAACTCAAGGATGCGGCGCTCTTTGCTCTAATCGGGACGATCCTGCTGACGGTTCTGCTGGCAGCCGGCTTCATTCGCGACCTGGTGAGCTTTACCCACGGAGCCGTTGCGGCGATTACGCTGCTCACATCGGGAATCCACCTGCTGGCAAGTCTGAGTGTGGCTGTATTCTTCTACGTGTTCCATAAATCCCAGGCTTGATGTTCGGTGCGGACAGTTTCCAGCGCTTGCGGCCGGCCACTGCCTTCGGTGTAGATCGAACACGAGTTTGGAGAGAACGAATTGGGGCACCAGACCAACCCTACTTGCCTCTGCTCACAACTTATAACTGGTTATGCGCCCCCACATTCCGACCGCCTGCAAGACCCAAACGGCGACCGCGACAACAACCACTACGTTCAGAATTGTCTTGATGCTGTGCGCCATCGGGATATAGTTATTGATCAGCCACAACGCGACGCCGACCACGATCAGCACAATCACGACGTTAATTAAAGGCATCTTCTTTTACTCTCCTAGCCGGTAAGTAGCAATCCGACACCCAGTCGATGGCTCGGCGCACGCCGGCTGGATGTGTTTCGTGAGCTAAACAACCCTGCGTCCCTGAAACAGACGGATTACCAGCACCACCACGGCAATGGCCAACAGAAGGTGAATCAGCCCTCCACCGGTGTAGGAGGCTGCCATTCCCAGGGCCCAGAGAACCAGCAGGATTACACAAATTGCCCAAAGCATCTTTTTTACTCCTTCGCTGTGTACAAGTGCAAGCGCCGGGCCAATACGGAGAGTAGAGCCATTCAGTAACCGGCGCTGCCATTTAACTGGGGTGTTCCGTGGCTTCAGGTGCAGAATGTGCACGGAACGCAGCAGGCGCTGCCAATTAGGCTCCGAACAGCGCCCCCACGCTCGCAGTCACCGCCATGGCTAGAGCGCCCCAGAACGTGACGCGTAATGCACCCACGGTCACGCCGGCACCTCCGGCGCGCGCAGCCAGCCCACCCAGAAGAGCCAGGAACAAGAGCGAGGTTCCAGCGACCAGCGGGATGAGACCTGCCACCGGGGCTATGCCGGTGACGACGAGAGGCATGGCGGCTCCGACGGCGAAGCTGGCTGCCGACGCCAACGCAGCCTGAATCGGACGCGCACTGAAAGCCGCGGAGATGCCAAGTTCGTCTCTGGCATGCGCGCCTAAAGCGTCGTGAGCCATCAGTTGCTGCGCGACCTGTTTGGCAAGCTGTGGATCGAGCCCGCGAGCGATATAAATCGCTGCCAGTTCTTTGTGCTCGCCCGCGTTGTCTGTCCGTAGCTCCGCGCGCTCCAGGTTAAGGTCGGCGCGTTCGGTGTCGGCCTCTGAGTGAACAGACACGTACTCACCTGCCGCCATCGACATCGCACCAGCGACAAGGCCGGCGACCCCAGCGACCATTACATTGCTGTGAGTCGCATGCGCAGCCGCGACGCCGAGCACCAGACTCGCCGTCGAAAGGATGCCGTCGTTCGCGCCCAAGACCGACGCGCGGAGCCAGCCGACACGTCCCGTGCGGTGTTGCTCCATTTGGGGCAGAGGCACTTTCTATTTCTGACCCGTGATTGTGGCTGGTGCCCTTTCGGTTGGCTTGTCAGTCGTTCCATAGTCGGCGGAAGTTTCCGAGGCGGATGAGATATTCCGGGCGCCAGTGTCTCTTAGCGCTGTCTTGGCCCGGTTACACCACTCCTGACTGTCGCAATGAACGGACAGCAGGATTCCGCCATGCCTGATTCTGCCCGCGTACCGCTTGGCGACATACTCAGTGAAGGTCGAGCCGAACAGCAATCCCACCAGCCAGCCGAGGGCCCCGCCAGCGCCGGCGCCAGCCAAAGCCGCCAGCACAGGTCCCGCCGCGACGAGGGGCTCTAGAACCGCGAGGGTCACAATCTGAGTGGCAACCAGCCAAGCCACCGCCGCGCCAACTACAGCACCGATTCCCGCTGCCGCCGCCGCACCCTCCAAAGCCTTAGTGTGCTTCACAAGGGCGAAATCCTTGGTGCCCTGGTTGTCCGACGACAGGACCGAGATGTCCGTCGTCCGATACCCTGCTTTGTGTAGGACGTTGATGGCGTCCGAAACGGTTGTGCGGTCCGGATAGATTCCTAATACCGATGTGTTCTTCGACATTTACTGTTCCTTCCTTTGGAAGCGTCGTAATCTGTGTCTGTGCACGACCGGGGCCAAGTACCGCGGACCATCGCGCCGCGAAGGCGAGCGGCACGGGCCCATCGCGTGGATGCAGAATCTGCCCTTCGAGATGCACATTTCGCTCCGTCCGCAACCCGATATCGCTGATTCGGGCGAAACTTGCCTCATCAGCCTCTTGAGATGGGAACGGCGGTAAACGTGCCACGACTTAAGTCAAGCCAGTGAAAACCGGGAACAAGGGACTGAACATGAATTGGGATCAAATCGAAGGAAAATGGAAGCAGTTCACCGGCTGGGCTCGCGAGCGCTGGGGACAACTCACCGATAATGACTGGGCGGCGATCGCCGGCAAGAAGGACCAGTTGGTCGGCCGCATTCAGGAGCGGTATGGCCTGGCGAAGGCGGAGGCCGAAAAACAGGCCGACGAATGGTCGCGTGCCCAGAAACATTCGGGGCGGGCAACCCCCGCCGCAACCCGCCTTTAGAATTAAGAATCGCCCGCCTGGGCTAAGGACTGTGGATCGATGAAACCGACCCAAGCTAAAATCGCGAACCTCTGGTGCAGGCTGATGCACGCCGAGCCAATGTGGCCTTCGCATGGCCAGTATGAGTGCCGGACGTGCGGGCGGCGGCATCGAGTCTGCTGGGAGCAACCTGAGCCGGAGACTCCGCGCGCCCGGGTGGTACGGCCCGAAATGCTGGCTCAAAACGCCGCGGTGTCCGCAACTGAATCGAGAGTCCAATGTTCGTACCAGTAGTTCTTGTGCTGTTGAGCCTGGTCATGTCAATGGTTCCCTGTCCAGGCATCGCCGCCCGGACACATTAGCTGCAGGCGCGCAACGCGCCACTGTGCCGGCCTCCCGGAAAGCCGGTCCGTCTTCGCCTGCTCCATTCCCATCTCTACACGTTGCTGCTGCAACTGCGCTGCCCGCAACTCGCGCGCCGCATCTGCAGAAAGTGCGTTCCGCGCGGCAATAACTGCTGAATCCCATCTTACGCGCGGCGAGACTGGCTTCGACTTCAGTACGGTAGCTGCGCCGCGTCTCCTGCAAGGTACGGCAAGCAATGGCCTGAGCGAGACAGCCGCCGCACTCTCCGCGCCGTAACATGCCGATGGACCTTGGAGTGCTCCTCGTCCATCGTGTGCGACCAGCCAGCCAAGGTCTACAGGCATGGTGCCCGACGGAGCCAGGAGCCGGCCACACGAGTTTGCACATCAAAGGAGAAGAAGCAGATGAGTGTTTTGAAAACAGTATCAACAGCCGTGTTCAGCCTGGCGCTACTGGGCGTGGTATGCTTACCGGGCGCAAAGGCGGACGAGTGGAACAACAAGACCGTGATCACCTTCAGCGGGCCAGTCGAGATTCCGGGAGTCCACCTCAAAGGGTGGGGGGTGTTGCCAGCCGGCACCTATGTATTCAAACTCTTGGCCTCGCAGTCCGACCGCCATATCGTCCAGATCTTCAATAAGGACGAAACCGTGGTTTACGCCACCATACTGGCCATCCCGAACTACCGCCTCAAAGCGACCGGAAAAACCGTAATGACTTTCCGGGAGCGGCCGGCAGGTTTGCCAGAGGCACTCCGGGCGTGGTTTTATCCGGGCAAGGTCTGGGGCGACGAATTTGTGTACCCCCGGGCAAAAGCGGTTGAGCTAGCCCAGACCGGCAACACGGCAGTTCTCGCCACGACGGCGGATTTGCCGCTCGAAGTCGAAAAGCCGATCTTGACGGTGAGCGAACCGGAAGTGGTGGCGTTGCAGCAGGCGCCCGTCATCGCGGTTCAACCCACTGGAGAAGATGTGGAAGTCGCGCAGGTGGTCACACCGCCGCCAACAACTCCGGATCCGGTAGTGGCGCAGGCCGAACCGGCGCAACCAGTGGCAGCGACGCTGCCCGCGACGGCTAGCTCGTTACCCCTGATGGCACTCTTCGGATTCCTGGCTTTAGGTTTGGCCTGGACCCTCCGGCTCGTGCAAAAGCGCGGTCTGTAACGGGCTTGGCCCGGTGACGAAGTCAGCAGGTAAAGCAGCTATGAAGAACGGGCTGGCGAGGGCCGGGAGACGTGGCGTGACGAAAACGCCCGCTCTCCCGGCCCTTCTTCTGATGGCGCTGGTGGCCCATGCCGGCGAGCAGGCGCCGCCAGCTAAACAAGACCTCGACCCGGCGCCCTTCCGAGTCTCGGTGGACGTTGCCCTGGTGGTATTGCACGCTACGGTGACAGGCCGGCAAGGCGGCTTTGTTTCCGATCTGGACGAGCGGGATTTTGCAGTCTCCGAGAACGGTGTACCGCAGCGCATCCAGCTCTTCAAGAACGAAGATGTTCCGGTCACCGTCGGACTGGTTGTCGACCACAGCACCACCATGCGGCCGAAACTCGCCGAGGTGATCGCCGCGGCCCGGACCTTCGCGCGGTCCAGCAACGCACAAGACGAGATGTTCGTCGTCAACTTCAACGAGAAGGTGTCGCTGGGTCTGCCTCGCACAACCCGATTTACCAACAGCACCGACGCGCTCGAATACGCAATCATGGCTACTGATACTGGAGGCCAGACCGCTCTTTACGACGCGATCGTCAAGGCCCTAGAGGAATCGCAGGCGGGCAGCCGGGACAAGAAAGTTCTGATTGTCCTCAGCGATGGCGGTGACAATGTGAGCGCGCATAGCCTGGCCGAGGTCATGAAACTGGCCGAGCGTTCGAGCGCCATCATCTATACGATCGGCGTATTCGACGAAGACGATCCGGACCGGAACCCGGGTGTACTCAAGCGCCTGGCACAGGCGACCGGTGGCGAAGCCTTTTTTCCCGCCCAACTCGACGAAGTAGTGACCATCTGCCAGCGCATCGCACGGGACATTCGTCATCAATACACGATCGGGTATGTTCCGAACAACCCCGCTCGTGACGGTGCATATCATGCCATTCGGGTGCTTGCGCGAGCGGCCGGCCACGATAGACTGTCCGTCCGCACGCGCGCCGGTTACATAGCCAGCGGCGAACCGCGGCTCGACGAGAATGGCGCCAAATGAAGTTTATGGTAAAGAGAGAGACGCTCAAGCGGGCCCTGAAGTGGGCCCATCGAGCGTTCTTTGCCTGCGCGGTCTTGCTTCTGGGGTTTTGTGGGTTCGCGCTAACGGACTCCTGGGTTTTTGAATGGCGCGAGAACCGTGATCTCGATCTATTGCGCGCTGAGCGCGTGACGAGCCAGGGCACACCTCAATTGCGGTTTTCGGTTCTTCCGAAGGGCCTGGTCGGCCGCATTGAGATCCCACGGCTTCGACTTTCCGCAATCGTCATGGAGGGGATCGGCAGCGCCGCGCTGCGGCGCGGGGTCGGACATATTCCAGGCACGGCGCTGCCGGGCGAGCGAGGCAACGTAGGTCTCGCCGGACACCGCGACACACTCTTTCGCCCGCTGAAGGATCTGAAGATCAACGACGAGATTCGGCTTTCGACGCCGAGCGGCGATTTCAGGTATGAGGTCGAATCGCTGAGGATCGTGGGCCCCAACGACACAACGGTACTCGCTGCCTCGGGCGAGCAATCGCTCACGTTGGTTACCTGCTACCCTTTCTACTACGTCGGGCCAGCGCCCCAGCGCTGGATCGTGCGGGCCCGGCAGGTATTGGCGCAGGTACCGGCACCATCGACTGTGGAATGATAAAGAGGAGACGGTCATGCTGGGTACGCCGGGAGTAAACGTGGAAAACGGCTCGACAGTTAGCGCTGCTCGAATCACTGTGATTGAAGACAACGGGTCAGACGTCTTCCTGCTGGAGCGGGCCCTGAATAGGCAGGATTTCCGGTTTGAGCTGATGCACCTGTCGAACGGAGAGGAAGCCCTGGCTTTCATCCGCAGACAGGGACCCTATGCGGATGCCCCAATTCCGAACCTGATTTTGGTGGATCTGAACCTGTCCAAGTATACCGGCGAAGACATCTTGCGCGAACTCCGAAGCGCCACACACCTCGGCGGCGTCCCGGTGTGTGCGTGGAGTTCTTCCCGATCCCGGAGAGACGAGGCTCTGCTCAAGGAGCTTGGAGTTTCCCGGTTCATCACCAAACCTGCCGGTCTGGATCAATTCATGGAGATTGGCAAGACCCTGAAGGGCCTGCTCGCGGCTCCCAGAGCCGGATGACGGAGCTACAATTCCAGTCAGTTGCTTCGCCGGCCGCGGCGACCACGCGCCGGGCCTACCCGGGCGCGAGAATGGCACTTCGCGTGCTAATAAGTCGCGTTGGCGTTTCAGCAATAACGGCCGTTCGTCCAATGAAGAGAGCTAATGGTGGCGTGTGGTAAAGAAGACCGGCAGCCGTCGGCCACGAACGGGTGCGCGTTCACCGCGTGTGTCTGAATCGCCCCGCCCAAAGCGCCGAACTACCGAGAACGTGAAGACCTCCGCAGCAGCCGCAAATCCCGTTGATGCAGTGGCTCTCGCTCGGCCACGCGCCGCGGCGAACACCGAAGGCAGCTCACACCCATTCATAGTTGGCGTGGGAGCCTCGGCCGGTGGATTGGAAGCATTCACGGAGTTGCTCAGCCATCTGCCGGACGATACCGGCATGGCGTTCGTGCTGATTCAGCACCTCGATCCGAGTCACGAGAGCCATTTGACGGAGCTGCTTTCCAAGGCGAGCAAAATGCCGGTCGCTGAAGTGAAGGGCGAAACTCGCGCCGAGGCCAATCGTGTCTATGTGATTCCGCCGCGATGCAATTTGAACATTTCCGATGGCGTCCTGCACACTCCGCTCCGGCCAGACACTGGCCGCAACATGCCGATCGACTTTTTTCTTCGCGCCCTGGCGGCGGACCGCGGCAACAAGGCCTTCGGCGTCATTCTGTCGGGAACCGCATCCGATGGGACGCTGGGCCTCCAGGCGATCAAGGCCGCGGGCGGCATCACCTTCGCTCAGGAAATGCGAACCGCGAAGTTCGACGGCATGCCGGGAAGCGCCATCGCTGCCGGCGTGGCCGATTTTGTGTTGCCGCCGGCCGGAATCGCGCAGCAACTGGCGGCCATCGCGCGCACTTCTCGCGTCATGATCGAGCCTCTGGATGCAACCCGGCCACCGGCGGATGCGGAATTGGCCAAGATACTCCGCTTGGTGCAGAGCGCCACCGGAGTGGACTTTGCGTACTACAAGCACAGCACCATCGCGCGGCGCATCAAGCGGCGCATGGTGCTCCGCGGATTCGAAAAGCTGGAAGATTACAGCAGCGAGATCGAGCGGAACCGCGAGGAAGCGAACGCCTTGTGCGAGGATTGCTTCATCACCGTCACTGCATTTTTTCGCGAAGCCCCGGTCTTCGAGGAACTGAAGAAGAAGGTGTTCCCCGCTCTGGTTGAGAACCGGGGGGCCGCGGATTCGATCCGGATTTGGGTGCCGGGTTGCGCCACCGGCGAAGAGGCTTATTCGATCGCCATCTGCCTGATGGAATTCCTCCACGACACGACCCTCAGCTTTCCATTCGAGATCTTCGCGACCGATATCAGCGAAACGGCGATCGTGAAAGCCCGCTCCGGCACATACACGGGCGCCGCGTTGGCCCATGTCTCGCCACAGCGACTGGCGCGGTTCTTCACCCGAACGGAACGCGGGTACCAGGTTGCGAATATCGTCCGGGACGTATGCGTTTTTGCCGGGCACAACCTGGCGCAGGACCCCCCTTTCTCCAAGCTGGATCTCATCAGTTGTTGTAACGTGCTGATCTACCTGGGAGACATTTTGCAACGCAAGGTGCTGTCGGTCCTGCAGTACGCCCTCAAGCCAACCGGCTTTCTGATCCTCGGGCCATCCGAAGGCATCGGCACGTTTTCCGAGTCGTTTCATCAAGTGGACAGAACTCACAAGATCTACTGCCTGCGGCCGGCTGTTGGTACGCCGGCGCTGCCGATAGGCGAAGGCCGCCGAAGCGAAGGCCGGGTGGATCCCCGGGAGAGAACCGCCGACGGCCGAACCGGGCCGGACGTGCTGAGAGAAGCCGACCGGTTGGTGCTGGCCGAGCACGGCCCCGCCGGCGCCGTCATCGACGACCATATGAACATCGTGCAGGTCCGCGGCCGCACCGCTCCGTACCTCGAGCTTTCGCCGGGTGAGCCGACCCAGAATCTGCTCAAGCTGGCGCGCGAAGGCTTGATTGCGGGTCTGGGTAAAGCGATCCGAGCTGCCAGAGAAACCAACGCCGCAGCCAGAGAGGACGGTTTCCGGATCGAAGACGGCAACCAGTTAAGAAACGTCGCCATCCAGGTAACCCCGTTCAGAGCCTCGCCCTCTTCCAAGGAAAGCTATTTTCTGGTGCTGTTCGAGGACGCCGAGCCATCGAGCGGCCCGGCGGTGACCGGGAAGCCCGCCATCGATGACAGCGGGGGAAGCGCCCGGCTGCGGCGCGAATTGGCTGCGACCAAAGAGTACCTGCAATCGATCGTCGAAGACAATGCAACCACTCTGGAACAGTTGAGGACGGCGAACGAGGAGGCGCAGGCTGGCAACGAGGAACTGGAAACCGCGCAGGAAGAGCTGGAATCGGCTAACGAAGAGCTCAACACGCTCAACGAAGAACTGAAGATCAGCAATGTGGAATTCAGCAAAGTCAACCGGGATCTGGCCAATCTTCTCGAGAGCATCAGCATTCCGCTCGTCATGGTTGGGCGGGATCTGCGCATCCGCCGCTTTACGCGCGCCATGGAACCGATGTTGAATCTGATCGCCTCCGATGTGGGACGGTCGATCACCGATCTTCGGCCTCGAATGGAGCTGCCCGACCTGCGGCGCTTGCTGCTCGATGCCATGGAGGGCGGCAACCGGCAACCGCGCGATGTCCGCGACTCGCACGGCCGCTGGTATTCCCTGCGCATCCTCCCGTCCCTGGGACCGGATGGCAAGACCGACGGCGCCGTGCTGATGTTGATCGATATCGACGCCGCTAAACGCGGTCTGGACTTCGCCGAAGCTATTGTCGAAACAGTGCGCGAGCCTCTGGTGATTCTCGACCAGAGCCTGCAAGTCATAAAAGCCAACAAGTCGTTTTACGAAACCTTCCATGCCGTGCGGGAGGAGACGGAAAACCGTCTCATCTACGACCTCGGGAACGGACAATGGAACATCCCGAAACTGCGCGAGGTGCTGGAGAGCATTCTTCCCGCCCACGCCACGTTCCGGGACTTCGAGGTGACGCACGAATTTGAGCATGTCGGACGGAAAGTGATGCTCCTCAACGCCAGCGAGATCTACAATCCGAACGCTCGGGCGCGGACGATTCTTCTGGCGATTGAGGACGCGACAGAACGCAAACAGGCTGAAGAGGCGCTGCGGACGACCAATACCGAGCTGCAGGATTTTGCCTATGCGCTCACCCACGACTTGCAGGAACCTCTGCGGATGGTTGTGAACTTTACCGAGCTCCTGGGGCGGGAGTACGCAGGTAAACTCGGCGACGAGGCAGATAAGTTCATCTCTTACTCCGTGGACGGAGCCCTGAGGATCGAGGCCCTGCTCAAAGCCCTGCTGGCTTATTGGGAGGTCAATGGGCGGGAACACGAAGGCTTCGCCTCGGTCGATTGCGGCGCTGTCCTCGCTAAAGCGCTGCTGAATCTGCAGGCCGCCATCGCGGAGAGTGGCGCCGTCGTGACCTCCGGTCCGCTGCCAACCGTGATAGCCGAAGAGATCATGCTGACCCAGGTCTTCCAGAACCTCATTTCCAATTCGATCAAGTACCGAGGCGAGGAAACGCCGGCCATCCAGGTCACGGCCCAGAGAGACGGCGAAGGGTGGCTTTTTGCGGTGCAGGACAACGGAATCGGTATCGATCCGCAAGACGCCCGCAGGGTCTTCGGCATGTTCAGGCGCTTGCATGGAAACGAGATTTCCGGCACCGGCATCGGGCTTGCTCTTTGCAAAAGGATCGTCGAGCGCAAGGGCGGACGCATCTGGGTGGAATCGGGAACCGGGAGAGGCGCCACGTTCAAGTTCACGATTCCCGACAGGCATAAGGAGTCCGCCCCCGCCGGCGGGTTAACTTAACAATGGGCAACTCCGATCACGCCCGCGCGGCAGACGAGATCGAGCGCTTGCGCAAAGCGCTGGATGCCGAAACACAGGCGCGCCTGGATGTCCAGCGAAAGTTGGACCGGGCGAACGCGGAGTTTGAAGAGTTTGTCTCGATGGCGGCTCACAACCTGCGCCAGTCTCTCCGGGACGTGGCTTCATTCGGTCAACTCATGGCCGAGACCTATGCCGGGCGCCTCGATTCCGGCGCCGGCGTGCTTCTCGATCGCATCCGGGACGGCGCGGCAAGCATGCAGTCGCTGCTTTCCGACGTGGTGGACTACTGGGCGACTGGCGCTGGCAATGGGAAATCCTCACAGACGGACATGGAAGCCGTCCTTCGCCAGGCGCTCCTCTCCGCGGACAAGCAGATCGAGGAGACCGGCGCAATCGTCACCCATGACCCCTTGCCGGCCGTGTGCGGAGACTTCGAGTTACTAACCAAGGTTCTGCACCATCTGATTAGAAATGCCATCGAATACTGCGGCACGGCTTCTCCGCGCGTTCACATTTCAGCCAGACGCGCGGACATCGAATGGGTATTCACCGTCGAAGACAACGGTCCTGGCATAGATCCGGCGTTCCAGGGCCGTGTGTTCGGTGTGTTCAAGCGCCTGCACGGAAAAGAGTACCCAGGGACCGGACTTGGACTCGCGTTCTGCAAGAAGGCGATCGAATCGCAAGGCGGCCGAATCTGGATGGAATCGACTCCCAGCGCTGGTTCGACAGTCTGTTTCACTCTCCCGTCCGATTAACTCGCCGCCCTATCGCGACTTTCGCCCGTGTCGTCGGCGCTCGAGTTGCACTTCCGTGCAGATTCTGCCGGTGCCCGTGCACCCGGCTCTATGGCGTGCTTGGTGTTTGCGCGCGGCCCCGTGCGTGCACTGCTAACTCGGAGCGGTGAAGACAGGTCCAAGCGGTTCTCTTGTCATGCCCTCGTCGGCGGAGAAGAGCTTGGTAGCACCGCATGGATCGGTTCGCGATTTTGGTGACTCAAGAATGGGAGAACGTTTTATGTTTCCAAGACGATTGATTGGATTGGTATTTGCCGGCGCGCTGGTCCTCAGCCCGCTGGCGGCCGAGGTGGTGGTCCGCATCGCGCCGCCTCATGTCCTGGTAGAGGACCGGGGTGTTCCACCGGGCCCCAACCATGTGTGGATTTCCGGGTACCATCGCTGGGATGGTAACGCTTATGCCTGGACCCCGGGAAGGTGGGAGCAGCCTCCACGGCCGCATGCCCGCTGGGAAGCGCATCACTGGGTCCACCGTCACGGCGGATATGTTCTAGTCGAGGGGCGCTGGCGCTAAGGTCTGCTTCCCAACAAATTCCACATGCCGGCGGACTTGCTCTGCCGGCATGCGCCCCTCAAGACCGCCGATCAACGAGAGGTCGCTCCCGCCGCGGTCAGCGGCGGACGTTGCAGGTCCGCATCCACAGACTGTAATTGACCGATTTCTTCAAGCACCCGGGCCCAATCGCCGCCATTGGTCTTGGTCGAAATGGGAAGGCTCAGGTCCTGGTAAAACGCCAGGATATCGCTCCGAAGGTCTTGGGGCGCTTCCGTGTAGTGGCCGTTCAACTTGTCTAGTAGTTCCGCATAAGTCACATCCGTCAGTCTATATTTCCCTGCCGGCGTGAGCTCTCCCACGTCAAGATTGTCATTTGGCAGCTTAAGCTCGCCCGAACTCTGTTCCGAAAGCAGCTCGCGGTAGCGGTCAATCGTCGAGTTGAAGCTGGCCATGTACATCTTCTCGGTCTCCGGCGTCAGCCTCTTGAACGACATCGCTCGGAACGGCCCCACCTTTGGCACCACGCGAAATACAGATGCCAGGAATTTCGACCGGATCCCAGGCCGGCGATAAGTAGCGCCCCAGGTTTTCTCGTAGCTCGAACGAGACAAATTATAGAGGAACATCTTACGCGTGACGCTGTGAGCTTCCTGTTCGATTTCCTCCTTCTTGAGTTGCCAGGCCACTCTGGTGATAGCGGGAAGAACCGAGCCGACCGCTCGGCGATATGATCCGATGGTGAGATCGACATCCATGAAGACTTTTTCCAGCCTCATCCCATAGGTATCCTGGAACGCGCGATCAAGCAGTGGTTTTGACACTGCAAAACCGATGAAGCTCTTGTACGCAGCCGAAGCGTAGCGGCTTTTGGCCGCCTGATAGACGTCAAAAGCGAACTCCGTCTCATAGTGGGCAGCCGGATCGTCGGCATACGTCACCAGTTTTCCGAACTTCAGTTCCAGCTTTGGGTAGAACAAAGGAACCGCCAGGTTAACGGCTATGGAGTGCCCATTGTTGTCGGCGGCATAGTGCGACAGCGCCCCCAGGGCGAACGCATATTCATTGAGGTCTTGCGAGTCGCGGATCAGGTTAACGACGAAATCGCCGCTGCGGACGTAATGTGTCAGGTTGCTGAAGAACTTGCTGCCGAAAGGGTAATACCCCAAGTCCTGAATAATGCACCCTCCGTAGGCGAATGCATGGGCTTGCTTCAGTTCGTCCGCTGTGGCGGCCGGGAATCGCTTCAGCAGCAGCCGTTTGATTGCGCTGTCCCAGGTCGAATCGATAATGGCTTCGTGGGTGAGAACGGAATACGCGGATGCTGTTGACGCCGAGAAGAGAAACAACAGCACAAGAGCAGCCCAACGCCAAGGGTCACGAGGTTGGCGCATTCGCTCACGATATGTCATAACTCTCCTTGCAATGGCCCTCCCGCTTCTGAGGAATAACGCACGTGGGCAACCACCGCCGCTGGCGGGTATTCTACCGGCTCAAGTGGCCTCTCCGTCTGCCTCTGGTTGATTTGTGCCGGGCAAGCGCAGCCGGCCGGCGGTCGGCAAATTTGGCATCCCATGTGCAGGCTTTGCACTCCGGCTCCGAAATCTCCGCCACACCGCGCGCGCCGGCCATCGGTATTGGCCTTCAAACAGCAAGGGTTCTGTTTTTGGGCCGTCCCGTGCAAAGAACCGTAGGCAACTGGGGCATGAAAGGTGGCCGTCATGAAGATCGCATCTGGCGAAATGGGCTGGGCTAGGGAAAGTCTCGAACGAAAACAGGCTGAATTGGCTTGGGTATTGCGAGCGCGGGACGGCATCGCCATCGAGAAGAGCGCGGACCAAATGGACGAGATTCAGTACGCGTCGGAACGGGATCTGGCGATTCGGAACGTGGACCGCGACTCCGCCTTGCTGCGTGAGGTGAAAGCCGCATTGCGGCGGCTTCACGACGGCAACTTTGGGACCTGCATCGACTGCGAATACGAGATCAGTTCAAAACGCCTCGCGGCCGTACCATGGGCGGCTCGCTGTATCCGGTGTCAGGAGACTGCGGATCGCGATCGGCAGGGGACGGAGTTGGGCGAGGACCTCATCAATGCCGCATAAGCGGCGGTTCGCTGGCTTATAGACCGCCGAGATCGGCCGCCGGTTATTGCGAGGGCAAAGAAGCCGGAAGAAAATGGGTGCAAGTCGTGAAACGAGCCTCCAGCATTCAAACCATCGCATTTCTCGGTAACTACTTGCCGCGCAAATGCGGCATCGCCACGTTCACTTCCGACCTGCTCGGGGCCGTGGCAGAGCGCCATCCGCAAAGCCGGTGCTTCGCGGTGCCGGTCAACGACATTGAGGGATGTTATCAGTATCCGAACGTCGTTCGGTTCGAGATCGAAGAACAGGACCTGGAATCCTACCAGCGCGCGGCGGACTTTCTGAACTCGAGCGATGTGGATGCCGTGTCGCTCCAGCACGAGTTCGGGATTTTCGGTGGGCCCGCCGGCAGCCACCTGCTGACGCTGCTGCGCGGATTGTCAGCGCCGGTCGTCACCACGCTCCACACCGTTCTCCGCGCGCCGAACGCCGACCAGCGCCGCGTAATGGTGGAATTGGTGGCGCGCTCAACCCGGCTCGTCGTCATGACCGAGCGGGGACAATCGATCTTGCAGGAGGTTTATCAGGTGCCGGCGGCGAAGATCGATCTCATCCCGCATGGTATTCCCGATGTGCCATTCTTCTCCCCGGATTATTACAAGGACCAGTTCGGCCTGACCGGCAGGAAGGTGTTGTTGACGTTCGGGCTGCTTTCGCCGAATAAGGGGATCGAGAATGTGCTCAACGCTCTCCCGGATGTGGTGGCGGAGTTTCCCGACGTCGTCTATATCCTGCTGGGCGCCACGCACCCTAACGAGCTGCGCACCAGGGGTGAAGCTTACCGCCTCAGTCTCGAGGCCATCGCCGCGAAAAACAAAGTCGAGAACAACGTCATCTTCCATAACCGCTTTGTGGAGTTGAAGGAATTGACCGAGTACATTGGAGCGGCGGATCTTTACATTACTCCTTATCTGCACGAAGGCCAGATTACATCGGGAACTCTGGCTTATGCATTTGGCGCGGGCAAAGCCGTGGTCTCCACACCATACTGGCATGCTGCCGAATTGTTGCGGGAGCAGCGGGGAATCTTGGTGCCATTCGCGGACCCGGTCGCGATTGCTCGCGAGGTCAGTGGGTTGTTGCGCGATGAAGCGCGCCGCAACGCGATGAGCGATAATGCCTACAAGTTAGGCCGCGAGATGGTGTGGAGCAACACGGCTCGGCTGTACATGCGGTCTTTCGAAGCGGCACGGCACCAGGTGGAAGCGGCGCCTCGCGAATCGGTTTACGCGGTGGCGTTCGGCGATCGGCCGCATGAGTCGCCGGAGTTGAATCTCGATCATCTTTACCGCATGACCGATTCGACCGGCATTTTGCAGCACGCCAGCTTCACGGCGCCGAACTTATCGGAGGGCTACTGCACCGACGACAATGCCCGCGCGCTCATTCTCGCGGTGTTGCTGGGTCAGTTGGAAGAAGCCCCCAAGCGCGTCCGGGCGCTGGCCACAACCTATGCGGCATTTCTAAAGAGCGCCTTCAATCCAAAAACGGCGCGTTTCCACAACTTTCTCAGTATCGGCCGCCGCTGGCTGGATGACCGGGGATCGGAAGATTCTCATGGGCGGGCGATCTGGGCGCTGGGCACCGCGGTGGGGCGCTCGCCCCATTGGAGCTCCCAGATAATGGCCGAACAACTCTTCGCGCGGGCGCTGCCGGCCGTGATCGACTTCACTTCACCGCGAGCTTGGGCATTCACCCTGATTGGCATTCACGAGTATCTGCGCCGGATTAAGGGTGACCAACTGGCCTTCGACGTTCGCGAAGAGTTGACCGCGCGGCTGGTGGCGATCTTCGACAAGGTCGCCCAACCCGGTTGGTCCTGGTTCGAAGAGGGGTTGACTTACGACAACGCGAAGCTGGCTCACGCCCTGATTGTCAGCGGCCGCACTACCGGACAAGTGAGCGTGTACGGGCGAGGCATACGGGCGCTGCGTTGGCTGGTGGGCGTACAGACTTCGCAGAATGGCCAACTGCGTCCGATTGGCAGCAACGGATTCTATCAACGGAACGGCGCGCGGGCGAACTTCGACCAGCAGCCCATTGAGGCCCAGACGACGCTCTCGGCTTGTCTGGAAGCTTACCGCGCCACCGCCGATCCGTGGTGGTACGAACAGGCGCAACGAGCCTTCGACTGGTTCCTCGGCTGGAACGATCTCGGGCTGGAACTTTACGCCGCGCAGTCTGGCGGTTGCCGCGATGGTCTGCACCCGGACCGGAGCAACGAAAACCAGGGAGCGGAATCGATGCTGGCCTTCCTTCTGTCGCTTGCCGAAATGCGGCTGACACAGAACACCGCAAACAACGTTCAGCGAACCGCTCTAGTGGCCCACGTCGCCCAATAAAACAAATCGGCGCAGAACCGAGCACGGTTGTTTTCCTTTTTGACGAGCTCGTCCACCGGAACTTTGTCCTGCCCCGCGATGGAGTAGCTCCGCCGCCGATCAGTTTTGATGCCAAAAGCAAAACCTGCACTTGGAACGTGCAAAAGTTGCATTTACTTGTGGCGGCGTTCGATCTTCTAAAAGGGCCTTACTGATCTCGTAAACCAACCCGGCCGCGACATCCTTGGGGCATCTGACGGGCGTGGTCTGAGTCCTGCAACCAATTGGGAGTTTGAGGTCTTAAGCGATTCGTATTCGCTAATGAAAAAAAGAATTGCTCTCCGGCCACGCTACTTTCTTAGGCCTGAATATTGAATGGCCCCGCGCCTGCTTTGTTAGCAATTGCTCTCAAGCGCCTGGGCAGGACTCAGCTTCTTCCTGGCGTTGATTGTTGCAGGAACCCTCGCAGTTTTGCGCAGTGAAAACGCTGAGAGCGAAGGGTGGAGGAATGCGACAGAGATTGATTTGGTTGGCGATGGCTGTAGCGGTTGCTGCGCCTGCTTTCGGAGGGACAATCATCACCGTGAATCTGGGCAGCTCGAGCCCTTTCGCGCTCCTCGGCAGCACGATTTCGAATACCGGGATCTCTCAGGTCACGGGCAATGTTGGGGCCACGACTACGATCACGGACTCCGGCCCGTGGGTCGTAACCGGCACCGTTTATCCGGCCGGTAACTCAACCGCTGTAGCAGCGTACAACGCCTTCGAAAACGCGTACAACACGACACTCGCTCTGTCGAGCACGCAGCCGACCCTAACTAGTCTCCCGTTGACCCAAACCTTCACCGGCAACAACGTGTACACGTTCACCGACGACCTCTCGACGGCCACAGGCACTGCTCTGACATTTGACGCCCAGAATAACCCCAATGAGGTTTTCGTTATCCAAATTGACGGGACTCTCACCGTGAACGGTATCCTAACATTCAATCTGATAAACGGAGCACAGGCGGATAACATCTTCTGGGTCGTTGCAGATGCCGCCACCATCAGCGCCGGCAGCTCCCCAGCTCAGACCTTTGACGGAAGCATTCTAGCCGGAACCAGCTTCACCATGTCCGCCCAGACGGGGGGGAGCGGCGTGCTTGCCGGCACGGTCAATGGCTGTGTGTTCTCTGAGACCGCGAACACCTTGGCCGGCGAAACCGACGTCAACGGCTGCTCTGCCACTACCGCCGCGACCGGCGGCTCGAGCGGTGTCCCCGAGCCCAGGTCCGCGGGACTCGTGAGCTTCGCCGGGCTGATGGGCATCCTGGCGTGGCGAAAAGTCCGGTCAGCCTCAATACTGTCCACCTAAGCCGTGGCGCGGGCCGTCAGGCCTGCTGAGCCGAAAGTCATCTCGGCTTTTCTTAGGGCCGTTGAATCGTTGGCTGCAATCGCCGGCGGCACTTTAACCAATAGCAAGACCTGCACCTTCCCTAACAGAACATGCACCTACTCCAAGACGCCTTCACCTGTCTTCAGCGCCGCGGTTCTGCGCGGTTGTCCTAGTCCCGTCACAACTCCTTAGTCCGCGCGGTTGTTCTGCCCTCGTACCCATGAACTTGAGGATGGCTCCCGTCGTGCACTACATCAGAAGGCTGGAGAACCGGGACATGCCGACCGATTGTCAGGTCTGCTCCAAACTCGGAGACTGCCCTGATGGCTCTCCTCAACCAGTGTTCGGCGCGGGAGCGCCATTTGAGCGGGAAAAGGATAAAAGGATAACAATCAAGATGAAGATCATCATTGCGTTTCTCACGGTATGCGGACTCGTAGCGGCCCAGGCGCCGCAGGCTCCAAACCCAGTTCGGCAGTCAACCCAGATTGACGCCGGGATGGCCGCTGGCTCGGCGCCGATCTATCGTGTCACGGTAGTAGCCCGGACCACTAAGGCCATTAGCTACAATCATCGCAGCGGATCCACCGAAATCGGCTTTCGTGGAACGGCCCTCTTACCCGAGGCCCGCGGCGAGGCCAAGGTGGAGAGCAAGCAAGGCGTGATCAAGATCGACGCGCGGATGGACAGGTTGAAGCCCGCAACCGCCTTCGGTCCCGAGTACTTGACCTATGTCATGTGGGCCATCACCCCCGAGGGTCGTGCCACCAATGTTGGTGAAGTGCTCTTGGATGGAGATAGGGCCAAGTTGGATGCCACCACGGAATTACAGGCCTTCGGCTTAATTGTAACTGCGGAGCCCTATTTCGCCGTGACTCAACCCAGCGACGTCGTGGTGATGGAGAACTTCGTCAGGGCAGACACAACCGGAACGATTGAACAGGTCGACGCGAAGTACGAGCTCTTACAGCGGGGCCAGTACACCTTGAACGTCAACCCAGCCGACATCACACCCATGCGGCTGGACTCGAAGGTGCCGTTGGAAATCTACGAGGCGCGCAATGCCGTGCAGATCGCACGCTGGACCGGCGCCGAAAGGTTCGCCCCCGAGACCTTCCAAAAAGCCGTTCAGGGCCTGGAGAACGCCGAGGGCTATCTGACGGGTAAAGAGGGAAAGAAGCCCATTGGCACGGTGGCGCGCGAGGCGGTTCAAATGGCCGAAGACGCCCGCATCATCACCGTGAAGAAGATCGATGAAGAGCGGCTGACCAACGAGCGTTTGGCTGCGGCGGATCGTGAAGCCACCGCGGAGAGCGCACGCGCCGCGGCACAAGCCGACGCTGCGCGTACCGCAAGGGACGCCGCCGCGGCGCAGGTTACCGCGCAGGCCGAAGCCGACCGCGTGAGACAAGAGAACACCGCGAACATGGACGCTGCGCAAAGCGAAGCGAACCGTGTAAAGCGCGATAACGCGGCACAGATGGCCGCCGCGCAGACCGAGGCTGATCGCTTGAAACTCGAGAACGATGCTAAGACGGCCGCCGCCCAAACCGAGGCGGACCGGCTGAAAAAAGATAACGATGCGCGGATGGCTGCCGCGCAGACCGATGCCGATCGTCTGAAACGCGAGAACGACGCGCAGCGCGCCAGTACGCAGGCGGAACTGGATCGCGCGGCCACGGAGAAAACGCAAGCGGAAGCGGAGAAGGCCGAACTGCGAATTCAACTGCTGGCGCAGTTCAACGCCATTCTTCAGACCACGGATACGGCGCGCGGTTTGATCGTGAACATGTCGGATGTTCTATTCGACACCGGCAAGTACTCGTTGCGGCCTCTGGCGCGCGAGAAACTGGCCAAGATTGCCGGCATCGTCTCCGGGCATCCCGGTCTCAGGCTGGCTGTCGAAGGCTACACGGATAGCGTCGGCGGCGATGAGTACAATCAGCAGCTTTCCGAACACCGCGGCGGGGCGGTGCGCGATTATCTGACCCAGCAAGGTATGGTGGCAAGCTCGGTGACGTCGAAGGGCTTCGGCAAAACTCAGCCGGTTGCTTCCAATGACACCGCGGCGGGCCGGCAGTTAAATCGCCGGGTGGAGATAGTGGTTTCCGGCGACGTGATTGGCACCCAGATCGGCACGCCAGTCGCAGCAGTCCGGTAGATCGAAAGCGAACGCGCTACGGGGGCCGGCTGGCTGTCGGTGCAGGCCCTTATAGCCGGGTTTCGGTTGGATTGCAGTTCAACTGTGGCCAGGGCAGCAGCGCCGCACGAGGGGGGCATTTGACATGACGAGTAATGAACCTGTTAACACTGTATTCCGTGAAGGCGACCAGGTCGTACTGGCCAGCGGCACTTACCAGGGCACCACGGGGAGTTTTGTCCGGCTGAGAAAGGACGCCAACTGGGCCGACATTAAGGAAAGCAATGGCGATACGTGCAGCCACCCGGTGGCATGGCTGGCCCACTCGACGGCCGCCCCCCTGCTCCGGTGAATTGACGCCGCCAGGCGCGTGGCGCGGCCTGTTAGGCCTAACCGAAGGGCGAGAGAGGCTGACCCCGATACTCTTCACTTAGGGGCAAGCGCCAGGCGGCGAGATCGGGCACCCTCATTTTGCGGGTCTGCCGTGATCCAGGCAGAGCGCGGTCAGATCGGAAACGTCGGCTTCGCCAACGCACATCACCGTATCGGCGCCGCCCCAGTATATCTTGACTGTTCCATCCGGCTCCGCAACGGCTCCGCAGGTGAACACCACGTTGTGGACATATCCGGTGATTTCCCACGGATCTTCCGGCTGCAAGATCCATGAGTCGCCAACGCCGATGATCTTCGCCGGGTCCCGTAGGTCGTGAAGCGCGACTCCCAGCCGGTAGACCGATCCGTCCATCGTCTGGAAAACGCCGTGATAGAGGGAAAGCCATCCCTGCCCGGTCTTGATCGGCGGTGCGCCGGGACCGATCTTCATTTCATCCCAGTGATACGGTACCGGCCGCATAATGAGCTGCGACTCGCCCCAATAACGCAGGTCCGGGGAATAGGAAATCCAGATCGACCACGGCGCTATTTCCGAATGCGGACGATCCAGCCGGGCATAGAGCCCATCGAACCTCTCGGGAAAGATCACGACATTCCGGTAGTCCGCCTCGGTGATGAGTGAGATCCTCTCCACGTGACGGAAGTCCTTCGTCTTTGCCAGGGCGATGCGCACCCCATTTCGCGAGTAAGCGCTGTAAGTGATGAGATACTCGCCCTCCACGTGCGTCACTCTGGGGTCTTCGACGCCAAATTCCTCATAGGTGGCGAAAGCGCCGTCCGGCGCGGGAGTCAGGAAGGGCGCCGGATCGGCCTTGAAGTGAAAACCGTCGGAGCTGCGTGCCAAACCGATGATGGACCGTCCCGTGCGCAGGTGGGAACGGAACAGCATGATGTATTCGTTCTCGTGCTTGACCACTGCTGCGTTATGGACCGTCTCTACCGGATAGGGGATATCGGCTTTGGTGAGGATGGGATTGCCAGCGTATCGTCTCACGATGTCAGGCCTGGTATTCATGACTTCCCTTCCAGCGCAAAGACCGCCTCGTAAACCCGTTCGTACGTTTTCACCATGGTTTCGATGGAGAAACACTGTTCCACCCGTTGGCGGCACGCGTTGCGATCGATTTCGTCAATCCGTTCCAAGGCCTGCACCGCCTCGTCAACGCCGTTGACGAGGAAGCCCGTCTGCCCGTGCTCGATCACCTCGCGGCAAGATCCAAGGTCCATGGCGATCACGGGCACGCCGGCGGCGTTGGCTTCCACCAGGACCAGTCCGAATCGCTCTGGGATGGTATTCAGGTGCAGCAGCGCCCTGGCACGCGCGAACAGCGCGTTCTTGCCCGGCACGTCCACCGGCCCGATGTAGCGGATCGCTTGACTGAGGTGCGGTTCCACTTGCTCGCGAAAGTACGTCCGATCCTGGATGATGCCCGCGATGAGCAGCGGCAGCCCGCTCCGCCGCGCAACTTCGATGGCCAGATGAACGCCCTTGTCCGGATGAATCCGGCCGAGGAAGATCAGGTGGTCGCCGCCAGCCTGCATCGGGTACAGAGAAAGGTCGATGCCGTTATAGACTGTCGATAAGTAATTCAGCCCCGGTGCGCGATCGGAGTCGCTGATGGAGACGAAGTATCCGGCGCGATACTTCTCATACACCGGCATGATCCTGGGCGACGAGAATCCGTGGATGGTCGTCAGGACCGGCGTCTTCACCAGCCGGGTGTAGGACAGCGCCATGAAGTCATAGTGGCTGTGGATCAGGTCGAACTCGGCGGCATGTTCGAACACTTCCGAGATGTGTAGGTACTCGGCCACTTTCGGATCGATGTTAGGATCCTCTTCGTACCCGCGTTCGATTACTGCATGCAAGTGAGCCCGGGTCACCGAATCTTGAGTGGCGAACAATGTCACATCCCAGCCACGGGCGACCAGCCCTTCGGCGATGTTGCCGGCGACGGTTTCCCACGCGCCGTATTGCCGGGGCGGCGTTCGCCAGGCTACCGGCGATAGAACAGCCACTCTTTTGTTGCGAGTGGTCATGCGGCCGTTAGGACTTCCTGCTCCATGGCCTCCAGCACCTCCGCCAGCGGGACAGTTGCAAAACCGGTGGAGTGATCGGCCATGCCATAAGGAATGACGAGCACGCCGTTGTGAACCAGCGCTCCGCACGTGTAGATGACATTGGGCACGTAGCCTTCACGCTCGCTCAGGTTCGGCTTGAGCAGGGGCTCGCGGAGCCGCCCGATTACTTTGCTCGGATCGTCTCGATCCAGCAGAAACGCCCCGATCGAGTACTGCCGCATCGGGCCGACGCCGTGACTCAGCACCAGCCAGCCGGCATCGGTCTCGATGGGAGACCCGCAGTTCCCGAGTTGAACCAGTTCCCAGGGGAATTCGGGCTTGAGGAGCACCGTGCGCGCATTCCAGAAATGGACGTTGTCGGAGAACATCAGGTATATATTCTCGTTGTCCTGGCGGGAGAGCATGACATAGAGTCCGCCGATCTTCCGAGGGAAAATCGCCATGCCTTTATTTTCCGCGGCCTCGCCGTTCAGCGTTATGAATCGAAAGTTGAGGAAGTCGGAAGTCTCCACCAACTCCGGGACAACCATCCGGCCATCGAAGGCGGTGAAGGTCGCGTAGTAGATATGGGTGCCATCGTCGTCTTGGAAGCGCACGAATCGCGCGTCCTCGATGCCGTTGCGCTGGGAGGGCGTGGCGGGGAACAAGATGCGCTCGGACAATTCCTGCTCCGGCTGGAACTGGACCTCGTAGTTGGACCGGGCGAGTATCCAGATCCCCTGCGAGGCGTTCTGATCCTCCTGCGACATTCCGTCCGGCAGCCGAAACTGTTCCGCCTGGAGCGCGCCGCGAAGATCTTCCAGCGCAAACGACTCCCCGAGCTTGTTCATCACCCGGCGCGTGAATTCGCCAGTCAATCCCAGTTCCGAGAGCTTTCGCGCGAACAACGGCTTTTCGTAAGAAGGGTTTGGAATCTGCGTCGGCTCGGTGAGAAAGCCGGCAGGGGGATCAACCTCGATCCGCTGATCCCGATCGATAACACCGGTTCGAAACGTAATCGAGGAAATGTGCCCTTCCCCGGTGGCGCGCAAGCTAAGAATGAACCGGAGAGCGCCGGATTCGAGACCGGTCTGGTCCGGATGCGGCACGATGGAAGGATTGAATAGCGCAGCGGACTCCAAAGAGTATTCCGCCAGGAAGTAGGAGCCGATCAGGAGTCGTCTCTGTTCGGATATGTCCTCAACCCCCGTCAAAGACTCACGGACCTGTTCGAAACGCTGTAGGAAGCGGCCGCGGAGCTGACGGTGGCGCTGAGAGAACTCGGCGGAAACCTCGTCCAGCAGTTGGCCGACACGGTTTTCCGGAAGCGCCATGATCCTGGCGACGATCCTGGCGACCCGCTCGGGACCACCCGGACTGAAGGGCCGCAGGAGAACGCGGGATTGGTCGGGATTGACGAATGTGGCGGTACGTTTGAGGTGCATGGTCATTGGCATTGACAGCTACTCCGCGATGGAGTTCGGTTTTCTCGGATTGGACGTGGTGTTCATGAGTGCTTTCCTTTGCTGCTCGGCGGCTTTTCGCCGCTTCGATCAGCTTGATTCTCCGGGCTGCCCTGCAGGCTGAAAATGGAGCGGATCCCGCAGGTTTTGCAGTTCCCGGTAATAGTAAATTGGGGAAGGCCGCTTCCCGCTCAGTTTCAGGGCCTTCAGAAACGCGATTTCCTCTCCGCTGGCATCGCCACTCAAGGAGGCGTCTTTGAGGAATTGTTCGAGTCCCGGTTCCATACCGGCGGTTTGTGGCGGATCCTGTTCGGCAAACTCAAATCGCTTCAGGGTCGCTGCCGTGAGCCGGCGGTTGGGGACAACTTCCATGCCAAAGGTTTTGAGATCGATGTCCCAAGAGTCGATGATTGGGTCCAGAAAAGAGATGCAACTCTCTGTCGAGACATTGAACACGTCCGTGTCCAGAAACTCGAGAATGGAAACCCGCACCTGCTCATAGCTGCGGTCACTCACTTGGGCCATCAGGCGGAGCCACTCTTCGCCTTGCAACTCCTCCTTGGCGACGCCCTGGGCGACATCCAAGACTTTTTGGGTGACTAGGCGTTCGAGTTCGCCGAACGGCTCCTTCTCAAAAATCCGCCGCACTTCCTTTTGCCGGGCGGGATGGCATTTCCGCAGTATCAACTCGCGGCACTCCTGGAACAGAGGCCGCGGGACCTCCTCGACTCTTTTCCTCAGCTCCTCCCTGCGTTGCAGTTCGGCCAGCTTCGAGAGTTCACCGCTCGGGAGTTTCAACGTCCTGCCGATCTTCTCGTAGATGTCCGTGCGTCCGGGCGAGGGAGGAGCTTTCTTCCGGGCCAGCAGTTGCGAGATGTAGGATTCCGTCACTTGAGCGGCCGCGGCGAGATCTTTCTGCTCAAGGCCAAGCTCGGTTAAACGCTGCCGGATCAGAAGGGATACGTCCACTGGATGTTCCTGCTTGACTGATTAACCATATTTTGTCAACCAGCCAACTTAATCTTCGCACAAACACGCTTGACAAGCAAGAAAACTTAACTAATAATGGTTAACGATGCGCTTCTATTACCTGACTGCTAAGGCGAAAGTCTGCGACCTGGTGGGGGAGCCGTCCGAATAGGACAGCGAATGAGCAAGAGACTGCTGAAGCGGCACAAGCGCCAGGTTGCGCGGGCGAGAGAGCGCGTAAAACTGTCGGAGCCCGACCTGCGAACGCCGGAACAACTGGCGGCAGCGCGCGAGTCGAGCCGCGCTCTGACTAGCCGGCGAGCCGCCGCCCGCCCGCTTTACTTCACGCCGGCCGCACATCCTGCCAGCCCTGTCCCGAAGGCCGGCGAAGTCTCATGATCCGCGCCACAGTCGGGCTGTTCTTCAAACGCTGCCCGCGTTGCAGATCCATCGATTTTAGAAGCGTGGGGGGACGAAATGCTATCGAGTCGGCCTTCCAACGGCTGCTGCAACCCTACCGCTGCTCTCTTTGCGGCCACCACTTTTTCCTGTTCCGGTGGCAAGCCCTGATTGGGGGCGTGGCGTAAACAGGTAACGGAAGCGCCCGGCGGCTTTGCTCGGGGTATCTGTCTGTTTGGAATCAAACGGCTCGACGCCCGAGAAGCGCCGCAAGGATGCTGACGAACAGCGAGTGAAGAAGAGGCAACGAAGGCCAAGCTGAAAACTGGCGGGGACGACGGGGCTCGAACCCGCGACCTCCGACGTGACAGGCCGAACGTCTCTCCCTTGTTTGTCCTGCATGCGTTTGTTTTTCAGATACTTATAGACAGCGTCAAGGGGCCGTTTTTGAGGTGCTACAGTGGCTGCTACAGTTCGTTTTCGTTCGGAGGTTCAGTTGCCGTACGAAAAGTCGTGGCCTGGGTGCGCGCCAGCGGATCCCGGAACTCTATGACAACTGACCTGCCCGGGCTTTGAGACGACCAATGAGCTGGGACCCAGGCCTCGGGTTTTGGGTCATCGGAGGTGGCGACAACGACGATTGAGCGTGGATAGCTCCGGCGCGCTACCCTGCGAACGCGAACACTGCTCCAACCCGCGCGTTCCTTTATCCCTCGTTGCGACCGGCGTTGGCTCCTCTGCCAACAATCAGTTTCTTCATTTATGTCCTGTTAATGGGCGTTATCGGTAGCCATGAGGACCTTACCTCGGTATTTGGCGGAGACATCAAGCGAAACGTCGTGGCGACGCGACCCGAGAATGCCGCCAGACTCACGCGCGGATAGGCTCTCCCCCGCGACGCCATTGCAGCAGAAGGGGCTCCTTTGGTGGAACGACGAAGGGCGGAACTGTGTTCGTGCCACGCACCCTCGGGTTTGTGTCACCAAACTGATTTTCGCGCCCGCACGCCAAAAGCCCTTTCCGAAAAGGCGCATCCAGGCGCCAAAAAAAGAGCGACACTCTTGCCAACGAGCGCCAGGCCAGCCACTCACGCCGCCCAATCCTTTGCCCTTCGGGCATGAGGGCAAGATGAGGCATGCCCCACCTGGCACATAATAGACTAACTGTGCCTTGGCACCTGATCTTCGAATCGCTGGCCTACTTCGTGGCTTTCCGGCTCTATCTATCCGAGCGCCGGAAGAGCGGGGATTTTCTGGATACGCATGCTCGCTGGAGCGTGGTGCTGGCGGCGATCGCGGGGGCGGCGATCGGATCGAAGTTGCTGTTCTGGGTGGAAAATCCAGTGCGCACACTGAATCACTTGACCAGCGTCGAATACCTGATGGGCGGCAAG
>Ga0187851_10000823_pt1 | contig 30858 bp, 31 predicted proteins | sample June2016WEW_6_10_FD_132997 | JGI IMG/M metagenome (GOLD analysis project Ga0187851, IMG submission 132997) | Peatland microbial communities from SPRUCE experiment site at the Marcell Experimental Forest, Minnesota, USA - June2016WEW_6_10 | ecosystem: Environmental > Terrestrial > Soil >...
ACCGCCTCCGCCACCGCCGCCTCGAGTAATGGTTATCGGTCCGCCGCCACTACCACCATTTGTCGTCACGCTAAGGCCAGGGCCTGCGGTAGTTGCGGTAGTTGACGTGCTACTAGAGCTGTTATTAACAAGTAATTTCGTTACTGGATTGCCGCCAATGACGCCGATTATCAAACCGATTACCGCGCCTAGCAAGGTAAAGGTGATAGCTTCAGTCATAAATTGAACCATTATTCGGATATTTGAAGCGCCAATTGCCTTTAATACTCCAACTTCGCGGCGGCGTTCGCGAACAATCATAATCATATTAAGTAAAATAATGACTGCACCGGCAATGACTGCACCGATTAAACTAAATAATGAAATATTCTTAACACTGTTTAACGGTTGTACGGTCGCATCGGCTTGGGCTTCGGCGCTCGTAACATCAGCGTTTGAACCAAGCGTATTTTTAATTGCAGTGGTTACTGAACTTAAGTTATCTAGCGAATCAACAGTTGCTATGGCGCTAGTCACATCACCAGTTTGACCGCTAAGAGTTTGCTCTGTTGGTAACGATACTATTACATTGTTCTCATCAGCTTGATTGCTTGTGGTGAATATGCCGTCTACTGTCAAGGTTGTACTGTAAGCCGTAAAGGTTGAACCAACTTTCAGGCTATTTTTGCTAGCCATTGCCGAGCTAATCATCGCAACATCAGCACTACTAGTGCCGTTTATTGCTTTACCGCTGGAAATTGTGAGATTAGTGCCATCTAAACTAGTCGGGTTGGTTGTGCCAGTAATAGTAATTGGGGGAGTGAAATTAGTTGGGGCCGTGGTGCTGCCACTGGCGCCACCACTATAGAAGAAATGGCTGCCGCCTCCGCCGTTTATATTAAAAGTTATCGGCGAGGTTAGACTGGTTTGCCCATTATTGCTGGAGCTTGAAGATTGACTATTAAAATTACCGAATGACGGTTGTGTCGAGCCAATTGTTGTTAGACGGTCAGTTAGAGTTTCGCTGACATTAGTAACGTGAGGTAGAGCTGACACTTTACTTAATTCACTGGTAGTTAAGGAATTGTTAACTGAGCTAAAGCTGCTAAAGCCAGCGGGAGCAATGGTTATGGTGTTGCCAATTGTGCTTTTAACTGATTGAATTTTCTGACTGACAGCTTGACGAGCAATTAGCATGGTTAATGCTAAACCGATACTTAGCCCCAAAATAACGACTATCGAAATAGCGCGAATTGAGTTGCGAAAAACATTTCGGAAACCACGGGTAATTACATTCATATATTAATTTCTTCTTCAAGACCTAATCTACGTCGCTTTGCTGAAGATAGACTTGAGAAACACTGTCTATCCGACTTGCTCATTTCTATAACCCTAATATAAGCTTAAAAACACGCTATGAACATGATATTAAGTGCATAATAAGATGGCTACATGAAACGTACAAAAATGAAGTCAAGAAAACCTCATTCTAGCTCGACTGAGCCAGCAGTAATTCCTATCCAAAAACCAAAAGATGCCAACCAACCTTTAGATTTTCCAATTATTGGGGCAACCCTATCGCCGCATGCCGATAAATATTTTAATAAGGTAACCCAGCAAAAGTTAATTAAAGCTCAGTTAAGAAAGGCTAAGCGACGGCATAAATTAAAACAATTGCTTAAATTTAGTGTTTTGCTATTGGTAACGCTAGTTATTTTAAGTGGTGCCTGGGTTGGCTGGAAAGTCCTGCGCAATGCCGATAAATTCGGTGGTTTTTTTGGTTTATTCTCTTCCCATGAACTTAATGGTGAAGCCCAAGGACGAGTCAATATATTACTTGCTGGTGATTCGGCCGATGATCCAGGTCATCAAGGTGCCGATTTAACTGATTCGATTATGGTGGTCAGTATCGACACTAAAAATAATACTGGTTTTATGCTTAGTATCCCCCGCGATCTGTGGGTGGATATACCAGGGAACGGTTATCAAAAAATTAATGCCGCTTACGAAGATGGCCAAGCTGACAACTTCTCTGCTTCGGGTTACGCTAACGGCGGTATGGGATTATTAGAGGAAGTGGTAAATCAAGACTTGGGTATAACCTGTCAATACTATGCTTTGATTGACTACACGGCTTTCCGAGATGCGGTAAATGCCGTTGGGGGCATAACTATCACTATTAATAGCCCTGATCCCAGAGGTTTATATGATCCGAACGTAGATTTAAAGCTGCCTAATGGCGCTGTAGCTTTGGATGGTCAGGAGGCCCTTAATTTAGCTAGGGCTCGTGGCGACGGATATGGTTCTTACGGATTCCCGCAAGCTGACTTCGACCGGACCCAACACCAACGACAAATGCTAGTGGCAGTCGAGCAAAAGGCCACGACACTAGGTGTCCTATCTAATCCGGTGAAAATCGGTGATCTATTTGATGCGGTCGGTAATAATATTCAAACTGATTTCAAAACCAATGATGTTCAAGCACTTTACAGCTTAGCTAAAAAAGTAAATATCAACAACATTCAGTCCTTAACTTATAGTGAATCAGGCAATAACGCCTTGTTGCAGGTATATGTTGCACCGGATGGAGAAGATGCTTTAATCCCGGTAGCTGGGATTGGCAACTATAGCGCAATCCAGGATTACGACACTAATTTAATTACGCCTCAAACTACACCATAAATAAATTGACAAATTTGGGTATAGCTTAAATTATTTGTTACAATAACAGCGTATATAAGCCGTAAGTTAAGGTAATACTTTTATGTCTGGTCATTCCAAGTGGTCAACTATTAAACGTCAGAAAGGCATCAAAGACGCGGCCAAAGGTAATTTATTTACCAAGCTCGGCCATATGATCGCCATAACAGCGCGTAACGGTAGTGATCCAGATACAAATTTTAGTTTGCGTCTAGCGATTGACCGGGCTCGAGCAGCCAACATGCCATTAGCCAATATTCAACGCTCAATCGACCGAGGGAGTGGTAAATCAGGTGAAGCTCAGATTCAAGAATTATTATACGAAGGCTACGGCCCGGGCGGCGTAGCGATTCTGGTTGAAGCGGCCTCCGATAATATAAACCGGACTTACCCGGACATCAGATTGGCCTTTACTAAACACGGTGGGTCATTAGCCGAAAAAGGGGCGGTTGCCTTCCAGTTTTCCCGCAAGGGAGTTGTTCGGGTTAAGGGCAGTAATGACGATATCCTGATGCAAGCCCTTGATGCTGGTGCGGAAGATGCCCAGGAAGAAGCCGGCGATACGGTGATTTACACCGAACCGCACGATTTTGCTAAAGTTCGTAATTCTCTCCAGGCCAGCGGTAACGAGATTAGTGAAGCCGAGTTAACTTATGTGCCTAAAAATACCGTGACTATAAATGACGCTGAGACTGCCCATAAAATTATCCGTTTAATGAACGCGCTTGAGGACTTAGATGACGTGACAAATACTCATGTCAACTTTGAAATACCCGAGCAATTCATGGCTGACTAAATGCGCGTTATTGGCATTGATCCCGGAACAGGTATTTTAGGGTTTGGTATCATTGAGACAACTCCCGCCAAAAAACATCCGCAACTAGTTGATGCCGGCGTTATCCGTACGCCCGCTAAGCAAGCTGACGCCGTCCGGCTCGGCACTATTTATGACGAACTTAGCGCTATCATTGCCGACACCAAACCGCAAGAAATGGCCGTCGAGACCTTATTTTTTGCCCAAAACATTACGACCGCCATGACCGTCTCACAAGCCCGTGGGGTGGTTTTGCTCTGTGGCCAACAAGCCGGACTACCGATTTTTGACTATACACCGCTGCAAATAAAAATGGCTCTAACTGGCTACGGTCGGGCTCAAAAAAGTCAAATCCAAGAAATGGTTAGGGTTATTTTACAGTTAACTGCTATCCCGCGACCGGACGATTGCGCTGATGCGTTGGCCTGTTCTATCACTCACATCATGACTATGCGATAATACAAGCACATGATTGTCATGTTAACCGGGCAAGTAGCCGAAAAATCTATCAACTCTGTAGTTGTCAACGTCCAGGGTGTTGGCTATGGTGTCTTTGTTACCAACGAGGACCTTAGTCAATTAACCGACAAACAATCCGCAACTTTATATATTTATGAACACATCCGGGAAAACAGTCACGATTTATTCGGTTTTCTACAGTTGGAAACCAAGCAATTATTTGAGCGCTTACTTGAAGTTAATGGTGTCGGGCCTAAAGTTGCTCTTAGTTTACTCAGCATTGGAACGTCCGAACTGGTTCGCCAAGCCATTGCTAGTGGCAATACCAAGTTGATTCAAGCGGCTCCGGGTATTGGTAAGCGTGTAGCTGAACGGATAGTTGTCGACCTTAAAGACAAGGTTGGCTTAATTGGCGTTGATTTAGCAACCAGCGGTTTATTGCAATCTGAAGCTGCGGCCGTTCAAGATGACGCTGTTGCTGCTTTGCTGGCACTTGGCTTTTCTGTTCATGACGCTATGCAAGCCCTGCAATCAGTTGATAAATCACTACCAACCGAGCAACGCGTAACTCAAGCTTTGCGGAGCAAATAATGATTGACCGGATTGTCCAAACTAGTCCCGCTGCAGATGAGAACGAACAAGAGAAACAATTCGAGCAAACGCTGCGGCCAGCTGATTTCAAAAACTACATCGGTCAAGAACATCTTAAACAAAATATTAAATTAGCGATTGCGGCCGCTCAAAAAAGGCATGAACCATTAGATCATATTCTGCTCTATGGACCGCCCGGACTTGGTAAAACGACAATGGCAAATGTAATTGCCCGCGAGATGGGAGCGCAAATAAGAGTAACTTCCGGGCCGGCGATTGACCGGGCCGGCGATTTAGCCAGTTTACTAACCAATTTAAATGAGGGCGATATCTTATTTATCGATGAAATACATCGCCTTAACCGGGTAGTCGAAGAAGTGCTTTATGCGGCAATGGAAGATTTCAAGCTCGATATCATGCTTGGTAAGGGGCCAAGCGCGCACAGTTTACGCCTTGATCTGCCAAAATTTACATTAATTGGCGCCACAACTAGAACCGGGGCGTTAGCTGCTCCGCTTCGTGACCGTTTTGGTATGATCCATCGACTGGAATTTTATAGCCCAGTTGAAATTGAGCAAATTATTAAACGCGCTGCCGGTATTTTAGGTGTTAAAATTGACAGTTCGGCGGCTCAGATATTATCCTCCCGTTCCCGCTTAACGCCACGGATTTCTAACCGGCTATTAAAACGTACCCGGGATTACGCTGAAGTGCATAGTAACGGGGTAATTGACAAGGAAGTTGCTCTGCAAGCTTTGCAACTCTTAGAGGTTGACGAACTTGGGCTCGACGTAGCTGATCGGATGCTACTGAGTACGATTATTGATAATTACGCCGGCGGACCAGTTGGTATTGAAACTTTAAGTGCCTTAACGTCAGAAGAGCGATCAACTATTGAAGATTTTATCGAACCTTATTTGTTGCAAATCGGATTACTGGAACGAACGCCGCGGGGTCGGAAAGTAACAGCTAGAGGCTACCGACACCTTAATCTCCCGACGGATAAGAAAAGTTCACAGCCTCGTCTGCTCTAAAAATATTTACCGATTGTAGTCTTCGCACACTTTAATTAACGTATTATAGTCAATCACGCCACGTAGAGTTTTAATCAGGCCATCGATTTTCAGACTAATCATTCCCTCTTTAATAGCAACATTTTGTAATTCAGTTAAAGACTTATGGCTCGACATAGCACTTAGCAAAGGGTTGGTTGGCAAACAGACTTCAAATAAACCGATTCTGGGACCAAAGCCGGTGTTATCACAATATTTACAACCCAGCGGATGAGCCCGCCATAATTTTTTAACACCTTCGCTGGTTAGATTGAGTTCATTTTCCGGGGCAAGGTTAGCATCACGGGCTTGTTTTTCCAAATCGATTAATTGTTGGTTGATTAGTTTTGCCTCAATGTTAAATATTGCTTGGAGAGAATGCTTCTCTTCGGCTGTTAGCCAATAAACTTCACGACAACGTGGGCAAAGACTTCTGACAAAAACATTGCCGATAACAGACCGTGTCAATACTAGACTGCTAAGCAGATGCGTAGCTTGATAGATATAAAGCAATCCTTTAACCGCTGTTCCGGCAGGAACGGCAGCCATAATCAGTGATCCATTATCAGCTATTTTAATAGCCGCCTGGGCGGTCCGCCGATCAATTATGGCATTAAGTCCGATGATACCAAATCCCTGTTTTGCTAAAATCTGCGCATAGCGGCTATAACCCCAGCCGGCATCGGGATGGATTTTAACTGTCTTCACGCCGGTCATGGCCGGTTCTTGGCCATCCCCTACATAAGCTACCGCCAGGGATGCTTGGGCTAATAATTGCAACATTGTCGTTTGCACCATGGCTGATTCGGTTTGGCGCTGGCCAGCTATCATGATTAAACCGCTGGGTTGGGTTAAGGTTTGCTGGGTCAATGATAGGCTTTTACCCCATAAGCCTAGCGCTTGTAAATTTTCACTGGCCATGGACGTGCCAGTTAAGCTTAGAGTCAGTTTTTCGCCGTCAATTACCGGCAGGGTCGAAACTTGAATAACATAGGTTTTCCGACCACAACGTTGCAGATACTGGCCACTTTGCGGGGCTTGAGTCTGATTAACGTCCAATTGGGCGAGTTGTTTAAAATGTTTAGCAAGTAATGTGGCTGTTGGTTTCGGCAGAGTAGTGGCTTGATAAAGCATGCCGCCACGACGGAAACGGACAACTACAACATTTGACATTGGTTCAATATGGATAACCGACACATCATTTTTAATAGCCCGGGAGACAAGTTCTTGAATACCGTGTTTGGTTTGCGCCGTTGACGCTTCGGCTGGTGTTTTAGTTCCACCCATTACACCGTCCATTATATAAGATTAAGGAAAATCCGCTACCGTTTAAGCATAAGCTTTAGACGAGCCTGTCTGATACTGATATAATCAGACCAACACGCGATTGCACAATGCGTTTGAGGGAGGAATGATTATGGCACAGGATACAAAGTCGGGTGGTGAAGGTAAAATAAAAGCTCTTGGTTTAGCACTAGAAACAATTGAAAAACAATTTGGCAAAGGTTCCATAATGAAACTGGGGGAAACTCACGTTAGTGGCGTAGAGTGTATTTCTACCGGTAGTTTGTCGTTGGATCTAGCGCTAGGTGGTGGATTGCCCAAAGGGCGAGTTGTTGAAATTTATGGTCCAGAAAGTTCAGGTAAGACTACCCTGGCACTTCACGCTATTGCCGAAGTCCAGCGTAACGGCGGGACAGCGGCATTTATTGATGCAGAGCACGCCCTTGATCCAACTTACGCAAAACGGATAGGGGTAGACACAAGTAATTTACTCCTGTCGCAACCGGATAACGGCGAACAGGCTCTTGAAATTACCGAAACGTTAGTACGTTCCAACGCTGTAGATATTATCGTCGTTGATTCAGTCGCCGCTTTAGTCCCCCGCGCTGAAATCGAAGGTGATATGGGCGATTCGCTGCCCGGTCTACAAGCTCGTCTAATGAGCCAGGCATTGCGTAAATTAACGGCGGTTATATCACGTAGTAAAGCAACAGTTATTTTTATCAACCAAATTCGGATGAAGATTGGCATTATGTTTGGTAACCCGGAAACAACTACCGGTGGTAATGCCTTAAAATTTTACGCCAGCGTTCGGATGGATATTCGGCGCTTAGCCCAGATTAAACAGGGTGAAAAAATTATCGGTAACCATACCCGCGTTAAAGTCGTTAAAAACAAGATTGCGCCACCATTTCGGGAAGCTGAGTTTGACATTATGTACGCCGAGGGAATTAGCCGAAGCGGTGATGTTATCGATTTAGCTACTACTTATAACATTATCGATAAATCCGGGGCCTGGTTCTCGTACAAAGGCCAAAAAATTGCCCAAGGTCGCGAAGCAGCTAAAGAATATCTTAATAAAAATCCGAAAATCATGGATGAGATTTCTATTAAAGTTAAAGAACTAGCCACTAAAGACAACTAATCTAATTCAAAGCGCCTTAAATTTAGATTAATAATGGCCTTGGTCAAATGGTTATAACTGACATCAAACAACAATTACGGCTGACAGATCGTTATTCGATATTCATCGACGGTCGCTATAGCCTATCATTAAGCAGCCAGAAACTTCTGGAATTAAAACTGTTCAAGGGGCAACGAATTGATAAAGTACAGTTTAAGGAATTGAAGCAGGTAGCTATTAGCGATAAGCTATACGGCTTGGTCTTACGTTATTGCACGTCCCGTCTGCGCAGCCAAAAAGAAGTTGAATTATATTTAGAGCGCAAACAAATTGATTCAAAAACTCAGACTGAAATCATTGATCGATTGAAAAAACTTGATTTTATTAATGATGTATCTTTTGCCAAATCCTGGATCAACAGCCGGCAGCAACGAGCTTTCAGTCAACGTCGAATTATCCAAGAACTTCGGCAAAAAGGCGTGACAAATGAAATAATCGCCAGCGCTCTATCGATCGAAGACGCTGATGATAGCCGGGCGATAGTTGAAGTCGTTCGCAAAAAACGTCAACAAGCTAAGTATGCCAATGACGACTTAAGATTAATGCGCTATTTGGCTCAAAAGGGTTTTAATTACGCCAATATTAAAAGAGCTGTCAAAGGTGATAAAAATTCCGACTAAATAGTGACTGCCGTAGCTTGGACTGGCGAAGTTTGCAATAAGTCGGCAATAATAATCCGGCGACTGGTTATCTCCATGATTTGCGAACGATCAATGCTAAGCGAACCAGTCGTCAAGCTTTTTAATAATGGCTGACTAACGTAAAGTTTTTGAACATACATAGTTTCAATTTCGGTCGCATAATCACTAACCTTACCGATCTTATCTTTACTAACCGTCACTACCGGTTTGCCGATAAGCGTAAATCCTAATTTAATAATCTCTTGCAGGCGAACTAATTCATGTGGTTCGCTGAGGACCTCGTGATCGTCAACCACGAATCCTTGGGGCATTATGTCGCGGATATCCTGATAGAGTAAGATCTGTTGTTTCTTATTAAACCGGTCTATACAGTAGAATCCTTCAATTTTTAAGTTATTCGGATTGATTATCGGCGTAGTGACATTGCCGATGGTCGTACCAGTACGTAAGCTTAATACCGGGCGATTAAACAATGCTTGACTAAGCTGTAGCATAAAAATAGTATAACGCAGTAATCGGGTGTCTGTCTGTAGTACGCTGATTGTTATGCCTTGTCTAGATCAGTAATTATGCGGTACAGTACTTTCATTATGGCTGATACGCAAAGTCAAATAGTTTCTGGCAGCCCAGCTAGAACCGAATTAATAGCTATAGCAATTGGTAAACGGTTGCGTGGTGGCGAAGTTATTGACTTGATTGGTGACTTGGGAAGCGGTAAAACAACCTTTGTCCGGGGCCTGGCTAAAGGGCTCGGTAGTTCAGCACCGGTTAGTAGCCCAACTTTTAAAATAAATAATGTCTATACTGGGGGTAAATTACGCTTATACCATTTTGATTTTTACAGGTTAGCTGAATCAGGTATTCTAGCTAGTGAGTTAGCCGAAATTTTAACAGAGCCGGATTGTGCCATCGTGATAGAATGGTCCGATATAGTCCGAACGCAGTTACCAAAAAAACAGCTGACTATAACTTTTACCCAGACTGCCGACAAAACTAGACAACTAATTTTTTCATACCCGAAGTCCTTGGACTATATGGTTAAGGGAATTTTGTAATGTTAATATTAACGATCAGAACTAGTGAACCAACAGCTGAAATTGGTCTTTTTACAGACAACAACGAGCAGCTTGGCTATGAGTGTTGGGAAGCTCATCGCCAACTGGCTGATTCGATTCACCTTAAGATCAAGCGCTTGCTGGCGCAACAGCACCAACAATTGTCGGCAATTGGCGGAATAGTGTGTTTTCAAGGCCCCGGTAGTTTCACTGGTTTAAGAATCGGTTTGAGCGTTGGCAATGGGCTTAGCTATAGTCTGCAAATACCGATTGTTGGCACTAAAGGCAAAAATTGGATAACTAAAGGCATAAAGATTTTGCACAAAAAACCTGATCATCGGCCAATAATGCCTGAATATGGGGCACCAGTTCATATAACTCCGCCTAGGAAATAATTGACTCGGATTATAGCGAAAGGTTATAGTTATGATGGATTTGTGCATTTTGAGAGCACTGCCGTTTTGAACGATTAACTATATAATTCAAATTCGATAATCAGAAGATTTGTTGACTGACTAGTGAAGTGATAGCGATTGTCTGTACAGATCTTCTCAGTACGATAGAAAGGAAATTATGGGACCTCTCACCATAGGACTGTCTTTGGCAGGACTTGTTGTTGGTTTTGGCGCGAATACAGTCATTACTAAAAAACGAGTTGGTACAGCCACAGAGCAAGCGAGTAAAGAACTAGAGAAAGCAAAACGAGAAAGTAGCAAAATAATTAATGATGCCCGCGATGAAGCCGGGAGAATTAATGATGAAAGTCGCAAAGAAGAACAACAACGCCGCAAAGAGTTGAAAGAAATGGAGCAACGCCTAGTCCAGCGCGAAGAAAGTTTCGACCGGAAACTAGACGATATCGATAAACGTTCTGAGAAATTAAGGAAAGCTGAGACTGAAGTTGAGGATCTAAAAAATGAGATTAGAGACATCCGACAAAAACAACAGGATAAACTTGAGAAAGTTGCTAAACTGAGCAAACAAGAAGCCGCCGAAAAACTCATGCAAATGACAGAACGCGATATTCGGGGCGATCTTGTCGCCTTAGTGGCCAAGCTTCTAAATGAGGCTAAAGAAGACGCCGAAGATCAGGCTGCCGTTATTCTAACCACCGCCATGGAACGAATGTCCAGCGAAGTTACTGCCGAACGTACCGTGACTAGCATTAAGTTGGAAGACGAAGAGATGAAGGGTCGGATTATTGGTAAAGAAGGACGTAATATTCAAGCCCTCCAACGAGCCACTGGTGTTGATATTATGGTAGATGACACTCCGGGATATATTGTACTTAGCAGTTTTGACCCGGTTAGACGGGAAATTGCCCGCCAGGCCTTGGAAATGTTAATTAAAGATGGACGGATTCACCCCGGACGAATCGAAGAAGTTGTTGAAAAAGCACAAAAAGAAGTTGATAAAGATGTAGTTCACGCTGCCGAGGATGCGGCCCGAGAAGTCGGTATTATTGGCATTCCAAAAGAGATCCTACACTTGCTTGGCGAGTTAAAATACCGTACAAGTTACGGCCAAAACGTTCTGAAACATAGTACTGAAATGGCGCATCTGGCAGGCATGATTGCCGAAGAATTAGGTGCCGATGTTAAAACCACTAAGTACGCTGCATTAGTCCATGACTTAGGTAAAGCCCTCACCCATAAAATGGAAGGTAAACACCACCATATCAGCGGTGAAATGCTCCGTAAATATGGCGCTCCGGAAGAAGTCGCCCATGCCGCCGAAGCCCATCATGAAGATGTCGAAGCAACTACCGTTGAGGCACTAATTATTAGGGCTGTCGATGCCATTAGCGCTTCTCGACCAGGCGCTCGAAATATTAGTGCCGAGAACTTTGCTGAACGCATGAAAGAATTGGAAAACGTCGCTACTGGATTCGAAGGGATCGATAAGGCCTATGCTATTAGCGCCGGACGGGAAGTCCGAGTCTTCGTTAAACCCCAGCAGATAGATGATTTATCTGCTATTCGACTAGCCCGTGATATTGCTACTAAAATTGAATCAACTATGCAATATCCTGGTACGATAAAAGTTAATGTTATCCGCGAGACACGTGCTATTGAATTTGCTAAATAACCGGTTATTTAACTCTAATAAACACCTAATTAAGTTTAGTAAGTAAGGGAATGATTGTGAGAATACTTTATATCGGCGATGTAGTTGGTGAATTTGGCTTAACTGTTGTTGAACGATTATTGCCTTCTTTAAGAAAAAAAGAAGCTATCGATTTAGTTATCGCCCAAGCCGAGAATGTAACTGAAGGTCGCGGTATTTCCAGCCAAGATTTTAAACGGTTATTAGCTGCCGGGGTCGATTTTGCATCTGGCGGGAATTGGATTCTGTACGAGAAAGACATTTACCCCCTCCTTAACGATCCGGCCGAACCGATAATCCGACCAGCTAACTTCCCTAAAGATACTCCAGGATTGGGTTATAAATATGCTCACAGCTCGGTTGGCGATGTCTTAGTAGTAAGTTTGCTCGGTCATGTCGTTGGTAGAGACGCCGATAGGCCGATGGATAATCCTTTAAAGGTTATTGACGCTATTTTGACATCAAAAAACCTTCAGCCGCACGTAGCTACGATCGTAAATTTTCATGGCGACTTTAGTAGTGAAAAGTATATTATTGGTTATTACCTGGATGGTAAGGTTACGGCTGCAATAGGCGATCATTGGCACATTCCAACTGCCGATGCCATGGTCCTGCCAAAGGGAACTGCTCATATTACCGACGTCGGCATGTGCGGTTCACTCGATTCATCGCTGGGCATTGACTTTGACAGTGTTATTCCTCGTTGGCGCGACGATAAATCAACTCGTAACATTCTAGTTAAAAGCGGACGCTCACAATTTAATAGCTTGTTAATCGAGGTTGATCCATCTTCCGGTTTGGCTACGACTGCCAAGCAGATCCGGATAGTTGAAGATCTGTAGCTATTCTCAAGAAACGGCTTTGCGATAAATTCGCATTGACCACCACAGTACGATAATTGTTAATGGCACCATGACAGCAAAAGCCACGCCGACGGCATTAACTTCGATTTGGCCGTTGGCCAGAGCCCGGCCAGCTTCAACGACGTAATATAGTGGATTAATATGGGCGATGAAACGCATCCAACTGGGCGCTAACGTCAAAGGCAACATCACTCCCCCCAGTAATATAAGCGGCAGATTAATGCCGTTAACGATGGCTGCAAAAGTACTTATTTCCCGAGCAATAATCGCTAAGGAAGTTGAGATCGAAGAGAATAAAATTATCATCGTTATTAGTAGTAGCGTATATACCAGCAATCCCAAAATATGGATATGGAACCCAAATGGAATACTTAGGCAGATAATCACTGCTGAGAAAATTAAAGACCAAGCCATTGAAGATAATATCGGCCCGATTAGCAGGGCAAAGCGGCTAGCTGGTGTTACTCGTAGTCTTTCTATAAAACCATTACGGAGTTGGAAAATAGTACTAAAGCCCGCAAAATTACCGGTACCAAATGCCAGTAGGGCAATGATGCCAGGCAAGAACAATTGAATTACATTACCGGTCGAAAAACCTGGGCCGCTCGACAGTCTTTTCAATAGCGGCATAAATAGCACGAGATACATGATTGGTGTTGAACCACTGACAAATAACCATGTCGGATTATGGAATTCCTGCAGAAAAGGCCTTTTCACAAGCAATTTTATATCTGTTAGTAATTTCATTATCGGCCCCCTTCATCTTTCTTCTCACCATCACGTAAGCTTCGTCCGGTTTGTTTTAAAAATACATCATCTAATGAAGGTTCAGCTAAAGACACCGTTTCGAGACCGATTTTATGAGATTCCAAAAGAGCGAAAATTAGCGGCAAAGCTTGGGCGCCGTTTTCAACGTATAGGTGTATTGATTCCCCTTCTACCCTTGCCTCTTTTACAAATGATTTAGCGGCAATTAGTTTTTGAATTTTGGTAACCGTATTGCCGTCTAGTTTCGGCTTAATAATAACGGCGTCGCCGGCGATTTGACGTTTAAGTTCGCGTGGTGTGCCTTCGGCAACTATTTTCCCATGGTCCATGATTGTTAAGTAATCAGATAAGATGTCGGCTTCTTCAAGATAATGAGTTGTTAAAAAGATGGTTGTCCCGCTGTCACGTAAGATTCGGATTTGCTGCCACATATTGGCTCGATTTTGTGGATCAAGACCAGTGGTTGGTTCATCTAAAAATAAAATTTCTGGTTGGTGCATTATACCAATGGCAATATCCAGTCGCCGGCGCTGGCCACCAGAATAAGTTATAACTTTGCGGTCGGCATATTCACTTAATTGCAAGAATTCAATAAGTTCCCTGGCCCGTTTCTTGGAAGCAGCCAGTGACATACCATAAAGCTGTGCCTGTAATAATAGATCGTCTCGGCCTGTGGCCTCGTCATCAGACCCACCCAGCTGGCTAACATAGCCAATATGCTTACGGACTTCCCCGGGTTGCCTCCTGACATCATAACCGGCAACTGTGGCCTCACCTTCGTCAATTGGCAGTAAAGTTGTTAACATTCGAAGGGTTGTAGTCTTGCCTGCTCCATTCGGTCCTAGGAAACCGTATATTTGACCTTTTTTGACCAGTAGATCAACGCCGCGGACAGCTTCAACTTTTTTCTTTTTGGAAATAAATGTTTTTCTTAGGTTTTTCGTCTGTAGTACTGTATCTTCGTCAACCATAGGTCTCCTTACCGAAATATAATAATAAACTGCCCAACTGCTTTAATATAATTATTTTTATTGACTAATAATTATGGTTTTTATCCTTAAGTCTGGGATTTGCCACCAAAACCAAATGCCGCAATTAACACGCTAGCCAGCATGTTAATAATTACAATGTGTACTCCATCCAAATTGCGATCGATCGCCATGAGGATAGCGCTGCCGATCCAAATTGTAGCAATTACACCTGCAGTATATGGGTACTTAATGAATAATATAAAATCTCTAAGCATTAGTGTGCTCCTTTACTGGTTCAACCTGCCTAACCTTGCGGTTTATAGTCCGCCGAGTTGATGCTCTCGGTTTAAGCTCGGATGTGCCTATTTTAATACGTTTCATAAGTTGTGAAAAGAGTAACGGGTCGCGGTTAGCGACTCGTTCCAACCAGTTACTAACGATATCCACGGCCTGTGAGACACTTATATCGCCATCATTTTTATTAAGGACTTCTGGATGCTCGCGCTTAATGCGTTCGACGGCATTTCTTAAAACTCTAGGCATAACAGTTGTACGCCGGCCTAGTGTGTCAACTAGAGACATGTATGTTTGGGTAGCCCGTAAAATCTCTGAAGCCTCAAGTTTTATAATTAAACCAAAACGATTATCCTTATTTATTACCTGGTTCATGATTTGCAGTATTCGACCATCTTCTATTAAAGGCCTGATATCATCAACGCCTAAAACACTCTTAAAGGCTTCTTGCGCTAGTTTGCCTATCTCCTGGGAATAGTTCTCGGGTTCACCACCAAGATTGTTGGAGAGCGATTGGTTGTGGCTAGCAAGTCGGCGGAGAGCCCGGTACAAATCGTTGACAAAAAACCGAATGAATTGCTCGAATAGCCGGCTAATTTCAAAATCATTGGTGTAGAGTTGATGCATACCAGCAACTATGCCGTAAAAGGCCGCTTTATTGTCAGGTGTCGGTGCAGCAATGCCAAAGTCGATCATACCGACTCGATTACCAGTCATTAAACGGATGTTACCAGGGTGAGGGTCGCCTTGGACACGCGACAAGCTAAACATACCAGCAAATAGCTCTTCGCCGAGAATTTCAAGTTGTTTATCCAAATCTGAACCAGTATATTCGGCAACATAACGTTTCGGATCAACTCCTTGTTCCTGTAACCGAATTAGTTGAGCAACAGATATGCCATCAACATATTCTTGGACAATAATATTATCTGTACACAGATCAAGGAATGTCTCCGGGATAACAAATATTGGATTGCCACTATAGGCTTCATACAATTCTTGGGCAAATTTTGCTTCACTGATATAGTCTGTTTCACTCAACGTTGCAACCTGGAATTCTTTAATTGCGCTATTCAGATTAAAGTCGATATTGTCGGTTACCCGGTTTGTTAAACTGCGGCTGAACATTCCAATCAAACGCAAATCATAGCGGAGCAATTCTCGTACCATTGGACGTAAAACTTTAACTATAATCTGTTTGCCGTTGGCATGTTGCCCATAATAAACCTGGCCGAAACTGCCGGCAGCAAACGGTTGTGGCTGGATTAAAGTAATCATCGCCAGTTTTTCGGGCGGTAGTTCATTCTGCAGAAAACGGACAACATCTATCGGTTCATGGTCAAGATTTTCAAAAACTTTAAGTCTATCTGGATTATGCCACTGACGTAGTGCATGATTTTGCAACAAGACACCTTGCAAAAATTTTATATATACGCCGCCTAAAGCAATGAATTCTTCGCATATCAGCGTATACATCTTTTCTTGCTGGCCGCGCCTATAGAGATAGTAGGCTTTAGTCCCTAAGCTGGCTATTTTAGCGGTGCGATGTCTTTTAATAGCTGCAATTGAAGCGTTGTGACTGGGCATCACTTTCTCGCAAAACCGATAAGAAATAACGCCAAAGTTGACGCAATAACTGCCAAATAGAGTTCGAATATTTCGCTACTGTCCCTACGGGTTAAGGCCATCAAAATAACCGCTACCCAAATAAACAGAATAGTAAAGAATATTGATGCATACTTCATTATTAATAATATTATATCATGAAACCCATTAGTATTCCAATAAGAACACATATCTAGTAAATTTCAATGTTATCAGCTATAATTACCCCTGTTTTGTTAGTACCGTAGAGAAAGTTTAGGGTTCAGGCAGTTAAGTCGGGGTGTGGCGCAGTTGGCTAGCGCGCCGCGTTCGGGACGCGGAGGTCAGCGGTTCAAGTCCGCTCACCCCGACCACGAAAATTTTGCTATAATCAAGCTGCTTACGGGGATTGGCGCAGTTGGCTAGCGCGCCGCGTTTGGGACGCGGAGGTCGGAGGTTCGAGTCCTCTATCCCCGACCAACATTATTAAGCATAAATATATCCACTAAAGGTGGAGTTATTTATGCTTAGCGGTACAATGCTATATACATGCTTCGAGTCATTATTGTTATATTTGTCGTTTTACTTTTACTCCTCATAGTTGAATATCTGTGGAAAGTTAAGCATTATCATACCGAGCTAACACGCAAATTTATTCATATCTCAGTTGGTAGTTTTGTGGCCTTTTGGCCGTATTTTTTACATTGGGACCAGATTTATTTACTAGCATTAGGCTTCTTGGTTGTCATCGTTGCGTCTCGGTTAGCTTCAATTTTTAGATCGATTCACTCGATCAACCGGCGAACAATCGGTGATTTTTTATTTGCAGTGGCAATTACAGTTGTGGCATTAATTACCCATGACCGCCTTATTTTTACCATCGCCATGCTTCATTTAAGTCTGGCTGACGGTATAGCGGCTGTTATTGGCACTCGTTATGGTAAGAAAAATCGTTACAAAGTATTTGGTCAATATAAATCGATTATCGGTACAATTGCCTTCTGGTTATGCTCTTTAGTACTAATTACTGCTTTCATGCTTATTTCACATGTTAACGTAGCGGATTCTAAACTATGGCTTAAAGTTGTTTGGTTACCAATTTTAGCGACCGCCTTGGAAAATATCGGGGTTTACGGTACGGATAATATTCTGGTGCCAGTTTTAATCGCGTTAGTACTAAGCTCTTAGTGCAAGATCAGCTTTTGAATCAATGTGTGCTCGTAAAGCATTAAAGATAACAAACACATCAACAACTTCTTGAATAATTGCGCCATAGATCGGTCGAAAATGACCAGTTGAAAAAACCAGCATTAATATGATACTTAAGACAATACCGATAATGATACTTTGCCGAGCAATTGAAAAAGTCCGTTTGGCAATTGCTAAAATCACCGCCACTCGGCTGATATCGTTTTGTAAAATGACTATATCTGCCGACTCGCTGGCGACAGTTTCCCCACGAGCACCAATTGCGATTCCGACATCTGCCGCTGTTAGTACCGGCGCATCATTAATTCCGTCCCCTACGAATACGGTTGGCTGATCAGACTCTTTAATCGACTCCAGCAGTGATAATTTATCAGCCGGTAAGGTCCCGGCCATAACTTCTTTATCAGTAATACCTAATCGTCGACCAATGGCCCGAGCAATTTTCCAGTTATCGCCAGTGATCATAATTATTTTTTTAATTCCACGCAGTTTACGAATATTGGCAATTGTCCGTTTGCTATTATCGCGTAAGACATTTTCAAAGGTTATTACCCCGGCTATTTCATGGTTAATACTGACCATAGTAACAGTATGATTACCGATTGAGCTGACAAGCGCCTTAGTCAACTTAATACCATGTCTTTTCAGTAAGGCTTCGCTACCAACCAATACCTGCCGGCCGTTTACATTAGCGTCTAGCCCCAGCCCAGCTTCCTCCCTAACATTTTTAGCTTTTGATAATTTTACTTTCCTAGCAATAGCTTCCTTAAGCACAGCGCGGGCTAAAATGTGATTTGAATTTTTTTCCAAAGCCGCAGCCAAAGCCAAGACTTGATCATGGTTATAGCCATTGAAAGTCATTATTTCTTTAATTGTTAGCTGGCTTTCCGTTAAAGTGCCAGTTTTATCAAACGCAATAGTTCTCGCTTCGGCGGTACGCTCTAAAGCGCCGCCGTTTTTTACGATAATCCCATGTTTAGCGGCCCGGCTCATACCAGAAATAATGGCAATCGGAGCGGCTAAAATAAGCGGACATGGCGTGGCCACAACGATGACCTCAAGAAAACGAATGCTCTGACCACTGACCAACCATGAAACTATAGCAATTATAAAAGCCACTGCTGTAAACGGGATGCTATATTTATCAGCTAAACGCACAAACGGCGATTGGCTGTTAGCGGCTGCTTGAACTAACTTAACAATCTGCTCATATTGACTCTCGGCCGCCGGACGTAAAGCTTTAACAATAACAGCCCCGTCTAAGACTATAGATCCGCTTAACAGCTTATCGCCGATCTTTTTTAGTTGCGGGATACTTTCGCCAGTTAAACTGGACTCGTCAAAGCTGGATTCATTTTCTATGATAATACAATCCACCGGAACTACTTCTCCCGGTTTAACTATTAAAGTGGCGCCGGTTTGAATTGCCGATACGGCCACTTCAACTTCTTTTCGGCCTTTAAACATATGGGCCTTTTTAGGAGCTTTTTTAAGTAAATTTTTCAGTTCAATTTGGGCACGATCGGCAGCAAAATCTTCCAAGGCTTCACCGCCAGTTAACATTACAACTATGACAATAGCTACCCAATATTGTTTCAAAACTACTGAAGAGATGATCGCGGTAGCAGCCAGAATATCGATGCCGTATGCTCCATCACGCAGGTCTTGCCACATCCGCCAGGCCAGCGGGAAGACTTCCAGGATGGCAACTACGCCAAGTAACCAATGGAGGGCTGTCGAATACTTAGCAAACTGTAGGCCCAAACCAACAATAACCGCCAGAAATCCAATCACAAAAAGATAATATTGACGGACTTTGATAAGGACTTTTTTAAGCACAGATTCTCCAAATTTGAATTTCTAACTCAACCAAAAGTATAACAAATACTGCTTATCAAAAGAATTGTAGGAATAAAGGATTAATTTATTGGGGCGAGAGATGGGGGTCGAACCCACGACCTCCTGTGCCACAGACAGGCGCTCTAACCAACTGAGCTACTCTCGCCAGATTTGATGGCTGTTAAAATGAATGGTTGATATCAATACTACCAAAAACAGAGGTAATTATAGAGTACCTCAGCCAGACTCGCAATGCATAGAATATAAATCCATAAATTAATAAGTAAATACTAAAGTTTAAAACTGGTATTTATCGACAAGATTATATAACTCATCAATCAGTTGATCGCACTGTTTTTGGCTAATTACTTGAATAACCTGTTCAGTCCGTAATAACCCTTCTATCTTTTTAGCACAAACTAACATATCGCCAGTTAAAGCGTTATTTTTATAGGATATTTTGAGTAATAATAAAGCTGTTTTTTTCAATTGACCGGTAATATCATTGCCAGAAGTGCCAATAGTTTGTTCGATCGCGGCACTACCTGCCATTCCCGTCATACCATGCCCAAACATATTGATAATTGGCGCGTTAATACTAAGGATTCGATTTACAAACTGTTTAACATCATCATGCATGGTTATATAGTAACAAGTAACAATTATAAATCATGTAATGTATTTTAAATTAGTCCAACATAAGTATCCTTGGACACCATAATCAGAGAAGAAAGAACTTACTTTCTATTTCTAGCCTGTTGAAAGCTAAAAGTTTCTTATCGTCTCTTATTAGCAACTTTGTAGTTGCGATAAAGCAGGTATGCACCACCAGTTAACAACACTGGACCGATGAAGTCTATTAGGAGATTACTTTTTAGAAGAGCTGCCCCCGTATTGGGAGTTTTAGGAGTTGTTTGAGTCGTGGATGCCCCCTGGACAGTAAGAACAATATTATTACCTCCGGCTCCAATATACGAAATCTCGAAAGTAACACCACTAACAGTTAAAGTAGAACCTTCTGGTAAATTGGTGAATGTTCCAGTTACTGGATTACCGCCATTGTTCTCAACAATTTCAAAGGTTTGTCCAGCTGTAGGAGTAAAACCATTCACAAATGATACGTCTAAGGTAGCACCGCTCACATCGACATTCCCGCTGGCTACCACTTGGTCATAACCAGTACACGGAGTTGTTCCGCCAATTTCTGCTTGGTAGTTACCATTTAATGTCAAATCACCTGTGGTGAGGCAGCCCGGGCTATGTCCAGGTGCGACTGTGCCACCTTGATCTTCAGTAATTGAACTAGCGGTACCGTCTCCTTTTAGTGTTGCGCCATTGTGTACGCCAACGTTACCACGTGAGCCATCGAGAGTAATTACATTATTCCCATAGATATCAATGTCAGTATTAGGCTGACTGTCGCTGAGTGTTTCCGTGTTAAGACTAGAGGTATAGGTGCCATTAGCTAAGTCAGATGTATTGTCGCTGCTGTTTACTACCAGCGTGCCTGAATATCCAGGTAACATATTGATAGTATATGCACCGCTGAGATTACCCGTTATGGTGGTTGTTGCCGGTAAGCTTGCAAAAGTAATATCGCTACCTAGAGTAATATTGCCATTTAGATTTACGTTGCCTACCTGAACAGGTGAGCCATAATCATTATCGGACCCAGATATATTACATAGCTCACCACTACCTAATTTGGGGACTATTTGACTGGCATCGCCAACACTAACAGAGCTATCACCGGTAAGGTTTAGATTCCCATTAAAATCAAAAAGTTGGCAGTTATCGGAAAGTAGGTCACCAATCGAGGGGGTGAGAATAAAATCAGAGCCGCTATTTATGGTCGCTCCGGGCGCACTACTTGAACCAATAGAATTTGGGCTCATACCCAATAGTTCACCAGCATTAACAGTTATGGCGCCTGTTATGGTTGTGTTATCTCCAGAAAGTCCAACATCTCCACCGCCAGCGACGGTTAGTGTATTACTATCAGTAACTTGTCCGTCCAATTCTACGCCACCCTGTGCACTAGTTGTAATTGTTTGATTACCCGAAAACGTGATTGGATTCTCTATAAAATCAAAATTAGGCGTGTTAGAATCAGTAATCCCCCCAAGAAGCGTAAAAGCATTGCCGATAATCGTAATGCTATTAACTCCAGTACCCGTAATTTCTATTTCAGTAAAGGTAGCGCCTGTTAAATTATTGCTTGGGTTGATAGAAGAGGTCATGCTGTCGGCCGGGAATATTAAGGTATCATTGTCGGTTGCTACAGGTGCAGCACTATTGCAGCCAGACCAGTTGGCAGCGGTTGAAAAATTACTATCAGTACCACTCCCGGTCCAAGTACATGTATATAGACCAGGGCTAGCATGTGCTAAAGGAACCCAAAATGTCATTAATGAAGACAAACTTAGCACCAACCCAGCAAGCAGCTTAGTAATACTCTTAATTTTCATATTCTCTTCTTTGTTTTTTTGTTAATTTTTATATTTATTATTAACCTAACTTTGACTATAGGCATAAGCACTTAATTGTCAATACCAGTATCAATTCTGTCGGGGTACTTAGCGCATGACTAAAACACAGGGTTACAGAGTCTATTGTGTATTTCTAGTCAGTATATCTAGTGCAACTTAATTATATTTGTTAGCTCCAAACAAAATATAAATATAGCGCTCCCAAGGAAACAAACTGAAGTTATATTATTTGTTCTTGGTACTCCCGGAGGGACTCGAACCCCCAACAACGGTTCCGAAGACCATCGTGATATCCATTTCACCACGGGAGCAGTAAATTAATTATTACTTTAAAGTTGCGTAAAAGCAATTTTGTCATGCCATAATACTTATATCGAATTATTAATTGAGCAATAAATGTCACGAATTGAAAAAATTAAACTTTATACTCCTTTGCCACAATATAGGCGCAAACAATTTAATTGGCGTTTCCTAATCGCTATTTTAATTACAATTTTAGCTACTGGAACAATTGTCCGTTTGGCTGATGCTATTCACTATAACGGATCAATCAATCAAATTTCGCAGCAAAATAATCTTATTGAGACTAAAGAAGGTCAGGATATACATAAATTAATGAATGCCGATGTTAACACCTTGCAATGTTCTCAGTTTTTATCAAATTTTGCGCAACAAGAATGTCAACTGCACAATAAACAACTAAAGCAATAAATTTAATTAAGCGAACTGTTCTTTTGCTATTTGCTTATCTCTATTAAAGCTTCGGAAAAGGATGATCCCAAATAATAATTGGAATAATAATTGGGATTGTATTAAAAATCCATGCGGTGGCTGGATATAAATAGCCGCTAATATCCCACAACCAATTTCTAGCAACCATAGTACTAGCATGCTTGAATTAAAATCAACGCTCTTGATAATCCAACCACTTAAAATCAGTTGTAAAATAAAAATAATTGAGCCAAGAATAGTGTGCGTCCAATCTAATATTGCATTGATTGAATAGGGAGTTAACACAATTCCGATTGACAGTAAAGATATTACTATCAGAATTTTTCGGATAATGTTAAATGTAGCGCTAGACAAAGTTTTTGCCAGACGATAACTAAAAAAAGCACTACCCAGTATGCCGGCAGTATATGGTATAACGGTTTTCAAAAAGGTGCCATAATAACTAATTCCGGCATTAGCTGCTAACCCCTTCGGTTTAATAATTACGCAAAATAACATTCCTATAAATAGGCAAAGCTGACTATAAACAACATATCTTTGTCGAGTCTCTTGCATGCTTCTATTCTAAACGAATTAAATTATTCGATAAATAAGATATATTATATTAACTAAATTACTTGATTTAACACTTACAATATTCCGTAGGATTTGCACCTACAGGGATATTTGGACAATTACATATCTGGGTTGACGGGGTTAAGGTTGTCGTAGAATTAGATGCATAATTTGTTCGTATATAAGAAAATAATAAGCCCCCAACAAATCCAAAAATAATAGCTACTAAAATAATTATTATGTTCCGTAAGTTAGTATTCCTAGAAAGTTTTATAGGTTTTTTCATCTGGTCTAAATATAAATTACTGCTTTATTTGGATGTTTTCAAATCATATTAACTTAAGCTATTTTATCTCTGGATAGCGATCGGCATTTTTCCGATAGTATTCAGTCCATTTATCAGTTTCATCGATTTCGACGTAGTCAATATAAATTCCCTTTTTAAACGGCCCGTTTTTTTTATTTTTAGCCTTTTGGGCTTTGGCTATATCGGCACCAGTAAGCCCTAACTTTTCTTTTAAATCGTCGACAGCTTGTTGGACATCAGCTATCTCCGCCGCAACATCATTCTGGTTAGCTTTAGTAATTTCTTGGGCTTCTTCGATGATTTTGTTAACAAGTTCAAATTTATGCTGTTTATCACTTAAGACGCGGTAATGAGGTTTAGCGCCTGAGGCAATTTGATTTTCAGCAATTTTATCGCGTACTAGTTTATTAAATTTAAACTTCGGCATATATGTACTATAGCAAAAAGAGTTTAACCTAGGGTGATAACAACTGCCATACTACAACATAGCATAAGAAGTTATAAGCAGTCTGTATAGGAGCCAATTGTAAGAAAACTTATAGCTGTTAAAGATTATGTAACATATGTTTAGATTCATATAAAAGTTAGTATTAACTCAAAGGGAAAACAATATGATCAAACTATCTGCCAGGAAAATATGTTTTGCTTTAGTAGTCACAGTATTTGCTTTAGCCCCAGTTGCGGGAGTTTACGCTGACGCACCAACCGGCCAGACGTTAACATCCAGGCCGATATTCATGCTAAAGAATCATGGTGGATCTTCGGCTTCAGGTGAGGTAGTGAATCAGTCAACTTCAGAAAATTGGTCCGGGTATGCTGTAACCGGATCAAACAATACATATACATCTGTTACGTCTAGTTGGTTGCAACCAATTCTTATTTGCACGCCAAATAATAATTCTTACTCTGCCGACTGGGTAGGTTTGGATGGCTATAATGACCAGACCGTTGAGCAGATTGGAACTGAAGCAAATTGCATTAACGGACAAGCTCAATATTACACTTGGTACGAGATGTATCCGCAAAATCCCTTTGAAACATTAACTAGATTAAACGTTGCTCCAGGGAATGAGGTATCAGCGACTGTTACATACAATAATCCGCCGGTTAGTCATTTGAAAAATCATCAACATGGGATGTTGGGGAATGGGACATTTACTTTAGCTATAACTAACGTAACTACTGGTTCAACTTACTCAACTACGCAAACACCGTTTCTAACCGTAAATCGTTCATCAGCTGAAGTAATTGCTGAAGCTCCTTATAGTAATGGCATACTCCCATTAGCAGAATTCGGAATAATTAATTTCAACACATCCGAAGCGAATAGCTCGGCTCTGGGTGGCTATACTGGATTACAAGCTATCACGATGGACGATCCATACGGCATGGTAGCAACACCATCCGCATTTGACGTTACCAATGAAAATTTCTCGATAACTTGGTCTAATTAAATATCTCTAATCGTTAAAGTTCGTCAATTTGTTTAATAATCAAAAAATGTGATACCAAGCCAGTTAATCCATCGGTTTCTAATAGCTAATCCCTTGTTATATTTACCAAGTATCTGAAAGAATATACCCCAGTATAATTTCAAGCAAATATCAAGCATCTTTAGGGATAACTAGTGGCTATTTTCGTTATTTTTACTTGTGCATCCTAACTTATAACCGAAATTTGTGGCAAAATAGTAATATATAATGCTAGGGGAATCTATGTCAGAAGAACATTTTCATCATCATTCAAAAAATAAAAAAATTGTCCATGCCGGTGGTGCCGGTGGTTTGTGGTTTATGGGTTTTATAGGTGCTCTTGTTTATTACTTACACGTCCATTCAGGCACTTTTTGGTTAGTAATCCTAGCTATCCTAAAAGCTATAGTTTGGCCAGCCTTCTTGGTCTATCATTTATTGCTTTTCTTAAAAGTCTAGTGTAAAAATTACCGTTTCAGTTAGGTAATATTTTCGTCTGACTTGTAATTGGATGCTCTTCGGCATCGGATTTAGGCACGTTGTCGACTGAATTACTGATATTGAGACTAAAGCAAACGGTTGTACCGCTGTCCTTAGATGAAGAATCAACCCAAATTTTACCGCCCATTTTTTCAACTAATAGTTTGGTGATGTAGAGCCCGAGACCAGAACCGGATTTAGTGTTTTCGCTTTTGATTTGCTGGAAACGTTTAAAAATCATTTTTTGGTCTTCAGATGACATGCTGTTGCCAGTATCGTTAACTAATACGATTACTTGTCCTTCGTTAACTTTAGCATTAATTGTTACTCCTCCACGATCAGTAAATTTAATGGCATTACCAATTAGGTTACTAAATACTTGTTTAAGTTTGTCTCGGTCGGCATGTACTTTAGGTAATTGGTCCGATAAGGCATAACTAAGATTTAACGATTTCTCAGTTGCTAGATAACGCAATTCTTCGACAGTTTCTTTAACCACATCATTAATAGCTACCGATTCAAAATTAAATGGCATTTTCCCCTTTTCCAATCTAGCTGAATCCAAGTAGTTATTAACCAAGCGAATTAGTTGGGAACTAGAGTTATGAATAATATTTAGCATTTCAGTTAAATCAGCATTTTGTTTACCGAACATATCAATTGCTAGTGAACTGCTTTCTCGGATAGCTGTTAATGGAGTGCGTAGGTCATGTGTGGCGACCGATAAAAATTCATCTTTTAGATTAATGGTATCTTGTTTGTGCATCAATCTACTAAAGGTCAGGCCGTTAAATAACGACAAAAATAAGGTGATAAAGCCAGCTATGACTAAATAGATGTCTAGATTCTGTCCCGCCTGGACAAATAGTTGCCTGGATGAAGTAACGCGTATCACTAAGGAAGGATTCCCGTAAGCATCATCAATTAGCTGATAACCGGCTGCCATAGAACTAGATAGATCTCCAGTAATTGGGGATTTTGTATTTAGTTTGGCCTCAACGGCTTTAATATCTGGAGGTAAGTTACTGCTGGATAAGCTGTAAAGTTCCATTGATGTTTTATACTGTTTGTCTAATAGATTTAATGTTGCTTTATCAAATGTTAAACCAAAAGTTATAGTGCCACGATAAGGCCCGGATCCTAATGAAGTTAAAACTGGCTCGGCGTTAAAGGCTAATATACCCGATTTTAATGCTAGCAATCCAGCGCTACTAGATTTATCAGAGGTAGCTAAAAATTTACCATGTCCGCTAAAAACATTTAGAATATCGCTCGAAAGTGGTTGATTTACATTACCGTCTTGTTGGACATATTCAGAATAAATTACTTTACCTTGAGTATCGGTAATTATAACCACATTAATCCCATAGTCTTCTAACATGTAGACACCCATATTGTCGGTGATAAATTCCGGGTTATGGGTAACCATATAATTGTAAGTATCATCCCATTCTGAATAACCAAGGGTATTGGCCTTAATAAGGTTTTGTTCGTAGGTTATAGCATTAATAGCGTCGGACGTACTTTGTTGAACGTTAATATGCTGAAGTCCAGCCAACTTTGGTCTGACTATATATACAGCAGCTATATATAGGCACACAAAAGCAAGCGCCATTAAACTGACGATATTAATAATTACCTTAAGGCGAGGCTTCATATATTTGAGTTAATATATAAACATTAACATTTAAAATTGTTGTATGCCACTCAGAACATTTAAATATTAGCATTAATGGTTTTCTTGTTTATGTAAAATTCAATCTTCACAACATTAAATTTTATTAATACCTTTATCCAAAGCTCAACAATCACTGGGCCCACCTATATTTAATCCTGTAGCCGTTACATCACCATAACTATAGGGCGAGGAAACAGTCTCATATGGATATAGATATGGGGGATAGCTAGCACCCAGTAAAGCGAAATTACTAAACTGCGCGGAACCCGAACTGTTGCCAGGGATGCCATTGCCCATCTGTATGCACAACGTAGATGTAGTACCAACTTCACCGTAGATTTGAGTCAGATCAGCGTGCGAGAAATCGCTCGACCAAATTGTTTCAGGATAATAGCCCAGTTCATCACCATTATAGTAGATATACCAGTTACCATTAGAATAATTAATCTTATAGTTTACGGTTGCACCGATACTAACTGGTTCCCCGACGATATTAGTAGTAGATACTTGGACAAACCCGCAGCCGTTATAACAAGTTGTTTGACCAGATGAAAAATGATAAACAAATAAATGGGGTAAATTGTCGCCAAATTGAGATTGGTTTACCATCCAACCAACTTCCACAGTACTATAACTATTAGACTCTACCGCCAATTCCATCAGTGAGTGATTAGAACTACCATCTGTTTGGGTGACTTTAGGTTGTTCTTGAGTAATATCCACTGAGGCACCACTGGAGGAAGTGTCGTCTCTGGCACCAGCGTAGTAAAAGTTATATCCATAATTTGTGTAAACCGGTATTGTGTTTATGGTACTAGTAACTGGTGGGTTACTTGTGGATTTTGAAACTGATGTAGTTGAATTGCTCGAGACAGACTTACTTTTGGCCGCCGCTTGGGCAGCCGCCTGAGCCGCTGCTTGTTGGGCCGCTGCTTGGGCAGCCGCAGCAGCCTGAGCTGCTGCAATCTTAATCGTGTTTTGATCATTAGTAATTTGCTTATTTAAAGCACTTACCGCACTATAGCCCGGGAAAGTAATTGCTATATTATCAATAAGTTTTATCGCGCCATCAAAGTTTTGTTTTTGGACAAGCTCCGTAGCTTGTTGCAAGTTCGAAGCATCAATCACCCAAAGTTTGTCCTGGGTATTTAGTTGCGTGATCTTCTTGTGATTAGCGGGTAGCGAATAATAACCAGTGGCATTATGTAATAATAATGCCGCCGTTTTGTATTGCCCTTTTGCAATGTCTGATTTGGCTGAATTTAGCAGCGAGTCTGCTCTAAAGTTTTGATATATAAGAAATGCGGCTAGTGCTATTAACAATATCAATAAAGATATAAACGAGCTTACCAGTACCATTTTCTTTTTTGGGTACCTAGGGTTTGGAATATTCGAGATGTTAGTCGTCCCAGATACCACCACAGAAGAAGAATTAGCATTAGTTAAAGAAGGCATTAATTCAGTGTTCTGGGGTAATATTTGTTCTTTATTGGTACTTGATATATTTACAGTTTGACATTGCGGACAAACAACAAAGCCTGAAATATAATCATTTAGCGAATATCCGCATTTTATGCAGAGCATATCTCTTTCATAATACCATTAGCGATTTGGTACGGCACTTTTAGCCAGGTTAAAACACGTTTGTTATTTTGCTAAGTTTTTCTAAATGCTTTGATTGAGTACCCTAGCAACAACCAGGATATTGTCCATATCAGGGCATTGGTATAAAACTGCCAAGTTCTAAAGATCTCAGTATATGAATTAGACCCCCTAGAGGATACAGCGGGTAATTGGACGGTAATTGTTGAGGTTGGTAAACCTAGCCGTTTATTTAATGAGCTTGAGAATTCTTCATTTGAATACTTAGCAACCACCTTCGTTCGGCTAACAAAAGGAAATCCGCGATATTTAGAATTTGTTACCGATACGAGAGGATTACCATAGTAAAGAACATCACTGCTGTCATAGCTTATATTTGTTGGATTAGTAATGTTTTTGCTAAACAAATCAGTAATAAGTGTGGTACTTAATCCTAAAACTAATGCTAATGATAAGAATACAAAAATCTTTACCATTCTATTGAACTTCATGTTTCAATCCAAATACTAACTACTAACTTAGGCATAAGTACAATGATACTGCATCGTTGCTGAGGTTAAAACGATACTGCTATCTAATGTTAACGCAGATACTCTGCAAATCTAATCTAGACCCCCATCCTAACTTATATAGTTTGCTAGACACTACCTGAAGAACTAACTTATAGACTATCCGGGAAGACAGAAACGAATGTTGACGGCGATAAGAAAAAGTATTATTGACGCAGCAAATACTGCCACAATCGTAGCTAATATTGCCAATACAGATACTACCAATGGACCAACTTGCTTATAGTGTCGTTTTCGTGACCATTTTAAAACATCGTATAACATCAAAATTAAGACTATTAGAATAGACAGAATATAAGCTACGTATAACTTATGAGGCATAAATGTGCTGCAGTTGTTTTGATAATTTATAGTAATTTGTCGATATGCGAACGTAATCAAACAAGCCAAAAAAGGTAAGAATAGAACAATATGAGCGATAGTGTTACGGGATAATTTTTTCATCTATTGATCTGTATTTATGTCTATATTTCAGGATTATAGCATAAGCATCTTGGTACCCCGGGAGGGATTCGAACCCCCGACCTTGAGCTTAGAAGTCTCCTGCTCTATCCAACTGAGCTACCGGGGCCTGGTGCGGGTGACGAGAATCGAACTCGTGTCCCAAATTTGGAAAAATTGTATACTAACCACTATACGACACCCGCACTTTCCAGATTATAACACTTACGGCTCTCGTCTATCATAGATCATGTAGAATACTGATATGGGCACCTAATGTATTTAGGCGCTGCGCCAAGTCTTCATACCCTCGGTTAATAGTGTAGACATTACGTAATATAGATACTCCATTAGCCGCTAGCATACCGATTAGCAGCATAACCGCTGGCCTAATACCGCTCGGGCAAACGATATCGGCTGCTCGCCATCTTGTTGGGCCATTAACAAATACCCTGTGTGGATCGGCAAGTTCTAGGTCAACGCCGATTTTCTTTATCTCGGTATACATAAGAGCTCGGTCTTCATAAACCCAGTCATGGATAAGAGTTCTACCATTAGCTACAGCTGCCATTGGCACAAAGTAAGGTAGATTATCAATATTTAGTCCAGGGAATGGACGGGCATATAATTTTTCAACTGAGGCATGAAGTTTACCGTTATGTTTATGGATCGTAATATCTACCAGGTCGGTCTTTCCATTTTCGGCTTTATAGATTGGGCTTTGGTCGTATGCCAGACCCATTTTTTCAAGTTTTAATAATTCTAATTCAACAAATTCAATTGGTACACGCTTAATTGTTATTTTAGAATTTGTCGTAACGGCAGCAGCAATAAAAGTCATGGCTTCAACTGGGTCTTCGCTAGGCGCATAAGTTATGTTTTTCTTCATTTTACTTACACCGTGGATACGTAAAGTTGTCGAACCAATGCCCTCAATCTTAACGCCTAATTTTTGGAGAAAGAAACATAGATCTTGGACAGCATAATTAGCGCTGGCCATTTTGATAACGGTTTCACCAGGAAACTTGGAAGCCGCCATGATAATATTTTCGGTTGTAGTGTCGCCCGATTCGTATAATACTATCGGTCGGCGGGCAAGATGTCGTTTTACATGTATATTGTAATAGCCAGACATGGCTTC
>Ga0187851_10000824_pt1 | contig 30827 bp, 24 predicted proteins | sample June2016WEW_6_10_FD_132997 | JGI IMG/M metagenome (GOLD analysis project Ga0187851, IMG submission 132997) | Peatland microbial communities from SPRUCE experiment site at the Marcell Experimental Forest, Minnesota, USA - June2016WEW_6_10 | ecosystem: Environmental > Terrestrial > Soil >...
GAGAACCCCTCATTCTCGGTGGTCGGTCCGCTGCTGTCCCGGTCGCTGCTGCTCACCCTGGAGCCGCTCAGCGACGAGGACATGCGTGAGGTGATTGCGCGCGCGCTGGCCGACGTGCGGGGCCTGGGCGGCGCGGTCAGCCTCGACGACCAGGCCCTGGACCACCTGATCAGGCTGGCCAGCGGGGACGCCCGGCGGGCGCTGACCTACCTGGAGTCCGCCGCACTCGGGCTGCGCCGGGGCGCCATCATCGACGTCGCCGTGCTGGAGCGCGCAGTCGACCGGGCCGCGGTCCGCTACGACCGCGCCGGTGACCAGCACTACGACGTGATCAGCGCGTTCATCAAGAGCATCCGGGGCAGTGACGCCGACGCCGCGGTGCACTACCTGGCCCGGATGATCGAGGCGGGCGAGGACCCGCGGTTCATCGCCCGGCGGCTGATCGTGCACGCTAGCGAGGATGTCGGGATGGCTGACCCGTCGGCGCTGGGCGTGGCGGTCGCCGCGGCCCAGGCCGTCGAGTTCGTCGGCCTCCCCGAGGCCCGGATCAACCTGACCCAGGCCACCATCCACCTGGCGCTGGCCCCGAAATCCAATTCCGTGATCAAGGCGATCGGCGCGGCGTCCGCGGACGTCCGCGCCGGGCTGGCCGGGCCGGTGCCCGCCCACCTGAGGGACGCGCACTATCCCGGGGCGCCGCGGCTCGGCCACGGCCAGGGATACGCGTACCCGCATGACTACGCCGAGGGCGTGGTCCCCCAGCAGTACGCGCCGGATTCGCTGGCCGGGCGGACCTACTATGAACCGTCGCGGCACGGCGCCGAGGCGCGCTATGCGGAGCGCTCCGTGCGGATCAAGGAGATCCTGGGCCGCGATGCTGATTCAGATTCGACCGGCTAGATCGGTTCCTGACCTGGCCGCCTGCCGGGCCTGAGCAGTCGCGCGATGGCAGGGCCGCCTGCGAGATAAGGTCGGGCAGATGAGGGAGCAGGCATGCTGAACGCGGTATGGGTGGCGGTCATCATCGCCGCCGCGTGCTGGGCGGTCCTGGTGGTCGCCGCGGTGCTGGTGCTGATCAAGCTGTCCAGGCTGATCACCCAGACGTCCGCGACCGTGTCCGGGCTGCGGGAGAACAGCGATGCGGTGATCGCCCGGGCGCACGCCACGATCGACGCCACCGCCGGCCAGCTGGACCGCACTGATGAGATCACCGCGAGCATGGATCAGGTCGCCGCGGGCATGGCGGAGCTCACCGGCCGGGTGACCGCGCTCGCCCCGCTGGCCAGGCTCGCCGCGGCCACGTCCGGTACCAAGCTTGCCCGCGTCTCGGCGTTCGTGTACGGCGTGCGGCACGCCGCGGAGCTGCGCGCCGCGGTCGCCGGCGCCCGCAGGCAGCTGCCCGCCACAGCTGGCGAGGCGGGGCGCGCCGCAGGCGTGTCCTCGCCGAGCGAGCTGTCGCGGGGGGTTCCGGGGGGTCGTCCCCCCGGGCCAGCAGAGGCGGGGCGCGCCGCAGGCGTGTCCTCGCCGAGCGAGCTTTCGCGGGGGCCGGGGCCGGGGGGTCCGGGGGTAGTCCCCCGGGAAAGCGGAGCGGGGGGTCGTCCCCCCGGGCCAGCACAGCCTGCCGGAGATCCCTCAGGGGCCCGGTCATGATCCGCCGGCTGTTCTGGCTGACCCTCGGGGCGGCGCTCGGGATCTCCGGGTACCGCAGGATGACCGCGGTGGCGCGGGCCATCATGCCGGCCCCGCGGGCCCGGGAGCTGGCCCGGTTCGCCGGGGATGTCCGTGAGGGCATGGACATCTACCGCCAGCGCCAGATCCAGGCGTCACGTCCCGCCCTCGAAGGGCGCACCGATCACGAAGAGGATGGCCGCTGATGGAGTCGGCAGAGATTGCCCGCCGTTTCCTTACCTATTTCGCCGACCGCGGGCACACCGTGGTCCCGTCGGCGTCGCTGATCGCCGAGGACCCTACGCTGCTCCTGGTGAACGCGGGGATGCAGCCGTTCAAGCCATACTTCCTCGGCCAGGCCAACCCGCCGTTCAAGCGGGCCACCAGCGCCCAGAAGTGCGTGCGCACCCCGGACATCGAAGAGGTCGGCAAGACCACCCGGCACGGCACCTTCTTCCAGATGCTGGGCAACTTCTCGTTCGGCGACTACTTCAAGGAGCAGGCCATCCCGTTCGCCTGGGAGCTGCTCACCACGCCGGAGCGGGACGGCGGCTTCGGGTTCCCCGAGGACCGGCTGTGGGCCACCGTCTACCACGACGACGATGAGGCGTTCCGGATCTGGCGGGACATCGTCGGCGTGCCGGAGAGCCGCATCCAGCGCCGGGGGATGGCCGACAACTTCTGGTCCATGGGCGTGCCCGGCCCGTGCGGTCCCTGCTCGGAGATCTACTACGACCGGGGGGCCGGCTACGGGCGGGACGGCGGCCCGGAGTCCGACGAGGACCGCTACCTGGAGGTGTGGAACCTCGTCTTCATGCAGTTCCTGCGGGGCGAGGGAGCGGGCAAGGAGGGCTGGCCCATCCTGGGCGAGCTGCCCTCCCGCAACATCGACACCGGCATGGGCCTGGAGCGGATGGCCGCCATCCTGCAGGGTGTCGACAACATTTACGAGATCGATACGTTGTGGAAGATCCTCGACCGGGCGGCGGAGCTGACCGAGCAGAAGTACGGCCGCGACCATCGCGTCGACGTGGCCCTGCGGGTAGTCGCCGACCATGTGCGCACCGCCGTGATGCTGGTGTCCGACGGGGTGCTGCCGAGCAACGAGGGACGCGGCTATGTGCTGCGCCGGATCCTGCGCCGCAGCATCTATAACCTGCGGCTGCTGGCCGGCGGCCAGCGGGGCGGCGGCAGCGACGGCCGCTACCTGCACGAGCTGGGCGACACCGCGATCAGCGCGATGGCCGACCAGTTCCCGGAGCTGCGCATCGAGGCGCCGCGGATCCTCGGGGTGATCGACGCCGAGGAGTCCACCTTCCTGTCCACGCTGCGCACCGGCTCCGCGATCTTCGACGCCGCCGTGGGCGAGACCAAGCGCCGCGGCACCACGTCGCTGTCCGGTGAGCAGGCCTTCCAGCTGCACGACACCTACGGGTTCCCCATCGACCTCACCCTGGAGATGGCCGGCGAGCAGGGGCTCGCGGTCGATGAGCAGGGGTTCCGGCGGCTCATGGCCGCGCAGCGCCAGCGGGCCAAGCAGGACGCCCAGGACAAGAAGACCGGGAACGCGGACATCTCCGTGTTCGCCAGCCTGCTGGCCCGGTCAGGCCCGGTCGAGTTCACCGGGTACTACGAGGTCAGCGGCGAGGCCACGGTGGCCGGGCTGCTGGCCGGCGGGGTGAGTGTGCCCGCGGCCGGCGCGGGCACCGAGGTCGAGGTCATCCTGGACCGGACCCCGTTCTACGCCGAAGGCGGCGGCCAGCTCGCGGACACCGGCGTGATCCGGGTGGCCAGCGCCCCCGGGGCGGCCGGCGGCGAGGTGGAGGTCCGCGACGTCCAGGCTCCCGTGCCCGGGCTCATCGTGCACCGTGGCGTCATCACCTCCGGGGAGGTGGTGGTCGGCGCGCTGGCCGAAGCCGACGTGGACACCGGGCGCCGCCGGGCCATCTCCCGCTCGCACACCGCGACGCACATGGTGCACCGGGCGATCCGCGGGGCCCTGGGGGATTCCGCTGCCCAGGCCGGGTCGGAGAACGCCCCTGGCCGGCTGCGTTTCGACTTCACGGCCGCCGGGGCCGTCCCTCAGTCCGTGCTCCGCGACGTGGAGGACGAGGTCAACCAGGTCCTCATCGACGACCTCGAAGTCCGGGCCTTCGTCACCCCCATCGACGAGGCCCGGTCCATGGGCGCCATCGCCCTGTTCGGCGAGAAGTACGGCGACGAGGTCCGCGTGGTCGAGGTCGGTACCTACTCCCGGGAACTGTGCGGCGGCACCCACGTGGCCCACTCCGGGCAGCTCGGGCTGATCAAGATCCTCGGCGAGTCGTCCATCGGCTCCGGCGTGCGCCGGGTCGAGGCCCTGGTCGGCACCGATGCCTTCCGCTACCTCGCCCGGGAGAGCGTCCTGGTCGGCCAGCTGACCGAACAGCTCAAGACCCGGCGGGAGGAACTGCCGGACCGCGTCGCGTCGCTGGTCAGCCGGCTCCGGGACGCCGAGCGTGACCTGGACCGGCTGCGCAGCGCCCAGATCCTGGGCGGCGCGGCCGAGCTGGCCAGCCGTGCCGAGGACGCCGGGCTGGCAGCGCTCGTCGTCTACCAGGTCCCGGACGGCACCACCGCGGACGATATCCGCAAGCTCGCCCTGGATGTCCGTGGCCGGCTCCCGCAGCAGCGCCCCGCCGTGGTGGTGGTCGCCGGCGTGCCGGCCGACCGGCCCGCGGTCGTGGTCGCGGTCAACGAGGCCGCCCGGGCGCTGGGCCTGGCCGCCGGGACGCTGGTCCGCAGCGCGGCCCGGGCGCTGGGCGGAGGCGGCGGCGGCCGCGATGACATCGCCCAGGGCGGCGGCACACCGCAGGGCGACCAGGCCGGCCAGGCGATCACGGCGGCATTTGATGCGGTTCGTGCGGTTGTCAGGGACACGACGTGATCCTGTGGCGTACGGTTAAACTGTGCTGCAGCCAACCCGTTGCGCGAATGAGACCGCAGGGCTGCGGAGCTCGCGATTGAGGACTGGCGTGCGGCTCGGCATCGACCCCGGATCAGTCCGCATCGGCGTGGCCCGCAGTGACCCGGACGGCCTGCTCGCCACCCCGCTGGACACCGTCCCGCGCGGCCCCGGCGACGTGGACCGCCTGGCCCGCCTCGCGCTGGAGCACGACGCGGTCGAGGTGATCGTGGGCCTGCCGACCAGCCTGTCCGGGCGCGAGGGTGCCGCAGCCGTGGCCGCCCGGTCGTTCGCGGGTACCCTGGCCGGCCGCCTGGTGCCGGTCCCGGTCCGGCTGGTGGACGAGCGGTTCACCACCGTGCTGGCCCACGACGCGCTGCGCCAGGGCGGCAAGGGCGGCCGGGCCCGGCGGCAGGTCGTAGACCAGGCGGCCGCCGCCCTGCTGCTGCAGGGCGCCCTGGACGCGGAGCGCGCGGGTGGCCGGCCCCCCGGCGAGATCGTTCCGGCTGACCACGGGGAAGAAGGGTGAGCCGGCACGGGCGGCGGGGGACTCAGGGAGAGCAGGACGACCAGTGGGGGCCAGGGGATTACCCCCCACCGGACGGCGACGAGCCCTATGCCCCCGGCGATTACGGCCAGGCCCGCGGCGGCTGGGCGCCCAACCCCATCGCGACCGCCGATACCGGCGACTTCCCGGTAGCGGACTCCAGCCTCCCCGCGGCGTCGTACCCGCGGGACCCGGGCGGCCGCCCCGGCGAGGCCTACGACTGGGGTCCAGACCCGCTGGGCCTCGGCGCACGGGGTTCCGGCATACGGGGTTCCGGCGCGTGGGGCCCCGATCCGCTGGGCGGCGGCTGGGCTGGCGACCAGCCCAGCCCTGAGCCCATGGCGCCCGACCGCTGGGCCCCGCAGTCCTGGGAGCCCCCGGCCTGGGAACGGGCGTCGTGGGATTCGCAGCCGGACGGCCCGTCCGGCTGGGTCAGCCCGCCCGCCGGCGGCGCGGACTGGGCGGAGCACGGCGACCCGCTCGGCGCGGCGCCAGGAGGCTTCGACGACCTGCAGGCGGGAGAACTCCCCCCGCTCCCCCCGGGTCCGTTGCCGGGATCCGGGCACCCCTCCGGACCCCTCCCGCCGCTGCCGGAGTCGGACAACCTGTGGGGTCAGCCACCCTCCGGCCCGCTGCCCCCGGCGGCCCTGCGGTCACGGCGGCCCGGGCCTGACCAGGACCAGCCCCGCCGCCAGTCCCGCCACGCGGCGGCCCCCGCCGGGAGCGGCCCTGACCCGGCCGGCTACCCGCAGGACTCCGCCGGCTACCCGCAGGACCCGGGCGGCTACCCGCAGGACCCGGGCGGCTACCCGCAGGGCCCGGCAGGCTACCCGGACAATCCGGCTGCCTACCCGCCTGAGCAGGACGAACCGGCGGACTATCCCGGCCCGCCCGGGCGGGGCCGCCGCCGCCGGAGTGCCGCGCCGGATGTCGGCAGGGGTCATCCGGGGTATGAGGGCTACGTGGACGACCCACGTGACCTGGACATGGCCCCGGATCAGGGGCAGGAACCGCGCGATTACGCTCCGTCCGGAAGCCAGTATCCGGCTGACGAGGAGCCGCACGCCTGGGCTGAGGACAGCCACGACGGCCACCTGCTGCCCGGGCTGGACCAGAAGCAGGGATCCAGGCGCGGGAACGGCGGGGGACCCGCCGGGCCGGCCCGCAAGCGGCGCAGGCGCGGCCGGACCGTCCTGCTCGTGCTGCTGACGGTCTTCGCCGTGATCGTCGCGGTCGTCGGGGGGGTCGGTTACCACTACTACCGGGTGTACATCAACCCGCCGGACTTCTCCGGTGCGGGCACCGCCAGCACCGTCGTCGTGCAGATCCAGCCGGGCCAGAGCGCCAGCACGATCGGGGCCACCCTGGCCGGCAAGGGCGTGGTGGCCAGCGCACGGGCGTTCTCCAACGCGGCCAAGTCCAGCCCGCAGGGCAACGCGCTCGAACCGGGCTATTACCAGGTACATCTGCACATGAAGGCTTCGCTGGCCCTGGCTCTGCTGCTCAAGCCGTCCTCACGGCTGCAGTCCAAGATCACGATTCCGGAGGGCTTCCGGCTCGCGCAGATCATCGCACTGCTGGGCAAGCAGACCGGGAACCTCAAGGGGTACGAGCAGGCCATCGCGCATCCCGCCGATCTCGGCCTGCCGGCTTTCGCCAACGGCAAGCCCGAGGGCTACCTGTTCCCGGCCACCTACGACGTCCAGCCGCACAGTTCACCGGCCGCGGTGCTGAAGGGCATGGTCACGCAGTTCAAGGCGAACGCGCAGAACATCGGGCTGCAGGCCCACGCGGCCCGGGCCCAGGAGACGCAGAACGCGGTCATCACGGTGGCCAGCCTCATCGAGGCCGAGGGCAAGCGGCCCCAGGACTTCCCCAAGATCGCCGAGGTGATCTACAACCGCCTCAACGCGAAGCCCCAGATCAAGCTGCAACTCGACACCACCGTCCTGTACGCGATGTCGCTGGCGCACAAGAGCGGGTTCAGGACCAATTTCCCGTCCCCGTACAACACCTATGCGCACGCGGGCCTGCCGCCCGGGCCGATCGACAACCCGGGGAACATGGCGATCCGGGCCGCGCTGCACCCGGCTCACGGCAACTTCCTGTTCTTCCTGACCATCAACTCAAGGACCGGCGCCACCCTGTTCTTCAGCAACAGCACGGCCTTTAACAACGCGGTCGCCAAGTACAGCAGCACCGGCGGGGGCACGGGTTCACGCACGGGCTCGGGCTGAGCGCAGGCATCAGGGAGAGCCGCGGTTCTCGGCTCTCGCATCGCTCACTCGGATCTTTATTCTCGACGGATCGAGGCCGGTCGGCTGCGCCCGCGCTGCGTTCTCGACCCTTGCCGGCCGATTCGGCTGGCTTTCGCCGAGAACGGCCTCTACCGTGAGCACATGCGCGACGGGGCAATAGTTGCCGGGATTGTCGGCCATGACCTCGCAAGCATGGCCACCGCCTACGACCAGTATGCCCCCGCCCTGTACGGCTACTGCTGGTCGCTGCTGAGCGACCCGTCCAACGTGGCGGGTGCGGTCCGGGACACGTTCGTGGTCGCCGGGGAGAGGCTGCCCGGACTGCGGGACCCGAGCCGGCTGCGGCCCTGGCTGTACGCGGTGGCCCGGAACGAATGCCGCCGCCGGGGCCCTTACGACCCGGCCTCAGCCGGTGTCCGTTCCTCCCTGACCACCGGCGAGGACACCGCCGATTTCGGCATGACTCTCGAGCAGGCAGAACTGCGCGAGCTGGTGTGGTCGGCGCTGGGCGGGCTGGACCCGGCGGACCGGGAAATCGTCGAGCTGAGCCTGCGGCACGAGTTCTACGGCGCCGATCTGGCGGACGCGCTGGGGGTGCCGCACAATCAGGTGCACGCGCTGACCGCCCGGGCCCGGGCCCGGTTCAAGACGGTGCTGGGCGCGCGCATGGTGAGCAGGCCCGGCGCGCGCTCCTGTCCGTCCCTGGCTGCGATCGTGGGGGAGGGGAACGGGGACGGCGAACTGAGCCTGGCGCTGCGCCTTCAGGTGCGCCGGCACATCGCCGGATGTCCGCAATGCGGCCAGCACGGGCGCGGTGAGATCAGCCCGACCGCCCTGCTGAGCCTGCTGCCGGTGCCGGTCCTGCCGGCCAGCCTCCGGCATCGGGTGCTCGGCATTCTGGCGGATGACTCCCCGGACGCGGCCCAGGAGCGCGCCGAGGTCACCGAGCGGGCAGAGCCGTTCGCCCGGTCCGGGTTCCCTGTCGCGCTGGATCCGCTGGCCAGGGCGCGCGGCCCGGCGGCGTTCGTGCCGGCCGCCGGGGTGCTGGTCGCGGTGTTCGCCTTGTTCGGCGGCGGGGCCATGCTCGCGGCGACCACCATGCATCACGCGACGCCCCCCATCGCGTCAGCGCTGGCCCCCGCCGTCCCGTCCGTCACGGCGGCCCCAGCCGCCAGCCCGCCCGTGGCCGCCCAGGCACAATCCGGGCGCAGGCACGCCTCGGACGGGGCGCGGCACGGGGGGACCCAGGCCACGATGCCCGGCCTGGCGACGATGCGCAGGTCCGCGACGACAGTGCCGTCACTGTCACCGTCACCGTCACCGGACCGCAGCCCGGGCCAGTCGCCGCGCCCTGGCCAGGACCCGTCCCCGACGCCGACGCCCACCCCGACGACACCCACTCCCACCCCGACGCCCACGCCGACATCGACGCCTAGCCCGACCCCGACCCCGACCGGCTCGTCCACCCCGCCGCCTACCACCGGCACGTCAGGCTGAGCGGCGGCCGGGGACGGCATGCCCGGACGGTTCGTTAGGGAACGAGAGTGGCCGCAGCAGCAGCCTGGGCGTCCACGGCCCGGGACGGGCCGGCCGCACGGCGCCGCGCACGTGCCCCGGGTGCGCGGGAACTCCTGCGGGGCCGGGGAAACGCGCTTACGCTCCGCGTGGCCCGGAATACCCAGAGGGCCTGAATTGCTGTTACTCTTACCAGGCGACCAGCCTGGCACTCGCGTGCCGGGCGTGTAAGCGGAGGACCACCTCCCACCTGGCCGGCCTCAGGCTGGCGGGTAAGGCTGCCGGCTTCCGGGCCGGGCAGCCAGGCCGGGCGAGCAGTCCCGATTCCCTAACGGAGCGGGGCCGCTGCCAGTCCGGTCCGCTGCGTCCCCGACGAGGAATGCGTTCTCGCCGGTCGGCGCGGCTTTGGTGGGCTCCGCACGCACTGGTGCGGGGCCCTTTTTACTTGTGGCGGCGGATCTGCCACGAGGCTGAAGCCCGCAGGATGGTCGCAGCGCACCCGCCCGGGCACCCGGCTCAGGCGGTGGACTAGACCCATGGAGGTCACATCAGCGCCGAACCCCGTATCAACGATCGGATTCGCGTACCCGAGGTGCGGCTCGTCGGTCCTAACGGCGAGCAGGTCGGGATTGTTGCCCTGAACGACGCGCTCCGGCTGGCCCAGGAAGCGGACCTCGACTTGGTGGAAGTCGCGCCCACGGCGCGTCCGCCGGTCTGCAAACTGATGGACTACGGCAAGTTCAAGTACGAGTCCGCGCTCAAGGCCAGGGAATCGCGCAAGAATCAGGCGCAGACGGTCATCAAGGAGATCAAGCTCCGGCCGAAGATCGACCCGCACGACTACGGGACCAAGAAGGGTCACGTTGAGCGGTTCCTCAAGCAGGGCGACAAGGTCAAGGTCACGATTATGTTCAGGGGGCGTGAGCAGTCCCGGCCCGAACTCGGGTTCCGGTTGCTGCAGCGCCTGGCCGGCGATGTGGAAGAGCTCGGCTTCGTGGAAGCCCAGCCCAAGCAGGACGGCCGGAACATGATCATGGTGATCGGACCGCACCGGAAGAAGAGCGAGTCCAAGGCGGAGCGCTCGTCGCGGGAGGCTGAGGCAGAGGCAGAGGCGGCGGCAGCGCGCCCGGTGCCCCGCCAGCGCCGGCCCGCGGCCGCACCGGCCTCGCAGGCTCACTCCACCGGCCCAGCGGCCGGCGATGACGGCGCGGACCAGGCAGGAGCCTGATCCGGGGCACCGCAGAACTCGCATAGCGTTGAGCGGCACGGGCACGGCCGGGTGACGGCGTGCCCCGGCTGCGGACGGCCAGCCTGCCCTCAGGCACACATGAAGATGGAGACGACGGCCACCATGCCGAAGATGAAGACGCACAGCGGCACCGCCAGGCGGTTCCGGATCACCGCGGGCGGCAAGGTGATGCGCCGCCGTGCCAACAAGAACCACCTGCTCGAGCACAAGCCGAGCAAGCGGACCCGGCGGCTGGGCAAGGACGTGGTGCTCGCGCCGTCAGACGCTAAGAAGATCAAGAAGTTGCTGGGAAAGTAGCCCGGCCCGCCTCCAGGGAGATATGAAATGGCACGCGTGAAGCGGGCAGTCAACGCCCACAAGAAGCGCAGGGTCGTCCTTGAGCGGGCGAGCGGCTACCGTGGCCAGCGGTCACGGCTGTACCGCAAGGCCAAGGAGCAGGTCCTCCACTCGATGACGTACGCCTACCGGGACCGCAAGGACCGGAAGGGCAATTTCCGCCGCCTGTGGATCCAGCGGATCAACGCCGCCGCCCGCGCGGACGGCATCACCTACAACCGATTCGTCCAGGGGCTCCGGCTCGCGGAGGTGGAAGTGGACCGCCGCATGCTCGCCGAGCTCGCGGTCCATGACGCGGCGGCGTTTTCCGCGCTCGTCGAGGTGGCCAAGGCCGCGCTGGCTGAGGCTGGTACCGACGCCGACTCGGCCGGCACCGCGGCGGCCTGACGCCCTCGTGGTCTGGGTCAGAGCGGCCTGCGCCTCGCTGCAGGCCGGCGCCGCCTGATGCCGCCCGCCGGCGCCGAGCTCACCAGCATCCGCTCGCCGCGCGTGAAGGCCGCCCGCCAGCTGGCCAAGCGTGCGCTGCGGCAGCGGGCCAGGTCGTTCCTGGCGGAGGGGCCGCAGGCGGTAGGCGAGGCGCTGGCCACCGGCGGCGTGGTGACCCAGCTGTTCGTGACGTCCGCCGCGCAGTCCCGCTACGCCGAACTGATCCGGCTCGCCGCCGCGCAGGCCGCGGACGTGCAGGCGGTGAGCGGTGAGGTCATGACCGAGCTGGCGCAGACCATCACCCCGCAGGGGGTGCTGGCCGTGTGCCGGTTCGTCGACGTGCCGCTGGCCCAGGTATCCGCTGCGTCACCCCAGCTCGCGGTGATCCTGGCCAACGTCCGGGACCCGGGCAACGCGGGTACCGTGCTGCGCACCGCCGACGCGGCCGGTGCGGGCGTGGTCATCTTCGCCGGGTCCTCGGTGGATCCGTACAACAGCAAGGCTGTCCGCGCCTCCGCGGGAAGCCTGTTCCACCTTCCGGTGGTCACGGGCGCACCAGTGGAGGAGGCGGTGCGGGCCATGCGCGGGCGGGGCCTGCGGGTACTCGCGGCGGACGGGGGTGCCTCCGCCACGCTGGACGACCTGCAGGCGGCCGGGCAGCTCGGCCGGCCGACCGCCTGGCTGTTCGGCAACGAGGCCTGGGGGCTGCCCGCCGATGTCCTGGACCTGGCCGACCAGGCGGTCGCCGTGCCCATCTACGGCCGGGCGGAGAGCCTGAACCTGGCCGCCGCGGCCGCGGTATGCCTGTACGCCTCGGCCCGCGCTCAGGTGCGGCCGGTGCCCCCGGCGCGCTCCGGTGGCCCGGCGGGAAACCTGACGGAGCCGGCCCTCCCCCGAACGGCCGGGCTGGAGGACTGCCGTTTCCCGCAGCGCAGGCGCTAGAGTCTGATCACGTTGCGTCATTCGAGGGGAACTTCAGCTCAGCAGCCGGACGGAGGCGGCGGTCTAGTGGACAGGTCCAGGCCCGACCCGGCGGTGGCTGCCCTGGCGAAGGTGCCCGCCGGCCAGGTGGTGGCCTCGGGCGGCCTGGTCTGCGCCGACGACCTGCCCGACGGGCTCGTGATGGCCGATCACATCGGCCGGATCGTGGTGTTCAACCAGGCGGCCACCCGGCTCACCGGTGTCGCGGCGCTGAATGCGCTGGGCCGGGATGTCCGGCAGGTCCTGCCGCTGCGCGACGCGGAGGGCCGCGGCTGGTGGGCGTGCGTCGACCCGTACCGCGGGCTGTCCACCCGCACGCGGCATCCGGAACTGCCGCTCTACCTGCCGGACGGCAGCGAGTTCCTGGTCACCATGGGCTACGTGCGGGTGCCCCGGTGCACCCCGGCCGCCGGGCAGGACTGGCCCGGGCCGGTCAGGCCGGGTGACGTCGAGCGCCTGGCGATCAGCCTGCGCGGCACCCAGCAGCGGATGCGCCTGGAACGCAGCCGCGCCGACCTGGTCTCCACCGTCGCCCACGAGTTGCGGTCCCCGCTGACCAGCGTGAAGGGCTTCACCGCCACGCTGCTGGCCAAGTGGACCCGGTTCACCGACGATCAGAAGCGGGTGATGCTCGAGACGGTCAATGCCGACGCGGACCGGGTGACCCGGCTCATCACCGAGTTGCTGGACGTCTCGCGGATCGAGGCCGGCCGGATCGAGGTGCACCGCCAGCTGGTGGACATCCCGCAGCGCGCGGAGAAGATCGTCGCGGGCCGGGTCGCCGCCGGTGACCCGCCGGACCGCTTCCGGATCGTGGCCCCCGAGGAGCTGCAGGAGACCTGGCTGGACGCGGATAAAGTCGACCAGATCCTCGGCAACCTGGTGGAGAACGCGGTCCGGCACGGGGCTGGTACCGTGACGATTGTGATACAGCCGGTGGACGACCTTCCCGCCCGGGCGATGACCCATCCGGGTGGCACCGGCGCGGTCAATGGTTCCGTTGCGGCTTATGGGTCTGCTAATGCATCCGTTAATGCATCTGCGGTGGCGGTCTCGGTGCGCGACGAGGGTGACGGGGTGCCGCCTGAGATGGTGCCGCGGATCTTCCGGCAGTTCTGGCGCGCCAAGCGCCGTGGCGGTGCCGGGCTCGGCCTGTACATCGTGAAGGGCCTGGTCGAAGCGCATGGGGGGACGATCACCGTGCAGCGTGCGCCCGGTGGCGGCGCCGAATTCCGATTTACCATGCCCGCCGGACTGCCCGACTTCGGGTAGGCGGGGGGCGGAGCGGCGGCCGGGGCGTGCACCCGGCAGCGGGCCCTGGCGGCCTGCGGCCGTTGCCCTGCCACTCGCCCCGGTGGGCCCCGCAGGCTGAGCATTCCGGTGGCGGCAGCGCCGCGCCCCATGCCGCCGGCACGATGATGGGCCGTGGCCCGCACAGACTTTCCCCCTTTTCCTATCCGGCCGCAGGAAGCAGGACGATGTCCGCACCGAACAAGCAGTACGACCCCGTGGAGGTGGCAAGCCTGTCTCCCGGGGAGGTAACCCGCATGCGGGACGAGGCGCTGGCCGCCATCGCCGCGGCGGGGACGCTCGATGAGCTCAAGGCCGCCCGGCTGGCGCACGCCGGGGACCGCTCGCCGCTGCGCCTGGCCAACGCCGAGATCGGCGCCCTACCCCCGGAGGCGCGCGCCGGGGCCGGCAAGCGGCTCGGCGCCACGATGCGCGAGGTCAGCCAGGCCCTCACGACCCGGCAGCAGGACCTGGAGGAAGAACGCGATCGGCATGTCCTGATCGCGGAGGCCGTCGACGTCACGCTGCCCTGGGACCACCACCCCCAGGGGGCCAGGCACCCGGTCACCACGGTCGGCGAGCGGCTGGCCGACGTCTTCGTCTCCATGGGCTACGAGATCGCCGAGGGCCCGGAGATCGAAGCCGAGTGGTACAACTTCGACGCGCTCAACATCCCGCCCGACCATCCCGCCCGGGAGATGCAGGACACGCTGTTCGTGGCCGGGCCGGACGGCGGCCGGTCCGGGATGGTGCTGCGGACCCACACCTCGCCGGTCCAGATCCGCGCCATGCTCACCCGGCCGCTCCCGCTGTATGTGGTCAGCCCCGGCCGGTGCTACCGCAACGAGGCCCAGGACGCTACCCACAGCCCGGTCTTCCACCAGATCGAGTGCCTGGCCGTGGACGTGGGCCTGACCATGGCTGACCTGCGCGGGGCGGTCCAGGCTTTCGTTGACGCGCTGTTCGGCGAGGGGCTGCGCACCAGGCTGCGGCCGGACTACTTCCCGTTCACCGAGCCGTCCGCGGACGTGTCCATGGAATGCCATGTCTGCCGGGGCGCCTCGACCAGGCCCGGCGGACCGGCCTGCCGGGTATGCCGGTCCCAAGGCTGGATCGAGCTGGCCGGCTGCGGCATGGTGAACCCGCGGGTGCTGATCGCCTGCGGCATCGACCCGGACCGCTACACCGGCTTTGCGTTCGGCCTCGGCATCGAGCGGGCCCTGATGGTGCGGCACGGGGTGACCGACATCAGGGACACCCTCGAAGGAGACGTCCGGTTCAGCCGGGCATTCGGGGTGGAGGCCTGATGCGCATCTCAATGAACTGGGTGCTCGAGGCAGCCGGGCTGGACCCGGGCGCCGACCCGCAGGAGGTGGCCCGCCGCCTCACCGCAGCGGGCCTGGAAGTCGAGTCAGTCGATCAGGTAGGGCACGACATCGAGGGAGTCGTGGTCGCGGAGGTCACCGCGATCGAGGATCTGACCGGGTTCAAGAAGCCGGTCAGGTACTGCCAGGTCGCCGTCGGCGACGGCGAGCCACACGGGGTCATCTGCGGGGCGGTCAACTTCTCGGCCGGGGACCGGGTGCCACTGGCGCTGCCGGGGGCGCGGCTGCCCGGCGGATTCGAGATCGGTGCCCGCAAGACCTACGGGCACCTGTCGGAGGGGATGATCTGCTCCGCCGCCGAGCTCGGCCTCGGCGACGATCATTCCGGCATCCTGGTGCTGGCCCCGGACGCGCCGCTGGGCACGGACTTCGCGGAGTACGGCGGGCTGGCCGACCACGTGCTCGACATCGCGGTCACCCCGGACCGGGGCTACGCGCTCTCGGTCCGCGGCGTGTCCCGGGAGCTGGCCACGTCCTACGGGGTCCGTTTCAGCGACCCGGCCTACGCCGACCTGCCCGCCGGCGTCGCGGCGGTGTCAGGCCAGGCGCATCCGGCCAGCATCGGGGACCCCACCGCGTGCGACCGCTTCGTGCTCCGCGAGGTGCGCGGCTTCAACCCGGACGCGCCCACGCCGCTGCGCATGCGGGTCCGGCTCGCCCGGTCCAGCCTGCGCAGCGTCTCCCTGGCCGTGGACATCACCAACTACCTCATGCTGCTCCTGGGCCAGCCGCTGCACGCGTTCGACGCCGACCGGCTCAGCGGGCCCCTCGTGATCCGCCGTGCCCAGCCGGGCGAGAAGCTGGAGACCCTCGATCACGTGGTGCGCGAGCTCGACCCGGATGACGTCGTCATCGCGGACTCCTCCGGGGCCATCTCGATGGCCGGCACCATGGGCGGCCTGTCCACCGAGATCTCCGGCAGCTCGACCAACCTGGTGATCGAGGCCGCGCACTTCGACGCGCGGGCCATCGCCCGGGAGAGCCGGCGGCACAGGCTGCCCAGCGAGGCGTCCTACCGCTTCGAGCGAGGTGTGGACCGCGAGCTGCCACTGCCGGTCACGGCCAGGGCCGTGGCGCTGCTGGCCGAACTCGGCGGCGGGACGGCCCTGCCCGGCTGCACCCATGCCCAGGTGGACGTGCCGCAGGTAACGATCACCATGCCCGTGGACTACCCGGACAAGGTGGCGGGCACCGTGTACGGCCGCGACGCGGTCCTGCGCCGGCTCCACGACGTCGGCTGCGAGGTGTCCGAGCCGGCCAGCCGGGCGCAGGAGCCTGACACCGCGAGCGGGACGGCCCCGTCCCGCGGATCCGCGGGCTCCGGCGCGAGCCGCTACCAGCGCCCGGACCACGGTAAGCATGACCGCAGCAAGCAGATGCTGGCGGTCGAGCCCCCGTCCTGGCGGCCGGACCTGCGGCACCCGTGGGACCTGGCGGAAGAGGTCATCCGGCTGGAAGGTTACGAGAACGTCCCGGTGCGCACGCCGCGGGCCGCGGCAGGCCGCGGGCTCACCGAGCGGCAGCGGCTCCGCCGCTCCACCGGCCGCTCCCTGGCCTGGTCCGGCTATGTCGAGGTGCTCAGCATGCCCTTCGGCTCCGCCGCCGACTTCGACCGGCTGCTGCTGCCCGCGGACGACCCGCGGCGCCGTGCACCGGTGATCGCCAACCCGCTCAACGACGACGAGCCGCTGATGCGCACCATGGTGCTGCCCGGGCTGCTGCGGGTCCTGCTCCGCAACATTGGCCGGGGCTTCACCGACGTGGGGCTGTTCGAGACCGGGCGTGTTTTCCTGCAGCACCGAAACGGCCCGCGCGCCGCGCCTATCCTGCGCACAGACCGCGGGCCGACGGTGCAGGAGGTGGCCACCCTGGAAGCCGCGCTGCCCGAGCAGCCGCTGCATATCGCGGCGGTGGTCACCGGCGAGCGTGAACTGGACGGCTGGTGGGGCACGGGGCGCCCGGCGGGCTGGCAGGACGCCATCGAGGCGGCCCGCCAGGTACTGCGCGACAACCGGGTCCCGTTCCACATCCGGGCGGAGCAGACGCCGCCGTGGCACCCGGGCCGCTGCGCCGCGCTGTTCGTCCAGGCCGAGGAAGGGCAGGAGTGGCTGGCCGGGTACGCGGGTGAGCTGCACCCGCGGGTCATCTCCGCGTTCGGCCTGCCGCCCAGGACTTCCGCGATGGAGATGGACTTGTCGGTGATCGAGACCGCCGCGGCGGCGCTCGGCCCCGTCGAGGCGCCGTCGATCTCGCCGTATCCGGTGGCCACCCAGGATGTCGCGCTGCTGGTGCCGGAGAGCGTGCCCGCCGCCGAGGTGGAAGCCGCCCTGGCCGACGGCGTCCAGCACAGCGAGTACCAGGGACTCCTGGAGGAGGTCCGGCTGTTCGACGTCTACAGGGGCGAGCAGGCCGGGCCTGGACGCAAGTCCCTGGCCTACACGCTGCGGTTCCGCGCGCCGGACCGGACGCTGACGGTGGAGGAGACCACCGCGGCGCGGGACGCCGCTGTCGAGGAGGCCGCCCGCCGGCTGGGCGCGGCGCTCCGCGGGGCGCCGTAAGCGGAGCGATCCGTTCCTGATCTCAGCGGCAGTACGTCTGGCGCGCCCTTTTCTCGACAGGAACAACGATGCGCGCTCGTATGTCGGTACCGTTCCCACTAGAGGTTGGCAGGCGACCACGGATCGTAGCCAAAACGGCGGAGGTGGCCTGCACGCAGTGACTGATGCCGTCGCGCGGCGGCCGGGGGGCGGGCCGGCCTGAAGGAGGAGCAGATCGCAAGCGGGGAACCCATGATCCCGTTGAACGACCAGACCCCGCCAGGCAGGGTCGCTGCGCCGCAGAGCCCATCGACCTTCCGCCAGGTCTTCGGGGTCTCGGAGTTCCGGGCGCTGTGGACGGCCCAGGTGCTGTCCGTCGCCGGGGATCAGCTGGCCAGGGTCGCGCTCACCCTGCTGGTCTTCCAGCGCACCGGCTCGGCGCTGCTGTCCGCGATCACCTTTGCCGTCAGTATCGTGCCGGCTTTCGTCGGCGGCATGACCCTGTCTGGCCTGGCCGACCGGCTGCCGCGCAGGCAGGTGATGATCGCCAGTGACCTCAGCCGTGTGGTACTCGTGGCCATCATGGCCACACCCGGGATGCCGGTGGTGCTGATGATCTGCATCTTCGGCGCCGTGACCCTGATCGGCGCGCCATTCAGCGCGGCGCGCGCCGGGCTGTACCCCGACATCCTCACCGGGGACCTCTACGTGCTCGGTACCGCAGTCACGCTCACGACCCTCCAGTTCGCCCAGGTCATCGGGTTCGCCGCGGGTGGCGCGATCGTCGCATTGTTCGGCGTCCGGATCTCACTGCTGGTGGACTCGGCCACCTTCCTCGTCTCGGCCCTGATCACCCGGGCCCTGGTGCGGGCCAGGCCCACTGCCCGCACCGCGCCGCGGATCCGACCCTTGTCGCTGTCGGATCTCAGCGCGGGGATCCGGCTGGTGTTCGGTAGTCCGGCGCTGCGCACGCCCATGCTGCTCGGCTGCCTCGTAGCGTTCTACGACGCACCGGAGGGCGTGGTGGCTCCGCTTTCCCGGTCACTCGGCGGTGGAGACCTGGCGGCGGGCCTGATCCTGGCTGCGGCCGCGCTGGGCGCCTCCCTCGGCGCGGTGGGCTTCAGCCGCCTGGTGAGCCCGGAGCGACGGCTGCGGTGGATGACCCGCATCGCCCCGCTGGCGCCTGGCGTGCTGATCCTCTTCGCCTTCCGTCCTCCCTTGGCGGCCGCTCTGGCCATCCTCACGGCCAGCGGAATCTTCGACTGCTATCAGGTCGCCGCCAGCGCCACGTTCGTGCAGGCCACCCCCCCGTCCCAGCGAAGCCAGGCGTTCGGAATCGTCCAAGGTGGAATGAGCCTGGGACAAGGTACGGCCATGATCCTGGCCGGGGCCGCCGCAGAACGGTTCGCGCCCAGCCTGGTCATCGCCACCGGCGGCGCCATCGGCGCGATGGCAGCCATCGTGGTCGCGTTGACGCGCCCGCGGGCGAGCTGACTGGCGAGTTGCGCGACTCCTGCGCAATCTAGTCGCGATCCGGGCCAGGCAGATGTGGTGGCGGGTGTGCGGGTCAGCCCCATCCCTTGGTCATCGGGTTCTCCTTCCTGCGGGTGGCGGTGGTGGCGGGTGTGCGGGTCAGCCCCATCCCTTGGTCATCGGGTTCTCCTTCCTGCGCTTTGCACGGCCAGGTTGTATGTGGTATCGCAACATCGGGCGAAAAGTACCGCTTTGGGTGACGATGATGTCAGACTTGACTCAGCAGGTAACGTAGGGTCATTGCCTGACGACGCAGGCAAGGGAACCTGACGCCGATGCGTAACGGAGGATTGACAGGAGGCATACTGGCCCTGTGACAATACGGGGCGATGCTCTTACCCCGTGCAATGAACACGACCACCTGCCTGCCAGGAGGCATTGATGCAGCTTGGAGTGTGCAAACGAATGCACGCGCCACTCAGAGCTGCCCGTGCCTGGCCACTCTGGGAGTTGCCGCGCTGGCTGACGGGCTACATCGTCGCCACAGTCGTGGTCTACCTGGCGGTGCTCTCGGTAGTCGGCCAGTTCTACACCCTGTCCCCGCGCCAGATCGTGATATTCGGGGCCCTGCTCCTGTGCGGCGCCGCCACCGTCGAGCTGACCAAACGCTCTGGTGAGAACGCCGGACTGATCAACGACATCTACAGCGTCTGGGAACTTCCTATCGCAATTCTGCTGCCCCTCGGCTACGCGATGCTGGTGCCGGTCATCCGGCTTGGCCTCACCCAGTGGCGGGTCCGGCAGATCCCTCTGCACCGTCGAGTCTTCACCGCGGCGATCATCGGGCTGTCCTACGCGGCCGGCGGGGCGCTGTTCCACGCGCTCTCCCATACTGGGTTCGAGTCGGTACCCAGCCCGCTGGACCATCCGACCGCATGGGTCCTGGCCGTAGCCGCAGCCGCCCTGATGCAGTGGTTGGTGAACACCGCACTGCTGCTGCCGGCCATCAAGGGCGCCGACCCTGGGGTCCGGATGCGCGACCTGCTGCTGACCAGGGAGAGCGTCCAGAACGACGTGGCTGAGTTGTGCGTCGCGGTGCTCGTCACCCTTGGCATAGCGGTCAGCCCTCTCGCGCTTGTTTTCGCGCTCCCGTTCGTCACGCTTCTTCAGCGCTCGGTCAGGCATTCCCAGCTGATGGCTGCCTCTCGCATCGATTCCAAGACGGGCCTGCTCAATGCCGGAACCTGGGAGCGTGAGGCAGCCTCCGAAGTTGCGCGTGCTGTACGCACTCGTACCCCGCTGGCACTGGTCCTGATCGACATTGATCATTTTAAGCTCGTTAACGACCTTCATGGTCACCTGGTTGGAGATAAAGCCCTTCGGGCTATTGCGCGCACTTTCAAGATTTTCTTGCGTGACTACGACCTCGCCGGCCGGTTCGGTGGCGAGGAGTTCGCGCTGTTGTTGCCGCAGACGAGCGCGGCTGACGCACGTCGGATTGCTGAACGTGTGCGCGTCCACATCGCCGAGATGCCGATCAGCGTCAGTGATGAACCGGTGGCCGATACACTTCAGGTTACTGTGTCAATTGGGGTGGCGGCCCTCGGTACAACCTGGGAGAGGGCGACAGGCAGTCAGTTGACTGACTTGCTCGCGGGTGCCGACCGGGCTCTGTACCAGGCCAAGAACGCCGGGCGGAACCACGTGTGGATGTTCACCGACACCGAGACCGTGGGAGATATGGCTATCCGCGAGCAGCAGCCCATCTGATCCTGCTTGGTGTAGGCCAATTCCCAGGCTCGCTCCCGGGTTGGGCTATCCCCCCACCGTGCCTGAAGTCGATGTAGGTTAGGCGGCTCCCACGGGATGCTTTCGGCCGGCGCCATGATTTGTCTAAATTGTCCGCCACTATGCACTTGCTAAGAAACGGTTAAGTCGATCCTCCCCCTCTCCGGTTCGGGCGTGCGGCCCAGGGGGCATCAGCGCCTGGGCAAGGTACGGCCAGGGGGCTAGCCGGGCGAGTAGTGCCCAGCCTGGTAAGCGCTGTCAGCGGCGTGATGTGGCGATGGCCGCTGCGGCAACGGTGCCGCGGTCCCACGCGAACTGACCGGCGCACCGCCCAAGCTCCTGCGCGGTCAGGTTGAGCAGTGCCGTCGGGTCAGTTCTGTGGTGGTGGGTTCAGCCCCACTGGGTGCCGGCGGTCATCGGGTGCTCCTTCCTGGGGGTGGGGTGGGTGCGGTCGGGTGGGTTCAGCCCCACTGGGTGCCGGCGGTCATCGCGGTCCTCCTTCCGGGCGCCTTACACACAGATACGGCTACAAGGGGATCGAAAACTCTAACTCCATGGTGACGGAGAGGCATATAACGCGCATTACGGTCTCACGCCAGGAGCCCTCGGGGCAGGTGGCCGGCAGGCTGTCTCTGGCGAGAATCCGGAGTCAGCCGGTGACGATAAGTCACGAAAGGTCCCAATGTTACTGAGGGTGGTATCGGTGCGTAATGGGCTCTTGACAGCGGGCATGCTCGCTCTGTGACAATACGGGGCAACGCTTTATCGTCCGCCGTATGAAGTGCTGTGCAAGCGAAGGAGACTTGGATGCGTTTCGGCGTGCGCAAACGTATGCACGTCGCCGCACGGACCTTCCGCGCGTGGCCTGTGTGGGCTCTTCCCCACGGGCTGGCGGTCTTCATCGTCCTGCTGACGGCGGTGTACGCGGCGGCCCTCGGCGTGACCGCCAGCATGGCGCACGTCCAGCCGTGGGACCTGTTCGTGTTCGCCGCGCTCATGCTGTGCATCGCGACCACGGTCGAGCTCACCAAACGCGCGGGGGAGAACGCTGGAGTCATCAAGGACGTGTGGGGGGTCTGGGAACTCCCGATCGCGATTCTGCTGCCGCCCGTCTTCGCCCTGGTCGCGCCGCTTATCCAGGTCTGCCTGGCCCAGTACAGGATCAGGCGGATTCCAGTGCACCGGCGGGTGTTCTCGGCTGCCGCCGTCGGCCTTTCCTACTGCCTTGCCTCGGTTGGTTTCCATGCAGTCGCTCCCCTCGTGCTCGGGCCGGGGGCGCTCGTCGATCCGGGTCGCTACTCCCACGCTCAGGCGGCCGGATGGCTGCTAACGGTCGCAGCCGCCGGAGTTCTCCAGTGGGCGGCCAACCTGGCCCTGGTGCTGCCTGCGATCAAGTCTTCCGATCCCAGCTTGCGGATCCGGGACATGATCTTCGACCGGGAGCGCATCCAGAACGATGTCGCCGAGTTGTCTGTGGCTGTCCTGGTCACGTTCGGCGTCGCGACTAGCCTGGTCACGCTCGTGTTCGCGCTGCCGTTCGCGACCCTGCTCCAGCGCTCAATGCGGCATGCCCAGCTGCTGAATGCCTCCCGTATGGATTCCAAGACCGGACTGCTCAATGCGGGGACCTGGGAACGTGAAGCCGCCTCCGAGGTAGCCCGGGCGGTGCGCACGCGCAGCCCCCTGGCTCTCGTCCTGATCGACATCGATCATTTCAAGGTGGTCAATGACCTGCATGGTCACCTCGCGGGCGACAAGGCGCTCCGGGCCATCGCGCACGTTTTCCGGATCTTCCTGCGTGACTACGATCTCGCCGGCCGGTTCGGGGGCGAGGAGTTCGCGGTGCTGCTGCCGCAGACCAGCGCGGCTGACGCGCGGCAGATCGCGGAGCGAGTGCGCCTGCACATCGCGGAAACCCCGGTCAGAATCAGCGACGACCCGGCCGCGGTGCCCGTCCGGATCACGGTGTCCATGGGCGTGGCGGCGCTCGGCCAGACCTGGGAACGGACCACCGGCAGCCAGCTCACCGACCTGCTCGCCGGGGCAGACCGGGCTCTCTACCAGGCCAAGAACGCTGGCCGGAACCACGTGGTCATGGTGACGGACACGGAAACCGTGGGGACAGTGACAGATCCGGCCAGGCTGCCCCGCTTATCAGGGCAGCTGTCCCGGCCGCCCACCCCGCCGCAGTCCGTCACCTGCCACGCGCCGGAGATTACGGCCGACCGGTCCTGGTCAGGCTGAGGGAGACGCCGACGCGGACCCCGAGGGCATGGCCAGCACGGCGAGGATTTCCGATGGTCCCTTCGAGCATTTGGACGTGTCGCCCGTGCGGAGAATCTGGGGCGTGTTGAATCCCACGCACACCCAGCCCTTGACGGAGACCGGCCCGCCCCCGCCGTTGCCTGGTGCCTGGCCCGACGCGAGCGCGGCCGCATAGTCCCGCTCGATCTTCATGGCCGCAGGACACCCCACCGGACCCTGCCCGATCTCGACCAGGATCGGGACGTCGGCGGAGGTTTTCCCCGTGCCGCATTGATGACCCGTTGCGGCGGGGACGGGCGACGGCGCGGCCGATGTCGCGGCCGCGGGCTTAGCCGAGCCGCCTGCGCCGCACCCCATCAGCGCGCACCCGGTGAGCACAGCCAGGGCGGCGAAGGCAGGGAAAGCCGCGCCAGCGGGCCGCAAGGCGGAACGGCGCATGGGGGGTCTCCTTTCGCGCCCCTCATCATGCCGTTATCCGGGACGGTAATCGAGGCCGGCCTCCCCGTGTCGCGAGGGCTCTCATCGCCGCCCTTCCCCTTTCGCGCGACCCCCCGTCCGCCACCCGCCCCGGTGCCCTGTGTCGCGCGCCCGCCACGCCGCCCCGTCTCCGTGCGCCACCCCGTGTGGACGGGTTCGCTTGCATAACTAGTCATGATCATGAATAATTTTGCGTGAGGGGCCGGAACACCCCGAGCCTCTGAATGCCCCGCCGGGTGCGCCACCCCGGTCGCGACTCGCTGTCGCGATCAGCCGTCGTGGACCGCGTGCCTGGCCAGAGAGCCCGGGAGAACACATGGGTGTCCGCGTGGCGGTCGCTGGAGCCAGCGGTTACGCCGGCGGTGAACTGCTCCGCCTGATCGCCGGGCATCCCGACCTCGAACTAGGCCCGGTCACCGCGGGAACCAACGCCGGGGCGGCGGTTACCGCACTGCACCCTCACCTGACCGGGCTGACGGGGAGGACCTTCGAGGAAACCGATCCGGACCGGCTCGCCTCAGCCGACCTCGTCTTCCTCGCCCTGCATCACGAAGAGTCTGCGGCCATGGCGGCCCGCCTGCCCGCGGAGATCGCGGTCATCGACCTGAGCGCCAGCTTCCGGCTCTCCGATCCGGGGAACTGGGTGTCCTTCTACCGGACCGAGCACGCCGGCCGCTGGGTCTACGGGCTGCCCGAACTCCCCGGAGCCCGCGAGCAGATCTCGGCCGCCCGGCGGGTCGCGGCACCGGGCTGCTACGCCACCGCGACCATCCTGGCCCTTACCCCCCTTCTGGTTGGCGGGGTGGCGGAGCCGGCCGACATCGTGGTCGTCGCGGCATCCGGCACCTCGGGGGCGGGCCGGACCCCGGCGCACTCACTGCTGGCCACCGAGGTGATGGGCTCCGTGTCGGGCTACCAGGTGGGCGGCGTGCACCGGCACACCCCCGAAATCGAGCAGGCCCTCACGGAGGCGGCCGGGGTGCCGGTCACCGTCTCGTTCACCCCGCTGCTGGCCCCGATGCCCCGCGGCATCCTGGCCACCTGCACCGCCCGGCTGGCCCAGCCCACCCCGACCGCGGCTCCGCGCGGCACAGCCGGCCCGGGCGCCCCGCATCAGGCCCTGGCCAGCGCCTACGCGGGGGAGCCGTTCATCCAGGTGCTGCCTGAAGGCCGGTGGCCCAGCACCGCGTCCACCGTGGGGTCCAACGCGGTGCACCTGCAGGCGGTGGCTGATGCCCACGCCGGGCGGGCTGTGGTCGTGGCGGCCCTGGACAACCTGGTCAAGGGGGCGGCCGGTCAAGCGGTCCAGATCGCCAACCTCATGCTCGGCCTGCCAGAAGCGGCTGGCCTTACCGCCAACGGAGTCGCACCATGAACCCTGCCGGGCCCACTCCGGCTGCCGGTACTACTAGGGGAGACAGGCCATGAGCGTCACCGCGCCGCTGGGTTTCCGCGCGGCAGGCGTCGCGGCCGGCTTGAAGACGTCGGGTGAGCGTGACGTCGCGGTGGTGATCAACGATGGCCCCTCGCGGGCCGCCGCGGCCGTGTTCACCAGCAACCGGGTCAAGGCCGCCCCGGTGCTCTGGACCCAGCAGGTTGCGGCGGGCGGCCGGGTCCGGGCGGTCGCGCTCAACTCCGGCGGCGCCAACGCCTGCACCGGGCCGCTCGGCTTCCAGGACACCCACGCCACCGCCGAGCGGCTGGCGCAAAGCCTCACCACGGGGACCCTCGCCGCTGCGGACGGGACCGAGGGGGAGTCCGCGGGCGAGATCGCGGTCTGCTCCACCGGCCTGATCGGCGAGCGGCTGCCCATGGACCTGCTGCTGGACGGGCTCGACGCCGCCCTCGGCGACGCCTCCCGCAGTGGCGGCACCACCGCTGCCGACGCGATCAGGACCACCGACACGGTCAGCAAGATCGCGTTCCAGCGGGCGGCCGGGTACACCGTCGGCGGGATGGCCAAGGGGGCGGGCATGCTCGCCCCGGCCCTGGCCACCATGCTCTGCGTGCTCACCACCGACGCCGCCCTCGGCCCGGCCGAGCTGGACCAGGCGCTGCGCGAGGCGACCCGGGTCACCTTCGACCGGCTGGACACCGACGGCTGCATGTCCACCAACGACACCGTGCTGCTGCTGGCCAGCGGGGCCGCCGGCACCTCCCCCGGCGCAGGCGAGTTCGCCGCGGTGCTGACCGAGGTCTGCGCCGACCTGGCGCGCCAGTTGCAGGCGGACGCCGAGGGAGCCAGCAAGCTGATCGCTGTGGAGGTGGTCGGCGCGGCCAGCGAGCCGGATGCGGTCGTGGCCGGCCGGGCCGTGGCCCGCTCGAACCTGCTCAAGTGCGCGATCGCGGGGGAGGACCCGAACTGGGGGCGGGTGCTGTCCGCGGTGGGCACCACGGACGCGGCCTTCGAGCCGGAGCGCCTCAGCGTCGCGATCAACGGCGTCTGGGTCTGCCGCAACGGCTGCGCCGGCGACGACCGGTCCAAGGTTGACCTGCACCCGCGGAACGTGACGATCACGGTGGACCTGTCCGCCGGGCCGCACGCCGCCACGATCAGCACCACCGACCTGACCGCCGCGTACGTGCACGAGAACTCGGCGTACTCGACGTGACCGCCACGGCGCTGGCCAAGGCGGAGACCCTCATCGAGGCGCTGCCCTGGCTCAGCCGGTTCCACGGCCAGACCGTCGTGATCAAGTACGGCGGCCACGCCATGACCGACGACGGCCTGCGCGCCGCGTTCGCGCAGGACGTGGTGTTCCTGCGGCACGCCGGCATCCGCCCGGTCGTGGTGCACGGCGGCGGTCCCCAGATCTCCGCCCACCTCGACCGGCTCGGCGTGCCGAGCACGTTCAAGGCCGGCCTGCGGGTCACGTCGCCAGAGGCCATGGACGTGGTCCGCATGGTGCTCACCGGCCAGGTGAACCGGGACCTGGTCGGGCTGATCAACCGGAACGGCCCGTTCGCGATCGGGATGTCCGGCGAGGACGCCAACCTGTTCACCGCGAGCCGCCGCGGTGCCGTGGTGGACGGTGAGCCGGTGGACCTCGGCCTGGTCGGCGAGATCGACACCGTGGACCCCGGAGCGGTGCTCGCGCTGCTGCGGGACGGCCGGGTGCCGGTGGTCTCGAGCGTGGCGCGCGGCGAGGACGGCGAGGTCTACAACGTCAACGCGGACACCGCGGCGGCTGCGCTGGCCGTCGCGCTGGACGCGGCCAAGCTGGTCGTCCTCACCGACGTGGAGGGCCTGTACGCCAACTGGCAGGGCGCCGGGCAGAACTCAGCCGCCGACGTGATCAGCCTGCTCAACGCCACCGAGCTGGAGGCGCTGCTGCCCGGCCTGAGCGCCGGCATGATCCCGAAGATGGAAGGGTGCCTGCGGGCGGTGCGCGGCGGGGTGCCACAGGCGCACGTGCTGGACGGGCGGCTGCCGCATTCGGTGCTGCTGGAGATCTTCACCGACTCCGGCATCGGCACCATGGTCGTCCCCGATCCGGCGCCCGGCCCCGAGGCGGCCGCTGGAACAGGAAGGCAGGCATGAACGCGACAGAGCGTCTCCAGGCGCGGTACGAGGCAGCCCTCATGCCCAACTACGGCATCCCGGCGCTGGCGCTGGCCCGCGGCGATGGATGCCGGGTCTGGGACGCGGACGGCCGCGAGTACACCGACATGTTCGCGGGGATCGCGGTCAGCTCGCTGGGACACTCCCATCCCGCGATCATCGAGGCGGTGAGCAGGCAGGTCCGCGACCTGGCCCACACCTCCAACCTGTTCGTGCACGAGGGGGAGGTGGCGCTGGCCGAGCGGCTGCTCAGCCTGCTCGGCGCCAGCATCCCTGGCAGCCCGGGCGGCACGGGCCGCGGCCGGGTGTTCTTCGCCAACTCGGGCACCGAGGCCAACGAGGCCGCCATCAAGCTGGTCCGCCGCTACCAGGGCCCGGACCGGCCGGTGTTCGTGGCCGCCGAGGACGGGTTCCACGGACGGACCATGGGCGCGCTGGCGCTGACCGGCAAGAGCTCCATCCGCGAGCCGTTCGGGCCGTTCGGGCTCACGGTGCGGTTCGTGCCCTACGGCGACGTCGCCGCGCTGCAGGCGGCGACCAGGGACGACACCGCGGCCGTGTTCCTGGAGCCCGCCCTCGGCGAGGGCGGCGTGGTCCCGCCGCCCCCCGGCTACCTGCGGGCCGCACGGGACGTCTGTGACGCGGCGGGCGCGCTGCTGGTCGCGGACGAGATCCAGAGCGGCATCGGCCGGACCGGCGCGTGGTTCGCCTGCCAGGCGGACGGGTTCACGCCGGACGTGCTCACCCTGGCCAAGGGCCTGGGCGGCGGGCTGCCGATCGGCGCCTGCATCGGGCTGGGCGACGCGGGCACCGCGCTGCGCAAGGGCGACCACGGCAGCACGTTCGGCGGCAACCCGGTGGCCTGCGCCGCGGCCCTCGCCGTGCTGGACACGATCGAGGCCGACGGCCTGCTGGAGCACGCGGCGGAGGTGGGCCGCCAGCTCGCGGACGGTCTGGCCAAACTCAGCCACCCGCTGCTGCGCGGGGTGCGCGGCCGCGGCCTCTGGCTGGCCGCGGTGCTCACCCAGCCCCTCGCGGCCCAGGCGGAGGCGGCCGCCAGGGACGCCGGTTTCCTGGTGAACGCCGTCCAGCCGGACGCGATCCGGCTCGCGCCCCCGCTGATCCTCAGCCAGGACGAGGCCGCCGCGTTCCTCGCCGCCTGGCCCGGCATCCTCGACGCGGTCTTCGTTCCAGGCGGGCCAGTCCCGGCCGGGCAGGAGGCCTGACATGCCCCGGCACTTCCTGCGCGATGACGACCTCAGCCCCGCGGAGCAGGCCGAGGTGCTCGACCGGGCCACCGCGATGAAGGCCGACCGGTTCGGCGAGCGACCGCTCGCCGGGCCCCGCACCGTGGCCGTGCTCTTCGATAAGCCGTCCACCCGGACCAGAATCTCGTTTTCGGCCGGAATTGCGGAGCTGGGCGGGCACCCGCTCATCATCGACGCGCAGTCGTCGCAGCTCGGCCGCGGTGAGCCGATCGCCGACACGGCCCGGGTGCTGAGCCGCCAGGTGGCCGCGATCGTGTGGCGCACGTTCGGCCAGGACCGGCTGGCCGAGATGGCGTCGGCGAGCACCGTCCCGGTGATCAACGGGCTGACTGACGCGTTCCACCCCTGCCAGGTCCTCGCCGACCTGCAGACGGCGCGGGAGGCGCACGGGCGCCTGCCCGGGCTGGCCCTCACCTTCCTCGGTGACGGGTCGGGCAACATGGCGCACTCCTACCTGCTCGGCGGGGCCACCGCGGGGATGCGGGTGCGGATCGCGGCCCCGCCGGAGTACCGCCCGGACCCGGCCGTAGTCGCCGACGCCCGCGCCATCGCGGCGCGGACCGGCGGCGCGGTCGAGGTGACCGCCGCGGCCAAGGCGACCTGCGGCGACGCGGACGTGCTGGCCACCGACGTGTGGACCTCCATGGGCCAGGAGGGCCAGGAAGCCGGCCGGTCCGCGCTGCTCGCGCCGTACCGGCTGGATGAGGAGAAGCTCGGCCTGGCCAGCCCCGGCTGCGTCGTGCTGCACTGCCTGCCCGCGCACCGCGGCGAGGAGATCACCGCAGGGGTCCTGGACGGGCCGCACAGCGTCGTCTGGGACGAGGCGGAGAACCGGCTGCACGCGCAGAAGGCGCTGCTGTCCTGGCTGCTGGAGCGGTCCTGATGGCGCCCGTGAGCCCGCTCACCAAGACCGCGCGGCAGGCCCAGATCGCCGGCATCCTGACCCAGGCTGCGGTCCGGTCCCAGGACGAGCTGTCGCAGCTGCTCACCGAGCGCGGGGTGCGGGTGACCCAGGCCACCCTGTCCCGCGACCTGGACGAGCTCGGGGCGGTGCGGCTGCGCGGGCCGGATGGGGCGCTGGTGTACGCGCTGCCGGAGGAGCCGGGTGGCCCCGGCTCCCGGCCCGGCGGACTGCCCGGGGGCCTGTCCACCCAGCCCGGGACCCAGGGCGGGGCGCCGGGAGCGCCACGGCTGGGCGCAGCGGGGGCCCGGGCTGGCGAGAGCGGTGGCACGGACCGGGATCCCTCGGGGCGGCTGGCCCGCATCGCGGCCGAGTTCCTGCTCAGCGCGGAGGTCAGCGCGAACCTGGTCGTGCTGCGCACCCCGGCGGGCGCGGCCCAGTTCCTCGCCTCGGCCGTCGACCACGCCGCCTGGTCCTCGATCCTCGGCACCGTGGCCGGTGACGACACGGTGCTGGTCATCACCCGCGAGCCGGACGGCGGCGGCGAGGTCGCCGGCGCCCTGCTGCGCCTCGCGGAGCGGAGGAACTAGCCATGCGGACCCAGACGCGGACCCGGGCCTGCCTGGCCCGCTTCCGGCCTGACCCACACCCTCCGGCGGCAGCGGCGGCACCGGACCACATCGACGCAAGGACGGACCCACGATGACACAGCGCCTGGTACTGGCATACTCCGGCGGCCTGGACACCTCCGTGGCCATCGGGTGGATCGCGGAGCAGACCGGGGCCGAGGTCATCGCCCTGGCGGTGGACGTCGGCCAGGGCGGCGAGGACCTCGAGGCCATCCGCCGGCGGGCCCTGGCCTGCGGCGCGGCGGCCGCCGAGGTGGCAGACGTGCGGGCCGAGTACGCGGCGGACTTCTGCATGCCCGCGCTCAGGGCGAACGCGCTCTACATGGACCGCTACCCGCTGGTGTCCGCGCTGTCGCGGCCGCTGATCGTGCAGCACCTGGCCCGGGTCGCCCGCGAGCACGGTGCCGACGTGGTCGCGCACGGCTGCACCGGCAAGGGCAACGACCAGGTGCGGTTCGAGGTCGGGCTGGCCGCGGTGGCCCCCGGGGTGCGCGTGATGGCCCCGGTCCGCGACTCGGGCATGACCCGGGACAAGGCGATCAGGTTCGCCGAGGAGAAAGGGCTGCCGATCGACGTGTCCTCGCGCTCCCCGTACTCCATCGACCAGAACCTGTGGGGCCGCGCGGTGGAGACCGGGTTCCTGGAGGACATCTGGAACGCCCCCATCGAGGAGGTTTACGACTACACCAGCGACCCGGCCGTGCCCCGCGAGCCGGACGAGCTGGTGCTGACCTTCGCCGAGGGGGTCCCGGTCGCGATCGACGGCCGTGAGCTGTCCCCGCTGGAGCTGATCACCGAGCTGAACGCCAGGGCCGGGGCCCAGGGGGTCGGCCGGCTGGACATGGTGGAGGACCGGCTGGTCGGGATCAAGAGCCGGGAGATCTACGAGGCACCCGCGGCCATCGCGCTGATCACCGCGCACCAGGAGCTCGAGAACGTCTGCGTCGAGCGGGATCTGGCCCGGTTCAAGCGCCAGGCCGAGCAGCGCTGGACCGAGCTGGTCTACGACGGCCTGTGGTTCTCCCCGCTCAGGCGCGCGCTCGACACGTTCCTCCACGACGCGTCCCGGCACGTGACCGGGGACGTCCGGCTGAAGCTGCACGGCGGCCGCGCGGTGGTCACCGGCCGGCGCAGCCCGGTCTCGCTTTACGACTACAAGCTCGCGACCTACGACAGCGGTGACACGTTTGATCAGTCGATGGCCAAGGGCTTTGTGGAACTATGGGGCCTGCCCAGCAGGATCGCGGCACTGCGGGACGCCGGGGCCGCGGGCTGAACCGCTCACCGGCCGGCCCGCTACGGCGTACAGGCTGGGGCACCGGCCGGCC
>Ga0187851_10000825_pt1 | contig 30824 bp, 36 predicted proteins | sample June2016WEW_6_10_FD_132997 | JGI IMG/M metagenome (GOLD analysis project Ga0187851, IMG submission 132997) | Peatland microbial communities from SPRUCE experiment site at the Marcell Experimental Forest, Minnesota, USA - June2016WEW_6_10 | ecosystem: Environmental > Terrestrial > Soil >...
ACGTCAGTTCGCAACCAGAATAGACATTGATACTTTTTCGCCAAACCTGCCAAATTAGGATTACGATGACTGGGATAAATAATGGAGAAAACCAAATCCACATAGTTTAATTATAGCAAATCCCTTGCGAAGAGTAATGATTTAGAGGGCCGGCAGTTCTTCGTATCTTTTCTCTATCGTCTTGAAGCTCGCGCGTTCCGCGTCGAAGAAGAAGTCGAGATCCTTGAGCGCGCCGTTGCGGTGCTTGGCGATGCGCAAGTGGACGGTGTTGTCGATGGACGACGCCGTGTCGTTCGGGTTGTGCTCGTCGCGCCAGAGGAACATCACGATGTCCGCATCCTGCTCGATCGCGCCCGACTCGCGGAGATCAGAAAGGCGGGGGATTTTGTGGTCACGTTGTTCCACGCCGCGCGAGAGCTGGGAGAGCGCGAGCACCGGCACCTTGAGCTCACGCGAGAGCGCCTTGAGGCCGCGCGAGATCTCGGTGATCATGTTCACCATATTGTCGCTGTTCGTCCGCGGGCGGATGAGTTGGAGATAGTCCACAATGAGCAGATCGAGCCCGTGCTCCACCTGAAGCCGCCGCGCCATGGAGCGCATCTGGAGCACGTTCAGTGATGGCGAGTCGTCGATAAAAAGCTTGATCGACGAAAGCCGGTCCAGCGCGCCCTGGATCATGGAGAACTCGCTGTCGTTCGAGATGCGGCCGGTGAGGATGTTCCAGAGCGGTACCTGCGATTCGGCGGCGATGATGCGGTCCTGCAACGACTCACGCGACATTTCAAGCGAGAACAGGCCGACGGTGAACCCCGCCTTGCCCGCGTTCCGCGCGATGTCGAGCGCGAGCGACGTCTTGCCGACCGACGGCCGCGCGCCAAGGATGACCAACTCTGATTTTTGGAGTCCCGAAAGTGTCTCGTCGAGTGCGGGGAAGCCGGTGGGTACGCCACGCAACTTTCCGCCACCGGCGTGAAGTTGCGCGATGCGTTCGTACGCGCTCGTAAGATCGTCCTTGAGCGATACAAAATTCTGCGGCATGGATTTCTGCGAGATCGAAAGGATCTTCTGCTCGACGTCGTCAAGCAGGTCTTCCACCTCGCCGCCGTTCGAGAACACATCCTCGGAGATCTCCGCCGACGCCTTGATGAGGTCACGCAAGATCTTCTTCTCCTTTACGATCGTGGCATAGTGAGCCACGTGCGATGCGCTCGACACGTGGTTCGTGAGGTCCGCAAGGTACGCCGACCCGCCGACCTCTTTTAAGAGCTCGTGCTCTTTGAGAAAATTGGTGAGGCTCAGTACGTCGATCGGCTGGTGCTTTTCATAGAGCGTAAGGACGGCTTGGTAGATCCGTTCGTGCGTCGGCGTGTAAAAATCTTCCGGCGACAAAATATCCGCCACGCGGAAGATCGCGTTCTTATCAATGAGGACGGAACCCAACACCGCCTGTTCCGCTTCCAGATTCTGCGGCGGGAGTTTCAGTTGTGATTTTTTGGTGACCGCCATCGTTTTTAATGATTATTTAAAAGATTAAAAAAATCTTTTTCTGATCCGGGAACCGTCCTTGTCATCCCTTATGGAATATCCTAATGCTTCTATCTCTTTTCTCAAAGCGTCGGACTGGATAAACTGTTTATTGCCGCGCAAATCGGCATATATTCGGGCCATTTCCGCGATTTTGGGATCGTTTCCGGCCGCGCTCGCGTTGGCAATGGCGTTCTCCAACCCGAGTCCTAAGATTTTATCACTCTGCTTGACGAGTGCAAGTTTCTCTTTCGGATTGCAGCTATCAGAGAGCATTTCGTGGAGTATGGCAAGTGCCCGGGGCGTGTTCAGGTCATCGTCCATCGCCGCGCGAAAATCGGCGAGATACTGTTTGGGCGATTTTTTTGGCGCTTTCCCGTTCGCCGCCGGCGCGCTTTCTTCGTAGAGATCGTTCGCCGCTTCGTAGAGCCGTTCAATGCCACTTCTCGCCGCATCCAAACTTTCCCAGGTAAAGTTCAGCCGCGTGCGATAGTGCGCGCCGAGCACGAGATAGCGATAGACGAGGGGATGATAGCCTTTTGTTTCCAGCTCCGTGAGCGTAAGGAAGTTACCTTCCGACTTTGCCATCTTGCCGCCGTCAAGCAGAAGATGCTCGCCGTGCATCCACACGTGCGCGAGCGGAACATCGTACGCCGCCTCTGATTGCGCGATCTCGTTCGTGTGGTGCGTGCCCACAAGGTCGATGCCGCCCGCATGGATGTCGAACGGCTGTCCAAGAAAGTGCCGCGCGATCGCGGAGCACTCGATATGCCATCCGGGAAATCCTTCACCCCATGGTGACGGCCAATGCAGGAGATGTTTTTTGAATTTTCCTTCCAACTTGAACCAGAGCGCGAAGTCGGCGGGGTTGCGCTTATCGTCGTCAACGATCACTTCTTCGCGCGCGCCGGTCATTTTTTCCGCGAGCGATTGTCCGGAGAGCGCGCCGTACGAGGGAAATGTGCTCACGTCGAAATAAACGGCGGCGGCCGTATCGTACGCAAACCCTTTTTCGAGCAATATCTGAACCAGCGCGATCTGCTCGCGCACGTATGCGCTCGCGGGCGCGATAATGTCCGGCTTTATGATATTCAGCTTCGCAAGGTCTTCAAAGAACGCATCGGTATAGAACTGTGCGATCTCCTCCACGGATTTTTTTTGCGCCGTGGCGGCGGTCTCGATCTTGTCGTCACCCGCGTCGGTGTCTCCGGTAAGGTGGCCGACGTCAGTGATGTTCATCACGCGACGCACGGCGTAGCCATCAAAACGCAGGGTCCGCTCGAGGATGTCTTCAAAAATATAGGTGCGGAGATTGCCGATATGCGCAAAGTTATACACGGTCGGCCCGCAGGTATAGAGACCGACCCAGTCCGGATGAATGGGCTTGAGCGGTTCCTTCTTGCGTGAAAGCGTATTATAGAGCGTTAGAACCATCCTTTTCGTTTGAAGTAGACGGTCATCACGACCATCCCCACCACCATGATGGCGAGGACTATCCAGAACGCGTAGGGGAGTCCGATGATCGGTGTGCCGCGCGTGTTCATGCTAAAGAGCGCCGCGATGAGCAGGAACGGGAAGGTGAGGAACGAAAGTGAGGTGAATGTTTTCATAACACTATTGATCTTAAGGTTCATCAATTGATTGTTGGTATCCTCAAAATCGGAGATCGCCTCGCGGTAATCCTCGAGCTGGTTCACCACTTTGAGCTGGTCGCCGATGAGGTCGTTCAGATAGATCTCTGCGTCATCCCCCCAGAATTTTTTTCCTTTTGAGAGGAGCGAGCGCAGGATCGGTTCCTGGAGGCGCACCACAATGCGGTACTCGGAAACATCGCGCTTGACATAGGTGATGCGCTCCAGCACCTCCTTCTCTTTGTCTTTAAATATCTCCTTGCCGACCGCTTCCACCTTTTCGCGGATGTGGCGCAGTTGCCGTTCCTGGAAATTGATGAGGTGTTCAATGAGGGCGTACATCACCGCGAGTGAGGAATCGCATTCCGCTACGCCAAATCCGTCCATTACGCCATCCAGCCCGTCGTAGTGGACGGTCGCCACGCTGTCTTTGGTAATGATGAAGTCGATCTCGGTGCGCGTCGATGCCTCGTCATCGCGATCATACACGGGGAAGTAATAGATGAAATAAAGATAATCTTTATATGCTTCCACGCGTCCGCGCGCCGAAGGGCCGCGCAGTTCCTCCACGATGATGGGGTGGAGTTTATATTCCTTTCCGAGCCACACCAGATCTTTGTCCGTCGGCTTCTCCACGTCGACCCACTGGACCCCTTTTCCTTTCTTTGTTTCCATAATGATATTTTAACATACTGCCGATCGATTTGGAGACACTATTCAATTTTCACCCAGCGGTCGAACAACGCAACAACGTTCGATCGCATTTTTTTGTTAAAAAAGCATGAACTGGCACTCTCTTGACTAGATTGCTAATTCGGCTAAAATAAGAGTGTATGACCGATCGAACAGCACAAATTTTGGAAGCGGCGATTCAAGAGTTCATCAACACCGGCGACCCGGTGAGTTCGGGGTTGCTCTACGATCGATACGACTTTGGAATAAAACCGGCGATGATACGGCTTGAATTAGACGAGCTTGAGGACGCTGGGTATCTCGAACAGCCGCATCATTCGGCGGGTCGCGTGCCGACGAACAGTGGGTATGAATTTTTTGCAAAACGGATGCTGGGCATCGCGAACGTGCCGAGCGAACGCTCCGTCGGCGCCGCGAAACAAAATGATCTTCATCTACTCCTTAAAGAGCAGGCGTGGCCGGATCTTTTGAACGAGCTCTCGGCGCAGCTCGGGTTGCTCTCCGTCGCCGCCGACCTCGCGCGCGAGTCGGTCTACAAAGCGGGGCTCCAGCATCTCATCGATCATCTTGACTGGCAGGACCAGAGCGGCATCCGTTCGGTCATCCGCGATTTCGAGGAAGTGGACGAGCGAGCGCCGCGCGCGGCAGAGCATATGGGCATCGGCCCGCAGATCTTCATCGGCAAGAAAAGTCCGCTGACGACGAGCGATAATCTTTCTGTCGTGGGTGGGAACTATCAGATCGGCGGTGCGACCATCTCCATCTTTGCCATCGGCCCCAAACGGATGGATTACAAAAAGGTCATACGAACATTCAAAAATCTTTAATCAACTTTCATAAACCAATGGCAGACGAGGAAAACAAATTACCTGAACCGACGGTCGCCGACCTCAAGGATCAGATAGAAGAGATGACGACCCAGCGTGACGAGTATTTTGCCGGGTGGCAGCGCGCGAAGGCGGACTTCATCAATTATAAAAAAGAAGAAATGGGGCATTTGGAAGAGGTCGCGCGGTACGGCAGTGAGGATTTGATAAAAGACCTTATCTCCGTGATGGATAATTTCGACCTTGCGCTGCGCACGATCGAAAAGGCCGGCCCGGTGGAAAAAGGCATTTATTTTATCCGGACGCAGATAGAGGATATTTTAAAGAAGCGGGGGTTGGAGAAGATCGACATCAAGGAAGGCGACGAATTCGATCCCGCGATCGCGGAAGCGCTTGCGGAAGTCGCGTCGGATAAATCGCACGGCATGGTTGTGGAGGTGATCGAACAAGGGTATCGTCTGCACGAAAAGGTCTTGCGCCCAGCACGGGTAATAATAAGCAAAGGAACATGAGACATAAACAGACGGTAGAGGAATTGCATCATTTTCAGTGCGGGAAGTGTAAGAAGTGGTGGGCTATCGGTGATACGCCGCGAGCTAAAAGAAATTGGTTCTGTCCGTGGTGTGGGAGTGTGGAAGGAGAGATAAAAAAGTCATTAAATAATAAATCTATAAAATAAATAACATGCCAAAGATCATAGGAATCGATTTGGGGACAACGAACTCGGCCGTCTCCGTCATGAAGAACGGCGAGTTGCAGATTTTGGAGAATGCCGAGGGCAATCGCACGACGCCGTCCATCGTTGCGCTTTCAAAGAGCGGGGAGCGGCTCGTGGGCCTGCTCGCCAAGCGGCAGTCGGTGACGAATCCGACGAACACGATATTCTCGGTGAAGCGTCTGATCGGGCGCAAATTCACGGATCCGGAGGTCCAGCGCGACAAGACGTGGCTTCCGTATGAGATCCGCGCTGGCGCGACCGGCGGCGTTGAGGTGAAGATGGGCGATAAGTGGTATTCGCCGGAGGAGATCTCCGCGTTCATCTTGAGCAAACTGAAAGCCGATGCCGAGGCGAAGCTCGGCGAGAAGATCGACGAGGCGGTCATCACGGTGCCCGCGTACTTTGATGATTCGCAAAGACAGGCGACGAAAAACGCCGGCGAGATCGCAGGCTTGAAAGTTGACCGCATTCTGAACGAGCCGACCGCGGCCGCGTTCGCGTATGGCGTCAATAAAGAAAAGAACCAGAAGATCGTCGTCTACGATTTCGGCGGCGGAACATTCGATGTGTCCGTTTTGGAAATGGGCTACGATGCCGACACAAAAGAGCAGACGGTGGAGGTTCGCGCGACGGGCGGCGATACGCATCTTGGTGGCGACGACTTTGATAAGAAGATCCAGGAATATCTGGTTGCCGAATACAAGAAACAGGAAGGCATCGATATCTCGAAGGATCCGCTCGCGGTCCAGCGGTTGAAGGAAGCCGCCGAGCGCGCCAAGCACGAGCTTTCGACCGCGGTGGAGACGGAGATCAACATTCCATACATCTCGTCCGACGCGAACGGGCCGAAGCACTTTCAGATCAAGTTGACGCGCGCGAAGCTCGAGTCGCTCGTGCAGGAATATATCGATCGTTCGATTCAGCTGACGAAAGAGACGGTGACGTCGCCCGCGCCGAAAGGCGCCGGATACCAGCTAAGTGAGATCGCGGAAGTGATCCTTGTCGGCGGGCAGACGCGCATGCCGGCAATGCAGGAAGCGGTCAAGAATCTTTTCGGCAAGGAACCGCATCAGGGAATTAATCCGGATGAGGTGGTGGCGCTCGGCGCGGGCATCCAGGCTGAAATTTTGGCGGCGAAAGCGGAAGGTCGCAAGACGGAAGGCGAGGTAAAAGATATTTTATTGCTTGATGTGACGCCGCTCTCGCTCAGCATCGAAACGTATGGTGGCGTGGCGACGCCGATGATCCCAAAGAACACGACGGTGCCGACCGCGAAGTCGCAGATTTTTTCGACGGCGGCGGACAATCAGACATCCGTGGAAGTACACGTGCTCCAGGGCGAGCGCCCGATGGCCGGCGACAACAAGACGCTCGCGAAGTTCATCCTTGACGGCATTCCGCCGTCACCGCGCGGAGTCCCGCAGGTGGAGGTCACCTTCGACATCGACGCAAACGGCATTTTGAACGTCTCGGCTAAGGATAAAGCGAGTGGCAAAGTGCAATCGGTCAAAGTGGAAGCGTCGAGCAACCTTTCAAAAGAAGAGATCGAGAAGTTAAAGAAAGAAGCGGCAGAACATGCGGTGGAAGATGAAAAGAAAAAGGTGCTCATCGAGATGCGCAATCAAGCGGAGTCGCTCATCTATCTTGCCGAAAAATCGATAAAGGATGCGGGTGATACATTGCCGGCGGAGGTGAAGGCCGGCGTGGAAGAAAAATTGACGGCACTGAAGAGCGTGAAAGATGCCGAGGATGTTGCGGCCATTAAAGCTGCGACCGAGGCACTTTCGACGGAGATACAAAAGATCGGGCAAGCGGCGTATAATAAACCCAATGAACCTCAGGGAGATCATGACGGGCAGCAGCCCGATGGACCTGCAGAACCAAAACCTGATCAATCCATCTAAGATCAGCACCACTCAGCGCCCATCGGGCAGGTGGCGGTCGCTTTGTCTTGATGTGGTGGCGGTGTTTTCCGCCGCACTGTTTGGTTATTGCTACTATCGCTATCTCACGCAGGGATGGTCGGTGTGGTTCTTATTTGCGGCGCTCACGTTCTTTGGGGTGGTATCCGTCATGGAGGTATTTTTGTCCAAGAACGGATGGCGGAGTATGCTCGTTATTTTTCTTGAAACGGCAGCGATGCTCGGATTTTTTTGGCGGGACAATGTGACGGTGCTTGGTATCATCGCCGCCATTATGGTGGTGATGCTCGTGTGGGGACATATGAGCGCCCGCACGCTTGTGCGGAACGGGATCGAGATCCCATTCTTCGGCGCGAGCGGGGATATGTTGGGAAAATTCACGACCGGGGTCTTACTTTTCATGATCCTCGCGTACGTTCCACAGATCGCCGGCAATGCGCTTGTCGTTTCGGCTCAGAGCTTCCGGACGTTCTTTGACTGGACCTCGGGTCTCGTAAACAGTTTCTATCCGGAGCTGTCACTCAACGGCTCGTTCGGCGATTTCGCGCAAAGTGTTTCCAAGATGGAGCTTGCGAACAATCCCAGCTTCCAAAGCCTGAATGCCGCCCAGCAGAATATCGCACTCCAGCAGGCGACCACCCAGTTCACGCAGAACTTTTTGCAAAACGCCTCCGGCACGGTTGCCACGTCGTCACCCGCGAGCGACGCGTTCTATAATGTGCTGAACGGCGTGCTGAACGCATGGCAGAGCCAGTCGTCGGGATGGTTCGATATCGGCTGGGTGACAGTGCTCTTCATCGGCCTGCGCACGCTCGGCATTCTCTTCGTATGGTTCGCGCAGTTCATATGCCTCGTTTTTTACGAATTGTTGCTCGCATCGGGATTCATGAAGATCTCCGAGGAGCCACACTCGCGGGAGGTCATCGGATATTAATAGGCACGCAATAATGTATTAAATTTTTATGAAAGATTATTATTCAATTTTAGGAGTGCAAAAAACCGCCTCGGAAGAGGAGGTCAAAAAGGCGTATCGCAAGCTTGCGCACCAGCATCATCCCGATAAGGCCGGCGGCAACGAAGCGAAGTTCAAGGAGATCAACGAGGCGTATCAGATATTGTCGGACAAGAGCAAGCGCGCGCAGTACGATCGTTTTGGCACGGCGGATCCGATGGGTGGGTTTGGCGGTGGCGGCGCGCCGGGCGCGGGCGGCGCGCAATGGAGTGGTGGATTTCCGGGCGGCGGCTTCGGCGGTTTTGATCCGTCGCAATTCGGCGACCTCGGCGACATTTTTGAAACATTCTTTGGCGGAGGGATGGGTGGCGCGTCGCGGCGCAAGACGTATGAATCGGGATCCGATCTGGAGATGCATGAACAGATCACGTTGGAAGAAGCTTTTTCCGGAACGGTAAAAACGGTGCGGTTGAAGACGTTCGTCCAATGCGTGAAGTGCAGTGGAAAAGGCGCGGAGCCGGGCAGCGGTTTTGAAAAATGTTCCACGTGCGACGGGCAGGGTCAGGTGCGCGAACAGCGCCGGACGATGTTCGGCAATTTTTCGCAGGTCAAGGCGTGCGCAAAATGTCATGGCACGGGCGAAGTGCCAAAGAAGCCGTGTGGCGTGTGCCGCGGCGCGGGGCGCATGATGGCGGATCGCGAGATCAAGATCGACATCGTGGCGGGCATTGATGACAACCAACTTATCAAAGTGAAGGGGATGGGCGAGGCGGGTGAGCGTGGCACGACCGCGGGCGATCTCTACGTGCGCGTGCGCGTGCGGCCGAGTGCGGTGTTCACGCGGCACGGCGCCGATCTCGTCGTCACGAAAGAGCTCAAGCTCGTTGACGTGCTCCTTGGCAAAGCGATCGCGGTGCCGGTGGTTTCCGGCGGCACGATCACGGTGGAGATCCCCGCCGGGTTCAATCTTAAGGAACATTTAAGGATCACTGGCCAAGGTATGCCGCATATCGGTTCGCGCGCGCGCGGCGATCTTTTGGTGAATTTTATTATCAAAGCGCCGAAAAAGCCGGGGGCGACGGCAAAAGAACTTCTTGAAAAATTAGAGAAAGAGCAGTAGCATTTTTATGGAGCGTGGCATTGTCATTTCCGCCGATAAAAATTTCGTAAAGGCCGCCGAGGCGGCGGCGCTGTACATCGAGCTCGGTTGGGGGACCGCGAAAGAATATTCCACCGCGCGGATGCGGCGCTCGCTCGCGCATTGCGACATCGTCGTCTCCGCGCGGAATAGCGCGGGTGAGCTCGTTGGCATCGGGCGTGCGTTGAGTGACTTTGCGATCGATACAAAGATCCTCGATCTTATCATCGCGCCGGAATATCAGCGCCAGGGTTTGGGCCGGGCGATGATGAAAAAGATCGCGGCCGCCGCGCGGGGCACATCCATCTATTTTGAGACCGAGCGGAAGAATTTCGCTTTTGCCGCAAAATGCGGATATACAAAGCGCAACGGGTTGACGGTGTTCAGGAAGAAGGCATAGAATACGTGCGGGGCGGTATAGTTAATCAATTAAGAGTTACGAAGGAGAAATCTATGCCTCAGAAGACCATCTTTATCGGACATCCTATCGGCGGCGACATACAGGCCAACGTCAAGAAGGTTCTTAAGATATGCGCGGAGCTGCATACCAAGGGAATCATCCCCGTTGCTCCCTACCTCGTGTCGCTTCAGTATTTGAACGATGAAGTTGCTGAAGATCGCGAACTTGGGATGGAGGCGAACCACGAATGTTTCCGTCGCCATTATATTGATGAACTTTGGCTTTTCGGCGAGCGTATCTCAAGTGGCATGAGGAAGGAGGTTCTTCTCGCAAAAGAGATGGACATCCCCGTCATTCCGAAGACCGAGGGGACAAAGCGCGATTTGGAAGAATTAGAAACCGAACTTATCCGCCAGAAGTGATTGGCGGATTTTTTATCCCGCCCTGGCACGGTTGAAATATCGGACCGTTTTCACTATCATTAGCAGGAATTGCCCCTATAGCTCAGTCCGGTAGAGCAGCTCCCTTTTAAGGAGATGGTCCCAGGTTCAAATCCTGGTGGGGGCACCAAAGATTGGGATCAAAGTAGGATCTCTTTATCTGCTTTCTGAAAAAGTAGATAGATGAATTTTTTATCCTCTTCAGAATTAAAAACCTTAAGTCCTAAGCGAAAAGCTTCCTCCAATAACCCATCGCGAACCTTTTTGGCATCCTTTTTTGTTTTTGCTGGACGTTCCGCTTCGTAAAAGAAATAATTTTTCGGTGCGCGTACTAAAGACCATTCCACACCCTGATAGGTATATACATCGCTTGAACGCTTTATCTGCAACGCTTTATCAATCCCGACCGCCTTCACGACTTTTTTCGCTGTTTCCAGATTATTATCTTTTAATGCAAGGGAGATCTCCTCCCGCGCTTCATTATTCTTAGAGACCTTCTTTTTTACCATAATCTCGCAGGTGCCATTGGTGTTTCGTAAACGAATATCAACCGTCCGCTCAAGCGGATCATGGGCATATCCCGGATGGCCGTAAAGAAAAAATGCCTCTCGGTCCGTGTGTCCCATGAACTTTCCGCGCTTGGCAAGGAAGCGGCGCAGGTGTTCATATGCCTGCTTGTCGAGCGACCCTCTGATTTCAACCTCAATCATTTTTCTTTATTTTATCACATACCGTCTTTATTTGTATTTCCATTGGATTGGTGCGACAATATTTTTTATGAGAATCTACGTACTCGGCAGCAGCTCATTCAAGGAAGAGATGGTGAGGACGACGAATAAACTTAAGGAACTTGGATACAATGCTTGGATCCATCCGGATTACGAAGCTTTTGTGCGCGGAGAGAAGAAGGATATTATAGAGCGATGGCATAATGGGGAACACGCGGCCATTAAGCGGGAAAATAAATATCTTGAGCAGCATTACCGGGGAATTTTGGAAAGCGACGCGGTGCTTTTCGTCAATGCGGAAAAAAATGGAATAAAAAATTATATTGGCGGAAATGTTTTGATCGAAATGGGGCAGGCATATGTGAACAATAAAAAGATATTCTTCCTGTACGACATGCCGAGCCAGCTTCCGTATATGGATGAGATCGAGGCCATGGATCCGATTTGCCTGAACGGGGATCTTGCCGCCATCGCTTAATATGAAAAAGAAAAAGATAATCACCATCTGCTCGAGCGCTGCGTTTTTTAAACAGGCGTTGGAAGTCGAGAAACAGCTTACCGCGATGGGCTATGCCGTGAAGCTGCCGTACACGGCGATGAAAATGAAGAAGAGCGGCGACTATCGCGTGAGCACGTATAAGACGTGGTTCGACGATCCAAAGCAGTATGCCCGCAAGACGTGGCTTATCAAAAATCATCTGCGGAAAGTAAAAAGCGGTGACGCCGTGCTCGTGCTCAATTATGAGAAGAAGGGCGTTCCCGGTTACATCGGCGGGAACACGCTCATCGAAGCGGCTATCGGCTTCGATCGCGGCAAACCGGTCTACATCCTGAATCCCATCTCTCCCGATCTCGGTTTCAAAGAAGAGATCTACGGTCTTCAGCCGATATTCTTGAATGGCGATATAAGCAAAATCCGTTTTTGATCCATCCATGGCGCAACCGAAAGAGGGAAGAATAAAAGATGGGAAGCAGATGCATTTTTCGGTGGGCGCCCTCATTGAGCAGGATGGGAAATATCTTTTGATCGAACGCGCTGTGCCGCCGCTCGGGTTTGCCGGGGTTGCGGGGCATGTGGACGAAGGCGAGGATGAGCGCCACGCCGTCGTGCGCGAGGTCAAAGAGGAGGTCGGTTTTGAGGTGCGCGACCCAAAGCTGCTTTTTGAAGAAGAGCTTGACTGGAACTGGTGCAGTAAGGGAGCGACCTCGCACTACTGGTATCTTTTCCATTGCCCCGTTTCCGGGGATCTCGCGCGGAGCATGCGAGAGACAAGATCGGCGGGATGGTATTCAAAAGAAGAGATAAAAAAATTGACGTTGGAGCCGGCGTGGGAATATTGGTTCAAGAAATTGGAGGTTATATGAATATGAAGCAAACGGGAGTGCGGGTTTCCGGCCTCATCTACGATTTAGAAGATCGCTACGTCGGTAAAAATATTTTGCTCGTTTCCCACGGCGATGCGTTGCAGATATTGCAGACGTTTTTCGAAAATAAGCCGTCGTCCGCGCACCGCGAACTCCGGCATGTACAGGTGGCAGAGGTGAGAAAGCTGTCCTGAGGGACTATCTTGGTCGTCACGTCCGCAATCGCACTACATCGGAGAATGTGCATGTGCATGGAGCGTGATGGCAGACATGGCAATTATCCCGATACATATTGCTGAGCTCTTTTGCAATATTGATATGCGCAGAGTTCGCGACGCCGAATATGCAGGAGACGAGGTCGGCAAACTCCAACTTCACTTCGTCAAACTGCTCCACCCGGTGCTCGCCGAGATAATTATGGATTGCCTCGCTCACTTCCCCGATCTCTTCCGCTAAATGGACGCCTGCGTCAGCGATGGTCCGCTTGTCGGCCGGATAGATCGTTTCAAACATTGATTGCATATCAGCCAATGTTCTCGGCCGGACGCTTTCATCGGCGATTATCGTAAGCCGCGCCGATGGCTTGATCGTTTTGCAGGAGCACGGCTGTTTTCCGCAATATGAGCAGAGTCGCGGAAAGCGTCGCCACGTTTCCTCGTTTATATCGACGTGCAGTCGGTTGGCGATGGACATCAGCCATGAAAAAGAGATAAGGAGATTGTGTTCAAGTTTTTGCATATCATCCTGCCGGATACCTTTGAGCGCGCGCATGGCAAAGCGCTCTTCCTGAACAAGAAGATCCCATAACGAATAGATCCGGTCATCCGGTACGGCATAGACCCCTTCCACAAACCTTTGCAGGTCGCTCATCGTGCCATCGGGAGGGAAGTTGAACTCCATACCGCCATTATAATCCATCGTGGTAGAATGAACATACTATGGATGAAACGACATTGCCCCCTTCGCCGCCATCGCCGCTGACGCCGCCCGCGCCGATCTGCCCGCGTTGCCACTTTCCCGTAAAACCGGAATATTATTTTTGTCCGAACTGCGGTGCGAAGCTCACCGAGGCGCCGCTCGGCACGGGCGTCGTCGACCAGCTTCTGCTCTATGCGTTCAGCATCCTCCTTCCGTGGATCTTGTATCTTGCAATCACCAAGTGGCAAGGAATCAAGTATCTTCGCGCGCCGGACAGGAACGCAAAACAGATTGGCCTCATCGCGCTTATCCTGCTCGTCGTTTCGAGTATTATAGCCTTCTGGATCATGGATATGTGGGCGCAGAACCTCTTGCAGAGTTTTTCACAGTCGCAAACGAACGATCTTAACGGCCTGGGATTTTAATGGCGGCGTGGCGCGAAGGGACACAATGGGTTGTCGGTATCGATGAAGTGGGTCGTGGGGCGCTCGCAGGGCCGGTGACGGTCGCCGCCGTCATGCTTGCGACCGATGTGCGCGGCCGCGTCAAGAATACCCCGTTCCGTAAATTAAAAGATTCTAAAAAGCTGAGCGTGCCACGGCGGGAATTTTGGGCGGGGGAGCTTCGGCGGCATCCGCAAGCGCGGTTCGCGATCGCGCGTGTCTATCCGCGAGGGATAGAACGGTCAAATATTTCCGTCGCGGCGAACCGCGCCGCATTAAGCGCGCTTTTGCGGTTATTAAAAAAATATAAATTTCCGCCGCAGACGCCGGTTTTTCTTGACGGTGGACTATATCTTGGCAGCAAAACTCGCCAGCAAAAGCCTTCTGCGGCCTGTGGCGCGGCAAAGATCAATGCAAAAACCGTTATAAAAGCCGATGAGAGAATCCCGGCGGTCGCCGCGGCGTCAATCATCGCAAAAGTGTCTCGCGACGCGTATATGCGGCGGTTGGCAAAAAGATATCCGCAATATGGCTTCGACGTCCATAAGGGATATGGCACGGCAGCGCACCTTCGCGCGATCAAAAAGCATGGTCCGTGCGACGTCCACCGGTTGACTTTTTTGGGTAAGCGCCCTAAAATAAACAAATAAATTAACTTTTTATTAATATCATGGGTGGCGTACCAACCAAGCATCATACGAGGAGCAAAACGGGCAATCGGCGTTCGCATCTTGCCATGAAGAAGCAGAAGCTGATGGTTTGCAAGAATTGCGGAGCTCCGCGTCGGGCGCATCGGACGTGCGCGCAGTGTGGAAAAATGTAGCATCGTAATAGCATGAGTCAGTCGCTCTTTGCAGAAATTGTTCTTTCCTAATAATGGCCACACGGCACTTAATCCGAACCGTCGTCCTGCAGTCACTCTACGAGTGGGATTTTTATAACCAAAAAAAGGACATTACCGAGATCCTTGAACGGGATATGGCCGAGTTTGCGCCGGGTGTGGACGAACCCGAATTTGGCTGGAAGATATTGCAGGGTGTCGCGGTGCATTTGCACGATATCGACACTGTCATTCGCCGCTCCGCGCCGGAATGGCCGCTCGAAAAGATCGCGGTGATCGACCGCAATATTTTGCGTATTGGTTTGTACGAATTGCTCTACGCCGATCCGAACGAGGTGCCGCCGAAGGTGGCGATCAACGAGGCGATCGAACTCGCAAAGAACTACGGCGGCCCGAATGCCGCGCGGTTCATCAATGGCGTGTTAGGGACGGTCTACCGGGAGAAAGTACCTGCTGCATCATAATGGCTTCATCATCAGACGAATTAGAAAAAAATATCGGGATCACGTTTTCAAATAAGGATCTTTTGACGGAGGCGCTCACGCACCGGTCATATCTCAACGAATATCCGCGTTGGCCTTTGCCGCACAATGAGCGGTTGGAATATCTTGGCGACGCGGTGCTTGAGCTGCTCGTCTCCGAGGAGCTGTTCGCAAAATTTCCGAGAGAGCCGGAAGGGCAGTTGACGGTGTTCCGCGCGGCACTCGTGAACTATCAGATCTTGGCAAAGGTGGCCGAACGGATCGGCATGCAAAAATTTATCTTGATGTCGCGTGGCGAAAAAAAAGATATCGGCAGGGCGCGCGAGGTCATTTTGGCGAATGCGATGGAGGCGCTGATCGGTGCGATATATCTCGACCAGGGGTTCGAAAAAATGCGTCCGTTCGTGCACGAGTTCGTGATGAGCAATCTTGACGAGGTGTTGAAGAATAAAACATACAAAGACGCAAAGAGCGAACTGCAGGAGGTGGTGCAGGAAAAGTTGAAGCTGACGCCGACATACAAAATGATCGAGGAGACCGGTCCGGCGCACAAGCGCATTTTTACGATGGGCGTCTATTATGGCGTCAAGTTGATGGCAAAAGGGTTGGGCCTGTCCAAGCAGGAAGCCGAGCTTGAGGCGGCAAAGAACGCGCTCAAGAAGAATAAATAGGCGTCTCGCCAGAATTTTATCATGTCAGAATCCCATTTTCTCAAACGGCTCGAACTGAACGGCTTCAAATCTTTCGCGGGAAAGACGGTGTTGGAATTTCCGGCGGGGATCGTGGCGGTCGTCGGGCCGAACGGCTCCGGCAAGTCGAATATCGTGGATGCCGTGCGATGGCTGTTGGGCGAGCGCGACGCAAAGAACCTTCGCGGCGCGCGCGTGGAGGACCTCATCTTCGCCGGCACGCAAAAGCGCGCGCGCGTGGGCATGGCGCAGGCGAGCCTCTATTTTGAGAACAAGAACAAGTTCTTTCCGGTGGATTTTGAGGAGGTGGTGGTGTCGCGGCAGATCACGCGTGACGGGCAGAGCAAATATTATTTGAACAAGTCGGAAATATTGTTGCGCGACCTTATTGATTTTTTTGCAAAAGCGCGGCTTGGTTCACGTGGGCTCATCGTCATCGGGCAAGGGGACAGCGATCTTTTTATCCGCTCGTCGCCGCTCGAGCGCCGCGGGATGATCGAGGAAATGCTCGGTTTGCGCGAGTTCCAGATCAAAAAAGCGGACGCCGAGCGAAGATTAAAAAACAGTAAAATAAATCTTGACAAAGTGACGGCGCTGACCCTCGAGATCGAGCCGCATTTGCGTTCGCTCAAGCGCCAGACGGGCCGCTGGGAACGCCGTGGCGCGTTGGAGGAAGAGTTGCGTTCGCTTGAGGATCAGTTTTTTGGTTCGCAATTGCACGAGCTACGCGCTAAGGGCGAGCAGGTGAACGGGCGCATCGCCGCGCATGCCGTAGTGTGCAATGTTTTGGAGAAAGAAAAGCACGCGGCGGAGACGCGCCAGGCGGCAATCGAAGAAAGCCAGCCAGAGGAGCGTAAGCGCCTGGCAAAGATCAAAGAGGAAGTCACCGCGCTCATGGACGCCCGGAGCCGGCTACAAAAGGATGTCGGTCGCATCGAAGCACAGATCGAGATGGCGAAGCATTCAGTCGCCGCAGGCGCGCACGGTGGCGCGAGCGATCGCTCGGCGGAAAATCTTATCGATGTTTTGGAAAAAATAAAAGCGGAGCTGGAGTCGGTATTGAATGAGGAGCCGCTCGCGGTGCAGGCCGCCATCGAGACGGTGCTCGAGGAGATAACGTTTGCGCTTGAAGAAAGGGACGAGCCGCGCTCTGCCAAAGCGGCCGCCGTAACGGCACATGTGCCGGATTCGCTGCGCCGGGAATTCGAGGAGGCGGCGAAAGACCTGTCCGATCTTGAAAAAAATATCACATCGCTTCGCGCGCAGGAAAAAGCGCTGGAGTCCGGCCAGGAAGATTTTTATAAAACATTCAAGGGAGCAGTTGCCGATGTGCAGGCCGCGCAGGGCAAGCTTGATGCGTGGGAGAAGGTCAATCGCGAGCTGTTGCTTGAGAAGGAGCGGCTCGATCTTCGCCGCGACGAGGTGTTGCGCCAGGTGGACCAGGCTGGCCGTCGCGCGGAAGAATTCCGCGACGTATCGATCGCAGAGACGGTTGCCGCAACGGGCGCGGACATAGAGCATCGCATCTTCCGCCTGCGTGGCGACCTCGCGAGCATCGGCGAGGTGGATCACGCGCTCATGAAAGAAGCCGAGGATACGGCCACGCGCCATGCGTTCTTGGTAAAAGAATCGGAGGATCTCAATAAGGCCGTCGCGGACCTCACCGCGCTCATGCGCGAGCTGAACGAGAAGATCAAGACGGAGTTCGACAAGTCGCTTTCAAAGATCAATGAAGAGTTCGCAAAATTCTTTGCGCTTATGTTCGATGGGGGATCGGCAAAGCTGAAAGTATTGAAGCCGAAAGGGGAGCGCGCGGCGGATGAGGAAGAAGATGGAGAAGAAGGCGGCGACGTAAAGGAAATGATCGAACAAACTGAGGACGAGCTCTATCAGGAAAAGAACGGCGGCGTGGACATCGAGATAAAATTGCCGCGCAAAAAGACGACGTCGCTCGATATGCTTTCCGGCGGCGAGCGGTCGCTCGTCGGCATTGCCGCGCTCTTTGCGATGGTGTCCGTCAGCCCGCCGCCGTTCCTCGTGCTCGACGAGATCGATGCGCCACTCGACGAGCGCAACACACGCCGCTTCGGTACGATGCTTAAGGATTTCTCCAAGCACACGCAGTTCATCGTCGTCACGCACAACCGCGCCACGATGGAGGCCGCCGACATCCTCTACGGCGTCACGCTTGCGGAGGACGGGAGCTCCAAGGTGGTGTCGCTCAAACTGGAGCCGGAAGGGAAGGGATTGACAGCAAAGAGCTAAAGATATATAAAAGAGCAAGATTCATCGAAGTGTGCGGAGGAAGTGAGGGAATATGAGTCCACAAGAGGTTGATTCTTTTACGAGGCCTCGTATAAAGAGGTGCGACATGGATGAACTGCGAAAGAATGTCGAGAGGAAATTCGGAATAGAACTCTTTCGGTATCGTCTTCTTCTTAACAAGGAGGCCCGGGAAATAAAAGAAGAAGACATTCAGGAGACCATCAACCGCGAACTATTCAAGGAAGGATTCGCCGTCGGCCTGTTCGCTTCTACGGTGAACAGACGTGATGCTCTGTATCAGATCTATACCGGCGCCAATTCTCATCTTGCGCCGCGGGCAGAAGTAACTCTCTGGTATTATTGGTACGCGCCGGAGTGTCAAAGCTGACTGAGGGGAGGACGAATCGTCCTCTCTTTTTATTATTGTGGACCATATCGGCGGACTTGTCGGACCATGGAACACGATGATAATCGAAAAAAACCCGGACGAAAAACTTCGGGAACATCTTGAGGCGCAGTATCCAAATCTGAGCGAGGAGGAGCTTGAAGAAGCTCTTTGGAATCTCAAAAGATATCTGATACTCGCCGGAGAGGTCGCCCAATCAGAATAGCCCCCCCGCGCCTATTCTAAGCCCTTGATACCGCCTGAAGAGGTAGGGCGAATTGTCGTTTTGGACAACGTGGATATGACTTTAGAATCAGTGGTATAGCTCGCTTTAATTTGATAAACTAGTGGTATGGAAAGACCCCCAGGGGAGGATGAATCAAGAGAGCAACAAGCGAAGAAGCTATTGGATAAAGAGAAATCTGGAACGGGCGGTTTTAAGAGCAAGAAGGCTCGAGAGATAGCATTAATGATGCTAACCGTCTCAGGGTCCATTTTAGGGTATGAACTCGGGAACTATGTTTCCCCGGACGTCGGCAAAATTACTCAAGAAATCAAGCAGGAATATAAAGATTTTCAGCATTCGCAGGAGGAGGTTCACTACTGCGAGACAGTAGTAACAAGCAAGGAGTATGTTCCCGGAGGCGTAACAACGACTGGGGATATGCCTATGTCTCAATCAGAGGTATGGTGGGTGGGTTTCATGATCGATGGGAGCGAACAGTATGCGCCGGTTGATCAAAAAACGTTCGATGAATATCAGGTAGGGGAGAAGATTGCGGTACAGTACAAAAAAGATATCACGGCCCATTATGACCAAATCATCTCGATAAGTCCTGCACAATAATATGGCGACTTTCTTAAATGATCTCGCTCAATTAGTTGAGCACTCTCAGCTATCAAGCACAAAAAAGATCGACCTCATCGCTTTTCTAAGAACCATCAGCGAGCCGAATCTAAAATTGATTTGGGAGGCGATAAGGGATGACCCAAAACTCATTGAAGTGTTAAGCACCAATTATGAATCAAAGCGATTTCTCAGTGCTTCGGATACTGAGGCCTGGGAGAAGGCGATAGTGAGTGAGGAGGAATACCTTTCCAAATTAAAAGAATAGGTTGGTAAGAACCCGATGGAGTTGCCGCAAGCGGCAACTAGTCCTGTCTAGCAATTTCTGACGCCAGCATTACCATGCATAATGGTAGGGCCTAAGCCCATTTCTCACGGGCTGTGTTGAAATGCGCCGAAATGCAAAAAAAGATGGTGTGGACCCAGGGAGAATCGGACTCCCGCCTCAGCAATGCGAATGCCGCGTAATACCACTTTACTATGGGCCCTTTGCTCACTGATTATAAAGAAATGGCTGATAAATTCAAGTTGTGCCACCCCACTTTGCTATACTTAAAGTAACAGTTAAAAGGTCGAGGGAAGAAAAGCAAAGGAAGCTTATATAATTAACAGTCATTTAATAATCATCATGGTTGTACAAAGTTGGACGGATGTGGTGGTGGGTTCGCTTCAGAACCTTTGGTGGGGAGTCGTCAACTATCTGCCGAACATCATCGGCGCGTTGGTCGTGCTGATTATCGGCCTGATCGTCGCGGCGGGATTGGGAGCGCTCGTGGAGAAGATCCTCGAAGGAATCCGCCTCGATGTGTTTCTGGAGAAGATCGGGTTGAAGCCGATCTTTGAGCGCGCCGGGCTCAAGCTGCGCGCGGCGTACTTTTTCGGCAAGCTGGTGTACTGGTTCATCATCATCGCGTTCCTGGTGGCGATCGCGGATAGCCTACAGCTCTACGCGCTATCGGAATTTTTGACGTCGGTGTTGAACTATCTGCCGAATGTGATCGCGGCGGTGCTCATCATGCTCGCGGCATTCGTACTCGCGCACTTTATGCGCAAGCTCGTGACTGCGTCGGTGATGAGCGCAAAGTTGCACTCGGGACCGTTCCTCGGTACCGTCACGTACTGGGCGATCGCCGTGTTCGGATTGTTGACCGCGTTCGCGCAGTTGAACATCGCGACGGCGATCATCCAGACGATCGTTACCGGGTTCATCGCGATGCTCGCCCTCGCTGGTGGTCTGGCCTTCGGTCTCGGCGGCAAGGATTACGCGAATCATCTTCTGAACAAACTGAAGGACCGAACGGAGAATCACCTATAGGCTGGTCATCTTCGGTCATCTGCTGGAAAAGTCCCGCACGCTGTGCGGGACTTTTGTTTTGACTCCGCCAGGAGTTCGTAGTAGGTTGAAAGCGAGAGGTGGCGGTATGAACTTTGTCATTGATTTTCCGAGAATGCTCGGGCGCGTCCCGGGCGTCACGTTCTCGGTCATTAAGAACGGACCGGCGATGTCGGAGCATCCTGGTGCCGTAGTCGTAGAGGTTCATGCGGCGGGGAATCCAGGGCGGAACGTGATGTTTGTGGAGTGTCCCAATCATCCCTGGCTCTATCACCTGATCGTTCCTGAGGTCTGGCGGCACGTGTTGAACGGGCCGGATATAAACCTCCTCGGGGATTCTGCAACCGGCGATTGCGGCGCGGTCGCGACGTTTAGGATCTGCGTCATTGAGGATAATCCTTCACGGCTTGTCCGGTTTCTGGCCGCGCTCAACTGAACCGGCATATGTCACGAAGTTTTTGCGGCTCCTTCCACCATGGAAGGGGCCGTTTTTCTACCAACGGCACTTCTTGACCTTTCGTGTCTATTTAGTATAATGGAACGCATGTTGGCCATTAAATTACAACGCATAGGAAAGAAACACCAGCCGAGCTATCGGATGGTGGTTACAGAGAAACGCTCAAAGATGGCGGGGCCGCCGGTGGAGGATTTGGGTGCATACGATCCGCGCACCAAGACGACGACCGTCAAAAAGGAGCGTGTTTTGCATTGGGTCAAGATGGGTGCACAGCCGACCGTCACCGCGTACAATCTTTTGGTAAAGCAGGGGACGCTTACTGGCGCAAAGATCGCGGTCAAGATGCCGAAGGCGGTTGCCAAGGTTCCGATAGAAGACAAATCTGCCGTTTCGGCAGCGAAAGCTGTCGCGCCGGAAGAGGAAGCGGTTACAGAAACCGCCGCGTAGCAGGCAGATATTCCTTACTGATAGCATTTCCGACATAACGAAAAGGTCGACGGTTCGAATCATCGAACGAAAAGTACATACCGAAAATCAATGACGAATACATCTTCAGCAGATCAGGAGTTCCTCGAGTACTTGGTAAAGTCGCTCGTGGACCATCCGGATGACGTGAAGGTCGACCGCAAGGTCGACGAGATGGGCGTGTTGCTCTCGCTTCACGTGAATGCCCAGGATATGGGCCAGGTCGTCGGTCGCCAGGGCGCAACCGCGAAGGCCATCCGTTCGCTTTTGAGGATCGTCGGCGTCAAGAACAACGCCCGCGTGAATCTCAAGATCGAAGAGCCGGAAGGCAGTACCCGCGCACCGCGCGTAGAACGGTCGCCACAGGCGGAAGAACATACTGAGAATTAAATCAAAAGAGCCCCTCTTGTTTTTGAGCATTTAATCTTCCATGCTCAAAAACAAGAGGGGCTCTTTTGATTTACATTGGTTAGAGTAGGTGATACTATCCGCTTAGAACCTTGTCTTTATAATTACGCTGGCGGACAAGGCATGATCGAAAGGGAGGTTCTATGAACCGATGGAGAAGTTTGGCCGTAGGCGTTAAGGAGGACTGGATGGCTCTAGTAATGGGGCTTTTCCTTTTCTCTGTGGCGTTAGCGGGCGCTCTCGCAGGTCGGGATGCGCTTGGATGGGGAATCGGAGTAAGTGTTTGGACGAATGTGGCCAAGTCGCTCGCTCCGTTATCAAAGGGCTATGCGTGGATGCCGGGTTTTCTCTCGGCGTTTTGCACATATCTTTTCTTGTTGGCCGTCATGTTAGCGGGTGCGAAGCTGTTGAAGTATGACCTAAAGCGATTCGCTGCGGAGTTCACGGCGATCTTTTGGATCAGCTTGGCGGGATTGTTCATCGGCAGCTTCGGCTATATCGCCGCCACTTCCAATCAGCGGAAAGGCTTCGGTATCGGATGGTCTCTTGGACTTACGAGCGAAGCCGGTCTTGTCCTGCTACTTTTGGTCGGACTCGCTTTCAGAAATCGCAAATTCTTTTCTGCGACCACTGGGAAACCGTTGCAGGCTTTGCAGGCGGATCTGTACGTTAAGATCGGGCTCATCTTGCTGGGTGCCTTTCTTGCGGTGCAGGTTGCTGGCGCGAATAGCGCTGCGCAACTAGGCCTTGCAAAAACCATTGGACTTCGAGGATTTGTTGCGGTCGTCGTCGTGTACCTGATCGATTGGATCTTGGTATACGTCATCGTGCGCAAGATTTTTCACCTGTGTCCCGAGGACGCCGCGGTGTTCGCAACGGCGATCTCGATCTGCGGCGTCGCTGCCGCAGTTGCCATCGGCGCGGCGGTCAAAGCTCGTCCTGCGGTCATCGCGATGGTCTCATCGCTCGTGGTCTGCTTCTCCGTTCTTGAGGTTGTGGCGCTTCCCATGGTCGCCGGTGAGTTCTTGTACAAGGAACCGCTGGTTGCCGGAAGTTTCATGGCGATGTCGGTAAAGACCGACGGCGCGGCGGTAGCAGCGGGCACGATAACCGAGGCAGCTGTCCAGGCGAAGGCCATCGCCGTTACGGGCGTGGGCTACGTGAATGGGTTTATCCTTATGACCACCTCCGTGATGAAGCTGGAGATAGATCTCTTCATCGGGATCTTTGCAGTCCTCCTGGCAGGCATCTGGACGCTTCGATCCGGCGCGGCATCCGGCAAAACGATCGGAGTGGGCGAGATATGGACGCGCTTTCCCAAATTCCTTTTTGGGTGTGTTCTCACATTCGGGACAGTGTTGTTCCTTTCGTTGCATTCGCCCCAATTCTTCCACGCGGCAAAAGTTGTGGCGTTGGAAGCAAATGGGTTCCGCCTGCTGTTCTTTGCGATGACGTTTTTTTGTCTTGGCCTAGCGGTCAAAGGCAAAGAAAAAGATTCGCAGGAAGAAAGTTTTGTAAAGCTGGCGGTGGCGTATGCGGTCTGCCTCCTCGTAATCATTTTGCCGAATTCGCTTTGGGCTGCATGGATGACCTTCCATGGTATCCTGCCGCCGCCGCGATAGGCGTGAAGGCAAAAAAAATCGCTTTAGCGCACATCTGCTGATCACCAGCATTTGTGCGCTTTTTTATGCCGGTTTTTTTAGATATATTTAATGCGCGATATGGCACGATGGCTGAATGTCATATCGCGCATATCGTCGTCGCGCAAAAATTTTCTATAAAACATTAATGAGCGTTCCATCTCCGCATCTTGACGGTGCATACGTTGTTTTCAATAACATCGGATTCAAGCATCTTATCAGAAAAGCAAAAGTCAGGTCAAAAAAGGAACAAATGAAACGATTTAACCTCTTGCGCACCGTGCCCGATATTCTTAAGGATTCCGACGCAATCGTTTCTTATCGAAGCGAATTTCGCGACGGCCGAATGGTTCATTATTGGGCCTTTAGTAAAGAAAAGGAGGGTAGGGAAATAAGAGTGGTTGTTCGCCAAGTTGGTAATGGGATAAAGCATTTTTATAGTGTCATGGATGACCGTTAAAAACAAAAAGCCCCGTAACCGGGGATTTTTGGTATGCCCGACATCAACTACAATGTTGATAAGGGGCTTTCGCCCCACGGACATAATTCAATTGTAGTTCTTGTACCGGAGGTGTCAAATCCAATTTAATGATTTTTTAATCTTTTGCGGAGTTATTTGGAGGGGTTGCAAAACTATCTTTTTCCATAGTATCATATTACCGACATGGCGCTCGCATATACCGATTTAACCAAGGGAGTTCTCTTCATTATGGATGGCGCGCCGTACGAGGTGCTTGAGACGCACTTTTTGCGCATGCAGCAGCGCAAGGCGGTCGTGCAGACGCGCATCCGCAACCTCATCACGGGCAAGCTTTTGGACCGTAACTTCCAGGCGAGCGATTCGTTCAACGAGGCGGAGATCGAGCGCAGGCATGCGATTTTTATTTATGAGAGCAAAGGACAGTACTGGTTCCACGAAGAGAACAATCCAAAGGCGCGGTTTGCTTTGGAAGTCGACGTCGTCGGTGATCAGGGGCGGTTCTTGAAGCCGAACACGCGTGTACAGACGATGGTGTTTGAAGATAAGGTGATCACGATCGAGATCCCGGTAAAGATGGAATTCAAAGTGGTCGAAGCGCCGCCGGCGCTCAAGGGTAATACCGCGCAGGGCGGCAGCAAGGTGGTGACGATCGAAGGAGGCGCAAAGATCTCCGCGCCGCTCTTCGTGAACGAAGGCGACATGATCCGCGTGAACACGCAGACGGGGGATTACGTGGAGCGGGTGTAAAATGAAGAAAATAGTTTTCGTCGGGATGTCGGGCGGCGTGGACAGCTCCGTCACGGCGCATTTGCTTAAGGAACAGGGCTACGAAGTCGTGGGCGTTTTTATGAAGTGTTATAACATCGACGGTTGTGCTGAGGCCGACGCCGAGGACGCGCGGCGCGTGGCGGAGCATATCGGCATCCCGTTCTATGTTTGGGGTTTCGAGCAAGAGTATAAGGATCGCGTGGTGCAGTATATGATAGAGGGCTATCGCGCGGGAATCACGCCGAATCCGGATGTGATGTGCAACCGCGAGATCAAGTTTGGATTGTTCTTGGAGAAGGCGCTCGCGAGTGGTGCGGACTATGTTGCAACGGGGCATTATGTAAAGATCGAAAAATCTGCGGCGGCCGGCGAAATTGACGATGGCGTTTTTAAATTATTTGAAGCTGCCGACCCAAATAAAGACCAGTCATATTTTTTGTGGACGCTTGGACAGAAACAGCTTGCGCACTGTCTGTTCCCGCTTGGTAGCTATAAGAAGCCCGAAGTGCGCGAGATCGCACGCCGTGCCGGATTACCGACGGCGGAAAAGAAAGATTCTCAGGGCATCTGCTTCTTGGGGAAGTTTTCGCTCGATGATTTCCTCAAGCAATATATTCCGGAGAATCGCGGCGTTTTAATGACCACGACAGGCGAGAAGATCGGCGAGCATGCTGGCGCGGAATTTTATACCATCGGCCAGCGGCACATTGGTGCCGACTTTGCGTTCCCGAAAAACGGCGTTGCCGGCGCCGGGCGCAAGCCGCTCTACGTGGCGTCGAAGGATGCGGCGACGAATACGGTTGTGCTTGCGAAGGGAAGTGACGATCCGGCGCTGTATCGCAATGAGGTCGAGCTGACCCAGATGAATTTTATTTCGGGAGCGGCGTCGGAAAATGCAGTGCCCGTCCGTGCTCGCGTGCGTTACCGTCAGCCGCTCTCCGATGCAACGCTTTTCAAATTAGGAAACGGAAATCATAAATTAGCATTTGCCGCGCCGCAGAAGTTCGTGGCCGAAGGCCAGTCGGCGGTGTTTTATGACCCCGACGGCGAGATGCTTGGCGGCGGCATCATCCTTTGATTCTCTGCGCCGTGAGTGCTAAAATACGCCTATATGCGCCAATCCCAGCTATTCTCGAAGACCGAGCGGAATGCCCCAAAGGACGAGGCGATGGTAAATGCACAGCTTCTGGCGCGGGCGGGGTTTGTCTCCAAATTGATGGCGGGAGTGTACAGCTATCTGCCGCTTGGGTTGCGGGTTTTGAATAATATAGAGAACATCGTTCGCGAGGAGATGGACGCGGTCGGCGGCCAAGAAATTTCCATGCCGATCATTCATCCGAAGAGTATTTGGGCAACGACTGGCGGCTGGGACAAGATCGATGTATTGTTCAAAATAAAAAGCCGAACGGAAAAGGAGTATGCGCTTGGTCAGAGCGAGGAGGAGGTGGTGACGCCGCTCGTTATGAAGTATGTAAACACGTACAAGGATTTGCCGAAGGCGGTGTATCAGATCAACTGGAAGTTTCGTGACGAACTGCGCTCAAAGTCCGGTCTCATGCGCGGTGTGGAATTTCTTATGAAGGATATGTACAGCTTCCACGAGACGCAGGAGAATTTTGAGCGGTTCTATGCGGAGATGAAGAAAGCGTATTTCAAAGTATTTGAGCGGATGGGGCTCGTCGCAAAAGCGACCGAGGCGTCCGGTGGCGCGTTCACGCAAAAAATTTCGTATGAATTCATGGTGCTCACCGATGCGGGCGAGGACGATATTTTATATTGCGACGCATGTGACTTTTGCGTAAATATAGAGATTGCGAAAGAGAAGGAGGGAGAAAAGTGTACGCGGTGCAACAAGGGAACACTCGCGCAGGCGCGCGCATCGGAAGTGGGAAACGTCTTTGACCTTGGGCAAAAATTCGCGAAAGATTTTGATGTGACGTATGCCGACAAGGATGGCAAGCGGCAGTATCCAATTATGGGGTGTTTCGGCATCGGTATCTCGCGCGCCATGGGGGTGATCGTGGAAAAATATCACGACGAGCGCGGCATCATCTGGCCGGAGTCGGTCGCGCCGTTTGCGGTGCATCTGCTCGCGCTTGGTGGTGCCGATGGCGAAAAAGTTTACGATTCTTTACAAAAAGCGGGCATCCAAGTACTCTATGACGATAGGGAAATGTCTGCGGGCGAGAAGTTCGCCGAGGCTGATCTGATAGGGATTCCCTGGAGAATCGTGGTCAGTCCCAAGCTGGATAACGGCACGGTGGAGATCAAAAAACGCACAGAAAAAGAGCCTCGCATAGTGGACATGAAAGAAGTATTAAATCTTATTAAAAAATAATGGCACTCTTCGACAATGTATTCAAAGACATCGGTATCGACCTTGGCACGGCGAACTCTCTCATTTATTTGAAAAATAAAGGAATCGTGGTGAACGAGCCGTCCGTCGCGGCGATCAATACGAAGACCAACCACGTGCTTGCGGTCGGCGATGAGGCGAAAAAAATGTTGGGCCGTGTACCGCCGCATATCAACGTCGTGCGTCCGCTCGTGAATGGCGTCATTTCCGATTTTGAGATGACCGAAGAGATGCTTCGCCATCTGCTCAGCCGTCCGAAGGCGAGCCCGATCATGTCGTACCGCCGCGCGATTATCGCGATCCCAAACAACCTTACCGAGGTAGAGCGCAAGTCCGTCGAGGATGCCGCGTTGAACGCCGGCTGTTCAAAGGTATATCTGGTCGAATCGACGACGGCGGCCGCGCTCGGCGCCGGATTGCCGATCATGGCACCGACGGCGAGCATGATCATCGACATCGGTGGCGGTACCACGGACATCGCCGTCATCTCGCTCGGCGGCACGGTAGTCTCGCGAACACTCAAGGTGGCGGGGGATAAGTTCAATGAGGATATTATCCGCTACGTGCGCGACGAGTTTCATCTCGCGATCGGCGAGCCGACGGCGGAGTTCGCCAAGATCGCGGTCGGTTCCGCGATCCCGCTCGACGAGCGCATGGAAGTGCCGATCCGCGGGCGCGATTACACGAGCGGCCTTCCGCGCGAGATAGGCATGAAGAACAATCATGTGCGCATGGCGATCTCAAAATCACTCCGCCAGATCATTGATTCGGTGCACGAGGTGATAGAGGAAACGCCGCCGGAACTGGCGGGCGACGTCCTGCGCGGCGGCATCGTGCTGTGCGGCGGCGGCGCACTCTTGCGCGGCTTGGACGAGTTGCTCGAGAAAGAGACCGGCGTGAGCGTGACCGTGGCCGACGATCCGCTGACGTGCGTGGTGCGTGGGTTGGGCCAAATGGTGGACGATTTCGATGCGCATCGCGAACTGCTCGACAATCCGCTGAAACCGCTCTACATCAATTTATAATGAAGCCGATATTCAATGGGGCGAGAGCGTTCATCAAATAATCGTTGGGTCTCCGGCGCTCTCATCGTCATTTTTTTGTTCCTTATTTTTTTTATACCGTCTTTTGGATGGACGCTTCGCACGTGGTTGAGCCCCGCGCTGGGGGGCTCAACTGAAAGTAATAACGCGAGTACATCGCCGAACGACAGTCCGTCGCTCGCGGCACGGAACGATGCGCTCCAGGCGCAGCTCGCCACCTTGCAAGTGGTGGCGTCGCAGTTGCCGACGTCCACGCCGAACGCGATCCGCGCCATGGTGTATTCGCGCTATCCGATGAATTTCCGGAACGAGCTGCTCGTGAACGCCGGATCCGATGAGGGCGTGGCTTCCGGGAGCGCAGTGACATTTCAAGGGATGCTGATTGGCCAGGTGCAAAAAGTGTTTGAGAACGATGCATTGGTCCAAACGATCTTCGATAATGATCTCAAAATGCCGGTGCGCATTGGCGCGAACGGCATCGACGGCCTTTTGCAGGGCGGCGCGGATCCCGTGGTCGGATCGATCGCGAGTACGGCGGCGATCGCGCCGGGCGACGTCGTATATTCCGCCGCGCCGGGCATCCCGTACGCGCAGCCGATCGCGGAAGTGGTGGCGACGAGCACTTCGGCGGACAGCCTTTTTCAGCAGGTGACACTCAGCTTCCCGTACGATATCAATAATGTCGAAACGGTCCTTATCATGAAATAATATGCGGCGATTGCGATCCATCCTTGCCATTCTCGTCCTTCTCCTCGCGTGCGCGCTCCAGTTCTGGTTCGCGTCGGCAGGCGTGTTCATCAATTTTATCCTGGCGGCGCTCATCGTGTTCGCATTCTTTTTTGATATTTGGGAATTGCTCGTATTCATTCTTTTTGCGATCTTCGTGATCAATTGGTCTCCGATCATGAGCGTGGATATCTTTCTTTTTGCCATCATTCCCATCGCGGCATACGCGTTCCACAAAGTGTTCGCGTGGACGGGGTGGGCCGCCGTGCCGGTGGCGATCGTCTGTGGTTTCATCCTGCTCTATCTTGCCATCGCACCGGCGACGTTCCTTGCGAACTGGAACGTATTCTTCATCGACCTGTTTGGTGCGCTGATCTTTGGGATTTTGGTTTTCCTTACGCTCGATCGGCTGGAGGTCAAATAATTTTTCGATCAATTTTTTGTTATGAAAAAAAAGCCGGAGATCCCGTTTGAGGATTCATTGAACGATGATTGGGGCCACGACCTTGATATGGTGGAAGTGCCGCTCGGCACCCGCCCGGTCGTTATCCTCGGCGCGGTCATTGCGTGTATTGCGCTCATCATCCTCGGGCGAGTGGCGTATTTAAACTGGATCGGCGGGGCGTATTACGCCGCGCGCGCGACCGACAACGCAGATCAGGCGCAGGCGACGCCCGCGCCGCGGGGCATCATCTACGACGCGGAAGGCGATCCTCTCGTCACGAACAAAGCGGTGTTCGACGCGGTGCTCGATGCGCGCCTTTTCATCTCCGACCCGTTATCGCAGAGTTCGACGATCGCCGAAGCGCAAAGCATCCTCGGGGTGCCGTCGTCCACGGTGTGGTCGCTCCTTGATCAGAGCGAGGCGCAGGATTTTTCGACGCCCGTGGTACTCGCACAGGATCTTGATCAGTCGGAGCTGGTGAACCTGCAGGCGCTTGGCGCGTCATCAACAATAAAAGTTCAGGGCGATTTTGAGCGGTATTATCCGAACGGTCCGATATTCTCGTCCGTCGTGGGATATGTCGGCCGCGTGAGTGAGAACGACCTCGCAAACAATTCAAAACTTACCGCAGATGACTTCGTCGGTAAGATGGGCATCGAAGAAGAATATGATACGGCATTGCAGGGTGCGCCGGGCGTGGATATCAAATTTACCGACGCGCATGGAAAGGTGTTGGGCGAAGAACAGCAATCAGCTTCCACCATTGGCGGTTCGGTGCATCTGACGATCGACGGCGGGTTGCAGACGGAGATGTATGACAGCATCGCGCAGGAGCTCGCCGTGCTTGGGCGGCAGGTGGGTGTGGGACTCGCCATCAACCCGCAAACCGGCGCGGTGCTCGGGCTTGTCAACCTGCCGGGATTTGATAACAACGCGTTCGAAAATCCCGCGAGCAGTAGCGCAGAAATTCAGGATTATCTTATATCGTCGGAGAAGCCGTTATTCAACCGCATTATCTCCGGGCAGTACCAGCCGGGTTCCACGATCAAGCCGCTCGACAGTGTCGCGGCGCTGAAAGAGGACGTCATCACGCCGGATCGTGAGCTCTATTCTCCCGGTTATCTGATGGTGCCCGATCCATATAATTCTTCGACACCGACAAGGTATGCGGACTGGGAGTCGCATGGCTATATCGATCTCGCGTCCGCGCTCGCGCAATCATCCGACGTCTACTTCTATATTGTGGGCGGCGGATCGCCGGAATACACCACGCCGCCGCTCAACAATCCGGTTGATTACGGGATCAACGGTTTGGGCGCGGCAAAATTATATGACTGGTGGACGACGTTCGGATTGGGGAAGCCGACCGGTATCGACCTGCCGAGCGAGGCGGCGGGATTTTTGCCGACGCCCGCGTGGTGGAGCACCGTCTCCACGCGGCCGTGGTCGCTTGGCGATACGTATAACGTTTCCATCGGGCAGGGCTCGCTCGCT
>Ga0187851_10000826_pt1 | contig 30807 bp, 28 predicted proteins | sample June2016WEW_6_10_FD_132997 | JGI IMG/M metagenome (GOLD analysis project Ga0187851, IMG submission 132997) | Peatland microbial communities from SPRUCE experiment site at the Marcell Experimental Forest, Minnesota, USA - June2016WEW_6_10 | ecosystem: Environmental > Terrestrial > Soil >...
GGCTGACCCCGGGCCGGCTGGGCCGGCCGCCTGGATGCTGATCGTGGCGGTGCGGCCGACGAGGTGGGCGGGGCACTGCTCGTTGGGCCCGGGGCGGCCCAGGTAGACCGCGTGCTGGTCGTAGCGGACGCACCGGCTGGGGTCGCGGTCCAGCCGGTAAACTGGCCAGCTCGCCGGGACCCTGATGGTGTACCCGGCGTACCGGACAACCTTGAACCCGGGCTGGCCGGCCTGCGCCGTGAGCCGCACCGCGGCGGTCCCGGGGCCGGGCATAGGCTGGGCCGGGGCAAATACCCCCAGTCCTGTGTACGTAAGCGCCACGACCAACGCAAAGGTGACTACCCGACGCATCTGCATCCCCCCGAATGCGATAGCGCCCGCAACCGCCGGGGGACGACGTCAGGCCTTGCGCCTTTCCCGTTCCCTGGCCATTCAGCCGGCATGCGTATCGCCCGCCCGGCGGAGACGATAAGGGGGTACCTTTGCCAAGGAGATGTGAAATCTTGATCCGAAATCCGGCTAGCCGCCCGCGGGGGGATACTTAGTGACTGTGCGCCAGCAATCCCCGCAGATCCGTCAATCCATCGAGCGGCTGAGCCTGCGGCCGGCCACCTATCTCCGGCACCTGCCGCGGTGGCTGCCGCCGGTGGTCATCGCCGCACTGTTCGTGGGCGGCCTGGCGGTTCGCGGCTGGGGCGGGGCGGTCATGCTGCTCGTCGTCACGGCGTTCCTGGCCTGGCTGGCCGTGCTGTCGTGGCCTCGGCTGCAGCCGCAGACACGGGTGCTGCGGGTCGTGGCCCTCGCGGCACTGCTCGCCCTGTGTGCCTGGCAGGCCCTGCGGTAGCCGGCTGCGCTGGCCGGCTCGGGCTGGGGCCGGCTGTGCTGGCCGGCTGGGTCTACGGGGTGCTGACGGGCCGCAGGTTGGGCTGGGCCCCGCCGTAACGCCGGTCCCGGCTCGCATAGATCTCGCAGGCCTGCCACAGATGCCGCCGGTCGAAATCAGGGAAAAGCGTGTCCAGGAAGACGAGTTCGGCATACGCGGACTGCCAGAGCAGGAAATTCGAGATGCGCTGCTCGCCTGAGGACCGCACGAACAGATCGACATCGGGAATGTCCGGCTCATCCAGGTAACGGGCCACGACCTTCTCATCGATTTTGTCCGGGCGCAGCCGTCCCGCCGCCACTTCCCGGGCTATCGCCGCCGCCGCGTCGGCAATTTCGGCCCGCCCGCCGTAGTTCACGCAGAATTGCAGCGTGAGCACCGAGTTGCCCTCGGTCATGCGCTCGGCGTCCTCGAGCTCCGTGATGACGCTGCGCCATAGCCGGGGGCGCCGGCCGGCCCAGCGAACCCGGACGCCCATCTCGTTCAGCTGGTCGCGGCGGCGGCGGATCACGTCCCGGTTGAACCCCATCAGGAAGCGGACCTCGTCTGGGGAGCGCCGCCAGTTCTCGGTGGAGAACGCGTAGGCCGACAGGTAGGGGATGCCGAGCTCGATCGCGCCCATGATCACGTCGAAGAGGGCGGCCTCCCCCCGCTTGTGGCCCTCGGTGCGCGGCAGCCCGCGCTCCTTGGCCCAGCGCCCGTTGCCGTCCATGACCAGGGCGACGTGCCTTGGCACCAGGTCGGCCGGGATGGCGGGGGGCCGGACGCCGTCCGGATGCGGGTACGGCGGGCGGACTTGTGTGCCGCTCACACGTGTTCCACGTGGCGGAGGGAGCGAATGGAGTGCTCGAGGTGCCACTGCACGTAGGCGGCGACCAGGCCGCTGCATTCCGCCTGGTGCCGGGCCTGGCTGGCGTCGGCCTGGGCCCAGTCGCCGCGCAGCAGCGCCCGCATCAGGGCGATGGTCGCCATCGCGGGGCTCGCGGCGCCCGGCGGCCGGCAGGACCGGCAGGTCAGCCCGCCGGCCGGGACCGCGAACGACCGTGATCCGGTGGTCTCCGCGGTGTCCGGGCTGGCGCTCGCGGGCGGAGCGGGGGGCTCTGCCAGCCGGGGCGGGCCCCCCGGGCCCGCAGAGTCGGGGGTGCCGCATACCGCGCATTCGTCCAGGGCCGGCGCGTAACCTGCCACGGCCAGGGTCCGCAGCAGGTAGGCGTCGAGGACGAGCCGCGGGTCATGAACCCGCTCGCCGAGTGCCCGCAGGCCGCCGACCAGCAGCAGGAATTGGCGGATGAGGGGCTCCTTCTCCATCGGGGTGAACCGCTCGGCGGTCTCCAGCATGGCCGTGCCGCTGGTGTACCGCGGGTAGTCCGCGCCCAGCGGCTCGCCGTACGCCCGCACCGTCTCCGCCTGGGTGATCACGTCCAGCGAGCGGCCGGTGTACAGCAGGAGATCCACGTGGGTGAACGGCTCCAGCCGGGCACCGAACCGTGACTTCGTCCGGCGCACGCCCTTGCCGACCGCCCGGACACGGCCGTTGCGCCTGGTCAGGATCGTGACGATCCGGTCTGCCTCACCCAGCTTCTGGGTGCGCAGCACAATCCCGTCATCCCGGTACAGGCTCACCCCGCTATTGTCGCGCACCGCGGGTCCTGCCACGACGCAGGCGCGCGCCGGGAACCCGGGTTCTGGCCCCGGGGTCCCGGCGCGCGATGGACAGCGCCTGGGGCACAGTCAGGCGCGGCGCGACCTGTTCACGGCCGAGAGCACGGCGCGCAGGGATGCGGTCACCGTGTTGGCGTCCACGCCCACGCCCCACCAGGGCCGGCCGTCTATCTCGCATTCCACATAGGCGGCCGCGTGCGCGTCGCTGCCCGCGGACAGCGCGTGCTCGGCGTAGTCGAGCACCCGGACGTCGATCCCGGTGGTGCCCAGCGCGTCGCAGAACGCCGAGATCGGCCCGTTTCCGGTCCCCTCGACCTGGTGCTCCTCGCCGTCGACCTGGATATCCACGGTGAGCGCGTCCTTGGCGTCGACCACGGAGGACGTGTGGTGCGCGAGCAGCGCCACCCCTCCCCGGGCAAGGTACTCCTCGGAGAACGACTGCCACATCTGGGCCGGGGACACCTCGCCGCCCTCGGCGTCGGTGTGTGCCAGGACCACCCGGGAGAACTCGATCTGAAGCCGGCGGGGCAGGTCGAGCTGGTGCTCGGCCTTCATGATGTAGGCGACGCCGCCCTTGCCGGACTGGGAGTTGACCCGGATCACGGCCTCGTAGGTGCGTCCCACGTCCTGCGGGTCGATGGCCAGGTACGGGACCGCCCAGGTGAAGTCGCGGACCGGGGTCCCGGCGGCGGCGGCGTCCCGCTCCACCGCCTCCAGGCCCTTCTTGATGGCGTCCTGGTGTGAGCCGGAGAACGCCGTGTAGACCAGGTCGCCCGCGTACGGGTGCCGGGGGTGCACCGGAAGCTGGTTGCAGTACTCGGCGGTGCGCCGGATCTCGTCGATGTCGGAGAAATCGATCATCGGGTCGATGCCCTGGCTGAACAGGTTCATGCCCAGGGTGACCAGGCAGACGTTCCCGGTCCGCTCGCCGTTGCCGAACAGGCAGCCCTCGATCCGGTCCGCGCCGGCCAGCACGGCCAGCTCGGCGTCCGCGACCGCGGTCCCCCGGTCGTTGTGGGTGTGCACGGACACGCACACATGCTCGCGGTGCGGCAGGTTCCGGCTCATCCACTCGATCTGGTCGGCGTACACGTTGGGGGTGGAACGCTCGACGGTACAGGGCAGGTTGAGGATGATCTCCCGGCCGGGCCCTGGCTGCCAGACGTCCATGACCGCCGCGCAGACCTCCGCGGCGTAGTCGAGCTCGGTGTCCATGAAGATCTCGGGCGAGTACTCATAGCCGAAGTCACAGCCGGCCAGGTACTGCTCGGCGTACTTCACCACCGACCGGGTGCCCTCGATGGCCAGGGCCCTGGTCTCCTCCCGGTCGTTGCCGAATACCACCCGGCGGAACACCGGCGCGGTCGCGTTGTACATGTGCACCGTGGCGCGGGGCGCGCCGGCGAGGGACTGCACGGTCCGCTCGATCAGCTCGTCGCGGGCCTGGGTGAGGACGGAGATCTGCACCTCGTCGGGGATCCGGCCCTCTTCGATCAGGCTCCGGACGAAGTCGAAGTCCGTCTGGCTGGCCGACGGGAAGCCAACCTCGATCTCCTTGTAGCCCATCCGGACCAGCAGGTCGAACATGGTCCGCTTACGGGCCGGGCTCATGGGGTCGATCAGGGCCTGGTTGCCGTCGCGGAGGTCGGTGGACAGCCACCGCGGGGCCTGGGTGATGCTCCGGCCAGGCCAGGTCCGGTCAGGCAGGTCGACCGGCCGGAACGGGGTATATCGCCGGCAGGGCATGCCGCTGGGCTGCTGCCGGACCGGGGGATGCCCGCCGGGTACCCGGCCGGGCTGGGACTGCCCGGCCTGGGATTGCTCGGGCTGGGATTGCTCGGGCTGGGACTGCTCAGACCGGGAATGCTCAGACTGGGAATGCATTGGTGGACCTGCTCCCTTGCGGATCGGGCGGCGGCCAGCCGACACGCCAGAACTCCGCGGCGAGGGAGCCGGCCTATCGGCCCCCGCCGCGGCAGGTAAGCAGCAGCATTCCGTGCATCATGGCGCTTCGACAGTAGCAGACGATCCGGGCGGACCCCAGATCCCGGTCCGCCCAGTGAGACAGCAGGGCGGGGCGGCAGGGCGGAGCGGCAGGCCCGCGGCTCAGTCGTAGAAGCCCAGGCGGCGGAGCTGTTTCGGGTCCCGCTGCCAGTTCTTGGCCACCTTGATGCGCAGGTCCAGGTAGACCTGGCTGCCGAGCAGGGCCTCGATCTGGCGCCGCGCCTGCGTGCCCACCTCTTTCAGCCGCGCGCCCTTGGGCCCGATCACGATCGACTTCTGGCTCGGCCGTTCCACGTACATGAACGCGTACACGTCGATCAGGTCGCCGCGGCCTTCCCGGGGCTTCATCTCCTCCACCACCACGGCGATCGAGTGTGGCAGCTCGTCCCGGACCCCCTCCAGGACTGCCTCCCGGATGAGCTCTGCCACCAGCAGCTGCTCGGGCTCGTCGGTCAGCTCGCCGTCCGGGTAGAGCGGCCGGCCCGCCGGCAGATGGGAGACCAGCACGTCCGCGAGCACGTCGAGCTGGAAGTGAGCCACCGCGGACACGGGCACGATGTCCGCCCAGTCACCGAGTTCCGCCACCGCCGCCAGCTGCGCCGCGACCTGGGCCGGGGTGGCCTGGTCGGTCTTGGTGACGATGGCCACCACCGGCGTCCGCGCGGCGAGCCCGGTGAGCTCTGCGGCCAGATACTTGTCGCCGGGGCCGATCGGGTCCGCGGCGGGAAGGCAGAATCCGATCACGTCCACTTCGGTCAGCGTCGAGCGGACCAGGCTGTCCAGCCGTTCCCCGAGCAGGGTCCGCGGCCGGTGCAGGCCGGGGGTGTCCACGATGATCAGCTGGGCATCCGGGCGGTGCACGATCCCGCGGATCGCCCGCCTGGTGGTCTGCGGCCGGCTGCTGGTGATCGCGACCTTGGAGCCGACCAGGGCGTTCATCAGAGTCGACTTGCCGACATTCGGCCGTCCGACGAAGCTGGCGAAGCCCGACCGGAACTCAGGCTGGCCTGCTCCGGCATCAGGCCCGGACGCAGCGGCACGCGTAGCTCCCACCCTGTGATTCTCCTCCCGCCGGCGAGCAGGTGGCGTCACGGCCGGACGGTAGCGCGGAGCATCCCGTTCGAGCCCGCCCGGAACAGCACGGCCGAGGGGCCGGCCTCGCGCACCACGGCGAGGTCCGCCGGGTCGACCCGTTCAGCGTCGCTGACCAGCGCCGCGGCCTCCAGGCTGGACGCCCCGCTGGACACCGCCATGGCCACGGCCAGGCGCAGCGCGGACAGTTTCAGGGACGGCAGCGAGACGGCTGCGGCCGCGTAGGTGCGGCCGGTCTCGTCCCGCACCGCCGCGCCCTCGGCCGCGGCCACCCGGGCCCGCGCTGACCGGGCCAGCGTGATGATCTTCAGGTCTTCCGGGCCAGGCTCCACCGCGCTCACCTGCCCGAGTGTAATGGCGCGACCGCCCGCCACATCAGTCCCTGCCCGTCTCGTATGTCCCAGCCCCTTCATTCAGCCCCGCCCGCTGGCCGGTTCCGCCTCGTCACCGGGCCGGCCGACGGCCTGCTGGGCGCCCACCCCGGCCCGTTCCACGGTGACCGTGCCGATCTGGTTGCGCCGTCCGGCCAGGCTCTCGGCGGTTAGCTTCAGCCCCGCCACCGTGGCCACCGATCCGGCGATCGGCACCCGGCCCAGCGCGTGGGCCAGCAGGCCGCCGACGGTCTCCACGTCTTCCGCCTCGATCGTGGTACCGAACAGCTCCTCCAGGTCGGTGACAGGCAGCCGCGCGGTGACCCGGGCCCGGTCCTGGGACAGCCATTCGACGGTCGGCTGCTCCTGGTCGTACTCGTCGGTGATCTCCCCGACGATCTCCTCCAGGATGTCCTCGATGGTGACCAGGCCGGCGGTCCCGCCGTACTCGTCGATCACGATGGCCAGGTGGATCCGGAGCTGCTGCATCTCCCGGAGCAGCTCATCCACCGGCTTGCTCTCGGGCACGAAGGTGGCGGGCCGCATCACCGAGGTCACGGTGGCCACGGACTCCTGCTCAGGATGCTCCTGGCTGATCGTCACCAGGTCCTTCAGGTAGGCGATCCCGATGACGTCATCCTGGTTCTCCCCGACCACCGGGATCCGGGAAAAACCGCTGCGCAGGGCAAGCGAGAGCGCCTGGCGCAGGGTCTTGTCCCGCTGCACGAAGACCATGTCGGTGCGCGGGACCATCACCTCGCGGACGATCGTGTCACCCAGCTCGAAGACGGAGTGGATCATGGCCCGTGCGCCGGGCTCGATCACCTGGCGCTGCTCCAGCAGGTCGACCAGGCCGCGCAGCTCCTCCTCGGTGCCGAACCCGTCCCGCGACCCCCGGCCCGGGGTCAGCACGCTGCCCAGGGCCAGCAGCAGGCGCGGGATGGGCCCGAGGATGCGGGTCACCGGGTACAGCACATCGGCTGCGGCCAGGGCCACCGCGCGCTCGTACTGCCGCCCGAGGATCCTCGGCCCGATGCCGGTCAGCACGTACAGCACCGCGGCCATGATGACCCAGACCAGCAGGAACACGTGCCAGCCGGTGCCGAGCCAGTGCAGCAGCGCGGCGGCGACCAGCACGATGGACGCCGTCTCGCCGCACACCCGGGCCAGCAGCAGCACGGCCAGGTACCGGGCCGGCTCGGCCAGGACCGCCTGGAGCCGGGTGGCGGCACGGTTACGGCTGCCCTTGCGGCCCCGGGCCAGTTCCCCCGCGCCGGACCGCGAGACCCGCATGAGCGCCACCTCGGCGCTCGCGCACAGTCCGGCCCCCAGCGCCAGCGCCGCGGCGGCGACGATCAGCCACACCATGGTGGCCTCACCCCGTCCCTTCCTGCCCTTCCAGGGCATCGCCCTGGCCGGATGGCTGATCCCGGGCGGAACGCCAGGTGGCGAGCAGCACATCCTGGAGGCCGAACATGGCGGTGCGCTCGTCCGCCTCGGCGTGGTCATAACCGAGCAGGTGCAGGATGCCGTGCGTGCAGAGGAGCTCAAGCTCGTCGCGGAGCGGGTGGTGCGCCTGGCCGGCCTGGTCCGCGGCGACCTCGGGGCAGAGCACGACGTCGCCGAGCAGGCCAGGCGGCGAGGTCACCTCACCGCCGGCGCCGTGATCCCCGCGGGCGCTGCCCGGGGGCGGCGGCCTCAGCTCATCCATCGGGAAAGCCAGCACGTCGGTCGGGCCCGGCTCTCCCATCCAGCGCTCGTGCAGGTCGGACATGGTGCCGCGGTCCACCAGCAGGACGGAAAGCTCGGCCAGCGGGTGGATCCGCATGCCGTCCAGGACATGCCGGGCCAGCGACGCGAGGCCGGCCTCGTCCACGCCGACCCCGGACTCGTTGGCGATCTCGATGCTCACCGCGGGTTCCGGCTCACTGCGCGCGCTTGCGCCGCTGCGGTGGGGACGTCCCGCGGACCCGGGCGTCGTAGCGGTCGTAAGCGTCCACGATGTCCCCCACCAGCCGGTGCCGCACCACGTCCTGGCTGGTCAGCCGCGCGAAATGCACGTCGTCCAGGCCCTCGAGAATGTCCTGGACGATCCGCAGCCCGCTGGCCTGGCCTGCCGGCAGGTCGACCTGGGTGACGTCACCGGTCACGACGATCTGCGAGCCGAAGCCGAGCCGGGTAAGGAACATCTTCATCTGTTCCGCGGAGGTGTTCTGCGCCTCGTCCAGGATGATGAACGAGTCGTTCAGTGTCCGGCCGCGCATGTACGCCAGCGGCGCCACCTCGATCGTGCCCGCCGCGATGAGCCGGGGGATCGATTCGGGGTCAAGCATGTCGTGCAGCGCGTCGTACAGCGGCCGCAGGTACGGGTCGATCTTCTCGTACAGGGTGCCGGGCAGGAAGCCCAGCCGCTCCCCAGCCTCGACGGCCGGCCGGGTCAGGATGATCCGGTTAACCTCCTTGGCCTGGAGCGCCTTCACCGCCTTGGCCATGGCCAGGTAGGTCTTCCCGGTGCCCGCCGGGCCGATACAGAACACGATCGTGTGCGCGTCGATGGCGTCCACGTAGCGCTTCTGGTTCAGCGTTTTCGGCCGGATTGTCCGTCCGCGCGCCGACAGGATGTCCAGGGTGAGCACGTCGGCCGGGCGCACTCCGGACTTCCGGCGGAGCATGGCCACGACCCGCTCCACCGAATCCGCGGTGAGCTCAGCCCCGCCGGCCAGCAACTCGGTGAGCTCCTCGAAGAGGCCAGCGACACGCTCGCTCTCCTCGGCCGCCCCGGTAATAGTGATCTCATTCCCGCGGACGTGAATATCGGCATCGAATGCCTTCTCGATCACGTGCAGGAGTTCATCGCGCGATCCCAGCAGGCTGACCATTGAGTGGTCATCCGGGATAACGATCTTGACCTGAGCGCCGGTGCCGCCGGACGGCTTACGGCCTGCAGAATCTCCGGATCTGTCTGTCAATTCCCTCTCTCCGCCTGGGCGCAGGCGCGGCCTGTGCCCCTACCGTCATGCTATCCGCGCGGGCGTCAGCCCGGGGCCAGCAGAGCGTTCAGCCCGGGGCCAGCCCAGTCCGCGGCCGCCTGGAACGTGCGCATGCACGTGCGGCACAGCCTGGCCAGCGCCGGCCCCCGTATTAAACACAACCCGGTACCCACTGCCGGAGATTCCCTCCGCCTCGGCCTCGCGCACCTGGCCGGCCAGCTCGGTGAGCAGGCCGCCGTCGTCGGCGGACGCCAGCGCGGCCAGGTCCGGATAGTGGTCCTCCGGGATCACCAGGGCATGGGCCGGCGCCTGGGGACTGATGCCGCGAAAAGGAAAGGGTCCGCGGTGACTCAAGCACCCGTGATGCCGGGACACCGCCGGACGCGATCCTGCAGAATAGGCACACCGGCACAGAGGGATCCTAGCTTGTCCCTCTCTGGTAACACCTACGACATATATGGTTGCCCAAGGTGCTAGCTCCCTGCGCCCGCCCGTCGCGCTCCCCCAGGTGCCGGGCGCGGCAATTGCGCATCCCCCCGGGCTCCCGCCGGGGCAGCGCCAGGACGTCCGCTGTGCGCACGGGCAGGTACTCCACACTCGACATCCTGGTGAGGGGAATGCTTCCGTGAGGCCGAAGGGCTGGGACGGGTCGCGTGCACGTATTCGACATGCCAGGTGAACCTGACGGCATGGTGACGCGTCCCATTGACGTGACCGAGGCCCTAGTAGCTGACACGGCGATGACCCGCGCCGCTGTTGAGTGGGATGCTGACCGGGCGGTCACCGCCATCTACAGCGAGCACTACCGCTCCCTGGTTCGCCTCGCGGCCTTCCTGGTCCGGGATACCGCGACCGCGGAAGAAGTCGTGCAGGACTCGTTCGTGGCCATGCACGGGGCGTGGCGCCGGCTACGGGATACGGATAAGGCGCTGTCCTACCTCCGCCAGTCCGTCGTCAACAGGTCGCGGTCGGTCCTGCGGCACCGGATGGTCGTCGACAAGAACACGCCGAAGCCACCGCCGGACATGCCGAGCGCAGAGCATGGTGCCATCGTCCAACTGGAGCGCTCAGCGGTGGTGTCCGCGCTGCGCGCGCTCCCCGAACGGCAGCGGGAGGCACTGGTGCTCCGCTACTACGGGGACCTCTCCGAGGCGCAGATTGCCTCGGTCATGGGCATCAGCAGGGGAGCGGTCAAGAGTCATACGGCCCGGGCCATGGCAGCCCTGCGGGCCGTGCTGGAGCGGGACTCGTGAGGAGGGCCTTCGGGGTCGCGGAGAGCCCCAGGTGGCAGGCATGATGACACAGGATCGGGACTACGAGGACATCCTCCGGCGCGCGCTGAGCGCGGCGGCGGAGTCCATCGAGCCGACCGGCGACGGACTGCAGCGCATCCGTCACCGGCTGGATTCGCCTCGGTCCCCGCGGTCCGTTCTCTCCGGGTGCGTCGAGTGGCTGGAGCTGCACGGGACCCGTTTCCTCGTCCGGCTCGACCCGGCCATCGAGGCGGGCCGGGCCGCGCTGAGGCGTACCGGGCCGCTGTCGGGGTCCCTGCTCGCCCTGTCCGGCTTCCTCGCCGGGCTGTTCAGCCCGCGCGGACGCCGCCGGGCCGGCGGCCACCGCGGGCCGGCCACTCCGCCCGGCCGCCTGGGACCCGCGGGGCCCTGGCTCAAGCCGGTGTTCGCGGTCTCGGCCGCGGTGGCCATCGTGGCGGTCGGGGTGGTCATCCTCAACCACGAGACGCAGACCCTGATCAACCCGGCCAACTCCTACAGCACGCCCGGCCAGGGCGCCAGCCACGGCCGCAGCGGGACGACGGCGAACTCGAAGCGGTGGAAGCTGCCGATCGGGGTTAAGCCCACCCAGCTGATCACCGGCCCGGCGCAGAACCCGAAGGTCACGAGCGTGCTGCCCGCGGTGGCCTGCACCCCGACCCCGTCGCCCGCGGCGACCACGACGGCCCCGGCCGGGGGCGGCACAGCGACACCGACGCCGACGGCGAGCGCCAGCGCGACCGGCGCGCCGACCCCCCAGCCGACCGAGAGCAGCCTGCCGACCTCCACCCCGACGGCCAGTCCCGCCACCGGCGGCACGGCCACCGCGACCGCCGCGGCCATGGTCGTCCCGTACGATGCCGGGGCCCCCGCGGTCGTCGAGTGCGGGGCCAGCCCCCAGCCCTCCACTGCGCCCTGATTGCCCGGCGGCCGGGACTCTGCGGGGACCGCTGCCCCGTGGAGCCCGGGGAGGGCCTCCGGGGCCCCTGGCTCAGGCCCAGCGGCCAGCCCGGCTGAGCAGGATCGCGGCCGCCGCCATCCCCGCGGATGAGGTGCGCAGCACGGTCGGCCCCAGTCGCGCCGCGGTGGCCCCCGCCCGGGTCAGCGCGTCGGCCTCAGCAGGGGCGATGCCCCCCTCCGGGCCGACGATCACCAGCATTTCCCCCGACCGGGGCAGCGGCGTCTCGCTGAGCTGCTCCCCGGCCTGCGGATCAAGGATGAAGGCCCGGGCGGCCCGGGCGGCCCGCGCGGTCACCTCGCCGAGATCCGCGGGCCCGGTTACTTCGGGGACCCGGCCCCGCCGGGCCTGCTTGGCCGCTTCCCGCGCGGTGGACCGCCAGCGCGCCACGGCCCGGTCGCCGCGCTCCCCCTGCCATCTGGCCACGCACCGCTCCGCCGCCCACGGGACGATCACATCCACCCCGGCCTCGGTCATCAGCTCGACGGCCAGCTGACCCCGCTCGCCCTTCGGGATCGCCTGGACCACGGCCAGGGCCGGATCCGGGGCAGGCAGCACGCTCCGCTGACGCACCGCAAGCTGCAGCTGGCCGCGCTGAACCCGCGTCACCACGCAGCCGGCCACCTGGCCGTCGCCGTCGGTCAGGACCACCCGCTCGCCCACACCCAGCCTGCGCACATCAGCCGCGTGCCGTCCTTCCGGCCCGGCCAGCACGATCAGGTCGCGGGCCAGGTCCCGGGGGTCGGCGAAGAAGACCGGCGGCTGGGAGCCGGGCGCGGGCGCCGGATCACCGGCCGTTGAACGCGTCACGCAACCGGGAGAAGAATCCCTGCTGTCCCGGGGCGAAGCGGCCGGGCGGGGTCTCCTCGCCGCGCAGTTCCGCCAGCTGCTTGAGCAGCGATTCCTGGGCCTCGTCCAGCTTGGCGGGCGTCTCGACCGAGATGTGGATGACCAGGTCGCCCCGGCCCGAGTCGTTCAGGTGCTGGATGCCGAGCGCGTACATGGGCACGACCTGCCCCGACTGGGTGCCCGGGCGGATGTCCAGCTCGCGGGGGCCGTCCAGGGTCTCGACCGACAGGGTGGCTCCCAGCGCCGCGGCCACCATCGGGATGGTCACGGTGCAGTGCAGATCGTCGCCCTGGCGCTCGAAGATAGGGTGCGGCCGCTGCAGGATCTCCAGGAAGAGGTCCCCGGGCGGGCCGCCGCCGGACCCGATCTCGCCCTCGCCCGCCAGCTGGATGTGCGTGCCGTCCTCGACCCCGGCGGGGATGCGGACCTTCATCGTGCGCCGGGTCCTGACCCGGCCGTCGCCGTCACACTCGGGGCACGGCCGGCGGATGACGGTGCCGAACCCACCGCAGTGCGGGCACGGCCGCGAGGTCATCACCTGGCCCAGGAACGAGCGGGTGACCTGGCTGACCTCGCCGCGGCCGCCGCAGACCTCACAGGTCTCCGGGTGGGTGCCCGGGGCCGTGCCCTCACCCGAGCAGGTCGGGCAGACCACGGCCGTGTCCACGACCAGTTCCCGGGTGGTCCCGAAGGCGCACTCGGACAGGTCCAGCTCGACCCGGATTGTCGCGTTTCGGCCGCGCCGGGCCCGGCTGCGCGGGCCCCGGGCGGCCGCGCCGGCGCCGAAGAACGCGTCCATGATGTCGCTGAACGGGAAGCCGGGACCGAAGCCGCCCGCCCCGGGCCCGCCGTTGGGCGCGAACGGGTCCGCGCCCTGGTCGTACATCTGCCGCTTCCCCGGGTCGGAGAGCACCTCGTACGCCTGGGTGATCTCCTTGAACCGTTCCTGGGTCTCCGGGTCCGGGTTCACGTCCGGGTGCAGCTCACGGGCGAGCCGCCGGTAGGCCTTCTTGATCTCATCGGGCGGCGCGTCCCGGCGGACGCCGAGCGCGCCATAGTAGTCGTTGGCCACTAGGACCCCGCCAGGATCTGGCCCACGTATCGTGCCACCGCGCGTACTGCTCCCATCGCTGTCGGGTAATCCATCCGTGTCGGGCCGAGCACCCCGAGCCTGGCCAGCACCTGATCCCCGGTTCCGTAACCGGCCGCCACCACGGACGTGCTCCGCAGGCCCTCGACCGGGTTCTCCGCGCCGATCCGGACGGTCAGCGAGGGGTGATCACCAGACTCGCCCAGCAACCGCATGAGCACGACCTGCTCTTCCAGAGATTCGAGGACCTCCCGGAGTCCCTTGGAGAAGTCCGTCGCGGTCAGGTTCGCCGCGCCCCCGACCACGACCCGCTCGTCGGTCCGCTCCACCAGGGTCTCCAGGATGACCGAGAAGACCGCCGCCGCGTTCGGCCGTTCCGGCGGGCCGACCAGCTCGGGCAGGTCCGCGACCACCGACGCCACCTCGGTCAGCCGCCTCCCGTCCAGGCAGGCGTTCAGTACCGCCCGCAGGTGCATGATGGAGTCTTCCTCGGCCGCGTCCGGCAGTTCCACCGAGCGCTGCTCGACCCGCCCGGTGTCGGTGATGATCACCAGCATGACCCGCTTCGCGGCCAGCGGGACCAGCTCCACGTGCCGGACCGAGGACCGGGTGAGCGAGGGGTACTGCACCACCGCCACCTGGCGGGTCAGCTGCGCGAGCAGCCGGACCGTCCGCATCACCACGTCGTCGAGGTCGTAGGCGCCGGCCAGGAACGTCTCGATCGCCCGCCGTTCGGCCGAGGAGAGCGGCTTGACGCCGGACAGCCGGTCCACGAACAGCCGGTAGCCCTTGTCCGTCGGTATCCGGCCTGCGCTGGTGTGCGGCTGCACGATGAAGCCCTGCTCCTCGAGCACCGCCATGTCGTTGCGGATGGTCGCCGGTGAGACATCGAGGTTATGCCGGTCGACCAGCGACTTCGAGCCCACGGGCTCCGTGGTGGACACATAGTCTTCCACGATCGCCCCCAGTACGGCGAGCTTGCGCTCATCGAGCATGTGTCCCCACCTCCCCTGGCACTCCACAGCCCTGAGTGCCAAGTTTAAGGCGGTCCTGGCGCCGTGACACCCAAGCGCACTATTAATCCGGGGGGGCGACCCCCCTGGACCCCCCGGCATTCACCGCCTCGGCGCGAACCCGCCTGCCGCGGCCCCGCCTCGCCGGCGGATCACCGCGCGCACGCCCCGGAAAACCCCGCCCCCATCGCCCGGGGAAATCAGCCTCCGGCGTGCCGCCGCCTGGGCGCCGCACTTGTCCGGTAGCGTCCGGTGTGGTGGATCCCTATTACGGTACGGATGTCCTCGCACCGGGCTGGCAGCGCCGCGCACGGCCGGAGCCGCCCCAGGTGGAAGCGGTCCCCGGGCTGGTCGTGGAGGACGCGGGCGGCGGTTTCTGCGGCGCCGTCGTGGCGTGCGAGAAGAACGCGGTGACGCTGGAGGACCGGTTCGGGCGGCAGCGGGTCTTCCTGCTGCACCCTGGCGCGTTCCTGCTGGAGGGCAGGCCGGTAACGCTGGCCCGGCCGCAGCCGGCTGGGCCGGCCCGCGGCCCGGCCCCGAGCGCCTCGGGCTCGGTGGCCCGGCCTGCGGAACCGCCCGGCCAGGCCAGCCGGGCCCGGGTCGCTAAGGCCAGCCGGATCTACGTCGAAGGCCGCCACGACGCCGAGCTCATCGAGCAGATCTGGGGCGACGACCTGCGTGACGTGGGCGTCGTGGTGGAGTACCTGGAGGGGGTGGATCACCTCCCGGTCGTCCTGCAGGCGTTCTCGCCCGCCCCCCAGCGGCGGCTCGGGGTCCTGGTCGACCACCTGGTGCCCGGGTCCAAGGAACAGCGCATCGCCGCCGCGGCGACCTCCACCCACGTGCTGGTGGTGGGCCATCCCTACGTGGACATCTGGCAGGCGGTCAAGCCCGCGGCGCTGGGCATCCCCGCCTGGCCCGTGGTGCCGCGCGGCCAGCCGTGGAAAGAGGGCGTGCTGAGCGCCCTCGGCTGGGGCACGGACACGGCGGCCGGCTGGAAACGGATCCTGGCCGGGGCCCGCAGCTACGCCGACCTGGAATCAGAACTCCTCGGCCGGGTCGAGGAACTGATTGATTTCGTCACTGCACCGGGTACTAGCTAACGTGGGGTAGCAACGCACCCCGCGAGGAGCCCATGACGAGCCGCCCGCAGTACCCGATGGATTCCGGCGTCAGCGTGTTCGGCCCGCAGGACGGCGGCCCGGCGGGCGGCGAGGGCACGGACCCCCGCGGCGGCAGGCCACCCGCCGCGGTCCCGGCGGACCGCGATGAGATACGCCGGGCCATGCTCGCCTACCTGGGCGTGCCGTTCACGCTGTGCCTGGTGCCGCTGGCCGTCTACCTGACCAGCCTGGGGACCCGCAGGTTCGCACGGGCGCACGCGGCGGTGGCGCTGAGCCTGTCCCTGGCCACCATCCTGTACATGTTCAGCATCCTGATCGTGGGCGGCGTGCTGGCCCTGGACTCCGCCTTGGTGGGCGCGCTGGCCGCCACGCCGTTGCTGGTGCTGCTGTGGGGCGGCGTGCTGGTCGTGCTGATCCGCGCGGCAGGGGCGGCCAGCCGCGGTGAGATGTACCAGCTGCCCCGGTGGCTGCGGATGACCTCGGGCCCGCCCCGCTGACTCCGGGCCGCGCGGGCGTCAGTCGGTGAGGCCGCGGATCACCGCGTCGGCGAGCAGCCGCCCGCGGGCAGTCAGCACGACCCGGCCCGCGGCGTAAGCGCTCTCCTCGGCCAGCCCGTCTGCCACCGCGGTGGCCGCGGCGGCCCGCCCGGCCGGGGCGAGCACGCCGACCGGGCACCCGGAGGACAGCCGGGTCAGCAGCATGATCTCCTCCAGCTTGCGCTCCGGCCCGGTCAGCACCTCGCGGGCCAGGCCCGGGCTGGTGCCCGCGCTGAGCCGCGCCGCGTAGGCGGCCGGGTGTTTCACGTTCCACCAGCGGACCCCGCCCACGTGGCTGTGCGCGCCCGGTCCCACGCCCCACCAGTGGCCACCGGTCCAGTACAGCTCATTGTGCTGGCAGCGGGCCCCCGGCCCGGCAGCCCAGTTGGACACCTCGTACCAGCCCAGTCCCCGGGCTGAGAGGAGCCCGTCCGCGGCCAGGTAACGATCGGCCATCGCCTCGTCGTCCGGGACGGCCACCTCCCCCCGCCGGACCCGGGCCGCGAGCCGGGTGCCGTACTCGACGATCAGGGCGTACGCGGAGATGTGATCCGGGCCCGCCGCCAGGGCCGCATCGAGTGACTCGCGCCAGTCCGCGTCGGTCTCCCCCGGTGTGCCGTAGATGAGATCCAGGCTGACGTGCTCGAAGCCCGCCGCCCGGGCCCACTGGGCACAGCGGGCTGGCCGGCCGGGCTCGTGCACCCGGTCCAGCACGGCCAGCACATGCGGCGCCGCGCTCTGCATGCCCAGGGAGATCCGGGTGAACCCGGCCTCGCGGAGCGCGGCCAGGGACTTCTCGTCCACGCTCTCCGGGTTGGCCTCGACCGTGACCTCGGCGTCCTGTGCCAGGCCGAATTCGCCGCCGATGACCCGCAGGATCTCCGCGAGCTGGTCAGCGGCCAGCAGGGTCGGGGTGCCGCCACCGAAGAACACGGTGCCCACCGGGCCGCCCGCGGTACCCAGCACCCGGCGGGCCAGCCGGACCTCGGCAGCGGCCAGCGCGGGGTAGGTGTCCCGGGAGACCCCGGGCCCGAGCTCGGCGGCGGTGTAGGTGTTGAAGTCGCAGTAGCCGCAGCGCCGCTGGCAGAACGGCACGTGGACGTAGAACCCGAACGGGCGGTGGCCCAGTTCGGCGGCCGCGCTGGCGGGCAGCACACCGTCAGCGGGGACCGGCGAGCCTGGGGGAAGCACTCCGGGCACGGTCAGCCCGCTGCTGTTTCTCGCGGCACAGATGCTTCCCGCCGCACGGGCCGGCCCAGCACCGAGACCGCCGTTTCCTCCCACTGAGGATCGAGTCCCGGCGCGCCCAGGAGCCGCCGCATCAGGTCCGCGTCCCCGTAGTAGGCGCGCATCGCCTCAGCCACGGTCACGGTCACGCCGGCCGGCGGCCGTGAGAGCACCTCGATGGGATCGCCCGTCCCGGCCACCCCTTCCTCGAGGACGCGCAGGTAAGCGCCCGGGCGGCCCGCCCGGGCGAACCGCTTCACCCAGTGCCGCTCGTCCATCCAGCCCGCGAAGGTGGCGCACGGGATGCGGGCCGAGGCGACCTGCACCACCGCGGTGCCGAGCCCCCACGTCTCGCCGATCAGCGCCCCGGATACGTCCAGCCCGGCTGTGGTGATGTTCTCGCCGAAGACGCCGCCGGCCAGCTCCCGGCCGAGCTGCTCGGTCCACCAGTCCAGGTCCTCGCGCGCGTAGGCGTACACGGCCTGGTAGGGCCCCCCGTGGTGCTTCGTGTCGGCCTGCTCGTCGTCACCGGCGCCGAGCCGCCCGATGGTCACCGGCCCGGGGCAGGGCCGCTTGCCGATCGCGCTGCGCCCGACCCGGCCGGCCCACCCGGCGGGCCGGCCCCGGCCCACGTTCACTGAGATCACCTGCGCGCTTGCCACCCCAGCACGGTATCCGGCGTCCCGGTGCCGGGCGAACCTGTTTCTGGCCGCCCGGCGGCCTTCCGGGGGCTCGCGACCCGCGGTGCGCGGTTATCCTGGAACCGAGCCACTCGGGTGGGAGGCGTCGATGACAAGCTGGCCCGGAGACAGGGCCCCGGTGTATGGGCACGCAGCGATGCTGGCCTCGGACGCGGACCGGGACCGCGCGGCCGAGGTGCTGAAGTCGGGGTTCGCCACCGGCCGGCTGACCAAGGACGAGTACGACGACCACCTGCACCGGCTCTACACCGCCCGGACCTACGGTGAACTGGTTCAGGTGACGGGCCAGCTCCCAGGTGGCGGCGTGGCCCTGTTCGCGGCGCCGGTCCCCGCGCGGACCAACCCGCTGGCGGTCGCCGCGCTCATCTGCGGGATCGCTGAGTTCCTCACCCTGGGCCTGACCGCGCTGCCGGCGGTCGTGCTCGGCCATGTGGCCCGCAGCCAGATCCGGCGGACCGGCGAGGCGGGCTCGGGCCTGGCCATGACCGGGCTGATCCTGGGCTGGCTGGCCATCACGCTGTGGGTGCTGTTCATCGTGGTCGGCGCGTTCGCGGCCATCAGCTTCACCCACGCCGGGGTGATCCACTCGTCCCCGGTCTACCAGCACATCCGCGGCCCCGGCTGACAGTCCGCCGGACCGGGCTGAAGGCCTGGACGGCCCCGGCCGAGGGATCAGCGAGCTGGATCAGCGCGCCCGCTCCGGTGTGGTGGACAGCGCGGCCACGAAGGCTTCCTGGGGGACTTCCACCCTCCCGATGGTCTTCATCCGCTTCTTGCCCTCCTTCTGCCGTTCCAGCAGCTTGCGCTTACGGGTGATGTCACCGCCGTAGCACTTGGCCAGGACGTCCTTGCGCAGCGCGCGGATGTTCTCCCGGGCGATGATCTTGGCACCGATGGCGGCCTGGATCGGCACCTCGAACTGCTGCCGCGGGATCAGCTCGCGCAGCCGCGACGTCATGGCCAGGCCGTACTCCCGCGCCTTGTCGTCGTGCACGATCTGGCTGAACGCGTCGACCGGCTGCCCCTGGAGCAGGATGTCCACCTTGACCAGGTCGGCCTCCTGCTCGCCGTCCGGCTCGTAGTCCAGCGACGCGTATCCGCGGGTCCGGGACTTCAGCTGGTCGAAGAAGTCGAAGATGATCTCGGCGAGTGGCATCGTATAGCGGATCTCGACCCGGTCGGCGGACAGGTACTCCATGCCCAGCAGCGCGCCCCGCCGGCCCTGGCACAGCTCCATGATCGTGCCGATGTACTCGGACGGGGCCAGCACCGTGGCCCGGACCACGGGCTCGAAAACCTTGGCGATCTTGCCCCCGGAGGGGGCAGCCGACCCGGGGGTGCCGCTGGGGAAGTCGCTGGGGTTGGTGACCTGGAGCTGCGCACCGGATTCCATGACCACGCGGTAGACCACGTTGGGCGCGGTGGAGATGAGGGACAGATCGAATTCCCGCTCCAGCCGCTCGCGGACGATCTCCATGTGCAGCAGCCCCAGGAACCCGCACCGGAAGCCGAAGCCGAGCGCGGTGGACGTCTCCGGCTCATAGACCAGCGCCGCATCGTTGAGCCGCAGCTTGTCGAGAGCGTCGCGCAGTTCCGGGTAATCGTCGCCGTCCATCGGGTACAGGCCGGAGAACACCATCGGCCGGGGGGTGTCGTATCCGGGCAGCGGCTCGGTCGCGGGGCGGGCGGCGCTGGTCACAGTGTCGCCGACCCGGGCCTGCCGGACGTCCTTGACCCCGGTGATGAGGTAGCCCACCTCGCCCGCGCCCAGGCTGTCCGACGGCACCGGCTCGGGCGAGATGACGCCCACCTCGAGCGTGTCGTGCGCCGACCCGGTCGACATCATGAGGCTCTTCTCCCGCCGGGTCAGGCGGCCGTCCATCACCCGCACGTAGGTGACCACGCCCCGGTAGGAGTCATAGACCGAATCGAAGATGAGGGCCCGGGCCGGCCCGTCCGGCTGGCCAGACGGCGGCGGGACCTGCTGCACCACGGCGTGGAGGAGTTCCTCGACGCCCTCCCCGGTCTTGGCCGAGACGCGCAGCACGTCGCTGGGGGAACAGCCGATGATGCTGGCCAGTTCGTCCGCGTACAGGTCCGGCTGGGCCGCGGGCAGGTCGATCTTGTTCAGCACCGGGATGAGGTGCAGGTCCGCCTCGAGGGCCAGGTACAGGTTGGCCAGCGTCTGGGCCTCGATGCCCTGGGCCGCGTCGACCAGCAGGATGGCGCCCTCGCACGCGGCCAGCGACCGGGACACCTCATAGGTGAAGTCCACGTGGCCCGGGGTGTCAATGAGGTTGAGCACGTAGGGACGGCCGTCCGGGCCGGTCCAGGGAAGCCGGACGGCCTGGCTCTTGATGGTGATCCCGCGCTCGCGCTCGATGTCCATCCGGTCCAGGTACTGGGCCCGCATCTGGCGGTCCGTCACCACGCCGGTGAACTGCAGCATGCGGTCCGCGAGCGTGGACTTGCCGTGGTCGATGTGCGCGATGATGCAGAAGTTCCTGATAATGCCCATGTCGGTATGGCCGGGGCTGGTCGCGGGCTGCGCGCCATCCGGAAGGACCTGCTCGGGCACTGCTGGCACAGGAAATCCGCCTGGTTCGTGTTCGGGGTGGGTGCTTTCATGGTCGCATGCGGGAGCGGGTGCCCTGGCCCCGGCTCACCTGGCGTGGCACCAGTTTTGAGCCGTGCTGCCCGATAGGCTATCCTGCGTCGTCGGAGCGTAAGCGCTGCCGCTGCACCTGCTGCTGCCGCATCATGCGGCCGCCGCGCGGCGTTGCCGGGCGCGACGGTACGCCCCGGCACCCAGACCAGACCCTAGTGAGGCTCCCGCGTGGCGAACATTAAATCCCAGATCAAGCGCAACAAGCAGAACGAGAAGCACCGCCAGCGCAACAAGGCGGTCAAGTCTTCCCTGAAGACCTCGGTGCGCAAGTTCCGTGAGGCGGCCGACTCCGGCGACGTCGACGCGGCCACCGTCGCCATGCGCGACGCCTGCCGGTACCTGGACAAGGCGGCCAGCAAGGGCGTGATCCACAAGAACCAGGCGGCCAACCGCAAGTCGGCCATCGCCCACCGCTGCGCCGAACTCTCCTAGTCTCTGCTAGTCCGGGGGGCTCCTCAGCGGGCGCGGCAGGCCACGATGTCTCGGATGGCCACCTCGAGGGCGTAGCCCGCGCTCGTCCCTTCCCCTTTGACCTGGGCGTCGGCCCGGGCCACCACGGCCAGGGCGCGGGCCACCCCCTCGGGGGTCCAGCCCCTGAGCTGCTGCCGGACCCGGTCCACCTTCCACGGGGGCATGCCGGCCTCGGCGGCGACCGCCGCGTCCGGCTGGCCCTTCGGGGCACTGCCGACGCGGCCCAGCAGGCGCACCCCCTGGGCCAGGCCGCTGGTGATGAGCACCGGGGACACCCCGACCGCCAGCGCCCAGCGCAGCAGCTCCAGCGCCTCTCCCAGGCGCCCCTCGACGGCCCGGTCCGCCACGGTGAAGCCGCTCGCCTCGGCCCGGCCCCGGTAATAACGGGCCACCACGGCCTGGTCGATGACCCCGGTGGTGTCCGCGGCCAGCTGCGCGCACGCGGCGGCGAGTTCGCGCAGGTCGTTGCCCAGGGCGTCGAGCAGGGCCCGCACGCCGCTTTCCTCGATCGTGCGTCCCGCGTGGCGGAACTCTCCCCGGATGAACTGCATCCGCTCGCCCATCCGGGTGATCTTCGGGCACTCGATGATCCGGGCGCCCCGCTTGCCCAGCGCGGCGAGCAGCGCCTTCCCCTTGGCCCCGCCGGCATGGGTGAGGACCAGCACGGTCTCGGGCGGCGGATCGCCCGCGAGGCTGGCGATCTCGTCGGCGACGTTCTTGGCCGCGTCGGCGGTGCCGTGCAGCACGATGACGCACCCGCCGCCGAACAGCGAGGGCGCGGCCATGGCGGCCAGCTCGCCGGACCGCAGCCCCGCGGCCTGCACGTGGCGCACATCATCGACCGGCCGCGCGGCCTCGACCAGGCGCGCCACGGCCCGCTCGACCAGCAGGTCCTCCTCCCCCACGACCACGCTGACGCCGGCGATGCCGGTGGGTGAGAGGGATGCGGGAGGCATAGCGGCAGCATGCCATACGGCGGGCGGTGGACGGGCCGCAGTGGCCGGCGATGCCGGCTCTCCCAGGCCGGGCCCCGGTGCTCAGGCCGGCTAGCTGACCACGGGAGCGCCGCCGAGCCACACCCGGCTCGGCTTGAGCCCGTAGGACCAGGCGAACGCGCCCTCGTGGTCGGCGTCCCACAGCACGATGTCGGCCAGGCGGCCGCGGACCATCGCGCCCCGGTCCGGGGCCCGCAGCGCCTGGGCACCGCCCAGCGTGGCGGCCCGCAGGGCCTCGGTCACGCTCAGCCCGAACTGCGACACGGCCAGCGAGATGACCAGGGGCATCGAGGTGATCCCGTTGCCGCCCGGAGTGTGGTCCGAGCCGAGCGCCACCGCCACGCCCTTGTCCAGCAGGGCGCGCACCGGCGGGTTCTTGCCGGTCTGGAGGGCCGTTCCCGGGCAGACCACCGCGGCCACCCCGGCCTGGGCCAGGGCCGCCACGTCCTCGTCACTCGCCTCGTGCAGGATGTCCGCGGACGCGCAGCCGAGTTCGGCGGCCAGCCGGGCGGCGCCGGTGCGGCTCTCCCCGCAGGCGTGCACCCGCGGCAGCAGCCCGGCCGCCCGGCCCGCGCTGAGGATCCAGCGGGCCTCCCGCTCAGTGAAGCGGCCTTCCTCGCAGTAGACGTCCACGCTGTCCGCGCCGACCGCGGCCGCGTCCGAGCACCAGGTGCCCACGGCGTCGATGTAGTCGTGCCGGCGGCCGAAGTACTCCGGCGGCACCGCGTGCGCGGCCAGGAACGTCACGTGCACCCGCGGCATGCCGGGCTCGCCTTCCAGCGAGCGGAGCATGCGCACGTCGGCGAGCTCGCCGTCGCGGGTCAGGTGATAGCCCGTCTTGGCCTCGATCGTGGTGGTCCCGCACCGGAGCCACTCGCCGAGCCGCTCCCGGACGCCGTTGCACAGGGTCCAGGGATCCGTGCCGCGGGTCACCGTGACCGTCGAGGCCATTCCCCCGCCGGCCGCGGTGATCTCCCCGGCGGAGGAGCCACCCGCCCGCATGGCCACTTCCGCCCAGCGGTTGCCCGCATAGACCGGGTGGGTGTGCGCGTCGATCAGGCCCGGGGTGACCAGGCCGCCGCCCAGGTTCTCCACCGAGTCGACATCGACAATGTCCTCCACCACGCCAGGCAGGCTCTCCGGGAGCTCCGAGGCGCGGCCCACCCACGCGATGCGGTCGTTGTAGGTGAGGATGGCCGCATTGCTCCAGACCTCGGACCCGGTCCAGAGACGGCCAATGTTGGTCAGCAGGCGGACGGTCACCGGCATGCCCCCGGCCGCGCACGCGGGAGGGGCCGGGGGGAAGCGCGCCAGACCGGGCGTACCTGCGTCATGCGCGGTCACCTGCCATAGCTCGTCCGTACCACTGATGGCCCCCCGCCAGGCACCCGGCAATGCGGGTTCCAGAGCGACCGACCGTGGCGCTGCGGGATGCGGCAACCAACATATCGGTTCAGTTACGGTATTGCACCAGAGGATCCCTGTACAGGCACTTCACGAAGAAGGCAGGACGGAAATTACCGTCCTTTCCGCCGATCTCACCGTCTGTGCTGGTCGGAGCCCTCTTAGCTGCGCTGCGTGTCCGCCGGGAGGTGGATTCTGCTTTACCGGATAAGACATCGGCGGAATTGACCGCCCGTTCAATGCGGCGTTGTCTCCTGCTGCGGTCAGCTTCCCACATAGGGGCAGTTCCCGCGCCCTAGTCAGCTTCCCGCGGGAACGGCAATGCGGTCGATCTCGGCAGCGAGGCCCGGCGGGACCCGGGCGGTCAGCTCGGTGCCCGCGGCGCAGTGCCGCAGCGCGAGCACCTCACCCTCCTGGTGCGCCCGGGCCACCAGGTCACCGCGCACGTACGGCACCACAGCGCTGACCTCACGGTCCCACTGCGGGAGCGCGGTCTCGACCGCCTGCGCCAGCGCGGCCAGCCCTTCACCGGTGCGCGCGGACACGATCACGCTGCGGCGCTCCTGCCGCCGCAGCGCGTCCACGTCGATCGGATCGGCGGCGTCCGCCTTGTTGATCACGATCAGCTCCGGCACGTCGCGGGCCCCGATCTCGGCGAGCACCTCACGGACAGCGGAGATCTGCGCCTGCGGATCAGCGTCGCTGCCGTCCACCACGTGCAGGATCAGGTCAGCCTCGGCGACCTCCTCCAGGGTGGACCGGAACGCCTCGATCAGCTGGTGCGGCAGGTGGCGGACAAACCCGACAGTGTCGGTCAGCGTGAACCACCGGCCGGATGGTGTCCGGGCCCGGCGGACCGCTGGGTCCAGGGTGGCAAACAAGGAGTCATCCACCAGCACCCCGGCCCCGGTCATCCGGTTGAGCAGGCTGGACTTGCCCGCGTTCGTGTAGCCCGCGATGGCCACCGCCGGGACGGCGTGGCCACGTCGCTGGTGCCGCTGCACCTGCCGGCCGACCGACATCTCGGCGATCTGGCGGCGCAGCCGGGCAGTGCGGGTCCTGATCCGCCGCCGGTCCGTCTCGATCTTGGTCTCGCCCGGGCCCCTGGTGCCGATGCCGCCGCCGCCGGCCACCCGGCCGCCCGCCTGCCTGGACAGCGACTCGCCCCAGCCGCGCAGCCGGGGCAGCAGGTACTCGAGCTGGGCCAGCTCGACCTGGGCCTTGCCCTCCTTGCTCCGGGCGTGCTGGGCGAAGATGTCCAGGATCAGCGCGGTCCGGTCGATGACCTTCGCCTTCACCACGCCTTCCAGCCGGCGCAGCTGGCTGGGGGTCAGCTCACCGTCGCAGATGACGGTGTCCGCGCCGGTCGCGGCGACCAGGGCCGCGACCTCGGCGGCCTTGCCGGCGCCGATGTAGGTCGCCGCATCGGGCCGGCCGCGGCGCTGAATCAGGCCGTCCAGGATCACCGAGCCGGCCGTCTCGGCCAGCCGGGACAGCTCGCGCAGCGAGTTCTCCGCGTCAGCCAGGGTCCCCTCGGTCCAGACGCCGACCAGGATCACCCGCTCCAGCCGCAGGGCGCGGTACTCGACCTCGGTGACGTCCTCGAGCTCGGTGGACAGCCCGGAGACCCGCCGCAGCGCGTGCCGGTCCGACAGGTCGAGCGCGCCCGAGTCCCGATGCCGCTCGCTGAAGTCGGCGGGGACCTGCGGGGGTAGCTCGCTGGGAAGGGTCATCGCCTGCTCATCTGGGTCGGTCACGTGGACTGCGGTGTTCTGGTTTGCCAATGCTTTCATGCCTCCGGGATACGCTCACCTCAATAAACACCGGCGGAGCGCAGGTTGTGCCCGGGATGTGGCCGGGAACACTTTGACCGGCGCAGGCGCGAAGTGTTAGCAACAATGCGGGGCTACCCGGGAGGAGCGCGGCATGACCAGCGAGGGTGTGGAGATCACCGGCCCGATGGGGGACCGTTTCGACGAGGTTCTCACCCCGGAAGCGGTCAGCCTCGTCGCTGCGCTGCAGCGGGAACTGGGCAGCCGGCGCAGAGAGCTGCTGGCCGCGCGCGCGACGCGGCAGGTGGACCTGTCGGCTGGGGGGACGCTGGACTTCCTGGCCGCGACCCAGGCCATCCGGGACGATCCCGACTGGCGGGTGGCCGCCCCCGCGCCGGGCCTGGTGGACCGGCGGGTCGAGATCACCGGCCCGACCGACCCGAAGATGACCATCAACGCGCTGAACTCGGGCGCCAGGGTGTGGCTGGCCGACTTCGAGGACGCCAACACCCCGCTCTGGGAGAACATGGTCACCGGCCAGCTGAACCTGATCAGCGCGCTGGACCGGACCCTCGACTTCACCAGCGAGGAAGGCAAGTCCTACCGGCTGGGGCCGGACACTGACCTGGCCACCATCGTGGTCCGGCCGCGCGGCTGGCACCTGGACGAGAAGCACCTGCTGGTGGACGGCCAGCGGGTCTCGGGCAGCCTGTTCGACTTCGCCCTGTACTTCTTCCACTGCGCGCGGCGCCAGCTGGAGAAGGGATCCGGCCCCTACTTCTACCTGCCCAAGATCGAGAGCCACCTGGAGGCCCGGCTCTGGAACGACGCGTTCAACATCGCGCAGGACGCGCTGGGTATCCCCCGCGGCACGATCCGGGCCACCGTGCTGATCGAGACCATCCCGGCCGCGTTCGAGATGGAGGAGATCCTCTACGAGCTGCGTGACCACAGCGCCGGGCTGAACGCGGGCCGCTGGGACTACCTGTTCAGCATGATCAAGAAGTTCCGCAACCGGGGCCAGGAATTCGTGCTGCCCGAGCGCAACTCGGTGACCATGACCGCCCCGTTCATGCGCGCCTACACCGAATTGCTGGTGAAGACCTGCCATGCGCGGGGGGCGCACGCGATGGGCGGGATGGCGGCGTTCATCCCCAGCCGGCGTGACCCAGAAGTGAACGAGGTGGCCATGGCCAAAGTGCGCGAGGACAAGACCCGCGAGTCGGCTGACGGCTTCGACGGCTCCTGGGTGGCGCACCCGGACCTGGTGCCGCTGTGCCGCGAGGTGTTCGACGCCGCCCTGGGAGACCGTCCCAACCAGCTCGCCCGGCAGCGCGACGACGTCAGCGTGTCCGCCGGGGACCTGCTCGCGGTGAGCAAGACCCCAGGCACCATCACCGAGGCGGGGCTGCGCAACAACATCAGCGTCGGGCTGCAGTACCTCTCGTCCTGGCTGGGCGGGAACGGGGCGGTGGCCATCTTCAACCTGATGGAGGACGCGGCCACCGCGGAGATCTCCCGGTCCCAGGTCTGGCAGTGGATCCACAACAGCGTGCGGCTGGACGACGGCCCCCTGGTGACCCGGGAGCTCGCCGAGCGGATCATCGCCGAGGAGTCGGCGTCCATCCGGGAGGCGGCCGGGGCGGCTTTCGACGCGCCGCGGTTCGAGCAGGCGGCTGGGCTGTTCAGCGCGGTCGCCCTGGCCGACGACTACACGGAATTCCTCACCCTGCCCGCCTACGAGGCGATGCCGTAGCAGGTCCTCGGGCGGAGCAGAGGCGATGCCGTAGCAGGCTCCCGGGAGAAACAGAGGAGATGCCGTAGCAGGTCCTCGGGAGAAACAGAGGAGATGCCATAACCCCGCGCCCCTCGTGGACTACCGGGCCGCCAGGAGGCACCCTGGAGGGTAGGCGGCATGGTGGAGGCAGGATGACGGTCCAGGCGATGGTGCCCCGGATGACCGAGATCTGCGGGCCAGGCGGGGTGGTGTCGGATCCTGCCGAGCTGCGTACCTACGAATGCGACGGGCTCACCTCGCATCGCGCCGCGCCCGGCCTGGTCGTGCTGCCGCAGACGGCGGAGCAGGTCGCCGCCGTGGTCGCGGACTGCGCCCGTGCCGGGGTGCCGTTCGTGGCCCGGGGATCGGGTACCGGCCTGTCCGGGGGCGCCCTGCCGCGCACCGACGGCGTGCTGATCGTCATGTCGCGGATGCGCCGGATCATCGCGGTCGACCCGGTCAGCCAGCGGGCCATCGTGGAACCGGGCGTCACCAACCTGGCGGTCAGCACCGCGGCCCGGCCGTACGGCTACTTCTACGCCCCGGATCCGTCCAGCCAGGTGATCTGCTCGGTGGGCGGCAACGTGGCGGAGAACTCAGGCGGCGCGCACTGCCTCAAGCACGGCTTCACCGTGCACCACGTGACCGGCCTGCAGATCGTCACGCCCGAGGGCGAGCTGACCTGGCTGGGTGACGGCACCGGCGCGGCGCCCGGCTACGACCTGGTCGGCATGTTCACCGGCTCCGAGGGCACGCTGGGCATCGTGACCAAGATCGTGGTCAAGCTGACCAGGATCCCGCAGGTCATCACCACCCTGCTGGCCGCCTTCGAGACCACCGGCGCGGGCGGCGCCGCGGTCTCCGCGATCATCGGGGCCGGAATCCTGCCCGCCGCCATCGAGATGATGGACGCGCTGGCCATCGAGGCGGCCGAGGCCGCGGTGGCCTGCAATTACCCGGCTGGCGCCGGGGCGGTCCTGGTCGTGGAGCTGGACGGGCCCGAGGCCGACGTGCGCCGGGACAGCGCCGCGGTGCGGGAGCTGTGCCGCCAGGCCGGCTGCGGCGAGATCCGGGAGGCGGATGACCCGGCGGAGCGCGCCGCGATCTGGGCTGGGCGCAAGTCCGCGTTCGCCGCGGTGGGCCGGATCTCCCCGTCCTACCTGGTCCAGGACGGGGTCGTGCCGCGGACCGCGCTCGGCGAGGTCCTGGACAAGATCGCCGCGCTGGCGGCCGGGTCAGGGATCCGGGTCGCCAACGTGTTCCACGCGGGCGACGGGAACCTGCACCCGCTGGTCCTGTACAACGACGCCATACCCGGGGAGGAAGCGCGGGCCGAGGAGGTGTCCGGGGCGATCCTGGACCTGTGCATCGAGCACGGCGGCTCCATCACCGGCGAGCACGGCGTGGGCACGGACAAGTCCAAGTACATGACGAAGATGTTCACCCGGGAGGACCTGGACACCATGCAACTGCTCCGCTGCGCGTTCGACCCGGCGGGGCTGTGCAACCCGGGCAAGATCTTCCCCACCCCGCGACTGTGCGGCGAGGTCCCCGGGCCCCGCCGAGGCGTGCATCCCGCGGTCGCCGCAGGCCTTGCGGAGCAATTTTGACTAGCACTGCGGAGCAATTTTGACTAGCACCGGCGAGCAGTTTTGAGCCCTGCCTCGGTGCCCGGGTCGCTGGCCCGGGCCTGCCGCGTGGTGCGGCCGGGCGGCCCGCGGGACGCGGTGGCCGGGCTGACGCCGCCCTGGGTCGCGTCGCCGGCCGACACCGCCGAGGCCAGCGCCCTGCTGGCGGCGGCGACCGAGCACGGCCTCGCGGTGGTGCCGCGGGGCAGCGGGACCAGCGTGTCCTGGGGTGTCCCGCCGCGCCACCTCGACCTGGTCATCGACACCCTCCGGCTGGACCAGGTGCTGGAGCACGCCGCGGGCGACCTGGTGGTCCGGGCGCAGGCCGGCGTGACCATGCGCCAGCTGGCCGGGGCCCTGGCCACCGCGCGGCAGCAGCTTGCCCTGGACGTCCCGCCCGGGTCCGGCAACGGCGGCCAGACCGGCTCGCCCACGGTCGGCGGCGTACTCGCCACGGGCTCCGCCGGCCCCCGCCGCCTGCGCTACGGCACCCCCCGCGACCTGCTGATCGGGATCACCGTCATCCGGCCGGACGGGACCGTGACCAAGTCCGGCGGCAAGGTCGTCAAGAACGTGGCCGGCTACGACCTCGGCAAGCTGTACACCGGCTCGCGCGGAACGCTGGGCCTGATCACCGAGGCCATCTTCCGGTTGCATCCGCTGCCCGCCGCGACCGCGTTCGTCACCGCCGGCTATGCCGACCCGGCCGCCGCCGCGCGGGGCGTCGCGGCGGCCGCCGGGTCCGAGCTCGCCCCGGTGGCCATCGAGCTCGACCGGCCGGCCCGCCATGGCCTGGTCCGGGTGGCGGTGCTGCTGGAGGGCGACCCCGCGGGGGTGTCCCAGCGGGCCTCGCTGATGCGCGGGGTGCTCGGCGCGGGGACCGCGACCCTGGACGCCGCGCCGTCCTGGTGGGGCGCGAGCCCGGGCGCCCGCGGACCCGGCTCTGCGGGCCGGGCCGCCGGCACGGTGATCCAGATCGGCTTCTGGGCCGCGGCCCTGCCCGGCGTGCTGGACGCGGTGGACGCCGCGGGCCGGGCGGCCGGGCTGGACCCGGCGGTGGCCGGCTCGGCCGCCGCGGGCGTGCTGCACGCCGCCGTGCCCGGGAGCGCCGCGCCGGAGGACGTCGCCGGGTTCCTGGCCGGGCTGCGCGAGCGCCTCGCCCGGGATCTGGAACCGGGATTGGCCGGCGGGGAAGGACCCCCGGCCCGGGCCAGCGCCGTCGTGGTCCGCGCCCCGGCCGCGGTGCAGGATCTGGTGGACATGTGGGGGCCGGTGCCCGCGCTCGGGCTGATGCGGGCGCTGAAGGATCAGTTCGACCCGGGGCACCTGATGGCACCCGGCCGGTTCGCCGGAGGGATCTGAGTGCGGGAGGGACCCGAATGACCGCGTCGCCCATCGACCCGTCCGGCGAGCTGCGCGCGCTGGCGTCCGATTGCGTGCACTGCGGCTTCTGCCTGCCTGTCTGCCCCACGTACCAGCTGTGGGGCGAGGAGATGGACTCGCCGCGGGGGCGGATCCACCTGATGACCCAGATCCTGGACGGGGCGGTGGCTGGCGAGACAGTGGCCAGCGAGGCCGCGGCCAGCCACCTGGACCGCTGTCTGGGCTGCATGGCCTGCGTCCCGGCCTGCCCGTCCGGGGTGCAGTACGACCGGCTCATCGAGGCGGCGCGCGGCTGGGCCGAGGAGCCTGCGGCCGGCGCGGCGCCGGCCCCGCTGCCGCCCCGCTCGATGCGCGACCGGGCGGCGCGCGCGGCGATCTTCGCGACGTTCCCGTACCCGGCCCGGCTCCGCATGCTCACCCGGCCGCTGCGGGCCGCACAACGCACAGGGGCGATCCGGCGGATCGAGAACAGCCAGCTGGCCGCCCGGTTCGCCCCCGAGCTGATCGCGTCCCTGCGGGTGGCGCCCTCGCCGCCCCGGGGGCGCCGCACCACGCTGGCCCGCCGGGTGCCCGCGCAGGGCCCGCGCCGGGCGGTGGTCGGCCTGCTCACCGGCTGCGTGCAGCGGGTGTTCTTCCCGGGCGTGAACGAGGCCACCGTGCGGGTGCTGGCGGCCGAAGGCTGCGACGTCGTCATCCCGCGCCGGCAGGGCTGCTGCGGCGCCCTGTCGCTGCACAGCGGCCGGGCCGCCGAGGCCGCCGGGTTCGCCCGGCAGACGATCGCCACCTTCGAAGACGCGGGTGTGGAGACGGTCGTGGTCAACTCGGCGGGCTGCGGCTCGGCCATGAAGGAGTACACCCACCTGTTCCCGGCGGGCGCGTCCGGCGGGCCGGACCCGGGCACAGCGGACCCGGGCACGGCAGACCCGGGCACGGCAGAC
>Ga0187851_10000827_pt1 | contig 30795 bp, 31 predicted proteins | sample June2016WEW_6_10_FD_132997 | JGI IMG/M metagenome (GOLD analysis project Ga0187851, IMG submission 132997) | Peatland microbial communities from SPRUCE experiment site at the Marcell Experimental Forest, Minnesota, USA - June2016WEW_6_10 | ecosystem: Environmental > Terrestrial > Soil >...
ATACGTACTATTATATAATACTACGCATCTACGTACTATTTAATTAAAAAAAATAAGAAAATTTGAATAAACTTAAGATTTTTTATTATATTTTTTTAGAATTTTCATTTAAATTTTAGTTTTAAATTAAATTTTATTTTTTTTAAAACAGCCAAAAATATGGATTGTTTCTAAATATAACAAGTTAAAAATGATTTAATGGACTATAGAGAAATATTTTACTTCACCAAGAAAACCGACAAGTAAAAATTCGAATGAACTGAAGTTTATCCCGTTTTGAGTTCCATATTTTTTTTCCTTAAAATATTTAATTAGTTTTATATTCTTAGTAAATCAAGTTAAAAATTATACTAGAGGTGGTGGGGATTTGTGGTTTAATTTGAAGCGAGTTTTAACAGAAAGATTGGATATTATAATTTTATTAATCTTTTTCTTAACGGTTTTTTTAACTAGAATTCCTTTTACTAGTAAATTTTTATATCAATTGGATTCTGTTAATTATGCATTGGCATTTCAACACTTCAATATTAATCTGAGCCAACCACAAGCTCCAGGTTATATCTTTTTTGTAGCATTAGGAAAGTTCATTAATATATTTTTTAATAATCCTAACACTTCAATGATATTCATCAGTATCGTTTTCAGTATTTTAACGGTTTTTTTGGTTTATTTATTGGTGAAGCAGATGTTTTCACGAGAAATTGCTGTTGTAGCATCAATTTTACTTATTTTTAACCCTATTTTCTGGTTTTATGGGGAAATTGCCATGATATATATGAGTGAAGCTTTATTTGCCACTTTAATAGCTTATACTTCATATAAACTTTTAAAGGGTGATGATAAATTTCTTTACCTATCATCTATTGCTCTAGGTTTATCTGGCGGTTTCAGACAAGATCTTATAGTTTTCATGTTTCCATTATGGCTATTTAGTATTTATTATCAGAATTTTGATTATAAAAAAATATTTAAAGCATTTATGCTTTTAATTGCATCGACATTGCTTTGGTTTATTCCAACAATCATGTTAACTGGAGGATTATGGAAATATTTACAACTTGATCATTCACAATTAGTTGTCGGTGCAATACAACTAAATTCAATATTTTTCGGTGCAACCATGATAAACCAATTAACAATGGATAATGAGCTTTTATCATGGACTATTTTAGGAATAGGATTTTTTTCTATTATTATTCTATTATTTTTTACTTTTTTTAATTTGAAAAGAGTTTTTATCTTATCAAACTTCAAAAATAGTAAGATAATCTTTTTAATTTTATGGATAATTCCTGCTTTTTTATTCTATTTATTATTTTACATTGCAATCCCCGGTTATACTTTAGTTTACTTACCTGTATTTGCCATAATGATGGGATATGTAATAGTAAATCTTTCTTGGGATATTAACAGAAAATTTAAAAATATTTCTGCACGTAATTTCTCGTTATTGATAATTATCTTATGTGTGCTATTTGGAGTAACACAATTTATTTCTCCCTCGATAAGTGGAGTAGATTATGGAAATATTCAATTCGAGGACAGTAATTCCCAGTATATAAATCAATCATTAACAGAATTTAATCCAGGAAATACCATAGCTTTTTTAACCTATATGACTGATTGGAGAAAATCTACATATTATGAACCTAATTATGAAACTTATTCTTACTCTAATGTTAATAATACTCCGGGAACAACTTTACAGATAATAAATCATTATAAAGATCATGAGATGAACTTAATTGAAGGTCAAAATTTTGAAATACACCTAAATTCATCGACTGATAATATTCTATGGTTAGATTATGATAATTCTGAATTTTACAAACAGTTGCAATCTAAAATAGAAATAAAAACCATTATATTACCTGATGGATTTGTAGTATACTATTCAGATTTGAAAAACATTACAAATTTCACTGTCGACAATATTACCTTCATAAAAGATTGATTTAATATTATTAAAAAAAAGAATCCATTTAATAAGTATTTAAGGCGATTATTTACTTTCCATCCCTATTATTAATTTTTTCAATTACATTAATTTGAAATAAATGTCTTAATTTAGAGTATAATGATTCTTCTATATATTCTTCTTCTTCTTCAATTACTGAGAAATCGTCATGCATAAAATAATTTTGAGAATCAATTAAATCTACTCCCCTAATAACTTTCTCATAGTCTCCTTTATCATTAATTTTCCGAGCTTTAACATTATCGTTAAGCATAATATTTAGCATACTCAAAATTTTCTTCTTTAACATTGGATTTTCAATAGGAGATGCAACTTCAACTCTTTTCTCCGTATTCCTAGTCATTAAATCACCACTTGACATATAGATTGAAGCTTCTTCTCCTGTACCGAAACAGTAAATTCTGGAATGTTCTAAGAATCTACCCACAATGTTAATGATTTCAATATTTTCAGTCTTACCTGGTAATCCTGGAATTAAGCAACAGATACCTCTTACTATTAATTTAATTTTTACACCAGCATTGGATGCTTCACTTAGCATGTCAATCAATTCTATGTCAGTTAAAGAATTCATTTTCATCATAATGCTAGCTGGACGATTATTTTTTGCATTATCAATTTCCATATTGATTTTTTCGATTAATTTACTTTTAAATCCGAAAGGTGCAACTAATAATCGTTGATATTCACCATTTAAATTAGATATTGCCATGTTTTTAAAGAATAACATCGCATCTTCACCGATAACAGTGCTTGTTGTAATTAAACTTAAATCAGTGTATAATTTAACAGTTCTTTCATTATAATTACCAGTGCCTATTTGAGTAATGTACCGAATATTATTCCGCTCTTTTCTAGTAATTAAGCAAACTTTTGAATGCACTTTATATTCTTCAAATCCATATAGAATAGTACAACCTGCTTCTTCTAGTAAACCAGCGTAATGGATATTATTTGCTTCATCAAATCTAGCTCTAAGTTCTATTAGAACAGTTACATCTTTTCCATTTTCTACTGCTTCTAATAAATATTTTATAATAGATGAAGACCTAGCTAATCGGTAAATAGTAATTTTAACTGATATGACATTTGGATCATTAGCTGCTTCTTTTAATAATCTTAAAAATGGTTCTATTGAATCAAATGGATAACTAAGAAGAAAATCCTTCTTTTTTAATTGAGGAATAATTTTTCCATGTTTTACCGCTTTTGGTATTTTAGGATAATAGGGATTAAATGATAATTTATGAAAAAGTAATTCATTTACGTCTTTAATATGATCATATAATTCATATACGTAACTCATCTCTAATGGAGTTTTAGAGACTTGCACTTGATTTTTTTCAATATTTAATTGGTCACATAAAAAATTAGTTAATATGAAGTCTGAATATTTATAGAATTCTAATCTAATTGGTGCTAAACGAGTTCTTCTCTTTAAAATTTTTTTCATATATCCCCTATAATCTTCATCTTCATCAATTTGAGAATCAGATAAAACAAGATCTGCATTTCTAGTTACAGAAACTACTGTTTTAAATTCTACAGTATAATTACTGAAGACTTCATTAGCATATTCATATATTATTTTTTCTAATAAAATAAAACGTAACCCGTCTTTTGGAGAGTAAATAATCTTAGGTAATGATGAAGGAATTGGAATAAGCCCGTATAATGTTTTATCTTCATCTTTTAATATTAACATTACATTTAAGGATTTATTTAATAAATGAGGAAAAGGATGATGAATATCAATAATTTGAGGAGATAAAACGGGAAAAATATTATCAAAGAAATAATTTTTAATGAATTTAGATTCCTTTTTAGTTAAATCATCAATTTCTAAATCATAAATTCCTTGTTCTTTTAAAAGAAAATTGAGAGATTCGAATACCTCATCTCTACGTTTATAATGAAATTTAGTCCGCTTATAAATTGCAATTAATTGGTCTTGTGCATTTAAACCTGTTTTATTATCTACATAATTTTTATCTATCAGTGATAAATCGTATAAACTTCCACATCTAACCCTGTAAAATTCATCTAAATTACTTGTAAAGATAGATATGAATTTTAATTGTTCTAATAATGGAACATTAGCATCTTCTGCTTCTTCTAAAACACGGTCATTAAATTTTAACCATGACAATTCACGGTTTTGAGTGAAACTATAATCCATTTTAGACACTTAGACACCAATTTAACATATTTTTATATAAGTAACCTTCTCTAACACTATACTCACTAATTTGTAATTCTTCACATCCAAAATAAGAAGTAATTGATTCAACAATTAATAACGTTGGAACAAAAGTATGAATTCTTGATGGTTTAACATGTAATATTTTGAGATAAGTTTCTTTGTTATTCTGATTCAATTCATTATTTAGCTGATTTAATGCTTTAACATCTATTAAATCATCTTTTTTCTTATACAAACTTAAATCCACTAACATTTTTCCAAGTGCTCGAACTCCCCCACCTACACCACAAATAAAATGAATTTTTTCTTCATTATTAATGCCAGTTTTCTCTAATTCTAAGTTTATTCTTTCTTTAATTAAATTACTCTCATTTTCATTGGGTATCATATCTGAAACATAATCTTTATAGAGTTTTAGGGATCCAACTGGAATACTATGATCTTCTGTTATTTCTCTATTTTTAAAAAGTACAATTTCGACACTTCCTCCACCTACATCAATTAGAATTCCATCATCGTTTTTGATGGTAGAAATTGATCCACAAAAGCTTAATGCTCCTTCCTCTTCACCGGATAATAAATCGATTTCTATATTTAGTTCATCTTTGACTATTTGGATTACTTCATTAGTGTTTTCAATATTTCTTAATATTGCTGTGGCAAAGAAATTGTAATTTTCTATTTGTAAATTTTCTAAATCATTTTTCATATTTTGGAGAACATTTATTAACTTTTCAATTCCTTTGTTAGTTAATTTTCCTTTCTTTACATAGAATACTAAACCTAGGTTTTCTTTATTTGAAAAAATAATACTTATATCATTATTTTGGCAACGGCAACGATAAACATTTAATCTTACGGTGTTTGAGCCAATATCTATAATTCCATATAACATTTTACTGTAACCTCACTTTTTTATTGAAAAGATATTATAAAAAATTAGATTAATTATGTTTTATTCATAAAAATTTGAAATTTGTCCGGATACAAATTTTTTTAGAAATAGTTAGGATATCCTTTTAATATAAAAGGAATTCCATTTAAGGGAATGATTTACTGTATGCTGTTTATTTGAATTAAAATTTAATAAGTTAATTTTAGTGTTTTGCCGGATATATTTAGAGAAATTATTTTAATTAAATTAAGGATTTTTTACTTTTGGTTTCCACTCACGAATTTCATTTGGAATATCTTCTTCATTGGCATATGATCGCACAATAATCTTTTGAAGAGTAACTGTATAGGGTTGTAGGAAAATAATTGATTCATGATCGTTTTCCATCCTTTTAATGGCAGTTTTCATTAAACATTCACCTCTACCCCTCTCTTCGGGTGTAGCTCTAATAGGTTTATCATGATGTGGATAGTAATTACTGTTGAAAATTACGATTTCATCGTGAAGATCTAATAAATCCAAATGCTTAAATTTCTTTTTATCATCCATAAGTTTTATCCCCCCGGATTTTACTCTAAATTATATATATTACTATATATTTTTTATATGATATAATTTATTCAAAAAAAAATAATTGAATATTTTTAAATTCAATATGGGATTAAACAAGATGATTAATTTTAAAAGTAATAAATAGTTAAAAAAAATAAAAATTTTTTTAGTTTAGATTTGTGATTGCTTGTGAATCTAATTTTTTAATATCCTCAGTTGGAGAATATTGATAAAGATTCACATAAGTTGGATTTGAATTCTCATTTTTTGGAGGTATTATTACCACAAATGTCATAGTACATTTATTTTTATCAATCCAGGTACCGGAATTTACGTAAATATTTTTTTCTTGCTTTTCATTGAAAGATGTTATGACTCGTGCTTCATGTGAATGTCCAAATATAACAATTCTTTTATCAGAATTAGGATTATTGAAGTATTGATTACCGGATTGTTCATCAAGATGACTTGCGAAAGTTCCTTTGGTGACTGCTTCTTCAATGGGAATTTTGATAGGTACTAAATTTTTATTTTGTCTTTCATCCCACTCTTCAATAATTCCTTTATACAAATTAAGGTCAATACGATTATTTTCTGGATTTTGGTAGGGTAAAATATCATTTATTGCATAATAATCAGTGAATCCATCTATACCCGTATTTATAACCTTTTCATCAAGCCCTTCTTTTACAGGGAAATCAGTCATAAGACTTCTCCAAACATTCCAATAGAGGAAATAATTATATTGATCATCTCCTAATTCATTTTTATTAACTGTAGGTAGGGGACTATCTCTCTTAGGACGGCCTTGAATAACTGAACTGGTTGCTATTCTTGTAAAGAAGTATCCTGATGGTAGTATGGAATCTGTTTGGGTTATTGCTCGATTTGATGGATCAGGTGCACAATAAAAATTATATCTATGTCCATGTTCAATGATTAATTCCGGAAAATCATCCGGAGTGTATGCTCCTAACCCTCTAACATCACGAACTTGTGATACTCCGGGCATTATACTTTGGATATCTTCGCTATTTATTAATAAATCATGGTTTCCCGGGACATAAGTCACTTTTATTTTACCATCTCTTATTATATTGTTAAAAGCATCTATTACTGGTTTATTATTTAATTCTACTGATTTTACGAAGTCTAATTGTGTTTTACCGTTAAATGTATCGAGATTCATTGGAATAAACCATTCATCAATTAAGTCACCGGCTATAATTAATTCTTTTATATTTGGTGAAATTCGAATATGATTTAAGAATTTAACTAAGGCATCTCGGTTCCTGTTAATTTCAGCGTAGCTGTCGTTTGCACCTAAATGTATGTCACTTATACAGATTATCATGGTTCTGTTATTATTTAAATCTGTAATACCGTCTGAATCTAGATTAAATGAATAATTTACTGCAAAATAATTTGTAAATTCTTCTTTTAAAGATGCTCCACTTAAGGATTTTACATTATTGTTTATGGAAAGTTTATATTCTTCACCTTCAGTGAATTTTATGTTGTCAGATTTATTTATATAAAGAATGGATTGTGAATTCTCATTAATATTTATTTTAATATCCTCTTCTACTTCTTTCCCATCAGATTCGACTTTATATAGTTTTATTCCATCTGGAACAGTATTCTTATCTAATTCTTCATTGAATATTAGTTTTATATTTTCTGTTGATTCAATTACCGATGGATCTTCTATTTTATCGGAGAATGGAAGGTTTGTTTTTACATTTAATATTGATTTAACTATTTTTTTAGAATCCATATTATGAACCTCTGTTAATAAATATAAATTTAATTTGGAATAACATTAATTTAAAACTTCTATTTATTTTTAGTATTTTGATAAATTAATAGTAAATATTTATTATTAATTTTTTTGAACTTAGACAAGGTTATTTCAGCCATTTAGATATGTTTTATTGTCTATTTCTTTTCTGTAGCTCGGATTTAATACTTAAACAAAGTTTATTAGGAACATATATAAATTACATTGAATATACAAATTGATGAATTATATGAAAAAAACTTTTATTAAACGATTGAAGGAAATAAATCTCAATAAACCCCTCTTTATAGAGGGTCTTCCCGGTATAGGGCTTATTGGTAAATTAGTTTCTGAGCACTTGATACATGAACTTAATGCAGTGAAATTTGCAGAGTTATACTCCTCATCATTCCCTCCACAGGTATTAATAGATGAAAATGGAATCATCGAACCCCTGAAAAATGAATTCTATTATCTTAAATCCGCCGGAGCAGATCACAGAGACTTTATAATACTAACTGGAAATACACAAGGATTAACACCCGAAGGTCATAATGAAATCTGTAATGAAATTATAGACTTTATAGAGGAGTACGGAGTTAAAAACATTTACACTCTCGGTGGATGTGAAACTACCCAGAATAATGAAAAAATTAAAGTAATAGGATCAGCTACAAATGAAGAATTAATTAAAATGCTGAAAGATAATGGAGTTAAAATAAGATCAGCTCATGAACTTATAATCGGTGCATCAGGTCTCCTCTTAACCTTAGGAATGTATCGGGAAATAAATGGAGTATGTCTAATGGGAAATACTAGGGGATACAGCATAGATGTAGATGCATCTAAGGCTGTTTTGAAAACACTAATTAGTATACTCAAATTAAAAGTAGATTTTTTAAAATTAGATGAAAGAGTAGAAGAATCAATTAGAATAATATCCAAAACAAAAAAAATAAAGCAGGAGAATCCGGATAAAACGCATTTAAAACCTAGTGATGATGACTTACGATATATCCGCTAAATATAAAAATTCTTTTTTTTAAGTTTTTATTCTAAAACATTTTGAGAGAATTTTTCGTATCCAATTTTCTCTATGAATGCACCCATACGTTTTTCGATTCCTTGATCATTATAATAATTGATTATTTTATTTATGGCATTAATTACTTCATCATCGGATAGGTTTTTCGCTAATAATTGACCGATTCTAGGTTTTACTCCACATGTTCCACCAACCAGTAACCTCCAACCATTTTTTACTCCGATAAGTCCTATATCGCGAACTGCGGATTCAGCACATGAATTTGGGCATCCTGAAATCGAAATTTTTATTTTACTGGGTGTAGGTTTTCTGTAATAAAGTTTATCTATTCTTTTACTCATTTCCACTGTATTTTGCAACCCTTTTTTACATTGCAGATTGCCTATGCAGCATTTGGCTGGTCTTACACATTTGCCAAGATGTCCTCCGGGTTTCAAACCTAAATCAATCCATATATTATCTAAATCATCTTCTTTAACACCGTAGAGTGATATTCTACCTTCAGATGTTGTTTTAATAGTTTTAATATTATACTTTTCAGCTACATCTGCTATTCTTCGTAAAGTATTTGAATCAACTATTCCACCGGGAAAATATGGGATTATAGCATAAGTTTCTAGATCTTTTTGGATAAATGCTCCCTTTTCTGGGATTTTTTCTTTAATTCCTTTCAAATTTTTTACACTCCATTTTATTGTAATTCAATTATAATATTTTTTTTTAATATTATTTGAATAGATCATTTAGTATATTATTTATTATACGGTTTTTAACAGATTTCTAATGGGAATATTCCTTCTATATTATGTTATTATTAAAAAAAAATTTTAAGAAATAAAATAATATGACTATTAATAACGAACCCTTGAGAGATGTACATAATAAGTCTTTTAAAGTTAAATTTAAAGCAATTTATGAGTTAGTGAGACCTGAATTATCCCTAGCTGGGGGTATGTGCATTATTGCCAGTCAGATTATAGTGTTACACTCATTACCTACATTTTTTGTAGGAGTTATGGGATTTCTTACAGGATTTTTTATCTCAGGAGCAGCTTTGATATCTAATGATTATTTTGATCTCGATGTAGATCGGGTTAATCACCCTCAAAGACCGCTTCCATCTGGTAGAATCTCAATAATGGAATTGATGATCTTAACTGGCTTGTTTACTGTTGCAGGATTTATAACAGCCGGTCTTTTAGGTCCAGTTACCCTTGGTTTTGCAGTATTTATTTGGATAATTGCTATCTCGTATAATTGGAGATTTAAAGAGAGTGGATTATTAGGAAATATAATGGTGGGTATTTCTGTTGCCTGGTTTTTTATTTTTGGTGGGGCAACGGTGGATGGTTTAACTAATGGTTTAATCTGGATTTTTGCTGGTTTAGCTTTTATTTTTGACGTGGGAGAAGAGATAGCAGGTGATGCTATGGATATGGTTGGTGATGAGGAACGATCAAGTAAGACCCTTGCTCGATTATATGGTAAACCTTATGCTCTGCGCGTTTCAAGTGCCTTATTCATATTATTCACTATTGTAAGTCTTATCCCGTTTTTAATTGGTTGGCTAAGTATTATATACTTAGTTATCTTTTTGCCCATAGATCTTGTAGTGTTATATTTAGCTATGAAACTCTTGAAAAGTCAAACCGTGGAAGAGGGTCGAAGGATAATTCGTCAACTTTACTTAACTCTCACAATTTTTATTATCGTCTTTGTGATTAGCAGTATTCTATAAAAAAAGGATATTTATGGGGTTTTTATCATAATACTTTATTCTGAAAATATATTTTTCATTAAGGACAGTTACTGGCAGTTTTTTATAATAAATCCATATTTTTTTTTAACGATTTTTTTTATATTAATTTTAACTGATCCGTTTAGAAGCTATTCTTTGGCGGTAATGCCGTCCAGAATGATTTCCACGATCTGTGGAACTGCTGGTTCAATTGGTTGATCTAGTAGAAGGAATGCAAAGAAACTACTGATGAGAATGTGTATTGATATTAATGGTTGATGGGGTCTTAGTTCGCCTTTATCAATACTATTTTGGAAGTATTTTGCGAGTCTTTCCATTACTTTTTCTCTAAATGATATTACTTGAATAAGAAGATTGGGTCGTGTTGAGAGGATTTCGCGTATTAGAAGACGGAGTATAAGTCTTTTTTTTGGCATTAGGTTTGCTAGACTTTCTGCAAGGAACAATAATCCTTCTCGTGCGGGCATTGTTTCAAGTTGTTCGATTATTACTTCAAACTCAGGTAATGGAGCATTATGTTGGACAACAGTAGCTAATAATTCGTCTTTGCTTTGGAAATAGTGGTAGATTAGTCCTTGTGAAACTCTGGCTTCAGTTGCTAGATCTTTAATGCTGACGTTTTCGACTCCTCGCTGAGCAAATAAAGTAAGTGAAATATCTAATAGTTGATTTTTACGTTTATCTGCTTGGATATCTCTTCTTGTTGAATGTTTCATTTTTTTTTAATCCCGATATTCTATTGAATTGTCCTTTTTAGTTGATTAATTCTATCATGGCTTCGTAATTCTTTAGTGCAACGAGAGCTCCTAACACTATATAGAGGGTACTAATTGCTACGGGTAAGCCTCCTCCGACTTCAAGATTAGGTTGGATACTGACGATTACTCGAAGTGTAATACCTAATATAGCTAAAATTGTAGCGCCTCCATAACTCCAGACTTTCTTCTTTCTGCAATAGTAAATGAAAATTATTATAAGGATAATTTGTGGAGTTACAACACTAATTGCTAGAAGCTGGACTTGAGCTGTTGTATTTAGTATGGTAACTATGAGTGCTATGATTATTGCGACAAGTAAAACCTCAAGAAGAGTTATAGCAGTTCTCATGTTAGTGCTTAATTTGGTTGAAGTTTTCAATTTAATTTTCACCTCATAAATTTTTGATTGGTTGAATATTCATTCAGTGAAACTTATATTTACAGTTTATCAAAAAAATTAATATTCCTAAATCAAAAAAAGTATATTTTCGTTAAATTTATTTTGAATTTAATTCACGTTTATTCTAAATTTTAAATATACAAATATTAAAATTGAAGATTATTTTTTTTATTTATTATTCAATTTCCTTCATAAATTCTAGTAGATTATGGTTAAATTCGTATTTATTCTCTAAATTACTAATATGGCCTGCTTTAGAGATTATTTTTAGTTTAGAGTTTATTATTCCATTATTCATTGTTTCGGATGATGCATAGGGGTGAAATTATCGTTTTCCCCAATCATTATTAATGTAGGGACCTTGATTTTGGGAAGTACATGTTTCATATCAGTTCGGGCAGCCTGCGCAAGAAGCACGGCGCAGATAGCCTTGGGTGAAGATGATAGGATTACATTTCGTATTAATTCAACTGATTTATGTTGCTTCTTGATACTTTCTACTGTAAATATAGTTTTTATAAATTCATTGGTGAAAGCATCTAATCCCTTATTTTTAATTAATTCGATTGAATCCTCCCGCCAATATTTAGTCTGATTAGAATCTGCTTCACTTCTAGTATCACATAGTATTAATGCTTTGATTCGATCCGGGTTCATCTCATAAGCACGTATGGCTATAACCCCTCCCATAGAAAGCCCGCATAATACTGCCTGTTTAATATGCAAATGATCCATTAAATCTATTAAATCATCAGTAAACATTTTATAAGTGTACTGTCCATCCCCTACTGTACTTAAACCATGACCCCTTAAGTCATATGCGATTACACGATATTTATCTTTAAGAACTTGAATTTGAGGATTCCACATTTGATGATCAAAAGTCATTCCATGGATTAAGATAATTGGAAGGTTTCGGGGATTACCTAGGTCTAAGTAATGCATTTTAATGCTTATATCAGATTTCATAAGAAAATTAACCACCATAATTTATAGTTCATACAATTTTTAATATCTTAATCTTCCAGTTTCTATCTATAAATTTTACATTCACTTGTCTAATGGTATAAATTCTTCTTTATCAACTATAATCTCAATTATGTAGGGTTTTCTTAATTTTAAAGCTTCTTTTACGGTTGGGGATACTTTTCCTGGTAATTTTATACGTTTTGCTTTGATATGGTATGATTCTGCTAACTTGATAAAATCGGGATTCTGTAACTCCACTTCATAAGTATTTCCGTAATATATTTTCTGCCATTGTTTTATTATTCCTAGAGAACTGTTGTTGATTATACATATTAGGATGGGAAGATTTAATTGAGCAATGGTCGCAAGTTCTTGAGATGTCATTTGGAATCCACCGTCTCCTGCTATGACTACAATATTTTTTTGAGGGTTAGCTAGGGATGCTCCGACTGATCCGGGTATACTGTAGCCCATGGGTGCTAATCCACCGGAGAATATGAATGATGATTGTTTTTTATGTAGTAATGCGAGCCATGTAGTGTGGGATCCGGCATCGTTAACTATTATGGAATCTTCTGAAGCATCTAAAATCTCTTGGATAGCAGTTTGAGGTTTTATTGGAACGTCATTGTAATCTGTTTTTATTTTATGATAAGTGGGATATTTTGATAATTCATTAAGCCATTCTTTAGTGTTTGGTACATGTAAATCTGTTAGTGAATCTATGAATTCCCCTACATCTGTTTGAATGTTAATTTCACCTTTGAGGTTTTTCTCGTCAAGGTTTACTTGAATTATTTTACATGGCCCCATATGTGCTGTGGTTCTCTCTGAAAGTCTTGATCCTAGAGCTATTAAGACGTCGGAATTTTCACCGGCGTAATTTGATGCTTCTGTACCTCTTGTACCCATCATTCCTAGATTTAGTGGATTGTTTTCTGGGAATATTCCTCTTGAATGATAAGTGGTTGATATGGGGATTTTATGTTTTTCAGCGAAATTTAAAACTTTATCTATTGCATTTGACCAGATTACCCCTGCACCAACTAATATTACTGGTTTTTTCGCTTTTTCAATTACTTTTATGGCTGCATTTATTCTTGTATTTAATTCTTTATGATTAGTTTTAGATGTGAATATGACTTCTTTATAGATTAATGATTTATCAACTGGTTCTTGTAAAACATCTTTGGGAATACTGAGGTGTATTGGTCCTGTTTTACCATATTTTAATTGATTAATTGCTTCTTTTAGTTTTAGGATGCCTTCTTCTGGATTTTTTATATTAGAGCTTTTTATGGTGATAGGTTTGAAGACTTTGCAGACTTCAATTTCTTGGAATACGTTTCCGCCTCTAAGATTAGTGGGAATGTCTCCAGTGATAATTAGTAATGGTACTGAATCTTTGTAGGCTGTTGCGATGCCCATGGTTAGATTTAATGCTCCAGGACCTGCGGTTGCTATGCAAAGTCCGAAGTTTCGGGATATTCTTGCATAGGCGTCTGCTGCGTGGGCTGCACCCTGTTCATGTCGCATGAGTACATGTTTTATTTTTGATTGTCTAAGTGAATCATATAATGGTAGAATTTGTTCACCGGGATGTCCAAAAATGTATTTAACGTTTTCTGATTCTAATATTTGGATAATGGCATCTGAAAATCGTATTGTAGGGGAAGAATTCATATAAATTTTTATCCTCTATTTTTTAAAAAAAAGTTTATTTATAATAGTTTATTTTATTCCTGTTTTTCCTGGTAACTCCCTTTATATTCACCAGATCCAGTAACGTTAAATGTTACTGCTTGAGCTATTCTTTCACCTTTTTTTATGGTGTAATCAAACTCTCCATAGTTATATAATAGGAATTGTAATGAGCCATAGAATCCGGGATCACCTACTGCTGTGTGAACTGAAATAAATGACCTGTTTAGGGTTGATCGTGGAAGGTAAAGCATAGCGTACCCTTTAGGAATTTTTATTTTAGGCGCTATTGTAACTGAGTATGCTGTTTTCGGTTTTAAAGTATATATGGGCGGTTCAAGCTTCTCTAATCGTGGGAGATTTTTATTATTGTCTATTAAGGATCCTGCACTTATTTGAATGAAAACTTCATCTAACCTTAAATCTATTCCTGAAGGTTGTATCAATTCTTTAAAATCTGGAAATAGTTTAATTAATTCTGTTTCGCCTAACATTGGAAAAATCCTCTTCAATGTTGATTATGATTGGGTTAATAAAATTAAATTATAATTATTTTATGCTGATTACATAAATTCTTCTAAAATTTCTTTGACTTCTTCGTCTTCGACATCATCGTTTGTAGGCTTCTGCTACTGCAAAACTTGATCCGCCATGAATATTGGCACAGTAAACTTCATTTACGTGAGGTGCTACTTTTTCTAGGGCTTGAAGGTGAGCTGTTGGCACTGCAATTATTATTTTATTTGCACCTTTATTTTTAAGTGCCTTCACCGCCACTAACATAGTGTAACCTGATGCTATACCATCATCCACTAGAACCGCAGTGTGATTTTCAAGATTTGGGAAGGTTTTATCTGCTCTAAATTCTTTAAAACGTTTTTCAACTTTGATTGTAGCTTTTTCGATTCCATCTTTAATATCATCAGGGTTAAGTCCGGTTCTAGATATTATATTCTGATTTAATTGTATGGTACCTTCAAAGGCCACTGCACCGTAACCTGCTTCTGTAGACCAGGGGAGAGTGATTTTGCTTACTACTGCTAAATCTAGAGGTAATTCTAATTCTCTGGAGATTGGAGCTGCGACAGGCACTCCTCCTGCAGGTATTCCAAATATTATTGTATCAGTTTCTTTGTAGGATGTGAGCATTTCTGAGAGAATTATTCCCGCATGTTCACGATCAAGGAATACATGGACATTATCTCTAAATTCTGGTTTATCTGTAATATTATGATCTAAATTAATCTCTAACTCATCTTTCATAATTTTTACAACCTATATTCCATATATATGTGACTCCGGTTATTATTTTTTTTGAATAGGACTTATAGAATCTATTTTTTAAATGGATTAACACTTAGAAATTTGTTAATTAAATATTGGGGATATAAAAAAAAATTAGTATTTTGAAGTATAAAAATATAGTTTGAGATATTAAAAAATTTTGTATTATAGAATTTTATTAGTAAATTTAAAGGAGATTATAGTTTATGGAGAATGTTAAGAATCATTTTGAAGAAGAAGCTAAAGAATTTGATAGTTTAATATTGAAGTTAATACCCCATTATGATGAAATGATTACATCTTTGATTCTGGCTATTCCTTTTAATGTTAAAGAAACCATTAAAATCTTAGATCTTGGTTGTGGTACGGGTAATGTTTCAATGGCTGTTAAAGAGAGATTTCCACGATCTAAGTTAACCTGCGTGGACCTCGCGGAAAATATGATAGAAATGGCACGTACTAAACTTTCCAAATATAATGATATTGAATATCAGATAGGTAATTTTTCTACGTTAGATTTTGATAATGATTATGATGTTATAATTTCTTCTTTAGCATTGCATCATTTAAAGAGTGATGAGGAGAAAAAACGGTTGTATAGTAAAATATATGATGCATTAAGTGTGGGTGGGGTTTTTTATAATGCAGACTCGGTTCTTGGTTCAACTGATCATCTTAGCAAAGTTAATTTGGAAATTTGGATGGATTATATGAGTGAGAATCTTCCGTTGGATGAGATTGAAGAGAAATGGCTTCCTACGCATTATGAAGAAGATTATCCGGCACCTTTAATGAATCAATTAGATTGGTTAAGAGAAATTGGATTTAAGGAAGTGGATGTGGTTTGGAAATATTATCAAGGAGCAGTTTATGGTGGTTTAAAATAAAACTGAAAAATGGGATTTAATTTTTTTATTTTTTTTAAATAATATAAAATAATATAAAAAAAGAGTTATATTCAAATTAAATATTTTATCCGAATACTTGTTCAACCATCCAATTTGGATGGAATTCTATTATATCTGAATATGATTGACCGGTTCCTAAAAATAGTATTGGTTTATTTATAACATATCCAATTGAGAGTGCAGCACCGCCTTTAGCATCTGCATCAGCTTTAGTGAGTATAACACCATCTATACTAACTGCTTCATCGAATTTACGAGCTTGCTCCACAGCATCATTACCAGTTAATGCATCACCGACAAATATTATTAAATCAGGTTTTATAACTCTTTTAATTTTTTTCATTTCATCCATGAGATTTACGTTAGTCTGCATTCTACCAGCTGTATCCACTAATACTAAATCTTTACCCTGAGCTTTAGCATGCTCTACTGCATCATAGGCTACAGCTGCTGGATCTGAGCCTTTTTTATGTTTAATAATTTTAACTCCAATTTTATCTGCATGGTGAGTGATTTGTTCAATTGCACCGGCACGGAAAGTATCTGATGCTGCAATTACCGGGGTGTAATTCTTTTCTATAAAGTAAGTGGCTAATTTAGCAATTGTGGTGGTTTTACCCGTTCCATTAATACCTACAAACATTATTTTGAGGGGTTCGCCTTGTTTTCGTTTTTCAACGATTAAATCATCTATATCTTGACTGTCCACATTTAATATTTCTGATATAGCATTTTTAAGTGCATTTTTAGTGAATTCTGTTACATCATTTCTCCGTTTGATCTTTCTTCCCACAAGATCCTGTTTAACGGTGTTTACAATCTGTTCTGCAACTTCTAATGCCACATCTCCTTCAAGTAGAGCCATCTCTAATTCGGAGAGTATATCATCTAAATCTTTTTCTGATATGGTTTTATGACGTATAAAGGAGAGTAAACCTGATTTATCTTCTTCAGAAGATTCTACTGATTCTGTTTCTTCAATTGTTTCCGTATTCGCTTTAATTGTTTCCTTTTCTTTTACAGTGCCCTGGTTGACTGGTTCTTCTGGGGGAATTTCATTGACTTCTGTTTCAACGATAGCTTCCTTTGGAACTTTTTCTGTAAGAGTTCCATCTGTTTTTTGAGCTTCTTCCTCTTCTTTAGATATTTTATCGCTAATTTTACCAATAGCGCCTGAAAACTTTTTTTTAAGCGATTCGAACAAAGAAACTACACTCCATTTATCATAAAATATTTTTTAAAATTTAGTTCTTATAAAAATAAAAAAATTCTTATTATTGCCCGGTTCCTTCCAGTTTTTGTATTAGTGCTTCAGCTTCTGGAGTTTTTCTCACAATTATTTCAGTTATTTTATTTAAATCAGTCATCATCTTATTAAGCAAAGCTTCCAAATCTTTCTTCTGATCTTTAACACTTTCTTGTGCACTATCTACTGTTTTTTTGACAGCTACTCCAGCTCCAAGACCTACAATTACTTCATCAGTATTTTTAATCTCTGTAATTATGAATGAACCGGCACCTATCGGAACTAATGTTTCAGTATCCTTTTTATCTTTAATAGTTTCTAATGTTTCACTAGCGATGTTAAGATCAGATATAGTAGTTTTTACAGTTTCCATTTGTTGATTAAGCACATCTGCCTGACCTTGATACATGTTAATTTCGTTTACCATCGCTTCCAGTTTTTTTCTCTCTTCCATACTGAATCACTCCCTGAGGAGAGATTTGATTAATGGGTCCTGGATTTCTTCCGGTGAAATCTCCACTATCTCCTCTATTCTGATCTTGTTTCTTATGATATGATGTTTACTGCCGAATTCAGAATATATTTTTTCTTTTATATCCTTTTCATCTATACCTTTTAATTCTCTTTTGAATGGGTGTAAAGTGTCACCCATCATAAATTTACCATGAATTCTAAATATTTTTGTCTTCATAAATATCCCTCAAGAAATCCAAATGCTTCTTCAATTCTTGCCAGTTCAGGACCGGTGGTACCTAAACTTACTATTATTCCTTTGGTATTAGCCACGGAACATGCTCCAACTAAGGAAGTACCATTATTAACTGTACCAATATCAACGGGTGCTTTAAGCGTTTCTTCTACAAATTTAATATCTTCTCGGCTGGCTGATGGGTGTATTAGCACTCCTTTATTAGTGGCTGTAGCCACTGATCCGGTAATTGTGAAGTCAGCTATACTGCCTCTTTTAACTTCTACATCTAAAACTTCAGTTATTACTTCCACAGATTTATCAGAGAGTAATGGGTTGACTATAGCTCCAAAGTCATTAGTTAACACAATATTACCTAATGCCGTTAATTTGTCTGGTATTCTTTCAACATTTACGCCGCTTTTCCGGATAGCTTCTATTTCCCTGTCAAAGGCATATTTAGATACAACAAATCCATTGGAATTTCCACATGCTAATGCACCAGCGAGGTTACTACCATTTATAGGTGTTTTAACTAACTCGACTTCCAATGATTCTTTTATTAAATCCATCATTACTTCTTCAAGGTTGGGTGGTATTATTGCTACGTTTTCAGTGAGTGCTATTGAAACACCTATGTTAGGATTACCACCCAGATTAACTCTTTTTATCATTTGCTCTCCTTATTCAACCAGTGTAACTGATACAGAGCCATCCTCTTCTGTTACTGCTTTAACTTTAATTTTTGATGGTGTTTTCTGAATTCCTCTTTCCCATATCTTTTCATTTACAGATGCATCAATTTTAATGTCATCAGACTTCATATGTCTTTGGAGGAACTCTCTGACAATTCGTATGGCTTTAGCGGACCTAATAGTCCTAGGTGCCTTTTTAACATCCCGAAGTGGTATAATGTAAACTCTTTCCATAATAAATAATCCTCCATTCCCGTTTATACCTTAATCTTACTTCTTCTCCATTGCCTCATTTTGGGGTGAGTTCTTACTTTTCTTGATGTTTTAATCATAACCCAAGTAGGCACTCTTCTATTCTGCTTGAAGACCTTAGTCAGTCTTAACTTTTTGGCTAATGGTTTATTTCTACTCATTTTTCTCTCCATCCTATTACTCTTGATTGTATATGTTTTGGAAATATGCGAGAGGCAGTTTCATCTCCCCTCAGCTGATCTATAACGTATCTAATTTCTATTTCATAGTCAGAATTATTATTTATATTAGTTAATTCTTGTTTAACCTTGAAAAGTTTTTTTGAAAGATTATTTATCGTTTTATAGCCAAATCCAGCTAAATTTAAGTATTCAATATTTTTAGAATCCTCAAAACTTCTTATTGCATCTTGATTTAGTTTAGGAACACGATCATCTCTTCTAGTGCCGTCGGCAACTACGGAATAGTTTTTTGCTGCTAATTGTAACATTTGATGATGAATATAATTCAAGCCATTATTGGGGAAGCTATCTTCTAGAATCATATCTACACCTTCGTGTAGAATATTTTCATCGGCTTCTAAAATTTTATGTGGGAATCCTAAATTTTGTGCTGATTGTGCTGCTGCCTTCCAGGAAGGTAAAATTCCAAAGTTAACTGTGATTAATTCTACTTTATAATCTAATTTTTGTAGAATCACCGCCATGATGGAACTGTCTTTTCCACCACTGTAGAGTACACCTGCATTCATTATATTTTAAGTTAAATTTAAATTTATTTTCTGATAATATTTATCTCTCTTTTTGAACCAGTGACTTGTTTTAAGAGTACTTTGAGTTGCTCATCCGTTATTTGCGTCTTTATTCTTCCCGCTTGAGCTAGTTGAATGAGTTGAAGTTCTATGTTATCCACGAATTCTTTTTTAGTCAATCTAAGATTGGCGAGTCTGCTTCTGGCCTCAGGAGTCAATATTTGTATCATAATTTGTTTCTTTTGAGCTTCAAATTCACGCATCTTCTCATAGGATTCAGCTTCAGCAGATTGCTGTGAAGCTTGTTGTTGTTGTAATTGTTGCAACCTCTTACGGCGTATTTCTTCAATATCGCTCATAATAATCTGACTCTCCTAAAAAAACTATTTATATAAATTTTTTAATATTTAGCTAATTCTGGAATTTCTTTTATAACTTTGAAGGATGTTTTATCTAAGAAGGATTTTCCTTTAGGGGTGACTAGTCTTCCTTCACCAACTTTCCTCACGTAACCTGCATTTTCTAGTTGATGTAATGCACCCCTAATTATGGCACCGCTTCCTTGCCTGAATTTTTCTGGACTGGTACCTCTATCTTTTTTCCCACCATAGTAAGTCTTTAAACTGTTTATTCCTACTGGACCATCTATATATACTCTTCTAAGGAGGGATGCACATCGCACATACCACCAATCCGGATTTTCAGGTCGTCTTTCTTTATGTACACCTGTTTTAACAAATCGAGCCCACTCTGGTTCTTTTATCTTTTCAGTTTCTTTTAATTCTTTTGCAGCTTCATTTATAAGTGAATCTGCTGGTACATCATAAATTGTGGTCATAAATTTAGCCTCCTAAGCTCCTCTCTTTCTCTTGAATAATACTGCAACGTTACCTCTTAAATCTATAAGTTTAGAATTTGATTTTTCAATGATATCGCTAATATATTTTTGTTTATATGCAGCCATTCCCTTTGAAAATCTTATTTTCACAACTTCTCGATCTTTAAGTTGCCTTTTTATTTCATCAATAACATTTCCATTTAAACCTGATTTTCCAATGTTAATGGTAATAGTTGAAAGTGATCTACTCATTAATTCCTTCTTTGAAGGTGTAAGATTCAATTTTTCTCCTCCTTCTCTCTTTCTGTTCATTTATATATGGTATTCGCCTTACTTCTCCACAATCTAAACATTTAATATTGATTGAAGAGTTGAATAACCTTATTTGGGAGTTTAATCCTGGTCGGATGAAATGCTGACAATTTTTGCAGAATCTTCCCCTCCAAGTTCCCTTAATTTTTAGATTATATTTCTGGGCTATGTTCTGCGCCATCTGCACATAACGATGAGACCTTTCTGGATGACTGGATAATTCTTTTTCAGCATTTTGGAAAAGAATTTCTATTCTTTCTTCTGCTATTTTTATTACCCATTTTTGTTTTCGTCCCCGTCTCAAAGTTTAAACCTCATCCATTTATGATTGTAGAATTAGGCGAGAGTACAGCGCCTTAATATTAGTATCTTAAGTTTTATAAATAGGATGTTTAAGAATTTATTTTTTAACTGAAAAAAATGAAGTTTCAGATAATCTAATATTTTCATTATACTTACTTAAGAATAATAAATTGATTTATCTACTTTCCCTTTAAAAAGCTTTTCTATTTTATAAATTCATGGGAATTTAAGTATGAAATTTGCAATTTGAATCATATAATTATTTTAAGATATCTAAGTAATCAATAAAATCTACTTTACCGACTGGAAAATGTTCTTCACCTTTTATAACTTTAATTATAAGTTCAAGCACTTCCATTGGGTTTTTATTGCTGGTATCAATTTCATTTACTTTATCATTGTGAATTTGATAAGCTTCAAATGCACAGACATCTAAAGCTTCTGCTTCAATATTCTCCTGAATTTTAGCATCGTTAAATCCCTTATCTTGTAAGCGTTTTCTTAATATTGTTGGATGAGCACGGAGAACAATAACTAGGTCTGCTTCTTCAAAATAATATGAGAGATGGCCTTCCACTATTACCCAGTCTTTCTTATTTTTATAATCATTAGTTAGCTCATTTAATTTACTGCACATGGCATCTAAATCTACAATTTTAAATCCCAATTTTTGATGGTATCCCGTGTATAAATGATCCTGTTCAATTAATTGATTTAAATCAATTAATGGAATGGATAAGTGCTCCGCTAGTAAACTTGATACTGTGCTTTTGCCTGTGCCGGGAGTTCCCGTTATTAGTAAGATAATATTTAATTCACCTTTTTTTAACGATTATCCTTAAAACATCTTGATCATGTAGTATGTGGTCTAATCCCACTTTTTGACCTGGAAACTTAACTGAGGTACCCCATACTCGGGCTTGTCTGAAGTTACGTACAAAATCTCGATGTAATTTTAATGCAACGGCTCCTATTGTTGACTTATTTCTAACTATTAAGGGTTCTTTATAGTCTGCTCTAAGTCCTTGAGGTTTGAGATATATTCTTATGAGTCCTAGTTTATTGAATATTTCATCTTGAAGCTTATCAATATTTAATCCTCGATCTGCAGCCACTAATAGTGCATCTGGCAGTTTTAATTGGAGTTCCTGAAGATGTTTCTCATCTGCTAAGTCTATTTTATTCACTATTAATAGCATGGGTATATAGCAGATACTATTATCTAGTGAATCAATGAATTGGTCTATTGTGACATCATCTCTAATTAGAACATCTGCACTGTGGATTCCATATTCATTTAAGATGGATCTGATGGTTTTTTCATTTATATGGGTGAGTGGTATAGTTGATGATAGATTGATTCCACCCATTTTACTTTTTTTAACTGTTACATCCGGTATGGATTCGTTAAGTCTTATTCCTATGTTTCTGAGTTCTTCTGTTATGACTCTTTGATGTTGGGGGTTGAAGACATCTAGTACTATTAGTATTAAATCAGAATTTCTAGCAACGGAAAGTATTTCTCTTCCCCGTCCTTTACCTTTGGAAGCTCCGGTAATTATACCGGGGATGTCAAATATCTGGATTTTAGCTCCTTTATATTCCATTATACCAGGGATGATTTCTAGGGTGGTGAATTCATATGCACCTATTTTTGATTCAGCATTGGTAATCTGGTTTAGTATGGTGGATTTCCCTACTGAGGGAAAGCCGACTAGTACTGCAGTAGAGTCTCCACTTTTTTTAATATGGAATCCTTTACCTTTAAATCCTGATGAACTTCGTTGGAGTGATTCTTCTTTAAGTCTGGATAATTTAGCTTTAAGCTTCCCTATATGATGGGAAGTAGCTTTGTTATAAGGAGTTTTTTTAATCTCCTCTTCGATTTTACTGATTCTATCGTCGGCAGCCATAAAATTTTCAACTATTTAAATTTGGTTTTATTAAAGTTTAATTAAAAGAATATAACTGTTTAATCTCAATTATAAACGAATTCGCAAATAATAATGGTAAAAAACATTAAATATTTAAATTTAATAAATCTTGTTTTTTTGATTCTTATTATATTACATTAATTTTTTTTTATTTAAAAAAATATGTTAATAAAATTTATATTATTATTTTTTAATTTAAAGGAACTGTATATTTTAGTTATACTTTAAAATGAATAAAATGATTCCCCTAAAAAAAAGAAATTGAATTTTCAAAAATAAAATTTCTTTACATATTTTGTACATAAAAAAAGTGGATTTTTTGGATGAAAATGTTATTTTTTTCATCCTGTCCAAACTAGTACTCCGGGCTGTTGATAAGCTAATTTATATTGTGTTAGACCCATTCCTCCTAAAAGGTAAAGTTTAGTGAACATGGAGTTCTCTAACTGCACATTCATTACTATAGTATCATAAGTCCCGTTTTGATCATTTATAATAATGGAAATTGGACTGTTATTATTTACAATTTCATTTTGAGTCACATTATTACCTTGAATCACTATTAGTTTATGCGGTTGTACCACTAGACTACTATTGCCTTGTAATCCACTTACCAGTTGACTAGTTAATTCACTTGTACTTACATTATCATTTTGAAGTTGCTCAGTATTTATTAATCCTGCTGTAACATTATTATTAACAATTTGAGCAACTACACCGTTATCATTTGATACCAGTAATGTAGTGTTACTACTTAATCCCGTTTCATTGCTAGGTACAGGGGATGCTTGTCCTTCCTCATAATTATAGCCGGTACTGTTATTGGTTTGGAAATTCCAGTTTCCGAAGTAACTCCACCAATACGCTTTATCTATCATGTCAGAACTGGTTATTAACACGAATGGTGCCGGATTCACAGGATGAGTGTAATTAAGTATGGTTTGAGCTTGAGTTGGACTTAAATTGTATTGAGTAGTCATTATATTATAGGCTGTAGTATTATCCACACCTAATATACTATTCAATATTGTCACACTCTTTCCCGTATTATTCGTATAATTATCCATGGCTTGCGGGGCTAAATCTCCACTATTGGCTAGCATTGACAATATACCAATAGATAAACTTTCATTATCCGTGTAAAGTGCTTCACCAACCCAGTATGCACGGGGAGTATTCTGATTTCCCCCATCCCAGGTTGTCATACGGTCACCGTAATATTCAAATAAGTAACCGAAATCCCACCATGATGTTATAACCGTATTGTTAGGTGTATTATCTTTTATCCAAGTTAAGGAATTCACCATAGCCGAGTCAGTTCCGGGAACCACACTCGTAGCGATACTATATGCACCTGAAACTGATGAAAATACTCCTATCACTATTAAAATTACCACGATTATAGTTCGATAACTTGGGACAGTAGTATATGATTTAATGTATTCATATATTATTCCTATAAATATTCCCGCACCTAACGCTAATGGAGTTGAGAGTTCTAATGCAAACCTTACTCCTTCTTTTAAAGCGTAAGTCATTGTTAGAATCCATATAACTAACAATATACCATATAAGAGATAAACATTCTTTTGCGGGCCAGTTAATTCAGGTATAATATATTTTTCCTTTTTAGATGACTTCTTATTATTTTGATTATTTTTATTATTTGAATTTTTATTTTTACTTTTATATCTTTTACTACGTCTTTTAGTAGGTTTTACAGTTGGAGGAGTTTTTACTGGAGGTTTCTCTACTTTTGATGCTCTTAAACGCCAGAATATTAAGAAGACACCTAATGCGGCAAATGCAACTACAAAATAACCCCCAACATCACTTATCGCATCGGTGATTGAAGGTAGTTGTAATTCAGCTACTGAGACAAGAGCGTTAGGATAAGTTGAATGAGCTAAGGTTGACGCCTGTAATTGCGTGAATCCTAATGGTTCTAATATAGTATTGAAGAAACCAGATGGACCTACAGAAATCAATGTTAAGATGGTACTTAGAACAATGAAAATTACTAATGCAAAAACTATTGGTTGATCAATGAACCAGCTTCCAATATTTTTATATTCGGATCTTTTCTTAGTTGGTTCAAACTTGAGGAGGTATGCTGCAATTAAATATATAATACCTACTCCTATCACTAAGTATAAACTATAAATCCATCCAAACCAGGATAGGGAGAATATATATAGGATTAGAGCGGATAGAACAACGAATATGCTCCTATTCCTAATATTATTAGCGCGAATACTCTCTACGAAGAACCATACAATTAGTAACGGCATTAGCACGTTGAACATTTCTGTGGTGAAGAATCCTGCAAAATTATGTGAAAAATAAGCAGGAGCAGTTGAAACTAATATAGCTGCGGTTATTCCACCATAATCGTTGGTTAATCTTCTTATGAATAGATATGCTGGTACTACAACTAACGATCCTATTACAGCAGGCAACCAGAATGCTACTGCAGTTAAAGGTACTTTAGCGAATAGATTAACAAATTTATAAGAGAAAGCTGTTAAGTAGACAATCATTGGTGCACTGGTTGATGGCGATCCAGGGGGAGCGTAGGAGAGTAAGTCATAGTCTGTACCGTTAATCACGGCATCTCCAATGTAGCCGTGCTCTAAATAAGTTTGAGTATTACGAAGGTTATAATAGGAATCTATTTCACTGTAATATGGGAGTCCTGTAGAATCCTCATAAAATGATTTTTCCATCTGCGGGACGGCTGAAATATTAACCGCCTCTGCTCTAATTGTGAAAGCGAATATGAATAATAATATAATTATAATTAATGGTTTATATTTATTTAAAACTTCTTTTGCACCCATCTTATGATACCTCATGAATGAATTGAATGTATAAATTATAAATAATTATGCCCAAATTCTTACATATTAATTCTAAACAATAAATTTCTTATTAAATATTTCTTGTTTTTTTTTATGAATAATTAGTATTATAAGCATATAATTTATATTTTTTTTCTTAGTTAATATAAAAATTATCATTTTTACAATTAAAAAAAAAAATTAATAATTTTTTTAAGCAGTCAAAAACTATTCTGAAAAAAAATAAGATTTATAAAATAGTTTTTTTTTAAGTAATCATTTTTCTAAGTTAAATAAATAAAAGTTGATTTTAGTTTTTAGATGGCTTTTCTTCGATTGACTTAGTGAATCTGCATTTCGGAAAACTTTTACATCCTATAAATTCTCCATAACGTCCTTTTCTTTTTATAAGATCACTTCCACAATCCGGGCATTCACCAACCACTTCATTGGATGGTTCCTGTCCTTCTTGACCACATTTAGGATCTAAGCATGCTCTTTGTCTAGGTTTTCCAAATGAAATCATGGGAAGATTACATTTTTCACATTTAGTTTTAAGTACTGAAGCTCCACGGGGAAGTGAATAAGTTGATTTACAATCCGGATATCCTGAACATCCTACAAATGGTTCACCTCGAGGTGAACCTATTATGATAAGGTTATTACCACATTTACATTCCCCTACAATCATTCCTTCCCGATAAGCTTTATAAAGTTCATTACCTATGTCGAGCTTATTCTTTTCAATATCATCTAGTATGGAGGTTATTTCAACTTTAGCTTCATCTATAATCTTATCTTTATTAGCTTTACCTTCCATTATACTTTCAAGCTCTGATTCAAACTCTCTTGTAAGTTCTTCACTTGTAATTTTCTCTGAGTATTTCTTTAGAGTATCTATAAGCTGTTCACCCAGTACATTCACATGTATCTTCTGACCTTCCACATATTTCCGATCATATAAAATAGATATTATATTAGCTCGTGTTGATTTAGTTCCTAATCCTCTTTTCTCTAATTCTCTTATTAATGAAGCTTGATTGTATCTTGCTGGAGGTTTAGTTTCCCTTTCTTCATCTTTAACCTCTGCTTTTAACTTGTCACCTTCTTTAATAATAGGAAACTCATCATTTTCTACACTCCTATAGGGATACTGTTCCTGCCATCCTAATTCAACTGTCCTTTTTCTAGTGAAGTTAAACTCTTCTTTTCCAATATTTAAAATTGTTTTCATAGATTCCACGATAGCATCTACACCAAAGACACTTATAAATCTGAAAACTATGAGTTCGTAAAGTTTTTTATCATCCGTACTTAATTTTTTAGGTAAAACTCCGGTTGGATGGATTGATGGATGGGCTTCATCTGTTTTCTTACCTTCATGGGGTTTGAGAGGTTTTTTTAGTTTAGATATTTGTTTTTGGAATGCTGTGCTTAATGAAAGTTTTTTAAGTATTTTATCGTATCCAATACTTTTGGGAAGTTTTTGTGATGAGGTTCGGGGATAGGAAGTGTAACCTTCTGCATATAAATTTTGAGCTATTTGTTGTGTTTTTTTAGGGTTAAATCTGAATAGGGAGTATGCTTCTGATTGGAGGGATCCTAAATCGAATGGTACTGGTGGAATTTTTTTAGATTTTTTTAGGATAATTTTTTTAATTATGGCAGGTTTATCTTTACATTCTAGTAGGATATCTTCTGCATCTTGTTTTTTGAAAATTTTACCTTTCTTATGATCTGCAATGATTTCTTGTTCAGTGTAGGCTTTTATTAGCCAATAGGGTTCTGGTATAAATTTTGATATTTCTTTTTCACGTTCCACTAGTATGGAGAGTGTGGGTGTTTGTACTCTTCCTGCTGAAAGTTGTATATATCTTTTAGTTGCTTTTGTTACTGCATCGGTGAGATATTTAGATATATTAACTCCGAATAGAAAATCAAGTACATGTCGAGCTATTCCACTGTTGACTTGGTTAAGATCTAATGGTATGGGATTTTCGTAAGCATTTAATATGTCTTCATCTGTTAAAGTGGAGAATTTCATTCTAACGGTATTTTCGAGACTATTAGAGCCACATGCATATTTTAATGCATTGTATCCTATTAGTGTTCCTTCTATATCATAATCACATGCGTGTACAAATTTATCGGCGCCTTTTGAAAGTTTTTTTATAGCATTTACGTAATCTTTAGTGTATTTTTTGGTTTTATCTTTCTCGTATAATGGTACCCATTCTAAGTCGAATATTTTATTTTTTCTTTGGTTAGCGGATGCTAGTGAGTATAAATGTCCAACTGCAGCTAGGACTGTTGTTTTTTTACCATTGTCTTCTACTTCGTAGTAGGGGACTCGTTTATAATTTTTTTTAACGGTTTTACCGGGTAATGCCGCAGATATTTTCTCAGATGCTTTGGGTTTCTCGCATATTATGATTTCATGCATATAATATCACTCAAATTAAAATTTTGATATATTTATTTATTAATATTATTTTCGTTATTAGTAAGGAAATGTAATATTATTATGAACAGTTAAATTGTAGTATATAAGCTTTGCATTATCTATTATAATTAATAAAATATTTTTTTTTTTTTTAATTATATGATTTTTTCGAAGTTTTTTTAATTATTAGAATTTAATGTTTTCATAAATTTATTTATTTTAATATCATTATTTAGTTAATAAAAACGTTTTCCACTATTATTTTCATTACCTTATTATTATATAATCCTAGAAATTTTATTTATAATATAATATCTCAATAAATTTTAATGTGGATAAAAAGAAATGTGAAAATAAGTTTTTAATTCCAATAAAAAATTTTTATATTTTCTGAGGAGAGGTTTATTTTAATTTGTATAAACTTAAATAAAGAATGTATAAAGTTAGAAATTATAATTGGAAGTTAAAAAATTATTTTTTTTCTGTATAATATAAATATTAAATTTTAAGCTTTTTAGAAAAACAAATTTACTATAATAGAAATGTTTTATAGAAACTAAAATTAGAGGTTATTGAATTGTTGATAGGCGTAATATCTGATACCCATATACCTGAAAGAGCAGATGAAATACCAAAAACTGTTTTTGAAGTATTTAAGAATGTGAATATGATTTTACATACGGGGGATGTGGTATCCATAGCTGTAATTGATCAATTAAAAAAGTTAGCACCTACATTATGTGTTCAAGGAAATATTGATAGATACTATGGCTTAAATCTTCCGAAAAGAAATGTTATTACGGTGGATAAATTTAAAATAGGTTTGGATCATGGTGAGGTTTATCCTCGGGGTGATACTCAGCAGTTGAAATATATTGCTTTAGAGATGGATGTTGATGTATTGATTACTGGGCATACTCATTGGGCATTTATAAATGAGATTGATGAAATACTTCTGTTAAATCCGGGAAGCCCCACTGTACCTCGAATGTCGGATCCTACCGTCATGCTACTTAAAATAGAGGGTAGTACTATTGATAGTGAAATAATTAAAATTGGAGAATCCACTTGTAAGGCGCTTAATTTAAAGGAACGAATATAAATGAGTAAAAAATGGGATAATGAACGAAAGCGTGATGAATATCATAAGAAGGCTAAGAAAGAGAATTATTACTCGAGAGCCTCTTATAAGCTTCTTCAGTTGAATACAAAATTTAGAATAATCAGAAAAGGAGATTATGTGGTTGATTTAGGAGCTGCTCCGGGCGGATGGTCTCAAGTGGCTTTAGAAAAGGTAGGGGAGTATGGATTAGTGGTGGGTGTAGATCTGGAGCGAATTAAACCTATGGAGGATGATGGCACCTTCGTGGGGATACGGGGTGATTTCACTGATGAGGATACTCTAAAGAGAATTGAGTATGTTACGGGTAAGAAAGTTGATGTTATCTTATCTGATGCATCTCCTAAACTTAGTGGTGTTAAAGATATTGATCAATTAAGATCAGTGAAACTGGCTGAGAATGCACTTAAAATTAGTAAATCCGTCTTAAAAAATCATGGAATTTTAGTTATAAAAGCATTTCAGGGTGAAGAATTTGAGAATCTTCTAAAAAAAATTAAGATGGAATTCAAATTAGTTAAAACAACTAAACCTCCCTCTTCTAAGAAGAAAAGTGTGGAGATGTATGTTTTAGCTCGAGATTTTATTAGAAATTAAAAAAAAAGTTTCTTATAAAATTTATATTTTTAACCTAGCTGAGCGTTTAAACTATTAAGACTATTTTTAGCAGTATCTAACTGTTGTTCGGCTGTGGTTATTCTATTCTGTATTTCTTGTGGTGGTTGATTAGATTCTATTGCACTTTGAGCATCATTTATATCAGTTTGCGCTTGGATTAATTGTATTTCTGCAGTATCATACTCTTGAGTTAAATTTTGATTATTTCTACTATCCACTGTTTCCTGAGTTGTATTATACTGGGCTTGAAGGCTACTGTAATCTGCATTTAAATTAGCTATTTGATCATATGCAGATCCACTACTAACATGTGTAGATATACTTGATGAAACGATTTCGAATCCTATATATCCTACTACAAGTATGGTAACTATGATCATTATTATGCCTAGGATAGATATTGTCATAGAAGTTGCTTTAAATAAGTTTAAACGAGACCTTTTCAATTTATCCTCCTCATTATAAGTCTTTAAATATATTATTATTTTTTGTACACAGATATATAGTGTTCAAATAATAATAA
>Ga0187851_10000829_pt1 | contig 30791 bp, 18 predicted proteins | sample June2016WEW_6_10_FD_132997 | JGI IMG/M metagenome (GOLD analysis project Ga0187851, IMG submission 132997) | Peatland microbial communities from SPRUCE experiment site at the Marcell Experimental Forest, Minnesota, USA - June2016WEW_6_10 | ecosystem: Environmental > Terrestrial > Soil >...
AGGAGAACCAGTTGATTGATCTCGCGGGTTGCTCGATTCGCCTGGTCGAAGGACTTCAGCACAACTAACCTCAGCGGGCTCCCTGCTTCCCTGGAAAGATCGGTCTCGGTGGCAAGGAATTGCTCTTTGCCAAGCGAAATCTCTGAAATGTGTTCACCGCCGCCGGCGACCGCTGGATACCTGACCAGAAGGTCTTGCTGCTGAGCCGGCAGGGTGCTCGCCAGAATGTCTGTACCTGCAAGAAAGGTGGCGTCGTCTTCCGAAGCGTGGCTGATAAGGCGCAAGACATTGCTGTCAATTTGGTAGCCGCTGATCACGTATCCAAGAAGCGTGCCGCGGACTTCGTCTCCAAAGTAGAGCGGCCGAACCGACACATCGAACAACCTTTCGTCTGCTGCCACGTAGTGTTGCCAGGGGCGAGATATGGTCTTCTCAAGTGCGTTCCCAAGAGAAGTGGAGGGCGCCCCTCCCTGCGTATACACGGTGAGTACGCTCCCCCGCCTGTCAGCCAACCCAAACAGGTCGCTGCCGGCAACTTTCCACAAGTCCAGCGCTCCATCGGCGATTGTGCGTTGGTCGTTGGTCGTCATCAACGCTTTGAGTATGGGCAGATCGGCGAGCAGCGCATTTTCGTGGATCAGCGCGTCTCTGCGCTGACGCTGCAGATTTTCAAATGTGATCAAGGAGCGAGCGAGGTCCGCCGATAGATCTTGCGTGGCTTGTCGGCGCACGCGGCTGCGGACGATCAACAGACTGCCACCGGTGACGGTTGCGATCACGGCGATAAGCACCGAGACCAGCAGAGCGCGAGTGCGAATGTTCCGGAAACGAGGCATCAGTTCGCTTGCCTCAAGGCGCGAATTTGTAACCGGCGCCATAGATCGTCTGAAGGTGCCGGGGATTAGCTGGATCGGTTTCCAACTTCTGGCGCAGCTTCATGATCTGGTTGTCGACCGTTCGTGTCGTTGGATAGGAGTTGTAACCCCAAACGTCGCTCAGCAACTCATCGCGGCTCAGCACCCGCTCCGGATTCTCAGTGAAGAACCGAAGCAGCTTAAACTCGTGAGCGGTAAGCGTGACCGGTCTGCCTTCTCTCCTGGCGGTCATCCTGAGGAAGTCAATCTCGCAGTCTCCGAATGTGTAAGTCGCAATCGGTTCCGATTTGCGACGGCGTCGAATACATGCCTGCACGCGCGCCAGCAGCTCGCGTGGACTGAACGGCTTGGTAATGTAGTCCTCCGCGCCCAGCTCAAGCAGCAGCACCTTGTCGACCACCTCGCTCACGGCACTGAGGATCAAAACCGGTGTGTCAGGCGAGGCGCTTTTCATTTGCTTGCACGCATCACGCCCCGACAGTCTTGGCAGGATCAGGTCAAGCACAACCGCGACCGGAGAGCATGAGCGGAACGAGGCAACTCCGGCCTGACCGTCGGAGGCGACTTCGACCCGATATCCCTGCTTGTGAAAGAGCCGGTCCAGCACTTTCTGCATGCGGGGATCGTCTTCAACAATCAGGATGGTACCCTGATCCTCGCTCATGGCGACACCCCTTTCCTGATGGCTTGCTCACAGCCCCTCTTCAATCGTGCAACGAGCCGAGCGCGCGTATCGCGTTTCCGGCGAGAAATGACAATCCGATTACATTTCTTCTCGATGGCCGGATTGCTCGAAAGCTCCAACCGCAAGCGGGGGCCCAATGCGATCAGCGCAAGGACTGAAGACATTTAAGCAGCTGGAGCGCGACGGTGTGAAATGGTTCTTCGAGCGCCGGAAGCGATGGGTGCCCTTGCTGGTGCTCTTAGTAATCGCATCACTGCGGAAAACCGGACAGGGCAGTTTCCGACTGGGTGCGGCATCTGCATAAATGATTGATAATAAAAAGGTTGTCAACTATTCATCGACCGGCTCCAAAGACAGCGGTACCTTTTGACCAACTGGCTCGTCCCAAGGTCTGTAGGCAGGTGGACCGATGCGTCGTAGAATCGAACCGGTAAAGGCTGATTCCCTGATGAGTGTGCTCGAATAGTCCGTCGATCGGGAATTGCCCTTTTTGGGTTGGTTCTCTGGTCCAGCCGAGCTCGATGAATTATTTGCGACAGATCGATTTCCGAGGGAGGCCCCCGTGGCATACATCGAGGCTAGTAAAACCGAAGAAGCTCCCTTCGTGTCGCAAGAGGATCGTCAGCGGCAGATCCAGAAGGTCCTTCACTCAAGCAGCTTTCGTAACGCCTCGATGCTTCAGCATTTGCTGCAGTATCTGGCGGCCAAAGTAGACGGTCACGGCCCCGAGGCGCTTAAGGAATATACCATCGGCGTTGAAGCCTTTGGCCGGCCGCAGGACTTCGACCCAAAGACCGACACGATTGTTCGAGTACAGATTCACCGCCTTCGTCAGAAGTTGAAAGAGTATTACGATTCCGATGGGGTTCACGATCCAATTTGGATCGATATCCCCAAGGGTCATTACCTTCCAACGTTTGAGATCTCAGAAACCGCAGGCGAAAGCTCGGGGCCCTATCCGCGGCAAAAAGCTGACGCAGACGGACTTCTTGCAGACGTGGATGGTGCCGTGGTGCCCGCGGCGGAGCCTGCGGGCGGTGGATACTTTGTTTGGTACTCAATCATCGCAGCCGCGGTGGTCGCTTCGGTGTTTGCGGCGGGTCTGTGGGTGGGTAGCACGCGGCTTCATCCCGGTAATGCCGGCCAGAGAGCATCGTCGAACTCGCAGGCGAATTCTAATAAGTCAACCGATCCTGTGAAGGCCTTCTGGTCGGGATTTCTCGGAAACGATCCAGCACCAATTATTGCCTACCCCGATGCCGTTTTTTTGCTGGACAATTTCAACGATCTCTTTCGGTTTCGTCATGGTGCTACGGATTATCGCGGCACTCCTGTCGATCCTCATCTTGCCCAGCAGTTTGCTTCAAATCCGGCTCTTGTCGCAAGGGCCGGCCAGCTCTACTACGAAAACTCCTATCTCGGCTTTGGCGAGCTCCAGGCTGTCGGAATGCTCTCTTATCTATTCGGCCAGATGGGCATGAAGCCTGTGATCAAGCCAAGCCGGGAGCTCACCGTCGACGATTTGAAGCAACACAACGTGATCTTGCTTGGGTCTTCGGCGCAAAACATCGCGGTGGCCCATTTCAGCACGATGGGCGACTTCAGTTTCAAGAACCCCAATTCGATGCTGGAACAATGGCGCGGGGCGATCGTGAACGGAAATGCTCGTTCGGGCGAGGCTGCCACCTATCGCACCGAGCGCGATCCCGGCACGCAGGTTCTGAAAGCGGACTACGGCCTGATTACCGTGCAGCCGGGTGTGGTGCCGGGGCGATACATTATTGTCCTTGCCGGGCTGGATACCACGGGCACGGAAGGCGCAGTTCTCTTTGCGACGTCGAGATCAGGAATCGAGGAACTGAACCGTGTCCTCGCCACACCGGGAAAGCCAGGCGCCAAAAATGGCTTTCCGACGTTTCAGGCCCTATTGCGGATTCCCCTTGAGGGAGGCTACGACGTTCTCGGAGCCTCCCTGGTCACGGTTCACGCGCTGCCGCCCAACCAGCCAGAGCCGGGAAACACCGGCGGAACGCAAGCGTCGCTACCCTAAGCCTTTTTCGAACTGCCGCATTTGATTTGGAGTTCGCGCGCGGGTGAGCGTTCGCCTGATGCGCGAGATCAAAGTCAACCATCAAAGTGATTACGACTTAATGGGCAGGTACAAGAGCTCGATGCCTTTGCCGCGTTTGGGATCCTTGTTGCGCGAATACTGGCGGCTTTCCTCGCTGTCCCAATGTTCGAAGACTCCAAGACTTTCCACCGGCTTACCATCCTGACGGTAGTGCGTGCCCGAGGGCGGATTCTCGGCCAAGGCTTCCTCCATCAGATAGTCGTCGGCATTTTCCCGAATCATGATGCGTGGATGCCCGTTCTCGTCGTTGTTGTTCATGGTCTGCGAATAGAGAATGTCAAGTCCCACCGAGTCAAGCGCGACGCCATCGAGTGACGCCAGAACACTGGCCGGCCAATCCGTGTTGGCATACGGCTCTACCCGGTTGAGGAATGGCGCGTTGGGAAAGTGCAATGGGTAAGACATGTGCCTGCGGGCACAATAAAGACCATCGAGGACATAGAAGATTGTTTTCGTGCCGAGGTTGGGCGATGCGGATAGGTCCACGATCGGTGAATAGGCGTGAGGCGCGGCGCCTTGGTTGGTATTGATAATGCTGTGCAGTTCACTGGGCCCCTTGATGGAGCCGAAGTGATTCTTCCCAGTGAGCGTGACGGCGGTCTGCCCCTCGTCGCCGCCTTCGGCCGCGGCAAAAGGATAAGAGTGGCCTTTCACCAGCGCGACGTTCACGATGTAGGTCGCATCTTTCACTTGCTGCGGGATGAAACGGGCATTTTCATAGTGATTGGCCGAATAACTCTGGCCCTCAACCCAATTCGCTTGCTCGAGGCCATGAATTTCTCCATAGGCCGGGTGTTTCTGGTGCTCTGGGTCCGGCACACCTCTCTGCACGAACCGGACATCCTTATATTCGCTCCAAATTTTGTTCATCAATCCGGGATAAATATCGCGCTGTGCGTCATAGACGAGAATGTCCCGCGGAGCAACGTGCACCTGATTCACAAGCTGGCGAACGATTGCCAAGGTAACCTGCGGAGAAACATTTACCAGGTTGGTTGGAACGACAGGTTTGCTATTATTCAGATTGACCTTGACAGCGACAATCTCGCCGGCACGGTAAGCGTTCTTGTCTATCCCCTTGTAACGCTGGCCGTAATACCTGAAGATGGACCGCCATGCTTCGTCATCCGTCGCCGCGCCGGTAACGTTGCGCAGCAGGAGCGAGATCATTGTGTCGACGCGTCCTTGATCGGTGCTTGCATCCATCCACCATTGGTCGGTTACGGATTCTCTGTTTCCGCTCCAATGTGCGGCACTTGGATCCCGCACCCACACCACACGGCCCGGATGAATGCCACGCGCGGTGCCCATGGGCACATTCCTCTCCTTGGGCGCATAGTTGTACTTGGTTAACATCTCCGCCAAAGCGGGGCTTTCCAGCGCGCCGGGAAACCCCATGAGTGCTAGTGAGGCTGCAGTCGCTTTCAGCAACTCGCGGCGGGTCGGTTCTTGTGCCATTGTGCTTACCTCGTCAGATCAATCATTCAGAAGCAGATATCTGTCGTTCCTTTTCGTTCAACCCATTGCAATCGCTTCGCGACAGCGCAGGAGCCGGAAGAAGTCATTGAGCCGCTCATGCGCGCGGAACCTCAACGACGCACGTTTCGCCGGCTTTGACGGGAATTTCACAATAGGACTCCGCAACTCCACCCATTCGCATGCGGCTTTGTGCTTGAGCCTTCTTTCCATTGACCGTAAGAGCTTCTCTCTTGACCGGAAATCCCGCGTGCCAGGTGAGCTCCGGGCCCGTCTGGTTTGCGATTTCGGTTTTCCCCGTTGCCACATGTTTTACCGATATCGTATTTTCGCCGGTCGGGATGTGATGCAGAGCAGCCCAGTTCGTATCGGCAGTCAGCTGCGGGAACGTCTCGATCACACTCGGCTGCAGTGAAGGTCGAATCCCCATTAAGCCTGAGCCGAGATTCCCGATAGCTGTGTAAGAAACTTCAGGATATTCGCGACGTTTCAGAGCCGGATCCATCATCGCCATAAGCGCGGAGTAGCCGGAACTGGAACGGCCGTACATATAAAAGATGTCGGCCATGTAGGATCGGCCTTCTACACCGCTGGTCGCCTCCTGGGCCGCAGATAAATCCGCTGCCAGCCGCTGCTCCAGGATCTTCAGGCTGGCCTCGATCCTCGGTCCCGGCGCGGTCAGTTCGTAATAGAGCGGGAACTCGAGCGTGCCTCTGCCGCCGCCTTCCTTCATGTCGGAGTGAAACTTGCCGTCCTCGCCGAGCGCGCCGAAATAGCAGTTATGGGCCGAGTCCCACCACTCGCTGTTATAGAGTTCCTTCAAGCGATCAGCTTTTCGATCGAACTCAGCGGCGACATCCGCTTCGCCGCGAAAGTGCGCGATCGCAGCGTATCTACGGTAGGCAGCATATTGGGCCGCGATCAGATCCGAACCAACCAGGACTTCGTCTTGCAGGTCCTCGTCATAGGTTCCGATCCCCATGTGACCATCGCTGGGCATGTGCTGCAGCAGGCCATCGTTCCCATGGCTCCACGCCGCCACGTAATCCGTCACGGTGTGCCGATAAAAGTTCAGGAAAACATGATCGAGATATGCGCTGTCACGCGACCATAGCCACTGCCGGTAACAGGCATCCACCACATCGAAATTGGCGGGAAGGTCGTACCAGAAATCATGATCATTGTTGTAATCGGCGGGCGCAGGCTGATTGTCACGTGTGATCTCCCACCAAGTGCACCACTTTTTCGCTGCGGAGATGTTGGCGGCAAAGCGGCGCAGCATATTCAGGGTTCTCGGCCCGAGTCCCAGGAACTGCGCGCCCGTGCTTTGGTGCGAAACATCGCGCATGCAAAATGCGTTTCTTCCCGCCAATGAGGCCTCGTACCACGGCCCAATCGACCCGTCTGTCCGGGCGTAAGCCAGCGCCTGCCGCTTGGCCCAGCGAAAACCGTCTACAAGAGTAGTGTTGGAAGATTCAAACTCAATTGCGCCTTCCCGCGCTTTCCCCTCGTGCGCATCTTGCGCTGCCAGCGGGTTGAAGGCCGAACGCGCATAGCCCCATACTCGGGAGCCTTTGCACAAATGCCCCGCCACGATGAGCGAGGCCGCGGTAGCTTTGAGCATATCCCGACGAGAGCATTCGTTCTTCACACTCGCACCTCAGTCAATTTGTTCGTCCGCCTATTTCGCATTGATTTGAGATTCTTGACCGCCCGCCCCTCAGCGCTGTGACGTCGCGGGACTCTTTATAGAGCCGCGGGTCGTTTTTCCAGCTGAACCTTGCCGGACTCATCGCGGTTAATGACGTAGTCATACGAGAGGCCGTGCAGCTTGACGCCCTTGATCGTTACGCTCTTCCACGCCGATGGCAAAACCGGCGGATAGATTGCCGTCAAGCCCTGGTCGGTAAGGCGCAAGCCGGTAAAGCCGTAGGTGAAGTTTTCCACGAACCCGCCACTTACGCAGAGAATGTAGAGATGGTTATTTCCTGGGGTCTCGCTCCTCACGTTGAAGGGAGGTTTGAGAAACGGCCCATTGCTAAACTTCAACCTTTTGTACGACTCTTCTGCGTCGCCAACCGCTTCTGCGTCAATGCTGAGGATGACAGGGACCATATCGTTGATGCCGTTTATGTTAGGAGTAAGATCCGACAGGGATTTGACGGCGAAGTTATAGTCATTCCGGCGAACCTCACTGCTCATGGCAAGATCGAGGGGCGGATACGACAGCCAGGAGAGCGAGCTGCCCATCCAGGATTTCCGAGTGTGGAGGGCCGTCTCATCGAAATCCAGGTGATGCTGCTCTTCGACAGAAAACGGGATATACATTTTCTGCGCGATCTCGGCCCACTGTGGGTCGGACGGTTGACCCACCACGGCCGCAGCTGCCACGGCGGCCCGCAGCGCTTTTTGAGTCACGGCATTGGTGAATGAATCGTTCGAGACGTCGTTATAAATCTCGTCGCCCGAACAGACGTGCAAGACTTCATACCTGTCCTTTTCGCGGTTGTAAGTGACGCGGCTGGTCAGGAACTCCGCGGTCTCATGGATGACCTTATATCCATAATCCCGCAACCAAGCCGTGTCGCCGGTCGCCAGGTAATACTGCCACTGGCTGATGACAATATCGCCGTCGAGGTGTATCTCGCGAGAGCCGATTGGAACAAAGTCGTGGTCCGTCGACTCGGTGCCGTTCTGCGGGTCGGACTCCCAAGGGTACATTGCTCCACGGTAGCCATATGCCTTAGCGCGTTCTTCGGCGGCGGGCAGAGTGCGGTACCGGAACATGACGAGAGATTTTGCTCGTTCCGGATGAAGCAGGACGAGTGCAGGGGTATCCCAGGAGTCGCTGTCCCAGAAGACGTGACCCCAGTAATTGGGACTTAGGCCGCAACCTTGCATCGCCCAGGTAGTATTCACCGTGGAATTCTCGTACAGGTAAAAAAGGTCGGAGTGGATGACTCGCTGGATCTCGGGATCGCCTTCGACGGCGATGTCGGATTTCCAAAGCCCGTGCCATATCGACTGGTGCTTCGCAAGCAGAGCGTCAAGGCCTTGGCCGCGCGCCTGCTTCGCCCAGTCGATCACCGAGCTCTTCAAGTTTCCTGACGAGCCTTTCACAGCTCCCCAATTTTCTTGCGTGGCGGCGACATACTTCGTGAATGTGTATGTTCGTCCACGCTCGACCCGTAAGGCGACCTCAATGGAGACAAGCTGCGGAGACTCGTGCCGCGTAGGCTCGGAGATGGCGACGCCGGCCGGCAGCTCGATGGCCGCCGCCTGCGCAATGTGTGGGCCGTCGACGGCACGGCCCGCAATCCAGATAACCCGCTCAGCCTCGCTGGCCCCGGAGGACTGGATATTGACGTAGCCGGGGTACCATTCTGCTGCCCGTTCGGCCGCCAAGGGATCGGAGGCTCGAATCTCTGCCTCGGCTTCGGCTTCGGCTTTCCTCAAATCGGCCGCAGGAACCGAGGCCAAAGGAAAGCGATGGGCGGGAGCAGCGTGCGGACGCAAGGTGAACCGCAGACGCACAGTCCCGGTAAAGTCTGGCGTCAGGCTCAGGCTGGTTACACCGAGGTGGGCAGCGTCTTCGCTCACAAAAGTGGTCACCGCGACGCGGGTCGCATGGCTGCGGCTGGCAAAGACATACTGCGTACTGAGAACCCCGTCGTACATTTGCAGGGTCTGGCGATAATCTCGAAAGCTGCCGGCGGTGACCGGGGTCGCGTTCAACCACGCAGCGCCGTCGAAATAGTCCAGCTCTGTCCAGCTCGGCAACGCGGCGGGGCGCGGTGTATCGCCCGGCGTATAGTCGACTACTCCCACCATGTAACTCAGCGTCGGATCGGTGCCGCGCAAAGAACTGCTGGTGGTGAAAAGGCCGTTGGCGAGATAGGTGGGGTAGTAAAGGCTGAAGTTATCTTGTGTGGCGGTTAGCTCGAAGCCGGATCCGCTGCCGGCTAGAAGTTCCGGCGCAAGGAAAAGAAGAAACAAGAACGATATAGAAGCGCAGATCTTTCTCATGGAATCACTTCGAATGGCATTGTTGAGGGTGGATGTTGGGCAGGGGTACGACCCCTGTACAGGATCGACGTCGAAGTTAGAGAACTCGCACCCCGACCGTGATGATTGCAAAAGCTACGAGTGCCCACAGAAATAGCGGGAGCCCTTGCGGGCTCCCGATGGCCAGGTGCAACAATTCGACAAACTCACAGCGCTCAGAACGAGAGGGTCATTCCCAGCTGTCCCATGCGGGGCAGATAGTCGTTGCTGACCACTCCGAAGCTGCCATCCGGCTGATTGGTATCCGGGGTTTGATAGTTCACGTGGTTGAAGATGTTGAAGAAGCTGGCCTGGAATTGCAGATGCATGGCCTCGGTGATATGGATGGCCTTGGAGAACGTCATATCCCAGTCCTGATAGCGCGGCCCATAGATATGGCCGTCGCCAACCGTGGCGTTGCCGAAGACGAATCCCACCGGCTGCGTGAAGCAGGTGGTCTGGAACCATTCCTCTTTGGTGTGTGGATTGACCGGAGTCGCGCAGTTGTAATTGGCGCGCTGCCCGCCGTTCTGAGGCAGCAGGTATTGCGAACTCGCGCTCATCAGCAGAGGCGCGCCGGAACGGAAGTTGGTAATACCACTGATCGACCACCCGCCCACGATGTCGTCTTCGAGGTTGGAGATCGAGTTGGCGAACTTTTGCCCGCGTCCAAACGGCAGCGTGTAGACGTAGGTGAGAGTGACGACATGCGGGTAGTTGTTATGTTGCCAGCCCGCCGTGTCCAGCTCTTCCTTGAAATCGTAGGAATCGATCGGGTTGTTGATGTTATCCATCGCCTTTGACCAGGTATAGGCCGCGGTGAAGGTCAGGTTCGCACCGGTGCGCCGCTGGAACAGGAACTGTCCGGCGTTGTAGTGCGACTTGCCTCCGCTGTTGCGGAAGTCGATGGTGGAGACGTTGGGAGCGACGCTATAGTACGGCATGCAATTCGGAAAGCTCGGATACAACCCCGTCCCGTATTGGTCCTGCAACTGGGCGTAGGTCGGACCGACGGTATACGACGTCGGATTGCATTGGTTGAGCTGCCAATCGTGGAAGAGATAGTTGCCCGCCGTGCCCACATAGGCGGCGTGGATCGACATGTTGGCACCGAGCGAGCGCTCGAGGCTGACGTTCCAGGTGACCGCCTGGTCCTGGCGGAAGTTGCTGGCCACCTCGTACACGCCGAAGCCTACAGGCGGTGCGATGTACCCGCCCGGCGTTACCGCGGGCTCAACAATTGGCTGGTATACCGGGTTTCCGGTGGTCACGTTGCCTGGCAGGCCGTTGGCCAGGATCAGCGAACCGCAGGCAGAATATTCCGCGTTCGCCGTATAGGGAGTCAAGCAGTTCGACTGGGGCGCGTTGTTGTTTTCCTGCTCGTCGAAGGGGTAGTTCCTCTCCAGGGTACCGCCGTCGGCGCCAAAGTTGTCGGGGAAGTAGCTGAATCCAACCGCTGCCCGCAGCGCCGTCTTGCCGTTGTCGGGGGTATAGGCAAAGCCCGCACGCGGCGAGATGTTCCACTTCTCCGTATTCACGTTGGGACTGCGGTTGCTCGAATCCGCGATCTGGTTCAAGCCCGCATTGGGTCCCGAGATGACGAAGTTGCTCTGCTTGTTCTTGGTATCCACGGGGGCCGTGTAGACGTCGTAGCGGACGCCGAGGTTCAAGGTCAGCTTGGTGCTCACACGAAAGTCGTTCTGAGCAAAGAGGCCCGTCCACTTTACCCGCGTGTTGGGCACGTCGAAGAATTGATCGCGATGGGAACCGTTGAGGGCGCCCACCAGCCAATCGGCGATAGAGGCGCCGTTGGAGCCGGTGCCCGTGTAGTTGCCGGTGGCATAGAACTGGCCGCGAGGATCGTTCTGCGGGTTGTAGCAGCGCGCCTGGATGGGCTGGAAGGCAAAGCCGAACTTCCAGTTGCTGCGGCCTTTAACCAGCGTGAACGCGTCATCGTACTGGTAGATGTTCGAAAGTCTGCCCAGGCCCTGGGGTACCCAGCCCGGGTCTCCAGTGCTCAGGAACGGGCCGATATTCACGTTGGCGATGCCGCTGGTATCAGGGAAAGCGGTGATATTGCCGTTCGGGACTCCAAGCAAATTGTTCTCGGCAATCCCGGCGGCGGTGGAGAACTCGGTGCTGGCGAAGCGGCTGAAGCCGATGCGCAACTGATTCATCATGTTGGGCGAGAACGTGTGGTCCCAACCGACCACGTCGTTGGTGGTCACGTTGGTTGCGTTGGCGTTTCCGTTATTCATGAAGATGGCCGGCGAGGTGCTGGCCCCAAGCCGCAACGGCTGTTTCAGGTTCCGAGTGGCATAGGACATGCGGGCAAAGAAGCGGTCATGATCTGAAAACGCATAATCGACGCGAGCGTCTTCTTGCGGCATGGATGCATCGCTCCCTTGTATGTAGGTGGCATTGTTGACATCCCCGGAAAGGTTGGGCAACGGCCACACCGATGACTGCAGGTAGCCGGATGACGTTCCAGCAATCGGATTAATATCCACGGCCGGGACCGTGTCGTAGGTGCCGGCAACTGTAATCCCGTCGCTGGCCGTACAAGGCTCGGCCACGCCGGGGTCAACTCCGTTGGCCACGGCGCTGTAATAACACGCCATAGCGTTAGTGATCGGACCGGCGCCGCCCGAGTCGAAGCCCGAGAGATCGCCGCTGCGGGCCGCCGCAGTGGGCACGCTGGTGATTCCGGAGGAGCTCACAGCTTCCTTCAGCCACTGAAAATCTGCTGAGAAAAACAGCTTGTTTTTGATGATCGGGCCGTCGACTTCGGCGCCAAACTGGTTGGAATGGAAGGGAGGATTGATCTGGCTGAAATAGTCGGCCCAATTGAAGTCGGTATTGCGGTTGAATTCAAAGACCTGGCCGTGAAACCTGTTGCCTCCGCTCTTGGTTGTGATGTTCGACACCATGCCGCCGAAGGTGCCGTATTCCGCCGTGGGATCGCTGGTTTCGAGCTTCATTTCGCCGACCATGGCGAAGGGAATCTGGATGCCCATATACGCGTTCATCAGTTCCACGTCGCTCACGCCGTCCACCAGGTAGAGATTCCCCTGGAAGGGAAAGCCGTTCGCGGATGTGTAGTCGCCGCCACCGGCACCCCCTGGCGCCGTCGAGGCTGCCCCTGACGCATCTTCGGGATTGCCCGCGCCCCAGGCTGCCGGCGTGGTTCCCGGGGCAAGCTGCATGACCAGGGCTACCAGTCTGCCGTTGACGGGCAGGTTGCTGATCTGGGTCTGATCGATAGTTTCGCCCAGGTCGGAACTTGTTGATTCCACCAGCGGAGTTTGCCCCGTCACCGTGACTTGTTCGCTGATCGCGCCCGGCGAAAGCGTCAAATCGACGCGAGTTTCCTGTTCCACGAGCACAGTATTATGTTGTGACGTGAGCTTCTTAAATCCCTTGGCGTCAGCGACAACCGTGTACATGCCGGGATTGAGGTTGGGAAAAGTGTAAAAACCCTGGGAACCCGACGTGGTCTTGCTGCTGACGTCCGTTCCCTCGTTGGTCAGGGTGATGTCCGCACCAGGAATAGCCGCTCCTGTGGAATCCACAACCGTCCCAAGCACCTCGCCTGTCACGGCTTGCGCAAGCCCGGCCTTCGCGGCAAATAGCATGATTAGGACAACAAAGCATGCGACCGCAAATCGCGATGAGAGTGATCTTTGCATATTGCCTCCAAGAAAGTTTTTCCAGCGTGATCCATCTGTGCTGAGAGCAACCATTCCGATGTTCGCAACCCCCGACCCGCGAAATCGGCACAATTCTCTCAGCAAGATACTTCGGCGATACCGCGGACAATACTCTAGTGGTCAGACCTCGATTGGCTAGTTACGGCGGGGTTAAATCACAGTGCAACGTAGCGCTCGAATACAGAGGTCGTTGTTTTATAAGGCCTTCGATGCCGAAAGTTACCTCGATGTTACATCCTGTGTAACGTGCGAATTGGAGGTTGCTCGCGACGGACCCTTCTGTGGTGAATGCGCCGAAAACTGGCAATATGTTATTGAAACTAAAACGCTTATCTACCAAGAATTGCGATTGAGCGCTCGACCCTGATTTTGCGGCCAATTCTCGTCCGGAAGAGGCCATGCTTGGCGGGCTCGGGCAAGACCAGACATGTTCTCGGCGTCGAACCGTGATACGGAAATAGAAGATAAGCCGCGAATCGTCCGCGGAGTGGATCACCAGTGCTGCCCGGCGACGGTGCGTTGCAGGCGTGGACGGGCATGGTGGTAAAGCCAGAACGCATTCCAAGTGTATTGCGACCACCAGAATGCGGCATGAAGGACCGTTAGCTTGGAGATCTTCCGATAGAGATGCCATGCGTTGATTGCGCAATGGAGCTTACTCGACGAACGGCTTTTCGGGGTCAGGCGATACCGGCCGAGATCCGCAGGTAGACGATGGCCGGTGTGCCCACCCCGAATGAGTTGCAGCCAGGCACAGAAGTCCTCAGCGTGGTGGGGCGCGATCCTCGGAAACCGAATTACTGGAACGCGTTGACGATCAATAACGATACTCAGACAGCCGCCATGCCCGCGCCGCGTGTGCAGTGTATGCAAGTCCAACGTTTCCGGGGCCTGGATGATGGCGCCCGTACGTGAGCCGTCGGGAGAGAGATGCCGGTAATCGTGATAGATAAAGTCGAAGCCGTGAGAAGAGATCCACTCGACCGAGCGAGCCAGCTTTTCCGGCAGCCAGAGATCGTCGGCGTCGAGGAAGGCAATAAAACGCCCGCGGGCGGCATCGATAGCCAGGTTCCGCGCTGCAGAGGGGCCTCCGTTGTGCGGGGTGTGGAGAAGGCGAAATCGCGCGTCTTGATGGGCGGCGGCCTCAATGAGCGCGACGGAATCATCGGTCGAGCCGTCGTCGACCAGGATCTGCTCCCAGCTGGTCAAGGTTTGCGCTCGCACCGACGCCAGGGTTTCGGGTAGCCAGCGCGCCGCGTTGTAAACAGGGGTGACGATGGAAACCAGGGGGATCGGATGATTCTTCTGTGTAAGGCGTTCCGTTTCGGCAGAGAATTCCGTGCGTTGCGCGGCAAGACCGGGAGTGGTCGCCGCCGCGGCCGACGGTTGCTCGTCGATGAGCGCATGAGACACGTGCCCGTGCTGCGTCAAGCGTTTTCCGAATTGAATCAGGGGGTCCTCGACGGCATGAAAGCTCACCACCGAGGCGAGTGTGGTGAGAGCGAGAAAAACGATGATCTTCAGCGGCAACGGCAGAGCAGGGAGATAGCGCATCACAAAGATGAGCGCCGGCACGTGAAGCAGATAGACGCCGTAAGAGTACTTCGCGATCTTTTGTGCGGGGTGGGCGATCCAGCCTTGATGTAACTCGGCAAAGGCCGGGATGCCGAGCGCCAGAGCCAGGCAGATGCAGGAATCGACTCCCGCGCCGAAGGGGGATTCAAAGCTGTGCGACCCCGCCAACCAATTCTTGAGCGCAAAGAGACCAATCACCAGGAGGGGCCAGGCCCATCCGGGAAGACGGCCGCGCTGCTTCGCCGCGGATTGCCGCAGGAGCAATTTGTAGGCCACCGTACCGCTTACGAACATCGGAGGAAAAACCGCACCGTGAAAAGCGCGAGGAACTCCCGGCAGCGTAGAGGCAACGGCGAGAACCGCCGTCACCGTCCAAATCGCAAGAATCACGCGGAGTGTGCTGAACCTGCGGAGCAAGAGGAAGAAGAGAGGCAAGACCAGGTACATCTGCACTTCCCATGGAAGGCTCCACAGCGGTCCCACGATGCTGGGAAAGGCCCTGGTCACGTTTTGGACCAGCAAGAGATTGGCCAGCAGGCCACGCCAGCCAAGGAGATGAAGGTTCGCCTCGGGATGATCGGTGAGGCCGGTGCCTAGCGCCAACATGATCGTGACCCAGCACAGCGGATAAATGCGGAAGGCGCGCCGAACCAGAAAGCTGCGGGCCAACTGCTCCGCCGGCGAGCGATCCATGGAAAGCATGAGCACCAGGCAGGTATGAACGAAGAAGAACATGACGCCGGTGAAGCTTAGGTTGCTGAAAAACCGGTTGGTCTTCGCATCCCAGGCGCAGAAGTGATAATCGACGCACTTCTGCCACAGATGCGCGATCAGCACGCTGAGGACCGACAGGGATCGAAGCAGGTCGAGGTTGGCGTAGGTTTTCTTCATTTGCGATCTGAGTTCCATAGCAGTTCCCGTGCGGCGCGATGCAACAGGGAGGCGCGAGACGCGTATCTCATGGGTTTGCGGAGGGCGCCGAGACGAAATCGTCTGCGCGAAGAAGAGGTATCCGCGCAGTCGTCGCTTGCCATGCTGGCCGCGAGGCTTCGCCATTTTCGTAGAACGCTTTCTCTCCGGTATTGCTCTAATCCGACCGATGTATTCCCGGCCAGCACGGGCAACAACTCCGGCTCATCGCGAACCCGCCGCAGACATTCGGAGAGCTTGCCGGCGTCGCCACAAGGAAAGACCAGACCGTTGACGTCGTGCGTGACGGCTTCGCGCAGCCCATCGGCGTCGGAACACAGCACGGGGCGGCCAATGCTGAGCGACTCGAGGGCAACCAAGGGAAATCCCTCGTATCTGGATGGCACGATGACTAACGATGTTTTGCGGATGAGCCCGTAAGGATTGTCCGTCGCGGGCAGGAGGACCACTTGCTCCGTCAAGCCAAACTCGCGAATCAAGCCGATCAGGAGCCGGTCTGATTCAATCTTCGGCCCCACGATCGTGAACCGCCATCCTTGCATCCCGGTCACGGCCAGTGCCCTCAAGAACAGATCGAATCCTTTTTGCACGTTCACCGCGCGGCCAATCAGAAGCCCCGTCCTCGGCACCGCGTCCGAATACGAAGCCGCGCAGGCAGTTGCGGGGATCGTGTTGGGAATTGCTACGACCCGCTTGTAGCCCAGGCGGCGGAAATCGGCTGCGATTCCTTCCGTCAGAGCAACCACGACTCTTCGTCCGCTCAGCGGCTTTAGCAGGCGATAGAGGATTTTTCCGCGAGGAAAATTGGCGACAGGAAAATGCCTCTGGAGAACCAGGGGGGCGCCGCATAATGACGCGAAGGGATAGACGAGGCCGATGGCGGTTCCGTGATCGACGATCATCGACGGCCGGTGGCGCCGGACAATTGTGCGCAACGCCCGAAGTTCGCGTGCGGCCCATAGCACTTTCGATAACCACGCAGCCGGGCCCGATCTTTTGTGTTCCGGGTATGGCGTTCTCTCGACCACGACCCGATCATCGAGAAAAAAGACGCACTCGGCGCGAGAGGAGGCGTTGGCGATCACAACCTGCTCGCCTTGCTCGACCAGCGCATTGGCCAGCTCGCAGATCGCGCGCTGTATGCCGGCCCTGGTATCCAGGTCGTAGAAGTGGAAGAGAAACTTCATCCGCCATTCCGCCTTTCTGAAAATGCACGTGCACCAGCTAGAAGAAGACTCCCGAAAAAAATGCCAGATTGCCGACATCGATCAGGTATTCGGCGACGATCGCGTACCTGACCGGGCGCGGCACAGGGTTGGTGAGAAGAAAAGAGAGCAGGAACGCCGCGTAGAACTCATGCGCACGTCCCGCAAACACGTTGTAGTAAGCCGTAGGAAGAAACAGCAAAGCGAGAAGAAGAGCGCCGTTGGGCGCCTTTCTATTGCAGCACTTCCAAGCCAGCAGAACCGCGATGTCGAAGTAATACTTGAGCGGAGTGTTGGCCGCCGCATTCGAGTTCCAGGATTGATAGCTGTCGTATTCGGTAAACAGCAAAATCCAGTCGGAAAAATGGAAGAGAAATGCGGCAATCCCGCAGGCGATAACTGCCCCAGCGATCAGGCCGTACTTGCGGTTGCGGAGCATCAGCCATATGCCAATCAGAAAAGCTCCGCCGGCCACGGCCTTGTGGAAGAAATATCCGGTCGAAATCGCGGCGGCCAGCAGCCAGAAGTTGTTGGCCGTGACCGCGAGGGCGATCATGACCACGGCTGTCCCGTAACGGGTGTGAGCGAACAGGAACCAGAACGAAAAATAGATCGTGATGGTGATCGCGACGGAGAGATGTCTTGGGCGATTCAGTTTGCCGCCGGAGATCGCGAGCAGCAGGATCCCTGCGGAAAGCAGCAAGGTCAACACGAAAAAGTAAAGGTCGAAGTTGAGATCGACCTGCGCAAGCCAATACCAAATTCCCCATCCGTCGGCGACATAGGGATAACTGGCCTTCACCTCTCCAACCCCGTTAAGGTCGTAGCCGAAGTTGCGGAAGGTTGCGGCAGCGGCCAACGCAAGCGAGCCGAAGACGAATGAGGTCCCGCGCCCCAGTTCGACGTATGAGCGCAAAAGGTTCTTAGTTTCCTGCATGCGCTCTCCATCCATTGGAAGAAAACCCGGTATCGGCATGAAGATATTGAGCAGCCACCGCGCGCGGAGAATAGGCTTCGAGCGCCATGGGCGCAGCCTCGACTTTGAGGGCGTTGCGAAGCGCGGAGCCGATTTCCCCCCTGGCAAGCTCTGTGCCGAAAAATTGAATAGTTTTGCCGTTCCGTTCCGGTGCGATTTCGAGACCGCCTCCGGAACTCGGCATGACGACGGCGCATCCCTGGCTGAGAGCCTCGAGATAGACGATGCCGAACGGCTCGGTAGGACTGCCGGAGACAAAGATGCGGGAACGGCGCAAACGCTCGCGGACCTGGACAGGCGGCAGAGCGCCCAGAAACTCGACTTGCCGATACTCGCGGGCAGCTTCCTCCAGGTGCCACCGTAGCGGGCCCTCCCCGATAATCCAGGCACGAAGACTGGGGAAATCTTTCAGAACGTCGAGAATCGCTGGCAGCAATCGATGCAGGTTCTTTGCCGGAACCAACCGTCCCACGTAGGTGATTGCCTCGCGTTGTGTACCCGATTCCGGAGGGGGCTCAAGAAAGAGCGGGTGCACGGGATTGCGGATAACCGCGTCCACACGGGTTCCGAAGATGGAGCGGAGATGCAGTGCCGAATAATCGGAAACCGCGGCAACCTGAGCGCCCGGGCTGGCCGCGGCAATGCGGAATGAAGCCAGCACCGCGAACGCCCGCAGGTATCCGACATGCGCGACGCAGGGAAAGCCATGGGCCATGCAGATGGCCCGCCGGGCAAACGGAGCGGCGAAGAGCGAAGTCGTCGAGAGAATCTTGAGAACCCGAGGGTCGAAAAGATCGCGCCAATGCGTGAAGACGCGCGAAGGGGGAATGACTTCGGCCGGGATTCCCAGCTCAGAGAAGCCCGACCGCAGAGCTTCGGCAAAACTAGCCACGCCGCCAACTTCGTGGCCGCCGGTGATCAGGACTTTGTTCGGATAAGGAGGCTTCATTTCCCCTCGCTTCGACACGGCACGAATCGGGCAACTCCCAGGTATCCCCGACGAGCTCGGAAAAAGATCGCCAGTGCGGAGGGCAGCGCGAATCCCGCTGTCGCGGCCAGGTAGCTGAATGCCGCGCCGGCGCTGCCCCATCGTGGCGCGGTGAGAGCGGCCAGAGAGACCGTTAGCGAGGCGGTGATTAGCGACTGCCCCAGAAAAGGCTCTCGCTTGAAGGAACGCAGCATGACGGCCAAACATTGCACGACGCAGTTCGCACCCGCAGCGGCGACCAGAAGCACGAAGAGTTGCGGCGCGACCATTCGCGCGGCCAGGCGCGGAGCAGCGAAAGGCAACAGGGCTGCTCCCGCGCAGACCCCCAGTGCAATGAAGCTGAATGCCGTGAGGGCCTGTCTGAGCGCGCGAAGGAACAAGCGGTCCATGCTTTGACATTGACCATTGGCGATCATTCGGCCGAATGGCGTCGCTTTGGTTGAAATCCACGGAAGCACCAGCCCCGCCATGTAACCCGTAATGCTGAGCGACATACCCATCTGGCCGGCTTCGACCGCGCCGCGCAGTGCGAACAGGATGGGAATGAAGACCTGCACAGTGAAGTAGGAGCACATCCAGCTCACCGCGATGCGCCATTGAAAGGGCCAGACCTCGCGCTTCCAATCGACGCAGGCTGAGTCCGCCCCGTGATGCATCAACCCTCGAAGCAAACGCCGGTGCCCTGCAACGTACCAAAGCCCGGTCGTAATCTGGCCGACTATGACCATGGCCGGAGCGTAGAGGCCGTGATGCAGCAGCAGCAGTGTCCAGGAACAGCCGGCGGTCACCGCGGATTGGCGAAGGCGCATGGCGGCCACCGCACGCACGTGCCCGCAGCCTTCGAGAAAGGAATACAGGGGCACGCACCACAAACCCGCGGCAGAGGCGAGCACGGCTGCGACCCACGGCCCGAACCATGCGACGTGCACCTGCCCGGGGGCGTGGCGGTCGAAGAATACGATCCCCAGCGGCGCCAGAACCGCTGCCATCGCCGCGGCGGCCATGGTGTACCATCGCAGGCTCAGTCGCAGCGCTGAGGCCAGCCGCGCATGCGCCTCCGCATCGCCGGTCACGCTGCCGTCGGGGAACAATTCGAGACGCGCGCATTCATGTGCCGCGAGTTGCTGAATTACGAACGAGAAGCCGAGCTCAAAGACCATCTGCAGAGAAACCAGGCTCAGCAGGGTGTAGTAGTAGCCTTGCTCGGCCGGGCCCATGAAGCGAGCGATGAGGAGAACCGTTCCAACGCTCCCGACCATGCTTGTGAGGCGCGCCAGAAAGACATAGGCGACAGGCTTGTCCACTCCCAAGGCTCGAAGCGCTCTCATCGCCGCTCTCCGCTCCAGCCCTCTTCGAGCACTGCCGACCAGCTACCAAGGCGGCGGCGCAGCCTGATCGCCATGCCGACCGCTTCACAGCACCACGCGGTTCCTACGCCCAGTGGAAAAGCGAGAACGATCCCGCCCAGGAAGATCCAGAGCTTGTAGGAACTGGGCCGGTCGGGCGCCACCGCCGGATCGACGACCTGAATCATCGCCCCCTGACGAGCCTCGTCCACCCGGGCCACCTCATACTGACGAGTCAGCAGTTCGTACATCGTCTCGCGGTATTTCACTTCGCGCAGCGCCCGCGCGTAGTCCAGACTGGCCTGGGTCACTTTTCCCCTGGGTGAGATCAGATCCCCCGCGGTGTGGTCGTTGTTCAGATCCATCGCCGTCAATTGACCTTGCATCGTGCTCAATTCCTGTTCGGCGCGCATCATGTCGGGATTCTCGCTGGTTGCAAACTCGCGCATGGCGCGAATTTCGACTTCTTTGGCCGTCACCTGCGCGCGCAGCATCGCCGCCGAGGCGATTAAGGCGCGCGCCTGGCCGTCGATCTCGATCACCCCGGTGCGTTGCTCTGTGTTTTTCAGGCTGTCCTCGGCGCGGGTCAACTCATCGCGCGCGCTGTTCACCTCCTGGGCAAAGAACAGCCGGCGTTGCGCGGCTTCAGTTACCGCGAGAGAGGCGGTCAGGCGCCTGTATTCCTCCACCCACCCAGCGGCAAGCTCAGCGGCCCGGCGCGGATCATGATCGGTTACCGATAGCCGGATCAAACCGTCCTTCAAGCCGTTGTCGACCGATGTCAGCCTTCGCCAACGCTTGCGTGCCGACGAGACATAGCGCTTGTGATACTCCGCTTGGAGGTGGAAGTGCTCAACCATTGCGTCTTCCACCGTGCGGCTTTTCAGGATCGATACTTGAAGGTCATTGGGATTCTTGATGCTCAGTCCTCCGCCCATCGACGCCAAAGCCCCGAGATTGCCTAACTGCGACAACATCGTGGCGCTTGTCGAGGTGCTTTGCGGCGGCATGATGACGACCGATGCCGTGTAGTGACTGGGCAGAAGAATCGCGATCGCAGTGCCAAGCAAAATGAGTGCCGCACTGAAGGTCAGGACCTGGTTCTTTCTGCGCAGCGCAATCTTGAGCAGCGAAAGCAGGGCCGGACTGATCGGCGAAACGGCGCGCAAAGCGGTTTCCTGTGGTTCTCCCGGTGCGCGTCCATCACGGTCGTTGGTTCCCGCGGCTTCAACTTCCTGCCTTTTCATGAGGAGGCCCGCATGACTCACCTGGATTGAAGAATCTGGGCCTAGATTAGCGGCGAGATGAGGAACTTTCGTGACGAATTGCTTCGCAACGGCGAGGCGAATTCAATTCTGGGAAGGAGCTTAGAAAGAGTTTGGAATCGGGAAAGGAGGCAAGAGCAGGTCGCACTTTGAGGGCTTGCTCCGGTGAAAAATGGGAAAAATAATCTGTATATGAGAAACATTTCATGGGCGCGATCTTTTTGCTATCGACTGTCCTTTTTATTGCTTGCCTTGGCTGTGGTTCTCTCATCCCGAGCTTCGAAAGCTCAATGTTCTGACGACGATCCAAGTTCTATCGAATGTCAGATGCAGGCGCCTACGGACTCGTCAGTGCAAACCCATGCGGCTCCGGCCGTCTTTGACATCTCAGGCCCTCAACAAAAACAACCACGCGCCGATCTCTCCAACGAGGCTTCCGCGATTGGCAGTCTTGCCGTCGGTTCGACATTTACCGAAGCATCTTCGGAGGAACGGAATCGGCCGCAGTCGCATGCCGCTTCGTTTCCACCTGAGCCGGTCACCGAGTTTCAACGCTTTGTAGCCGCTACGACTGGCCAGATGCTGCCCATTTACGGAATCGGACTGTTCACGGACCGATCCGTCACGTTCGGGCCGGTCAACAGCGCGCCCGCTCCCGCCAATCTGGTCCTGGCCGCTGACGATGAGCTGCAAATCCGGATATGGGGCCAGGTGAACTTCAGCGCCAACCTTCGTATCAGCCGCGAGGGAAATCTATATCTTCCCAAAGTCGGCGCTGTCCATGTGGCGGGCATGACCCTTGCCGTGGCGCAAGACCACCTTCGTGAGGCAATGAATCGAATCTACCGCAATTTCGATCTCACTGTGGACCTGGGCGAAATCCACTCCATTCAGATCTACATCACCGGCATGGCGCGGCAGCCGGGCGAGTACACGGTAAGCGCACTGAGCACACTGGTCGACGCCATCTTCTCCAGTGGCGGCCCATCCTCCACGGGTTCCATGCGGCATCTCGAGCTCAAACGCGACGGCAAGATCCTCACAGACTTCGATCTGTATGAGTTACTGATTAAAGGCGACAAGACCGGCGATATCCAGCTGCAACCCGGCGACGTTCTCTACATTCCTGCCGCGGGGCCGCAGGTGGCCTTAGCCGGCAGTATTCGCGAGCCGGATATCTACGAGCTCCGGGGAGAAGAATCGGTGGGTGACCTGCTTGACACGGCCGGAGGGAGAACGGCGATGGCGGCGGGTTCGCGAATCGCGATTGATCGCATTGCCGATCATGCGCAGCGCAGCGCCTTCGCGATGAAAGATGACGCCGCTGGGCTTGGAACACGATTGGAAGACGGAGACATCGTGCGCATCGATCCCATTCCATCGATGTACCGCGACACGGTGACCTTGCGCGGATCGGTCGCCAACCCAGGACATTTCCGTTGGGCTGAGGGAATGCATCTCAGCGATCTGATCCCGGACAGAGACTCGCTGGTTACACGCGGCTATTGGTGGAGGCGCACGCAGCTTGGCCTTCCCGCACCAGAGTTCACTCCCGCGCCGCACCATGACCAACTCGAGAGTCCGGTATCGCAGGAAAAAGCGGTGCCGAGCGCAGCGGCTTTGCCCAGTCCGGCTGGAGAAACCGATTGGGATTACGCCGTTATCGAAAGGCGCGATCGAACCACCATGACCAGTTCGCTGATCCCTTTCAATCTCGGCCAGCTCGTGCTCCAGCATGATGCCACGCAGGACCTCGCTCTCCAGGCGGGCGATGTTATCACTGTCTTCTCGAAAGACGAGATTCGACTGCCGATCGACCACAGGACAAAATACGTGCAGCTGGAAGGAGAGATCGCAAACGCGGGCATCTACAGCGCAGCTCCGGGAGAAACCTTGCGGTCTTTGGTGGAGCGTGCAGGCGGCCTGACCTCGAAGGCCTACCTGTTCGGCGCCGAATTTACGCGCAAGAGCACACAGGTGCTCGAGCAACAAAGAATGAACGAGTACTCGAACCAACTCGAGGAGACGATGCTGCGCCACGCGTCCGTCGGCCTGGAGGACAGGAACGGACAAAACAATCTGCAAAGTTCTCTTGTTTCCGCTAATCAGAGCCTGCTATCACGCTTGCGCCAAGCGCGAGCGACGGGGAGAATCGTACTCCGGCTGGCTCCTGAGAGCAGCGGTGTCGACGACTTGCCCACAATGATCTTGGAAGATGGGGATCGCCTGGTGGTTCCATCGCGCCCCTCGACAATACAGGTTCTCGGCGCGGTCTTCAATCAAAACGCGTTCCTCTATGAGACGAATGCGCGCGTGGGTCAGTATCTGCGCCTCGCCGGAGGGCCTACTCGCGAAGCCGACCGAAATCAGATATTTATCCTGCGGGCGGATGGTTCTGTCGTGCATCGCCGAACCCGGAATTCGGTTTTCGACTCCTCAGAGTTCGACAATCTCCGCCTCTATCCGGGCGACACCATCGTTGTGCCGGAGAAGATCGTGAAGCCCTCCGGAGCTCGCGCGCTGGCAGATTGGACAGAGGTCATGTACCAGCTTTCGTTAAGCAGTGCTGTGCTTGACCTGATCAAATGACCCGAACCATGTGCCCCGTGCGGGCCCATCGTGCATGGGTTGGGAACTTGGTCAAAGGCGCAATGCGCCCTCTGGTGCGGTCCTGCAAGAAACCCTTCTCGGTTTCGCCGAATCCTGGCAGCGCTCTTGAGGATTTCCTCATAAATCAGCGTCCAGAACCGCACCAAGATTGCTAGCGAAATTCGTGCATTTTTCTTCCGGGGCAAGGGCTTCTCGCGGGCTTCGAGAAAACCGGCGCTGTGCTCCCAGACTGATTCTCTTCATGTGAGCACAACATCTGAATACTCCCATCGAGGTGTCATATGCAGTTTCTTGTCGGCCATGAAGCGCAGGAACCTGGCGATCCTCCGGCTCTGCCACTGGTCGCTTGCAGTCCGCGCGCAACAGAGCCCTCCAGTGTGCTGAGCGTCGAGTCTCTTTCGGCCAGCGAGTGGAGCGTTTCACGGGCAAAGCGCTCGTTCGATTTGGTTGCAGCAATTTTGGCACTCTCTCTCCTCGCGCTGCCGATGGCGGCCATAGCCATTCTGGTTCGGCTCACCTCGGCGGGGCCGGCGATCTTTGTCCAGAAACGTGTCGGCCGCAACGGGAGGCTCTTTTCGATTTACAAATTTCGCACCATGATCCGTCGCTCGAAGGAAAGCGCGGGGCCGGGCCTCACTCGCGATGGCGACGACCGCATTACTTTGCTGGGCCGAATCCTGCGCAAGTTCAAACTTGACGAATTGCCGCAGTTCTACAACATCCTCCGTGGAGACATGAGCCTGATTGGGCCGCGCCCCAAGCTTCCCAAATATGCCGCCATTCGCAACATGCCATTTCGCCCGGGCATCACCGGCGCGGCCACTCTCGCCTTCCGCCGTGAGGAAGAAGCCTTGCGTCAGGTTCACCCCGCACTTCTCGATGATTTCTACAATCGGCACATTCGGCCCGTCAAGGCCGGCATCGATCTCAGCTACATGGCTCGAGCCACATTCTGGTCGGATATGAGCATCCTCGCGTCGACATTCCTTTCCTGTTTCGTTCCGTCCGCCGATCCCTCGATTCCTTTGGTCAGCGAAGGTCGGGCAGACAGCAAATCTGGCCTCAAGAGTTTTCCGAGTCTTGAGAAGGACCGGGTCTGCGAAGAAAACTAATCAGCGCATGGGCGGATGCAGGGCAAGGATTGTCCGGGAAAGTGCTCAAATCCGGTCACGGTTCGCTTCCGCATGAGGGGTCTCATAACGGTATTCCGATTCGGGTCGTAATCGCCCGCTGTGTTGTCCTTTCTGGCGACGCCGTAGTACATTGCATCGGCTGATTTCAGGCACGCTCCACTCCTGTCATTTTCGCCCGATGTGAGGAAGTGAAGGAATGTTGCAACCACTGAACGAGCACTCTTTCCATCCTGTAAACTGCGATTGTGAGGGGATTTGCGTTGTTGAGCCTTGGAAAGTGGAATTGGGGCAGTGTATTGGCAGTTCTTGTTGCGGCCGGGGTGGGGCGGGCACAGCAGCCGCAGGTGCCCCAGCCGTCCCAGCAGGGCGGCATGGGAGGCATCGCCTCGGGCGTGGCGTCAACTCCCGTTTACGACGCGCAAAAGCGGCCCATCACTGCGGGCGGCTTCGTCGATCAAGGCCCAATCATCTTCGACGACATCACCAAGCAGGCGGGTCTTTCCGGCTGGCGTCACAGGATGGGCGTGCCTGAGAAGAATTTCATTGTCGAAACCAATGGCTCTGGAGTGTGCCTGATCGACTACGACAATGACGGCTGGCTCGATATATATCTGGTGAATGGCGCCACGTTCGACTCGCTCGATGGAAAGGAAGAGCCTCCCCACGCCGCTCTGTTCCACAACAACCACGACGGAACGTTTACCGACGTGTCGCAGAAAGCAGGGGTGGCGAATGACCGCTGGGGCTATGGTTGTTCGGTTGCCGACTACAACAACGACGGTTGGCCCGATCTTTACGTCAACAATTATGGCAAGAACCGGCTATATCGCAACAATCACGATGGGACCTTCACCGACGTCGCTGAAAAGGCCGGCGTGGCGCTCGGCAATTGGTCGCCAGGGTCGGCGTGGGGAGATTATGACGGTGACGGTCTGCTTGACCTTTATGTGACCGGTTATGTTCATTTCGATCGCGACAATCTGCCCATTGGCGGCAGCAAGAGTATGGGCTACGCATTTTGTCAATATCGCGGCGACGCCGTAAACTGCGGACCGCGCGGCTTGCCGGGAGAGCCGGATCATCTGTTCCACAACAACGGCGACGGGACCTTCACCGACGTGACCGTCAAGGCAGGCGTGGAGGACAAGAGCAAGGCCTACGGCTTTACCGCGATCTTTATCTCGCTCAAAGGCGATGGCAAGCCGGACCTGGTGGTGGGCAACGACTCGATGCCCAACTATCTCTACGTGAACAAGGGCGACGGAACATTCGACGACCAGAGCTATCTCTCCGGCTTCGCCTTGAACAACGATGGCCGCGAGATTGCGTCGATGGGAATCGCAGAGGGCGACTACGAGAACAATGGCCAGGCCGACTTTTTCGTTACCGACTTCGGCGACGACTATAAAGTGCTGTTCCATAATGACGGGGATTCGAGCTTTACCGATGTGAGCTACAAGACGGGGATCGCACAGACCACGATTCCATTCGTGGGTTGGGGCGACGGATTCCTCGATTACGACAACGACGGCTGGCTCGATTTGTTCATGGTCAATGGCCACGTCTATCCTCAGGTGGATCGTCACGACTGGGGCACGACCTTTGCCGAGCGCCCACTGCTGTTTCACAACGTGCCGATGCCGAACGGCAAAGGGCGCAGATTCGAATACGTTCCGCCGGTCAAGGGAACGGGCCTGGCCGATGTAATTCCCGCCCGCGGAGCCGCGTTCGGCGATCTGTTCAACGACGGCAAGATCGATGTGGTCATCAATCCGGTGGACGGCCCGCCGGTTCTGCTGCGTAATGTCAATCCCGATCATCACCATTGGGTCGAGGTCCAGCTTGTGGGCGGCCCCAAGAGCCCGCGCGATGCCACTTGCGCCACGGGCTATTTGATAGCGAATGGAATGCGCCAGCGCCAGGACGTGCTGGCCAGCGGCAGCTACATCTCTGCCAACGACAGGAGGCTGCATTTCGGACTCGGCGATGCCACCGATGCGGGAACCCTGGAGATTCACTGGCCCTCGGGCAAGAAGGAGACGGTCAAGCTTCCTGCTGTCGATCGCATTTATACGATCACCGAGGGGCGGGGAGTTACCGGCGCTTTGTGCGGCGGGAGGCCGTGCGACGCGCCGATTGTGGCGAAGCAGCTGTAGCTACCAGGTCAAGTCTTTGGGGGGCGCAGCCAATCAGTTTCGGTGGTTTGTTCTTGCGACAGACTTTGCCGCAGGTGGCCGGCAAAGGGATCGCAGGTGGGCGCAATTTATACTCTTCCTGTGAATTCCTCGAAAGAACCGCTGGACTGGCGCGAGTTTCTCGCGCGGCCTCTGCTGCCAGAGCCCCCACAGAGGATTCTGGATGACCTGGCCGATTCGCCCGTCATGATCACAGGCGCGGGCGGCTCCATCGGCTCCGCGCTTACAATCCGGCTGGCAAGGGTGGGCCAGCCCGGCCTGGTCTTGCTCGACTCGAGCGAAAGCAACCTTGTCGAATTGCAACAAGCGCTTGCGGCGAACCAGAATGCGCATCATTTTGCGCCTGTGGAAGCAGCGCTCCATCTCGGCGACGCGAGAGACGCCGATGCGCTGGGGGAATTGTTTTCGAAGCACCACCCGCGGGTTGTATTTCATGCCGCTGCGTTCAAGCACGTCCCATTTCTTGAAAAGCACCCGCTCGCCGCGATGGCCAACAACATACTTTCAACGGAAGCCGTGGCGTGCACGGCCGTTGAACATGGTGCGCGTGTGGTGTTGCTTTCCACTGACAAAGCCGTGGAGCCCGCGTCCGTGATGGGAGCGACAAAGCGGGTTGCCGAGGAGATTGTCCTCGCCGGAGGCGGCACGGTTCTGCGCCTCGGCAACGTGCTTGGCTCGAGCGGCAGCGTGAGCGAGGTCTTTGCGCGCCAGATCGCGAATGGCGAAGCACTCACGGTGACCGATGCGGCGGCACGCCGCTACTTTCTCACCCTGGACGAGTCTGTCAATCTGCTTCTTGCGGCGACGGCAGACCCCGGCCGGCAGGCAGTGCTGGCGCCGGCGCTCGAAAAGCAGCACAGCATCGCGGAATTGGCCGGCTTCATGGCTCGCACGCTGGCTCCGCGCCGGGAGATTCCGATCCGCTTCACAGGTCCGAGGCCGGGCGACAAGCGTGAGGAGCGGCTCTGGAGTAGCTCAGAACGTGCCGAGCCTTTAGCCGGCGGCGGTCTGATGCTCGTTCTCGCCGCACGTCCGGATCCGTCGAGATTTACGCGCCATCTGGCGGCACTGCGGGCTGCCTTAAGGGTTAGCGACCTTCCCGCGGCGCTTGCAGATTTATGCGCGCTTGTTCCCGATTTTCGTCCCAGCCAGGCCGTGCTTTCCCTGGCGCATCCTCATCGAGAGCGGGAGTGCGTATGAGCTCCGCGTCATCGGGCCCCGCGCCGCGGCGGCGCATCGGCGTTGTCACCACTTCACGCGCAGATTACAGCCATCTTTACTGGCCGCTCCGCGAGCTTGCCGCCGATCCTGAAATTGAGCTGGGAATCTTCGCACTCGGACCGCATCTGGCGCCGCAATTCGGCAACACGATTCAGGAGATTGAGCGCGATGGCTTTCCCATTCGGTCGCGCATCGAGTGCCTGCTCAGCTCCGATACCGACACCGGAATGGCCAAGACCATCGGCGTGGCCGTCCTCTGCCTCGCTGACGCGCTGACGGCATGGCGGCCTGACATCCTCTTGCTCATAGCCGATCGCTACGAGATGCTCGCCCCAGCCGCAGTCGCTCTGGCTTTGCGTATTCCAGTGGCCCACATTGAGGGGGGTGAAGTAAGCCAGGGCGCGATCGACGACGCGGTGCGTAATGCCCTCACCAAGCTGGCGCATATTCACTTTACTTCTACTGAGACTGCGCGCCTACGCGTGATTGCCATGGGCGAGGAACCATGGCGCGTGCATCGGGCCGGTGCGCCGTCGCTCGATCACCTGCGCCGATCCGCTCTGCTCGATCGCGAAGCGCTTGAATCCCGGTTGAACCTCTCCCTGTCGATGCCGACGGTCATTGCCGCCTGGCATCCCGTCACCATTCTGCACGACACCAACGAAGAAGCCGACGCCTTTTTTGGTGCGATCGAAGAAACGAAGGCGCAGATCGTCTTTGTTTATCCGAATGCCGACGCCGGAAGCCACGCGCTTGTCCAGCGCACCCGCTCTTTGGCAGAGGCGCATTCGGGCGTTCACGTCTTCGTAAACCTCGATGCGCTTACCTACTGGAGCCTGCTCCGCCAGGCAACTGCGCTGGCGGGAAACTCTTCAAGCGGCATCATGGAGGCGGCATCGTTTGCCTTGCCTGTCGTGAACGTAGGAATTCGACAGCAGGGCCGTGAGAGGGCTCGCAATGTGATTGACGCACCGGCCGAAACCCCAGCCATTCGAGCCGCACTGGAGCAAGCGCTGTCGCCGGCGTTCCGTGAGAGCCTTGCCGGAATGGCCAATCCTTATGGCGACGGGACCGCCGCGCAGACGATCGCGCGCGTGCTGGCGTCAGTCCCTCTTGAAGGCTTGCTCATCAAGCAGCCGGCGCCTCTGCAGCAGGCCGCCAAGGATGCGCGTTCGGTGCGGTCATGACCGAACGCATTCCTCTCTCCGCCCCGGACATCACCGACGCGGAGATCGCAGCTGTAACGGCGGTGTTACGCACTCCACATCTCTGCCTGGGCCCCGAGTTGGCCGGCTTTGAGGCGGAGATGGCCACTTATCACGGTGTGGATCACGCGGTGGCGGTGAGCTCCGGCACTGCCGGCCTGCACCTTGCATTGGTTTCACAAGGCATTGGCGGGGGTGATGAGGTCATCATTCCTTCCTTTGCCTTTGTGGCCGTCGCGAATGCGGTTCTTCAAGTCGGCGCGAAGCCGGTCTTCGCGGAAATCGACCCTGTGACTCTCAACCTCGATCCGCAAGCGGTGGAACGGTCAATCACTGAACGGACGCGTGCGATGGTGGTGGTGCACACCTTCGGCGTTCCAGCGGACATGGATGATCTGACCGAGTTGGCGCTGCTGAAGAATCTGGCGCTGATCGAAGATGCCAGCGAAGCCCTCGGCGCGCGGTTTGACGGCCGCGCTGCCGGCAGCTTTGGCGATGCTTCGGTTTTCGGGTTCTATCCCAACAAGCAAATGACCACTGGCGAAGGCGGCATGATGTTGACCCGCAGCGCGACCACTGCCGACCGGTTGCGCCGGCTGCGAAACCAGGGGCGCGACTCCGGCGCCGCCTGGCTCGACTGGGTCGAGCCGGGCTACAACTACCGGATTTCTGAGCTTGCCTGCGCTCTCGGCCGCGTGCAGTTGCAGCGGCTGGGTGAGATGCTGGTGCTGCGCAGGCAAGCGGCGGAGCGCTACCATGTCCTACTGGAGGGGATTTGCGAACTGGAGCGCCCTCCGCTCAAATTGCCTCGGCGCGAAATCAGTTGGTTTGTCTATGTTGTGCGACTGCCGGAAGGCGTGGACCGCGAACGCGTGCAGAGCGAGCTTGCCGGGAAGGGAATTGCGAGTGGCCGATATTTCGCGCCCCTCCATCTGCAGCCCTGCTCGCGACATCAATCTGGGATCAACAGCGGACCCATGCCGGTCACCGAGTCCATCGCGCGCCGCACTTTGGCGCTGCCGTTCTTCAATCGGATTACCGCCGGTCAGCAACAAAAGGTAATCGAGGCGCTTGAGGCGGCGATCGCGCCGAGGGCTCAGGGAAAAGGCTGATGTAGACGCTTTGCCGGTGAGTCGCCGCTTACGACATCCACTCTTGAAGCGCGCTTCTCAACGAATTCATCGAAACCAGCGGCTGATCCGGTTTGATGCCGAACTCCGC
>Ga0187851_10000833_pt1 | contig 30753 bp, 32 predicted proteins | sample June2016WEW_6_10_FD_132997 | JGI IMG/M metagenome (GOLD analysis project Ga0187851, IMG submission 132997) | Peatland microbial communities from SPRUCE experiment site at the Marcell Experimental Forest, Minnesota, USA - June2016WEW_6_10 | ecosystem: Environmental > Terrestrial > Soil >...
GGCTTTGCAGCCCGCCGACGAAGAGCCGTCGATGGGATTCTGTGGCTTCCGAGGTATCGAAGAGACGCCCGAGATCGAAATCGTGCACGGACTTCTGCCCGCCTATTGGGGACGCGGATTGGCCACTGAAGCTGCGCGAGCCGCGCTCAACTACCTATGGGAAACGGCCCATACCCGCGTATACGCCCGCACGGATTCGCCGAATGAAAAATCCATCGCGGTGCTACGCAGGTTGGGTTTTCGTCAGGTCGACTCGCCCAGCCCCATGCTTACGTATCTGCTGGCACGACCCCACGATTGGAAGAAAGCTTGAAAACCACCACGCCGGCAGCCAACGTCAACAGACCGAATCCCACATAAATCCAGCCGGACGTCGCGAAGATGTACATCCAGCCCAGCAGCGCGATCACGCTCGGAATCGGATACAGCCACATACGGAATGGCCGAGGGATCTCAGGCTTGTGCCGGCGTATGTAATCCAGCGCGATGATCTGTCCGATGAACTGAACCAGAATCCGCGAAGTCAGCAGCGCTGTAATCACCTGATCCAATGGCCACAGACTCGCGACTATGGAGAGCGCGCCCATCACCAGCAGCGAAACATAGGGAAATCTTCCCTTGGGATGCAGCTTCGAGAAGCTCTTAAAAAAATGCCCGTTGATGGCTGCCGCGTAGGGGATGCGGCTATAGCCCAGCAGCAGTGCGAACAGTGAGGCGAAGGCGGTCCAAAGAACTAGCGCCGTCACCAATCCGGCGGCCTTGACGCCGTAGAGTTTTTCAATAAAATCTGCCGCGATGAATTTTGAATGCATCGCGTCGCGCCAGGGGATTACGGAGATGATACTAAGCGTCGTGAGCAGGTAAATGCTGGAGATCCCGATCACAGAGTAAATGATGGAGCGCGGGATTACGCGCTCGGGATTCCGCACCTCGCCGCCCACGTAGCAGATGTCGTAATAACCCAGCAGATCGTACATTGCGATCAGCATCGCCGAGCCGAATCCGGCGAAGAAGCCGGTGGAAAAAGTAAATGCGCCGGGTGGAAAATCGAAAGCCAGTTTCGAATTGAAGTTGAGGAACCCGCTGACGATCACCCACAGCACGGTCACCAGCATTCCCACACAGAGCACCACCGCCATTTTGCCGATCGCCGTGATGCCGCGGTAGAGCAGCACGATCACCAGCACTCCCACTGCTACGCTTACCAGGCGCGTGCCGGCTACACCCATGTCGTGCCAGAAATATCCGACGTACTGCGCAAAGCCGATGTAACCTGAGGCGATCTCGAGCGGTCCGCTAAAAATAAATTGCCAGATGAACAGGAACGGCAGAATCTCACCCAGCCTGGTTTTCTGAAAAGCCGCGCGCAGGTATAAATAAGTCCCGCCGGTTCCGGGCATCGCGGCGGCCAGCTCGCTCCATACCAATCCGTCACAAAGGGCGAGAATCGCTCCCAGCACCCAGCCCAGCATGCATTGCGGTCCGCCCATGGCCGCGATGATCAGCGGGATGGTGACGAAAATGCCGACGCCCACCATGTTGCTCATGTTGAGCGCGGTGGCTTGCATCAAGCCGATGCCGCGGACCAGCCCTTGGCCCTCTGTATTTTGTCCGCTCATTTATGAGGATTGAATTCCGAGTTGGCGGATAGAATCGTCCAGCGCGTCGACAAAAGCATCCGCTTCCGGCTCTCGCATGGGCATTGAGAGGCATCCGAAAACACCGCGCTGGGACATGATCATGCCGCGTTGCAGCATTTCGTGACACAGCGCGCCGTAAGCCGGGTTGGTGCGGGAGAAACCGCGCAGCGAGCGATAGTCCACCAGCTCTCCGCTGGTCAGATGCGCGACGAACATGGACGCGCGCCCGCACACTTGGCCAACCAGGCCGCGGTCGCGTAACATGCGTGTCAGCCGATCGCGGATGTAATCGCCTAGACCATTCAAGCGTTCAAAAGCTTCGGGCGTCATCTGGCGCATGGTTTCCAGTCCCGCCGTCATGGTGACCGGATTCGCGTTGAAGGTGCCTCCATGATGGACTTTGAGGCTGCCGGTGTGATCGAAAACCGACATCACCCGGCGCGGCCCGCCGACAGCTCCCACCGGAAATCCGCCACCAATGATTTTGCCGAAGCTTGCAAGATCGGGTTCAATGCCGAAAGCGTGCGCCGCCCCGTGATAGGAAATTCGGAAGTTGAGGACCTCATCAGAAACCAGCAGTATCCCATGGCGCGCGGTCTCCTCGCGCAGGAATTCCAGAAATCCTGGACGCGGCTGAATCATGCCGATGCCGAGCGGCATGGGGTCAACCAAAATCGCGGCAAGATCGTTCCTGTGGCGCTCGATCAGCTCGCGGCACGCTTCCAAGCGATTCCATGGAAGAATCACCACGTCCGCAGCTACGCTCGGCGGCGTGCCCGGCTCCGTGACCGAACGTGGCGCATCGGCGTCGCCCCACTCATCGGCCGCCGGACCTTCGCTGACTTCCACGTAATCGTAGATTCCGTGATAGGCGCCCTCGAACTTCGCGATTTTGTGGCGGCCTGTGAAAGCACGCGCCGCTTTGACTGCCAACATCACCGCTTCGCTGCCGGAGTTGCAGAAGCGGATTTGATCCACGTAAGGAATCCGCGCGGCCAATAATTCGGCCAGCTCCACGTCTTCCTGTGCAGGCATGGTAAAAGCCGTGCCCAGCGCGACGCGCCGCTGGACAGCTTCGGTCACTCGTGGATCCGCGTGGCCCAGGATGAGCGAGGTGTAGTTGTTCAGGAAATCGATGCGCTCGTCGCCGTCAACGTCCGTCACCCGGCATCCGCTGCCGCTCGCGGCATAGATCGGATAGGGCGCCATGGCGATGGAGTGGCGCGTGTTGCCGCCGGGCATCACCGCCGATGCACGTTTATAAAGCTCACGCGAGCGCGAATGCGCCGAGCGATAAGACGTGGCCAGCTTGGCTGAAAGGGTAGAGTCTGGCGGATGGTGCATGCTGAGAAAAGAATACCGCAGGTTCGCAGGCGAAAGCGCCGGCGCCACTTTTCTAGCGTCTATCTTCCAGCGTGATCGAAGTGCCACCCACCGCACTGGTCTGGATGGGCGCAAAGCCTTGTTCCCGCATATGGTCGGCCGCTGAGATCAGCTCCGCGGTTGTGGAGTAAAGATTCGAGATTAGAGCTGCTCCCCTCTGAACCGGCGACGCGGTGCACACCTTCGTCTCTAAACCTGGAACAAAGAAGCCGTAGAGCTCCAAGGTGGTGGCAGGAACCACTTCGATACAACGGCCGTTCCGGGCGATCTCCGCTACCGCGTGCGCCGCGGCCGGCCAATTCTCTTTTGAGCCGGTTTGCATGCTCACATCTTTCTGCAGCGCCGCTCCGGCGAGGATCGCCATCGCCGCAATGGCCACGCCCCTGTTCTTTCGAAATAGCTCCAGGACACCCAGCGCCGCCAGGATCACCAATCCGGGTAGTGCAAACAGAATTTGGCGGGATGCGAAGAAGTAATTCGAAAAAGCATCGCCTGCCAGAGCGCCGCACAGCGGGAACAAAATTGAAGCTAAGAGCAGCCCTTGAAAATCGGGCCGCGCGAGGAATCCAAAGACAGCCAGGAAAATGAGCGCAGCGGAGCATAAGAAGCCGTCGCCCGAGATGCCCTTCGTGACGTCCAGTAACAGCCCGAGCGTCCAGTGAAATGCCGGAATACCGTGTTCCTGAATTCCCGCTGCCCATTTTCGCGTTTCCAGAAGATACCAGGGCACGAATGCGGCAAGTGCGATCAGCATCAAGACCGGTCCCAGCGCCGCTCGCTTCCAATTCCCGGCCTTCGCATTCGTCACGGCAGCCCAGAAGATCACCCCGCCAACGGTCAAAATTCCATATGGTTGCGTGTAGAGAGCGGCGACAATTGCCAGAACGCATAGGGCAGCCGTTGGAACGCTGGGGCGTGCCGATAGCTTCAGAAACGCCACGACAGCCAATAAACCGAAAGCGAGCGCTTCTGAATAGGGCCGTCCTTCGGTGGCATAACGAAACTGCAGCGGAATCACCATAAACAAAACCGTTGCCAGAACGGTCACGTCCGGCATTTTGATCTCGCGGCATATTCGCATCAATGCCCAACACGAAGCGATGCTAAACACTACCGAAGGAAACCTGGCCCACAACGGGGACGCCCCGCCGGCCAGCACGAAAGGCCGTTGCGTCAAATAACCTAAGGGAGCTGCACCGGGGTTGCGGCTGCCCATGCTTTGCATGAAAGCATCCACGTTGTGGGAACTCGTAGCGATCAACTGCAGCACTTCATCGAGCCACAGCGGCCGCAGCTCCGCGCACACGAGCGCCGCCAGCGCGTAGCAGGCGAACAAACCATAGAACCAGGCGCGCCGCTTGAATATCACTGAACTTCACGCAGTCGGCGTTCCAGGAACAGACGCTCGCTCGGATTAGTGACCAGCGCGAGCGCTCTGCCATAGCTTTTCCGAGCTTCCTCGGATGAACCCGCCCGCCGCAGAAAATCCGCGCGCGCCGAATGGAACAGGTGGTAGTTGTCAAGATCGCCTTCGGCATCCAGCGCATCGATGAGGACTAGCGCCGCCCGGGGACCCTCCACCATCGCGACAGCCACAGCGCGATTCAGCGACACAATCGGCGACGGCTGCATTCGCTCCAAAACATCGTAGAGCTGCAGGATTCGCGGCCAATCCGTATCCGCGGCCTTCAAAGCCCGGCAATGTTCAGACGCAATGGCAGCTTGCACGGCATACGGACCCGGCTGTCGCATAGCCTCCTCAACCAACGGCATGGCCTCAGCAATCTGCCGATGATTCCAGCGGCTGCGATCTTGGTCTTCCAGAATCACCAGATCTCCGGCCGCATTCAACCGTGCATCGCGGCGCGCATCGTGAAGCAGCATCAGCGCAATCAGGCCAGTCACTTCAGCGGGCGCGGGCGATATCAGCGTTCGTACCAGCCGGCCCAGGCGGATGGCCTCCGCGCACAGATCGGTCCGCACCAGCGATCCGCCGCGCGTACTCGCGTAGCCTTCATTGAAGACCAGATAGATTACCGTGAGAACCGCGCCCAGCCGGTCCGGCATATCGTTGTTGCCGGGAACGCTATAGGGAATCCGCGCATCGCGAATCTTGCTCTTGGCACGGACCAGACGCTGCGCCATGGTGGTGGGCGCCACCAGGAATGCTCGCGCGATCTCATCGGTCTCGAGACCACCCAATGTTCGCAGTGTGAGCGCTACCTGAGATTCGGGCGCGAGTGCTGGATGGCAGCAGGTGAAGATCAGGCGAAGACGGTCGTCCGGAATTTCGTCTGTATCGTAATCCGGCTCCTCAAGAGCCTCGGTCATTCCTGCGAGAGCCGCAATTTTTTCCTGGAATCGCGCGCGCCGGCGGATCAGGTCGATGGCTTTGTGCCGGGCGGTCTGGATGATCCAGGCGCGCGGAAACTCAGGGACGCCCGCGCCGCGCCATTGGTCCACCGCAGCCGCAAATGCTTCCTGCACAGCTTCTTCCGCCACTTCGAAATCGCCCACCAGGCGGATCAGAGTGGCCACGATGCGGCCCCAATCCGACCCATATAGCGCCTCAATAGCCTGATCCGAATCCAAGGGCATGCTCCGATGGTAGAAAATTGTTTAACAGGTTGTCGATTCGAGCGCCAGCCGTTCGACTAACCAATGGAGAACCACCATGAAATACATGATGCTGATTTATCTTGACGAGAACGCCCCGAGCCAGGCCCAGCGGGAGGAGTGTTACAAAGAATCCGCGGAATACGCGCGCGAGCTCGCCCGAAACGGGAAATGTCTCGCCACCGCACCGCTCTACCCAACCTCCACCGCCACCAGCATTCGCATGCGCGATGGCAAGCGGCTGGTCACCGATGGCCCATTCGCGGAAACTCGCGAACAACTGGGCGGCTACTACATAATAAACGCCGATGACCTGGATGAGGCCATTAGCATCGCCTCCCAGATTCCAGCCGGGCGCTGGGGCACTGTCGAAATCCGGCCCGTAATAGAAATTCCCGGCGCATTTCACGATTCTGGCGCTCAGCCTGTCGATCTGGCGCATTCTCGTTCGACTTAGTGGCATGAGACCAAAACCTTGCAACTCACCACAGATGAAAAATTTGCGTATCCACCAACGTCTGCGAGGTTAAGGAGTTCACAATGACGACGGCGATGCCACAACTTGATGCTCCGCGCTTTGAAAACGGCCAGGCCATGCTGATCGCAGGACTGCGCGGCCACTTCACCACCGCAACTTGGGCAGGCATTTTCGCGCAGTGGGAACGGATGGTATCTCATGGCAAGGTTCCAGGCGCAGTAGGACCGGTGCACTATGGACTGTGCTTCCTTAGTCCCGACGGCATCGACTACCTGTGTGGCGTGGAGGTAGAGGCAGTCTCGGGACTCCCCGCTGAATTCACTCGCACTAACATTCCGGCGCAGAAATACGCCGTTTTCGTCCATCACGAACATGCGTCGAAATTGTACGACACCATGGAAGCTATCTGGCAATGGTTCCCGGGCTCCCATTACGAAATCGCGCAGCCGGTGAACGGTGCCCCGAATTTCTTTGAACGCTACGGACCAGAGTTCAGTCCCGTAACTGGCAAAGGCGATATCGAAGTGTGGATACCGGTCAAATCGTGAGCACTGCAGCTTTCTCCCCAGCGCGGCTTCGACGCATGCACGACGTGATGGCCGGCTACGTCGATCGCGGCGAGATACCGGGGATGGTCACGTTAGTGAGCCGGCGCGGTGACGTGCAAGTGGATGCGCTCGGCGTCCAGTCCACCGGTGGCGATCCGGTGCGCCGCGACACAATCTTTCGGATCGCTTCCATGAGTAAGCCGGTTACCGCCGCTGCAGCAATGATCCTGGTGGAGGAATGCAAGCTGCGATTGGATGAACCGGTGGATCGGCTGCTGCCCGAACTGGCAAATCGTAATGTGCTGAAGCGCTCTGACGGCCCGCTGGATGAAACTGTTCCTGCGGTACGTCCCATCACCCTGCGCGACCTGCTCACTTTTCGCTGGGGCTTCGGACTAATGCTCGGTCCGCCCGACACGCCGATCCTCCAAGCCATGAAGGATCTGCAGATCGGCATGGGACCGCCTAGCCCCGCGACGCCCGCCCCAGACGAATGGATCCGCCGCTTGGGCACGCTGCCGCTGATGCACCAACCGGGCGAGCGATGGTTGTACCATACCGGGTCCGACGTGCTGAGCGTCCTGATCGCACGCGCCTCCGGCCAGCCGCTCGAGACGTTCTTGCGCGAACGCATCTTCGAACCGCTGGGCATGCGGGACACCGGATTCAGCGTTCCCGCTGCCCAGCTACACCGCCTGGCCGCCAGCTATTTCGGCAATCCCCAAACCGGGAAGCTCGAAGTGTATGACCAGCCCGAGACTGGTCAATGGAATAAGCCGCCAGTGTTTCCATCGGGCGCCGGCGGTCTGGTTTCCACAGTGGACGACTACCATGCGTTCGCGCAGATGCTGCTGGAAAAAGGCCAGCACGGCGGCGTTCGCATCCTATCGCGGCCAACGGTGGAAGTGATGACCACGGATCAACTCACGCCCGAACAGAAAGCCGTGTCCGGTCTCACGCCTGGCTATTTCGATAGCCACGGCTGGGGTTTTGGCGTATCCGTTGTCACCAAGCGCGTCGATTTGTCCGGACCAATCGGCAAATTCGGATGGGACGGCGGCTTGGGAACATCCTGGTATTCCGATCCGCAAGAAGATATGGTTACAATACTTCTGACCCAGCGGGCGTGGACTTCCCCGAGTCCACCGAACGTTTGTCTCGACTTTTGGACTTCGGCATACCAGGCGATCGACGACACTGAGAAAGGGAACACATGAGCAAAGTACGAGTATTGGTGGGGACGCGCAAAGGCGCATTTATTCTGACGTCGGACGGCAAGCGCGAAAGCTGGAATGTCAGCGGTCCGCATTTTTCGGGCTGGGAGGTGTATCACCTCAAAGGATCGCCCGTCGATCCGAATCGCCTGTATGCGTCGCAATCCAGCGCCTGGTCGGGCCAAGTGATCCAGCGCTCGAACGATGGCGGCGACACTTGGGCGCCGGTGGGCAACAAATTCGTTTACGAGGGCGTCGCGGGAACGCATCAATGGTACGACGGTACGCCGCACCCTTGGGAGTTCAAACGCGTCTGGCATTTGGAACCATCGCTCACAGATCCCGACACCGTCTACGCCGGCGTGGAAGACGCGGCATTTTTCAAGTCGACCGATGGTGGCCAGAACTGGCAGGAACTCCCCGGACTGCGTGGTCACGGCTCGGGACCGCGCTGGCAACCCGGCGCCGGCGGCATGTGCCTGCACACAATCATGCCGGATCCAACCAATCCCGACCGAATCTTCATCGCGATTTCGGCTGCCGGAGCGTTTCGTACCGACGACTCCGGCCAAACCTGGCAACCGATCAACAAAGGACTCTACTCCCAATACATCCCAGAACCAACGGCCGATGTGGGCCACTGCGTTCATCACATGGCGTTTCACAAATCGCGTCCCAATGTTCTCTTCATGCAAAAGCATTGGGATGTAATGCGCTCGGATGACGCCGGCGATTCCTGGCACGAGGTCAGCGGTAATTTGCCGACAGACTTCGGATTCGTGATCGACGTGAACTCGAACGAGCCCGACACCATCTACGTGGTCCCCATCAAGAGCGATGCCGAGCATTTTCCTCCCGAAGGTAAGCTGCGCGTTTATCGCAGCCGCACCGGCGGCAACGAGTGGGAAGCGCTGACCAACGGACTGCCGCAGAGCAATTGCTACGTCAACGTGTTCCGCGACGCCATGGCTGTGGATTCGCTCGACAAGTGCGGCGTGTACTTCGGTACAACCGGCGGCCAGGTGTACGCGTCATCGGATGCCGGCGACAACTGGGCGCCAATCGTCCGGGATCTTCCCGCCGTACTTTCCGTCGAGGTGCAGACGCTGGAATGATCCGTGTATATTTACCAGGACATCTTCGAACGCTCGCCAACATCAATGGCGAAGTAGAGATCGAGATTCAAGGCCCGGTCACACAGCGCTCGGTGCTGGACGCGCTGGAGCTGCGCTATCCGGCGTTGCAGGGAACCATCCGCGATCACGTATCGGGAAAGCGCCGGTCGTTTCTCAGATTCTTCGCGTGCCAGGAAGATCTGTCCCACGAATCCCCGGACGCGCCATTGCCCGATGCAGTGGTCTCCGGCGCCGAGCCGTTTTTGGTGGTAGGGGCAATCGCCGGTGGGTAAGCGTGACGCCCTGAGCAGCCGCCTGGCCAGAGATGACGCCCACCCGCTGCGCGATGTCAGCCGTCACTGGGTATACGGTCAGTGTGGCCAGCACATCGTCAACGAAGGCCCTGACTGCGTTCGCGTTGCGCTTCCAGCTTGGACCGCTGCACACCATGCGCCAGCTCAGCGATAGTCACCACCGAGACGCCAACCTCAGCCTCGCCATACATCTCTCGGATTTGTGCCATGATCTCTGCCACTCTCTTACCGCGCCGCTCAGCCCGGACGATGACGCTGGTATCGAGAATCAGTCCAACAAGGACGGATTCCAGGGCTTCCGGCTGCGGACGATCTGCTCGACATCGGCCGCAAATAGCACCGCTGAGCTCCGCTACCTGGTCCTGCCGGAGCGGCCGCCCGGCACCGATGGAATGACGGAAGACCAGCTAGCGGCCTTAGTCACACGCGACGCCATGGTCGGCGTCGCGAAAGTGAGCCCTCCCAAATGAACGGCGTCCACGATATGGGCGGCATGCACGGCCTGGGCCCCATTCAGTACGAAAAAGATGAACCCGTATTCCACTCCCGTTGGGAAGCGCTTGCATTCGCGCTGAACATGGCCACCCGCGCCGCGCGCAAATGGAACATCGACGCCGGACGCCACGAAATCGAGCTGATCCCCGCCGCCGATTACCTGCGCATGAGCTACTACGAAAAGTGGACCGCGCGCCTCGAAAAACTAATCGTCAAGACTGGGATGGTCACCAAGGACGAAATCGCGACCGGCAGCCCATCTCCGGATGCACCCAAAGCAACACCAGCCGTCACCGCGGATCAAGTTCCGCGCATGCTCCGCACCGGCGCCCTCGCCAGCCGCAACGTTCCGGTAGATCAGCGCTTCCAAATCGGACAGCGAGTTCGCGCCCGCAACATAAATCCCACCGGCCACACCCGTCTCCCGCGCTACGCCCGCGGCAAGCTCGGCACCATCCATCTTCATCAAGGCGTCTACGTATTTCCAGACACCAACGCACAGTTTCTAGGCGAGAATCCGCAAAACGTTTATTCAGTCCGCTTCACCGCGCGCGAACTATGGGGCGCGGAAGCCTCACCGCGCGATTCAGTCTATATCGATATGTGGGATGACTATCTTGAACCAGCCTGAAAAAGTATTCGCCGAACCCTGGGAAGCGCAAGCCTTCGCGCTAGCGGTCAAACTTTCCGAGCAAGGCCATTTCACCTGGAAGGAATGGTCCGAAACCCTGGCCGAGGAAATAAAAGCAGGCGCCGATCGCAGCTATTACCAGAATTGGCTCCGCGCCCTCGAACGCCTCGTCACGGCCAAAGGCCTAACCACCGCGGAAGCCATCGAAACCCGCAAAGAAGCCTGGGCCGACGCCTATCGCCACACCCCCCACGGCAAACCCGTTGTATTACGCTAACTTTCAAGGCCTCCCGCCTTTCCTCCAATCCCATTCAAACCGGCTCTTCAGGATCGCTCCGGGCCCACGCCGTGTCAAATCAAACCCCACACCCACGTTGATGCTGAACACCGGCCCCGCATTCCAATCCCCGCCGGCAAACAACTGATGCACCTCCGGCTGCGCACGCGGACGCACATTGATGCTCTCCACTTCGCCGTAATATTCGAGCGACGGCGAAAACGTTTTGCGCTTCCAACGAACCAGCATAGCCGGCTCGAAATTCCATCCATGCTCGGTGCCCGGCCCATGCAAAGCCCGTTCGAAAACCGGATTGAACACCACCTGCCATCGCGTAAACTCGCGATCGAGTATCGGCCGCAGCTCCGCGCGACGCGAATTCTCTTCATACCGCGTCTTCTGAAACGAAAATTCCGATACGAAGCCCAGCCGAAAAGGTAGATGCCACCTTTCCGGAGCATAAAAGTGCGGCAACACCCGCCAACCGGCAAATTGCGGCGTATAACCCGGCTCCCACGCATTCAGGAACATCCACCCGATCGCGAAATTCTCCGACAATCCGAGCGTCGGCTCCAAAGTAAGATGCGTCTGGTGATCGGTCGGGAGCAGCGTCCCGTTTCGCGAGCCAGTCCCTTGGAGCATCGTATTCAAATGCGCCTCTAGACTATATTCACCGAGCGACAGCGGCTCATATTCGTAAACGTGTATTTCAAAAGGATCCTGCGCAGCCAAAGGAATGGCCAACATTAGCAGCGCGAACCGCATCACTCGACACTAGCAAAGCAGTATCATTACTGGATACCACCCCCTTCGAACGTCGACCCACCCACCGTAAAACCACCCACCCTGGGAGCCCTGCTGCTCGCACTGATCCCGTTCGCCGCCATGTGCTTCACGGTCTCCCTGTGGGATCGAATCTACCCAATCGTGCTGGGCCTGCCATTCAACCTGTTCTGGCTCACCCTATGGATGCTGCTCACGCCGCTCTGCATGTGGGGCGCATACTTTATCGAAACTCGCCGGCGTCACGAAAAGGATAATCCCCCCGCATGACCCCAAGCGCGACTGCCTTGGGAATCATCCTCGCCATCGTGGCACTGGGTTCCGTCATCGGCTTCTACGCCGGAGCGCGCCGCAAAATGGATCTCGAACAATGGACCGTAGCCGGCCGCGGCTTCGGCGTGCTCCTCATGTGGCTACTGATGGCCGGCGAAGTCTACACCACTTTTTCGTTCCTCGGCGCCAGCGGCTGGGCCTACTCGCGCGGCGCACCCACGCTCTACATCCTGGCCTACATCACGCTCGCTTACGTCGTCTCATTCTTCATACTCCCGCCCATCTGGGAACTCGGCCGCCGCCACAAACTCCAAACTCAATCCGATTTCTTCACCTGGCGCTACCGCAGCAAATATCTCGCCGCCGCTGTTTCCCTAGTCGGGATTGTCTTCATGATCCCCTACCTCGAACTCCAGATCACCGGATTCGGAATCATCGCCGAAGTGGCCAGTTTCGACGGCATCGGCCGCGTTCCAGCCATGCTAGTCGCGGTAATTCTGCTAGCGGGATTCGTCCTAACCGGCGGACTGCGCGCCGTAGCCTGGGTCAGCGTCTTGAAAGACATTCTGATGCTGATTGCCGCGGCGGCGGTCGGTATCGGAATACCGTTCGCTTACTTCGGCGGGATCGGCCCGATGTTCACCGCCCTGATTCACGCGAAGCCCAGCCATTTCGTGATGCCCGGCGCCACTCCCAACCTCGGCCACGCGTGGTACATCTCAACAGTTCTCTTGACCGGTCTAGGCGTCTATATGTGGCCGCATTCCTTCGGAGCCGCCTTCAGCGCCAAAAGCTCCGAAACCTTGCGCCGCAACGCCGTAATCATGCCGCTCTACACGCTCAGCCTCACCATGATGCTCTTCGTCGGATTCGCGGCCATCCTTGTGCTCCCGAATCTCCGCGATGGCGATCTCTCGCTGCTCGCCATGGTGCGCAAGACTTTCCCACCGTGGTTCCTCGGCGTTATTGGTGGCGCCGGCGCCCTCACCGCCATGGTCCCCGCCGCGATCCTGGTTCTTTCCTCCGCCACGGTGTTCGCGAAAAATCTGTTCCGTCCGCTCTTCGCGCCCAAAATGAACGACCACGAAGTCGGCAGAATCGCCCGGCTCATGGTGGTGGTGATCAGCCTGATCAGCCTCTATCTCGCCATCCATGGATCTACAACCCTGGTATCGCTCCTGCTGCTGGCCTACGCAGGCATCACCCAGCTTTTCCCCGGAGTTGTGTTAGGACTCTTCTGGAAGCGCGTCACCATGCCCGGCGTATTCGCCGGCCTGACCTTCGGCGTAGCCTCAATGGCAATCCTGTTCCTCACCAAACACGATCCATTCCTGGGCCTGAGCGCCGGATTCCTAGGCCTCTGCGCCAACTTCACAATCGCCGTATTTCTGAGTCTCCTAGCCAAACCCACTTCACAACCAATTGCAAATCTTTAGCCCCAGTGGGGCAGCGCCATGCGCTGCCAAAGGGGGTTGTATACTTCAATCGATATGCGCTCAATCCCCCTAATCGCCGCTCTCACCATTCTTGCCTTCTCCCAAGATGCCGGCCTCTACAAAATCCTCAAAACAGCCAAGGTCGGCGGCGCAGGCGGTTTCGATTACGTCTACGCCGATTCCGCCGGACGCCGTCTCTACATCCCACGCACCGGAACCGGCGCCCGCATCAGCGTCTTCAATCTCGATACGCTCGATCCCGTCGGCGAAATCTCGAACGCCAACGCGCGCGGCGCACGACGGCATTCTGTTCGACCCGTTTAACAGCCGCGTCTGGATCTTCAGCCACCGCGCTCCGAACGCAACAGTGATCAACGCCGCCGATGGCTCCATCGCCGGCACCGTCGACCTAGGTGGCGCACCCGAGCAAGCCGCGAGCGACGGCAAGGGCCATTTGTACGTCGACATCGAAGACAAAGACAAAATCGCGGTCGTGGATGCGAAAACGCTGACCGTAACAGCTCAATACGATCTCGCCGGCAAAGGCGGCGGCTGCGCCGGCCTGGCCATGGACGTAAAGAATCACATTCTATTCGCCGCTTGCCGTGAGCCGCAAAACATGGTGGTGCTCGACGCCAAGGATGGAAAAATCATCACCACTCTTCCCATCGGACGCGGCACCGACGGCGCGGTTTTCAACCCCTCCACCATGGAAGCCTTTAGCTCGCAAGGCGACGGCACCCTCACCATAGTCAAGGAAAACAGCCCAACCAGCTTCGCAGTGGAACAAACCCTCCCAACCAAAGTGAGCGCCAAAACCCTAACGCTAGACTCAAAAACCGGCCACATCCTCCTAATCGCCGCCGACTTCGGCCCAACCCCCGCAGGCGAACGCCGCGGCCCCATGCTCCCAGACTCCTTCTCCATCCTCGTAGTAGGCAAGTAACCGACGTGGCGCAGACACTCGTGTCTGCAGCGCCGAGACTCATCTCGGCGTTCCGGCGCACCTACCGAACCGCGACCTACATCCCCACCCGCGGGGCCACCGAACTGGACCCAATCATAGCCCTCCGGCACGAGTGACCAATCCACCAGCATTATTTCTCCACCGCTCGCAACAACTTCCAAGAGTGGCGCGAGGCCATGCCCCGCGACTTAGAGTTAATCTGGAACCGGCATGAGGAAGAAGCGGCCCACTTCAAGACCACAGCTCCCACGTGGCGTGGGGCCATGCCCCGCGAACATGACGCATCGCGAATTTTCGATCGTCAAAACTCCCCAAACCGAGCCGTATCCTCCAACGGTACAATCACTTACAAACAACACACCTCCCAACACAAAAATCGTCGGATGCGTCAAGACGGCACCTTCGTGGCTTAAGCCTCCAGCGTCCGCCCCGACCTTCGCTAAACTGTTTAAGTGGTCCGCCTCTCCCCGCTGCTGCTCCTCCTCACCCTCCACCTCCACGCAGCCACCACCGCGGCCGATCTCGCCCACCAGCTCCAACAAATCTCGCTCGACCCCGACGAATGCTACCGCGTCATTGAGCTCAACTTCCAAAAGGAAGATCTCAAAATCTACCTGAACTCCGGCTTCCTCATCTTCACCACTCCCGTCGCAGGAGTCCGGACCGGCGCAGTTTTCGTAGCCAATGAAGAAGGCGGCGACGCCGAACTGCTCATAATGCCACCCGTCCGTAGCGAGCGCCTGTCGCTCTCTACCTTCACCAACTCGCCCAATTTGAATGAGCATTTCAAAGGCGCGGTACTGATCTTCTCCGACGACACCGCCGAGCAGCTTCTATCTCAGATCCAGGCGAGCCCAAGTCTGAAGAAAACTCCCGAGATTGCCAGCCTCATAGCTACTACCTGGACCTCCGTCGTCCACAACCTCACCGACAGCTTCATCGCCCGGCTCGTGAACGACCTCATCTCGGGCGACCGCAAATCGGGCGTTTTCTATATGGCGGTTTCCGGTCTGCAACTCGGAACATTTGACGTTCTATACGATCCCGCCGCGCATGAACAGATCTTCGCCGGTAAACTCACCTACAACGACAACCGCACCTACTTCGACACTTGGACCAGCTTCCCGTCGCGCTCCGCCCGCGCAGGCTCGGCCGAACCAGGCCCCCGATACGCACTCGACAATTTCCGCATTGAAAGCTCCATCGATAATGACCTCATGCTGAAAGCCGTCACCCGTTTCACCCTCACTCCCAAACGGCCCCTCGGTCTCAGCATCCCGTTCAATATTTCGAGCAGCATGCATGCGACCGCCGCCTCCATCGATGGAAAACCTGTGGAGGTGTTTCAGCGTGAATCCATACGTTCCAACCTTATATCGAGCAACGATAACGACCTCATCCTGCTGGTTCCTGAAACTCCTCTCGATCCCACCCACCCGCATGAAATCGAAATCCATCACGAAGGACATGTCATCCAAACCGCCGGCGATGGAGTTTATTTCGTCTCCGCCCGCGGCACCTGGTATCCCCGCGTAGGCACGGAGTTTGCCAAGTACGATCTGACGTTCCGGTATCCGAGAAATCTGACCGTAGTCGCTACCGGCGCCCTGATTGACGATCACATCGACGGCGATTGGCGCATCACCCGCCGCGCCACCGACGTCCCGGTTCGTTTTGCCGGCTTCAATCTGGGCGATTTCCAATCGGTTTCCGTCGTGCAAGACGGCTACAAAATCGACGTGTATGCCAATCGCCATTTCGAAACCGCGCTCGAGAACAAGGCCGCACCCTCCCTGGCTCCTCACCAGCCCTCCACTCCTTCCAATCCCGCGCCCCGTCTCGAACTTCTGGCCAAGGACGTTGCGGCCGCCATCGAATTCATGACCGCGAAATTCGGCCCACCACCCCTGCCCTACCTCAGCATCACACCCATTCCCGGCACTTTCGGCCAGGGATTTCCCGGCTTGGTCTACATTTCCACCCTGGCCTATCTCAATCCGGAACAACGCCCGCCCTCCTTCCGCGCCCCATCTTCGGAGACCTTTTTTTCCGAGCTCATCGAAGCTCACGAAACGGCGCACCAGTGGTGGGGTAATATGGTGGTCCCAGCCGGCTATCAGGATGAGTGGCTCATCGAATCGCTCGCCAACTACTCGGCGCTCCTGCTGATGGAAAAGAACAAAGGGCCCCAGGCCATCGACAACTTGCTCACCGACTACAAAAACGATCTTCTCGCTAAGCTGGCCAGCGGACGCACCCTCGAATCCGCCGGACCCATTACTTGGGGATTCCGCCTCCAATCCTCCATCGCCCCGCACGCGTGGCGAACCGTGACCTATGAAAAAGGCACCTGGATAATGCACATGCTGCGCCGGCGCCTGGGCGATGAAAAATTCCTCGCGTTCCTGCACGAACTTTGCACCCGCTATCGCTTTGCCACCGTCAGCACCGAACAGTTTCGCCAGCTTGCCGCCGAATATTCGCCGCCCTCTTCGCCCGATCCCTCCCTCAAGGCCTTCTTCGACAACTGGGTCTACGGCACCGGCATACCGGCTGTAAAGATGACCTACGCCTTTCGCGGCGCCAAACTTACCGGAACATTAGTCCAGCAGAATGTGGATGACGATTTCTCCACCTTTGTCCCCGTCGAAGTCAGCACTCGAACCGAGAGAAAGGTCTACTGGCTGCCCACCGCCAACGAAATGTCCACGTTCTCCATTCCGCTCAAAACAGCTCCCACCAAAGTCTCCTTGCTCGGGAGCGACTGGTTGATGACTACTCCTAAGTGACATGCCAATTGCCAGCAAAAGAAAAGTAGAGGCCCGCAAAGAGGCCCCGGTAATTGAAGCCGAGCCCGATCCGCAGCCGCTTCCCGAACAACCTGCGCCAACGCCCAAGGTCACCGCGCTGGTTTTTTCTTACGACAGCGCTCCCGCTCTGCGCCGGTGCCTGGCCGCGATCGAAGGTTCCAACGATCGGGCGGTGATCGAAATCCTGGTGGTGGATTGCGGCTCCCACGACGAAAGTCCCCAGCTGGATTCCGAGTTCGAAGGCGTCACCATCCTGCGCCTGCCGCGCTATTTCGGACGAACCAAAGCCCTCAATATCGCCACGCGCACCGCGGCCGGCGAGCATCTTCTCTTGCTCACACCGCAGGTAGAAGTGTTGCCCAACACCATTCCATCCCTGCTGGCACGCATGGAATCGGACCAGGATGCCGCCGCGCTGTGCCCGCTTTTATTGGATACCGAATCGCGTTCGCATGCCCAGTTCTTCCTCTTGCCAACACCCTCCACCGGACTCGATCTAACCCCGGTTGAGATCGACAAAGCCGCTGGCGCCGTTCCCGTGGAATACGCAACTTTCGAAGCATTCTTCGTCCGAAAATACTTCGTCAAGGGCATCAACTATCTCGACGAGCGTTACGGCGAATTCTGGTCCGACGCCGAACTCTGCTATCAGATTCGCCGCGCCTCCCGCAAAATCCTGGCGTTACCACAAGTAACCGCGCTCTATACGCCCAACTCCCCTTATTCGGAATCCTCGAAAAACATCCTCGACGCCGACCGCGTCCACGGCCTGGCCGTTTACTACGGCAAACACTATGGCTTCCTCACCGGCCTGCTTTTCCGCATCAAATCCGCCCTCAAAGCCCTCTTTACGTTACGCTTATCCCTATTCGTAGCATTGCTTTCAGGCACCAAAATCGACGGCTCCCAATCTGAGATCCTTTGAAACATTCCCTGACATGGTACCTAAGGTTCCTTCCTCCTACTGCCGATACTAGATCGGTATGCAGCTAGACGCTATGTTGTGGATACTCCTGCCGGTTTTCATCGCCGCCGGGTCAGCTTTGCTGGCGTATTACATTATGCACGCCCGCATGGAAGTCGCCATCGCCCGGGAACGCGGCCGCCTGGCCGAAGCCCGCGCTGAAGTGAAAACCCAGAAGAACACTATGGAAGAGCGTGTCAAGGCTACGGAACAGGAAGCTCGCCGTCGGGCCCTGGACGATTTCATGCAGGACTTCCGCGTGGAAGAGCGCCACTACTTCCGCGAGAACAAGTCCATTGCCGCCCGCAAAAAGTCCATGGTCATGCAGGAACGGCTGTATTTCCGTAACATCCCGCTTTCCAATTGGGTAGAGCATGAGATGCTGGTCGAAGAAGACGCCTCCGATGTCCAGCACATCGCCAAAGGCTGCTCAATTTTCAGCACCAAGTCCTTGTCGGAAGACAGTAAGTCCGCGGTTTCGCGCCTTCTGGAGCAGGCCCAATTCGCCACCGCCCTCCAAAACGGCGATCACTAGTAACCGCTCTCCAAACATCCCAAACCTCCTATCGCTCAATCATTTATCGAACCCCTGTCAACCAAATCCCCTGACCCTCGTCAAGAATGTATGATGGGCGCGATGGCCGATCGGCTGGAAGTCAGTCTGGACCGCGAGACCAGCACGCGCGAATTCAGCGCCTGGATGACGTCCGAGCAGAAGCGGATCTTCCTGCTCTGCAAGCGGATGCTCCAGGACATCTCAGAAGCGGACTCGGCCACCCAGGATACGTTCATAAAAGCCTGGCAATCGCTCAACCGGCCTGGATCGAAGGACTTGGACAACCCGGGAAGTTGGTTGACCCGAATTGCGGTCAATACTTGCCTCGACCGGTTACGATCTCGCCGCTGGCAGTTTTGGAAGAAGCGTCCGGCACAGGAAGATGAGGAAAACATCCTACGCCTAGCCGCATCCAGCGGACCGAACGCCGAAGACCAGATCTTCGCCGCCGAAATAGGCGGCCGGCTGCAGAGCGCGCTTGATAAACTCAGCCTAAGGCAGCGCGCCGTGTTCGCTTTGAGGCATTATGAAGACCGGAGCCTGGCCGACATAGCCGGGATTCTGGATTTGGATGTTGGAACGGTGAAGGTACACTTGTTTCGTGCCATTGAAAAGCTTCGGGAGGAGCTGCACGATCTGTACTTTCGCGATCGAGGGAAGCAATGAAACATTGGAATGAAGATGATTTTCAAAAATGGCTGTACGGCCTGAAGGAAGAAGATTCCCATCTCGAGACCTGCGGCGAATGCCGCGTTGAAATGGAACGCCTGTGCCTGGCGCGCCAAGGTGTAATCGCCGCGCCGGAGGTTTCCGAAGAATTCTTGGCCGCGCAGCGCCGCAATATCCACACCCGGCTCAACCATCCCAGCCGCAATTTCGTGCCGCTACGCTGGGCCCTCTCGGCCACGATGTTGGCGGTGGTGGTGGCCGGATTAACGCTGCCGCATTTCAGGAAATCCCCAGTGTCTCTCACTAACGACGAACAGTTGTACTCCGATCTCGCCGCGATGGAGCAATCTTCCGAGCCGAAGGCGATTCAGCCGCTGCACAAACTCTTCGAAAAATAATGCTGCTCCGTTTCATCCTCGCCTTGTTCGTATTCAGCGCCGCACTGCTGGCGCAAATGCCCCAAAGTCTTTATCCGTGGTGGGGGAATAAACCTGTCGTCAAGCAGTTGGACCTCACGCCGGCCCAGGTGCATGACATCCGTGCCGCGGTCACCGAGGCTCAGCCGCATTTGCTCGAGGTCCGGGCGAAAGTCCTGCGCGCCGAGCAGAACCTGGAAGACCAGTTCAACGCCGATCCCGTCGACCAGGCCAAAGCCAACCAAGCCCTCGAACAATTGATCGCCGCCCGCATCGACCTGACTCATTCGCTCACCGAGCTGAGCCTGAAACTCCGCGTGCTGCTCACCATCCAGCAATGGCACGAGCTGCAGCGCCTGCGCCCGCATGGCGATCCAAACGATCTGCAATCCCCGCGCTAACCCGTGGCGCAGGCACTCTTGCCTACAGCGTCGGCACTCATGCCGACGGCCTTAGATAGATTTCGTCGATTTTCGCCGCCAGAATAAAATCGCTCTCCGTCAGGCCTTTGATCTTGTGCGTATAGATCTGAACATCCACCTTGCCCCAGGCGAGACACAAATCCGGATGATGGCCCTCCTGTTCAGCGACGACCCCAACCCGGTTCACGAAGTCCAGCGCGGTTTTGAAATCAGGAAAGGGAAAACTTTTGGCGATATCATGCTCTTCGACAATCTTCCAGTCCGGCAGTTGCTGGGCGAATGGGATCAACGCCTCTCCCGCCAGCCGCGGAACGCCTCCGCGGCACGGAACACAATGTTTTTCAGCCAGCTTGCTCATAAATCCTCATCGCAACGCCTCAGGCTTCCCCCCTGCTTCCTTACTCCTCTGCGCCGCATCCATAAACGCAAATATCTCGAGCGTCTCTGCATTCGAAACCGGCGCATTTCCAGTCTGAAAGAACTTAACGATCTCCACCACCAGCGGCGCGTAGCCGCCATCCACTTTCCGCGAAACTTCCGACGTCTGCCCCTTCGGATTCTTCCGATGCACAACCGCTCCGTAATCCCCATACGGCCGCAGCGCCTGCACCGTGCCAATCCGTCCGCCTTTCCAGCGTCCCACAATCACGTCCGAATCGGCCGTCGAAATCCGCGTTACCTCCTCGCAGCCTTGTCCCATCAGCGTGTAAAGCATTTCGATGGGATGAATGGCGTACCACGAGAGATCCAGTTGGTGATGCTCTTCGAGCGGCCCCGGGCCCCACGTCATCGCGCCTTCCAGATCGTCGCTCCGAAGCGACGCAACCCCGCCAAACCGCATACTGGACGAACTAAACCACGGAACGCTTTCGGACTTCGCCAATCGCGCAATCTCGCGGGCATCTTCCAACGTGGACGCCAGCGGCTTGTCGATAAACAACGGCTTGTGAGCGGCCATGACCTTGCGGGCTTGCGCCAGATGCACCCGCCCGTCATTGCTCAGCAACAGCACCGCGTCCACTTGGCTGCACAGCTCTTCAATACTGTCGACGATTTTCACTTGCCACTTGTCACGAAGTTCAGCGGCGAACTGATCCACCCGCGTTCGGCTGGCTTCGATGTCGGCGCTGCCGCCCTTGTAAGCAGCAACCACGCGCGCGCCCGCCACGTGATCCGGCGCGGTGACATCATTCAGAATTTTCGTAAAGGCGGTCGCGTGCGAAGTATCGGTGCCGATTATGCCGAGACGAACGTCCGCTGCCGTCAAAAGGGCGCTGAACGCGCCGAGGAGTGCGAGTGTCTTCATCACGCGTCATTGTACACTGGGGTAACTCCTGTTGGACAATCTCCGTTGGACACTTCCACTCCTCTCAAATACGTAAAAGGCGTAGGACCCGCGCGCGCCGAGATGCTGCAGGCCAAGGGCCTGGTGACGATAGAAGATTTGCTGGCCTACGCGCCGTTCCGCTACGAAGACCGCACCAACGTCAAAACCATCGCGCAACTCGCTCCCGGAGAAATGGCCACCGTGATTGCGGAAGTGAAATCCGCGCGCCTGGCCGGCTTCCGGAGGCGCAATCTTGGATTGTTTGAGGCAATCTTTACGGATTCATCGCGCCAGCCGTTGATGGGCAAATGGTTTCATGGCGGTTATCTTGCCGATCGTTTCACGCCCGGGCTACGCGTGGCGCTATTCGGCAAGGTGGAGCTTGATAGCTACACAGGCGACCTGCTGATCATGCACCCCGAGTTCGAAATCCTCTCCGCGGATGATTCGGAAGGCGAGGCCGCGCTCCACACCGGCCGCATCGTCCCGATCTATGAAGCTGCCGGCAAGATCACCACGCGAGTATTCCGTGCCATCGTCCATCGCATTCTTGGATCCATCGAGCCGCTCGCGGACCCTCTGCCAGCAGTAATACGCGACCGTCTGAAGCTGCCGGATCGCTGGACCGCAGCCCAAGCGCTGCATTTTCCCGAGTCCGGAACCGACGTTCGGCTGCTGAACGCGTTTCGCAGCCCAGCCCAATGGCGGCTGATCTTTGAGGAATTCTTCTGGCTGGAATGCGGCCTGTCCCTGAAGCGCGCCAAGGCGCGAGTGCAGGCTGGCATCTCCTTCGAGTTGAACGATCGCGTCCGCGAATGCATCAAAGCCATGCTGCCCTTCAAGCCCACCAGCGCGCAAAAACGGGTGTTGAAGGAAATCGCCGAAGACATGCAGGCGCCGCACCCGATGAGCCGGCTTTTGCAGGGAGATGTCGGCAGCGGAAAGACGCTAGTGGCTGCGGAGGCCGCCGTGATCGCGATCGAGAATGGATATCAGGTGGCTGTGCTCGCGCCGACCGAGATTCTGGCCGGCCAGCACTATATCAATTTCAAGAATATGTTCCAGAAGGCTGGCTATGTGGTCGCGCTGCTCACCGGCTCGTCTACGGCGAGAGAAAAAACGCAACTCAAAAAGCTCATGGCCGCGGGACTGGTACATATCGGCATCGGCACCCACGCACTGATCGAAGAAGACGTCGAGTGGAAGAATCTCGGCCTGGCCATCGTCGATGAGCAACATCGCTTCGGCGTGATGCAGCGTTTGCAATTGGTTTCAAAAGCTAAGAATCCGGATGTTCTGGTGATGACCGCAACTCCGATCCCACGAACTCTCGCGCTCACCATCTACGGCGATCTGGATATTTCCGTGATCGATGAAATGCCTCCGGGCCGGAAGCCGATCCAGACCAAGCACGTCACCGAAGATGAAGTAGAACGCGTCTACAGTTTTCTGCAGAAGCAAGTCACGTTGGGACGCCAGGCCTACGTTGTATATCCTGTGATCGAAGAATCGGAAGCCCAAGCCGTGAAGGCGGCTCAGCAAATGCACCGGCATCTGTCGGAGATCGTCTTTCCAGATATTCGCGTTGGATTGCTGCACGGCCGCCTCAAAACGGAAGAGAAAGAAACCGTGATGGATGAGTTCCGCCGTGGCGATGTGAAGATTCTGGTCTCCACCACCGTCATCGAAGTCGGCGTGGATGTGGCAAATGCCACCGTGATGGTGATCGAGCAGGCCGAGCGGTTCGGCCTCGCGCAACTGCATCAGCTTCGCGGGCGAGTGGGGCGCGGCGCCGAGCAGAGTTACTGCATCCTGGTGACCAGCCGGCTGAACGACGCGGGACGCGAGCGCATCCGCACCATGGTGGATTCGAGCGACGGCTTCTACATCGCGGAAATGGATCTGAAGCTGCGCGGCCCGGGCGAATTCTTCGGAACCAAACAATCCGGCCTTCCGGCGCTGCGCATCGGCAATATTATTCGCGATCAGGACCTGCTCGAGATCGCACGAGGTGAAGCGCAGGCGTTTATCGCGAATCCGCCGTCGCAAGAGGAGTTGCGGCGAGCGGTAAGCTACATCCAGCAACACTGGCAGCGCCGCTATGGATTGGTGCAGGTGGGCTAAATGCGGGTAATCGCCGGAGAATTTCGCAGCCGCCGCTTGAAAACGCTTCCCGGCTTGGAAACGCGCCCCACGCCGGACCGTTTGCGCGAAACTCTATTCAACGTCCTAGGGCCGGTGCTTCCAGACGCGATTTTCCTGGACGCCTATGCCGGCACAGGCGCGGTAGGCATTGAAGCGCTGAGCCGAGGCGCCCGCCGCGCGATATTCGTAGAAAAGAATCGCGCTGCCGTGGAGGTGATTCGCGAAAACCTGGCCGCGCTTGGATTGGAAGGCCGAGCCGAAGTGTACACGGGCAAGACTCTCGCAGTGCTAGAGCGCGTGCAAGCCGATATCGTTTTCCTGGACCCTCCCTACGAAAAAGAAACCGAGTACGAACTGGCGCTTACGGCTCTAGGTGCATCCACCAGCAAACTAGTAATCGCGCAACATGCCTCGCGCGCGACGCTGAATCCGGAATACGGAACCCTGAGGCGCTACCGGATCCTAAAGCAAGGCGACAATTCGCTGAGCTTTTATCAGACCTGAACCAGTCAGGAGCTGATGGTGTCCAAGAGAGGTAAGGCGCGAGCTGCACGGGGCGATTCGACATCGGAAATACGCTTCTTGTCGGTGTTCCATTCCGGATGGTAACCTTCGTCCCAACTGATGAGCCGCTCCTTGACCGCGGCACAATCGTTAATGTCACCGACAATCCAACGTCGATGGAGACGCTCGGCCACGTAGGCGGTGACGCCGCCGCCGGCAAACGGATCGCAAACAAGGTCGCCAACTTCCGTGGTCAGTTGAATGATTCGCTCAAGGATTATCGGCGCTAGCTCGTTGGCTGGCCGATTCTTGTATTTGCGGTGACGCACGGGTGGAACGTCATCCCACACATCGGTAAGGTTCAGCCCTTTTGGATTTAGGTACTTCTTGTGCCCGCCGTAGTCCTTAACGTCTTTGCCGCAGTGGCGGCATTTCTGAACCGGCGTTCTCACCAGGTCGCGATTGAACACGCGAGGCTTGGCACCCTTGATGTAGTAGAGCATTCCGTAGTGGCTTGGCGACAGGCGATTCGGGATCGGCAAGCTGTGCGCCTTATCCACGGCGATCCAATGCTTGAACGTCATCTCCGGCATCGCGTTGAGGAACGCACCGTACTCGATCAGCCACTTCGGGAGGTTATAGATGAAAAGGGCGCCGCCTGGCGCCAGCACCCGCACTGACTCGGCGATCCACTTCTTGCTCCACTCAAGATATTTCGCGATCGGGAGATCGTCACCGCCGTTTTTCCCATAGTGCTTCTTGAGGTTGAAAGGGGGGTCCGCGAATAGAGTGTGGACACTCCCGGTTTTGATAGATTCAAGTAGCTCGAAGCAATCGGCTTGGTAGACCTTCCCGAGTTTCGTGGAGTGAACTTCGCGCATCTGATCTTGCTCTGGAGACCAGCGTAGGGGAAGCACATATGGAAAGCAAGTGTGCTCGTCGACAAAGAGTGACTTCTGCCGCATCTGTTTCACATATCGCCTGAACCGTAAACTTCGAGAGCATTCTGAGATAGAATTAGCGAGCATACATGGGGAAAATTAACTCCATTACAGCTTATGATGGGGCGGAAACCAAGATGCGCCGTTTGGGGCTCGAACCACTTGTCGAAGAAGTAAAAACGTTGGTGAAGTCCACCGGCATACTTCTGGAGGAACGAAAGAGGGAGGGTAGCACGTCCTTCAACGGAGCCGCTGCGATCCGACAGTTGCTCGATGACGCTTTTCACAAGAGCGGCACATGGGAGTCGAAACAATCAGGAGATGTGGACTGATCCAAGTGCAAGGTGGTAAACGGTACGCGAGTCTGCATCGGTGTCGAGATTCAAGTATCGGCTCGGAGCGAAATGCTCTATAAGGACATTTTGCATCTCAAGAGTAGAATTGTCGGCGGCGATATTGATTTAGGTGTCATCATTGTGCCGAGTGATCACTTGCAGTCCTTCTTACCCGACCGCACGCCGTGTTTCTCGTACGCTAAGAAAGTAATCGTCGAACAGGACGCCGATCGGCTTCCGATCGTGTTGATCGAGATGGAACACGACGGCCCTGGGCCATCACTAGACAAAAAGGTCACCAACACGAGCACTGGTAAACGCAGAAAGCCTTAGCTCATGGTCGGGTAATTATTTCCCGGCTTGCAGCACCAGGTTCACCACGATCATGATCACTGCCGCGCCCGGCAGTACCAGCAGCGCTTTCTTCAGCCGTTTCGGATCGCCACCGGCTATGGAGCCGATGATGCGCGAGCTTACTGCCAGGCCGATCCAGCCGGATGTGATTACGATGCCCGTCGCGGTCGCTGTCATGACTGGAAAGCGGTCGCCCACGATGGCTAGCGTGGTTGGAAAAACTGGCGCCATCGCGACGCCGGCCAGGAATACCAGAATCCAGGCGACTTTCGGGTCCTTCGTTTGCAGCATTAAATAGGTAGTGATCAACATCAGAATGGACGCCGCTAATGTTACTGTCAATGCCGGTACCGTGATTAGAACGCGGGAGACGCCCACGCGGCCAACCAACAAACCCAAGGCAAACCCAAGCGATAAAACATTCAAGGCGCGGGATTCCGGAATGCCTTGAGCAATTAGGTGTTGCACCAGCCAATTCCAGACGCCCACTTCCGACGCGACGTAGAGGAACAGGAATAAGGCCAGCAGCCAGAGCTCCGGCCGTCCGACAACTTTACCAGCTTCGGAAAACACAAAGCCGTTCCCGCCGGCCGGCCCCGGCATCGGCGCCGCAATATTGATCACCAAAGTCGCAGCCGTCAGGCCGGCAACGAGATAACACAAGCGCGTGGAGTTCCTCGAGAGCAGATTGGCCGAGATGAATGGCGTTGCCAAGCCACCCAGACCGAAGAATAGATTTAACAGATTGAGTGTTGTGCCGCGATGTTCCGGAGTGACGTCGCTCGCCAGCAAGTTGGCCGCAGTGACAATGATCCCGCCGCCGATTCCCAATAGAAAAAGGTAGGTCGCGGTTGATGAAAACCCAGTGGCTCGCGGCAGCAGCGCCAGAGCGATAGTGATCAGCGAAAGGCCCAGCAGCATCCCGATCTTCTTGCCTTGGTTATCGATCAGCGGACCCACGGCGACGGAAGCAATAATCAGCCCCAATGCCTGGCAAAACGCGATGGTTCCGTTTTGTTTGGGAGTGAGCTGGAAGCGGGAGGAAAGATCGGGCAGGATGGTGCCGAGCATGGCGGCGATCATGCCATAAACAAAGATGGCCAGGATGGCCGCGAGAATCAGCATAAGCAATCAGGTATAGCAGATTCGGCGGGCCGCCGTTTCGGGTTCAATATCTCGTGTTCAGTATTTCGGAACGCTGGGGTCTACCTTATCGCTCCACGCCAGAATTCCGCCCTTCATATTGGCCACTTTGCGGAATCCGGCCTGCTTCAGGAACTCGACGGCCTTGGCGCTACGCATTCCGCTCTTGCAATGGGCAACGATTTCGTCGGCTGAGTTCAACTCATTCACGCGCTTCGGCAAATCGCCGAGCGGGATCAGCTTCGCGTGTGGAATCCGGCAGATCTGATATTCGTGCGGCTCGCGCACATCGATCAACACGAACGGGTCGCCGCGATCGATTTTCGCTTTCACCTCCACCGGATCGATATCGCCTTCCACAGCCACCGGCTCATGCACCTGATTGGGGATGCCGCAGAACTCCTGATAATCAATCAGCTCGCGAATCGTGGGATGATCGCCGCACACCGGGCATTCCGGATTCCTCCGCAGCTTCAATTCGCGGAAGCGCATGGCCAGCGCATCGTACAGCAGTAAACGGCCCACCAGCGGTTCGCCGATTCCGAGGATCAGCTTCACGGTTTCGGTGGCTTGGATCAATCCAATTGTGCCAGGCAAAATTCCGAGAACGCCGCCCTCGGCGCAGCTTGGAACTAGACCAGGGGGTGGTGGCTCCGGATACAGGCAGCGATAGCAGGGTCCGCCTTCGTAGGCGAACACAGTAGCTTGGCCTTCGAAGCGAAAGATGGATCCATACACGTTCGGCTTTCCCAGCAGCACGCACGCATCGTTGACCAGGTAGCGCGTGGGGAAATTGTCCGTGCCGTCGACAACGATGTCGTAATCCTTCAAAATCTGCAGCGCGTTCTCGCTGGATAATGCGACTTCGTGCCGGTCGATCTCGACATAGGGATTGATGTCGAGCATGGTATCTGCCGCCGAATCCAGCTTCTTGCGGCCGACGTCCTTGGTCCCGTGGATCACTTGCCTTTGCAGGTTGGTAAAATCCACGACATCGAAATCCACCAGGCCGATTCGTCCGACGCCCGCGGCCGCGAGATACATTCCCAGCGGAGCGCCCAATCCGCCGGTCCCGATCAACGCAACTTTCGCGCTCTTCAATTTCAACTGTCCGTCCATGCCCACTTCCGGCATGATCAGGTGACGGCTGTAGCGCAGGATCTCTTCCTTCGAGAGCGTGACCGGGGGCGCGGCAATTCCGGCTGATCCGCCGGCGATGCTGGGGACAATCGAAACTGTGTCGCCGTCCTTCAGAGCAGTCGCTTCCTTATCCAGATAGCGGATGTCGTCGTCGTTGACGTAGACGTTCACGAAGCTGCGTAGCTTGCCTTCGTCGGTGTAGAGGTGGCGGCGCAGTTCGGCATATTGGCTGGTGAGCGAATTCAACACGTCGCCGACGGTAGAGCCGGCGAGTTCCACCGAGTCCTGCTTGCCGGCGTATTGGCGCAGCGGAGTGGGAATCAAAATCTTAGCCATAAATTAATTCTTCCTTGGGGGCTTCCTTCTGGTCAAAGTCAGGCCGGTAACTGGCGGCATGATCGAAGCGCCCGTCCTTTATCGATAGTACGACGTAGGAGAACCAGGAGCAGGAGTTCTCCAGGTCCCGTTTCGAGAAATACGCGTCGCAATTGGGGTGCGAGTGAAAGACGCCCAAAACATCCAGACCGGCTTTGCGGCCTTCCACATCCACGCGATGCAGGTCGAGGGGATCCATCACAAAGAAATCCTCTTGGGGACCGGTGTACACGTTCGGCAGAGGAATCGCCTGGCGCACCACGCCGTCTGAACCCAGCATCACGCCGCAGCACTCTTTAGGAAAGGTTTTTTCGGCATGCGAAACCATGGTCTCCCATGCCGGCTTCTCAACTCGGATCATTCCAGAACGGCTCGCTCAGATACTTATATGCACCATCACACAGCATAGTGACAATCACACCGCGCTCTCCGGCTTTCACCAATTGTTGGCCCACCGCACGAGCGGCCACCAGATTCGCGCCCGAAGAAATTCCCACCAGCAGCGCTTCTTCGCGCGCAATGCGCCGGCACATCGCGTAGGCGTCCTCGGTCTCGAGCCAGATATTATCGTCGGCGATGCTCGGATCGTAAATACCCGGGACGATCGCGCTGGGCATGTGCTTCAGCCCTTCCAGGCCGTGAAATCCGGAGGAAGGCTGCGCCGAGATGCATTTCACGTAGGGCAGTTCTTTGTGGAAGCGCCGCGAATTACCCATGAACGTTCCGCTGGTTCCCATGCAGGCCACGAAATGCGTGATGCGGCCGTCGGTCTGCTCCAGGATCTCGAGCGCGGTTCCGTCGTAGTGCGCTTTCCAGTTGGCGGGATTGTTATATTGATCTGGATAAAAATAGCGGTCGGGATCAGCTTGATTAATCTCGCGGACCGCGCGAATCGCGCCGTCCGAGCCTTCGCCCGGATCGGTGAGCACCATTTCAGCGCCATAAGCCTTCAACACATGCTTGCGTTCCATGGACGCATTTTTCGGAAGACACAGCTTTACCTTGTATCCTTTATAGGCGCCGATCATGGCATACGCGATGCCAGTGTTGCCGCTGGTGGAATCCAGAATAATTTTGTCGCGGGTCAGCTTGCCGGTGCGCTCGCCATCCAGAATCATGTTGAGCGCCGCGCGATCCTTCACCGATCCGCCGGGGTTGAAAAACTCAGCCTTACCGTAGATCTCGATGCCTGGCAGGTCGCGCGCGATTCGCTCCATACGGATCAGCGGCGTGTTCCCGATCATGCTCAAAAGGTTGGTCGATTTGAGACGCGGAACCGGGGGCGCGCTGGTGGTAGCGACAGACATATCAGCCTTTTTTATAGTATCACCCACTTGTCGGTAGACAATGGGGGCATTGGCCTTGTACTGATTGGATGCGCCTGAACCTGATTGGATTCAGCCACTGGCAGGAGAGAAGTTAGCGCGGCACGCCACTAAACAGGGAGATGGCAAAACAACTCTTCTGGTTTGCATCGGTCATGTCGGGCGCGCTGGCTTGCGCGCAGTCTACTACTCCGGCTCTGCCCAATATGGGTCAAGATCTTACACCGCTGGGCACGTTTGTGCCGCTGAACCCTGGTTTAAAAGACCATCCGGAATGGACCGCCACGCATGCGGTGTCGAGCGTAGTCAGTCCCACGGGCGACACCATGCTGGTTCTGACTAGCGGATTCAACCGCATCTATAACAATCCACTCACCAAGCTCCCGCTGCTGGCTGCATGGTCTCTCGCGGATTCGCCAGAGCATGTGTTTGTCTACGACCTTACCACTACCACACCTTCCCTTAAGCAAGTGATCCCGATCACGAACACGATTCACGTAGGTACCAATGTTGTGTTATATCCGGGAAGCACCTACAGCGGGATCGTCTTCGATCCAACTGGACTCGAGTTCTACGTGCCCGGCGGCCCCGATGACGTGGTCCACATCTTTGCCCTAAGCGCGAGCAACGGAATGTGGGCGGAGACTGCGAACTCGCCGCTTCCGCTCGGCCACGGGCCATTAGGCGGACTGGGGCTGAACGCGACTAGCGGTGGATTAGAACCGATCAACGAACAAGTGTCCGTGACACCTTGCGCCGCGGGCGTGGCTATTTCGAGCGACAGTAGGACGCTGGTGGTGGCGAATTTCGCCAACGATTCGATCACCATTTTCAGCAGAGCCTACGCAACCTCCGCCAACTGGTCGGCGGGGACGGAGCTCGTCCTTCGCCCCGGCAAGAGCAACCCTGCGCAGGCGGGAGTGCCGGGCGGCGAATATCCATTTTGGGTGGTGATCAAGGGTACTGGATCGAGCGCGACGGCATATGTATCCAGTATTCGCGACCGTGAGATCGACGTGGTGAGTTTGGGCCGCGTGCCTGCGGTGATGGCCCGCATCCCGGTGAAGGGCCAGCCCAACAAGATGACGTTAAACAAGGCGCAGACCTTCCTGTATGTCGCCGAAGACCAGTCGGATACTGTTGATGTAATCGACACC